>OLXK01002188.1_pt1 | contig 11467 bp, 10 predicted proteins | sample 1674321 | NCBI WGS metagenome assembly OLXK01 (sample SAMEA103958162, study PRJEB25191) | human gut metagenome | reverse complement strand
GTTCTTCTGGCGTGACGATATTTACAACACGTTCTATTTCCAACAAGGGATCAACTCCCTTTATGCGATCGTTGGGGATAGCTACCGGTCTTTTGATTTTCAAGTAGGATTACGGGGAGAACATACGCATCAAGTATTACGTAGCTCCAAAGATTGGGCGAACCGCCTACAAAAGCGTTTTGAGTTGTTCCCATCCGCCCATATCGGTTATAACCTCACACAAAATCAGAAGCTTCTATTCGCTTACAGCCGTCGTACGACCCGACCGGAGCTTTATTTCATGGAGCCATACATCACTTACAAGGATTACTATACAGCCGAGATCGGTAACCCGGATATACGCCCGGAGTACATTCATTCTTTCGAGTTGAATTATTCCTTGACTTCCGGCGACAATGCCTTGTCTGCCTCCCTATTCCACCGAACCCGCAAAGACAAGATCGAACGATTACGGGTTCCTTACCAAGCCGGGGTTACCTTGGATTCCATGGCGAACGTGGGACATGATTATTCCACCGGAATAGAACTATCGGGCAGTTTGCAGGCCACCAGTTGGTGGAATACGCAAATAAACGGTAGCCTTTATCACTACCGGGTAGAGAACGAGTATAAGACGGACGGAAAGAATGAGACCAGTACCAATTACGAGATCGCTTGGAACAACGCTTTCACGGCCGGGAAATACACAAGGATACAGCTTGACGGCAATTTCGTAGGTCCTTCCGTAACCACCCAAGGAAGAACCCAGTCGTTCTGGTTTGTCAACCTAGCGATACGGCAACAATTCTTCAAACGGAAGTTGACGGCCACCCTCTCTTTCCGGGATGTCTTCAATACGGCCCGTTATGTCAATACGATCACTTCCTCGAACTTGATTTCCAAAACACGAATCCGGCCCGATTACCCGTTGATAGGCTTGACCCTTAGCTATACGTTCAACCAGTTCAAGCTAAAGAATGGCTTATCCAACAATTCAAAGGATTTATTCGAGGGGACGAATCATTAATACCGAATTACCCTACTTTCAAAGTAAGCTAGCTTCGTTGGCAAAGTAAGCTAATTAAAATGCCCAAGTAAGTTAACTTACTTTGCCAACGAGATAAACGTAGTGGTCCTTATATCTTGTTTACCGAGGATAGAATACATCATTGGGTAACTGTAACTTTTTTGAATCCAACTTTGTTACTTTCCAATTTTAAGTTACTTTTGTGAACACTTAGTTAAAAATGAGGTATATTCAATGATTAACAGCATATTACTGACTAATTTCACGGGCTTTGCAAACAATCGTTTCGATTTCACCGAAGGAGTAAATGTCCTCATCGGCAAGAATGGTACCGGCAAGACACACGTGCTTAAATGCTTGGCTGCCACCTTGCAGGCACGTCACGACTTCCTCGGCAAGAACTCTGCTTCCAAAGAGCAGTTTGAGTATATCTTGGCGGAAGATATGATCTATTATTTCAAGCCGGACATCATCGGCAATTTGGTCAGCAAAGGACTACCTTCCGGTAGGGCGAACATTGCGGTTACGATAGATAGCAAGGTATTGCAATATAGCTTTTCCTCTGCAGCCAAGACGACTGTGAAATTGGAAACGGACGAGAAGTGGAACGACCGTCATTTCATCTACATCCCTCCTCGTGAAATGTTCTCTTTGTTCGAGGGTTTTATCGGTTTGAGCAGTAAGCGTGAGATTTCATTCGACCAGACCTACATCAATCTAGCACACGCATTGGCTCTCCCCGTATTGCGTGAGTCTGAAGATAATCCGTTGAGACCGGCTGTTGAGTTGTTGGAACGGGAATTGCAGTTCAAGGTGCTGCAGATGAACGGACGTTTCTATATACAGACGGAAAGTGGTAATATGGAAGCGCATTTGGTGGCAGAAGGTCTTCGCAAGTTGGCCTCTATCTTATACCTCATACTGAATGGGGAAATTAATGCGAACACCATTCTGTTCTGGGATGAGCCGGAAGCCAATTTGAACCCGGCTCTTATCAAAGTGGTGTCGAAGTTCATCCTTGTGCTTCAGGAATGTGGTTTGCAGATTTTCATCGCTACACACGATTATTTGCTTACACATACGCTTTCTCTTTATTCCGAGTATAAAGAACACACCGGTGTATCTGTCAAATTCTTTGGGCTGAAAAAAGAAGGCAAGGGAATCATTGTAGAGGAAAGCGAAACCTTGGCAGGCATACAGAGCAATCCGATTCTGGAGGAATATGCAGCCTTTTACGACTTGGAACAACAATTCATCAGCAAATATGAGTAATTTTCAGGAAAGCGGCATAAACTTCAAGTTTCAATCTCCCAAATGGAACGTTGTCAAGTACGACGAACATTTGGCGCACAAAAAAGTAAGCAATGCCTTGCAGCCTACCAAAGCGGTGGACTTTTTAGGTATTCATGACAACAGACAGTTGTTTTTGGTAGAAGTAAAGAATTACAGAGGGCATACACACGATGCAGAGACTCAGGAAGTGCTTCAGGCAAAAGGCGAGGAATTAATGCGCAGGATTGCTGTCAAAGTTAGGGACACAATCGCCACGGTAACTAATTCTGCTCGTTTTTCGACCAATGATGAGGATTTTTTTACCCGGATTAATCAGTTGCTACTTGATAATCAGAAAAAGATAGTCATTATTGCCTGTATAGAACTGGACATTGCTGGTGAAAAAGAACACAAAGCCCGTATGAGTGTCTGGATGCAAAAATTAAAGCAAAAGTTGGCATGGTTACATGCGGCTAAAATTTCCATCAATCCGATTGAAAATATCTCTGCTGTCTTGCCGGATACGGAAATCTTGGCCGCGGCGTGGAAAGTGCGCTTTCCCACACGGAAGATATGGAGCTTGTGGGCGTTTTCACACGCCGCAGCCCGGACAGTGTGAAGACGAAGACCGGCGTGCCGGTTTATTCTATGGAGCAGGCAAAAAGCATGACGGATAAGATTGACGTCATGATCCTGTGCGGCGGCAGCGCGAACGACCTGCCGAAGCAAACCGCAGAGCTTGCACAGTATTTTAATGTCATCGACAGCTTTGACACGCACGCGCATATCCCGGAACACTTCGCGGCGGTGGACGCGGCGGCGAAGAAGTCCGGTCACACCGCGATGATCTCGGTCGGCTGGGACCCGGGCATGTTCTCGCTCAACCGGCTGTACGCAAACGCCGTGCTGCCCGCTGCCAGTGGACGGAAGCGGCACAAAGAGTACCGACTGATCTGCGGCTTTTTGTGCCGCCTTTAGACTATTCAGGCGGTTTTTCGCCAAAAAGGGCGAAAGCGCCCCGCTCAAGATCTGTCCAAACGCAGACAGAAAGGGAAATACAACCATGAACGAATCCAACATCAACCGCTCCAGCGACATTCTGGAGATCGACCTCTGGAAGCTGCTGCTGCTTTACCTCAGGCGGTGGCGGCTGATCCTGCTGTGCGCGCTTGCCGCCGCGGTGATCTCCCTGATCTACACCGCCAATTTCATTACGCCGCTGTATCGTGCCAACGTCACCATCTACGTCAACAACGTGAAGGCGAATCAGCAGGTAGATTATATCAGCGCGGCCAACCTTGCGACCTCCCAGCAGCTCGTCAACACCTATGTCAATATCATCCGCAGCGATACCGTGCTGGAAAAGGTCGTCAAGAGCGCGAGGCTCGATTGCTCGGCGGCTGAGATTCGCGACATGATGACGACGGCACAGGTGGATGAGACCGAGCTGTTCTCAGTATACATCTCCCACCCCGATCCGGAGATGGCGGCGAAGATCGCCAACGCGGTGGCGACCGTCGCCCCCGGCGAGATCGAGGAATTTGTCGAAGGCAGCTCCACCAAGATCATTGACCATGCCAAGGTGCCCACGAGCCGCTACACCCCAAGCTATCGGAAAAATACCCTTTTGGGCTGTGCGGCAGGTCTGCTTCTCGCGGTCATCTATGTGACGCTGTTGTATCTGATGGACGTTCGCATCAAGAACGAAGAAGACCTGACGCAGCTTTTCGACCTGCCCATGCTGGGGCAGATCCCCTCCTTTGCGGAGAATGAGCGGAAAAAGGCGGGTCTCAGCGCACAAAAAGCCGATGAGCACGGCGGAGAGAGGTAAGGCGACATGAAAAAAAAGCATTTTTCTCTTCTGTGGAGATCCCGGCGGCACGACGCGCCGGATACTGCCGCGATCATGGAAGTGGAGCGGAAAAACATCCTCTCGGAAAAGAGCGATTTTTTCATCCGCGAGTCCTACAAGACCCTGCGGACCAACGTGACTTTTTCCCTGGCGGACGAGACGGCGTGCAAGGTCCTGATCGTGACCTCCGCCATGCAATCCGAAGGAAAGAGCATCACCGCACTCAACCTTGCCATCTCCTATGCGGAGATGAAGCAGCGCGTCCTTCTGATCGACTGTGACCTGCGCCGTCCCAAGCTGGCGCGGCTCCTGTCCGCGAAGGAAAAGGTAGGACTGAGCAACCTGCTTATCCAGCCGGAGCTGCTGGGAAAGGCCATCCATGATTCCGGCATTGAGGATCTTGACGTCATTTTTGCCGGCGACGTGCCGCCCAACCCGTCGGAACTGCTCGGTTCCTCCCGCATGAAAGCGCTGCTTGACAGCCTGCAGAAAAACTACGATTACATCATTCTCGATACATCTCCCGTCAATCTGGTGACGGATGCCTGCGTTCTGGTGCCTGAGAGCAGCGGCGTGCTGTTCGTGGTACGCGCGGGTCTTTCCGAGCGCGGGAGCGTCCTGCGCGCGGTGGAGCAGTTAGAGCGCTCCCATGCCAAGATCCTCGGCTTTGTTCTCAACGAGGTGACGAGGGAGAACGGATACTACGGATATCGGAAATACGGCTATCGACGCCACCGCTACGGCTACGGACGCGGCTACGGTTACGGATACGGACAGGAGAAGCCGGACAGCGGGGAACGGAGCATCCCATGACCGATCTTCACACCCATATTCTGCCCCGCATGGACGACGGCGCGCCGGACACGGCGCGCGTCTCACGCGCGCCATCCGCCGTGCGTGAGACAAGGGCGAGCAGCGGATCGTTGGACAGGACGGCGTCAAGCCGGATCTCCTGCCCTTCTTCCCCCAGATGCGGCCCGCACAGCACGGGTGCATCGGATACGGTAGCGCCCTGCAACAGCGTGTTCCCCTGCAATTGGCACGCACCGCTCGCTTCGTTACAGGTCAATATGCTGTACCCCATATCGTCGCCGCAGATCCAGGCGATCAGATACCAGCCCGGCGCACCGGGATCGGTGTAATAGGCAAAGCATCGCACCGGCTGTGACAGCGAGAGCGATTCGCCAATGCTCCGCTCGATGGCGACCGTATCGAACGGAACGCCTGCGTCGTTCAGCGCGAAGAGCCAGCGCGCATGGGTCCCGTCGGCTTTGAGCGAACCGCTTGCAAGCAACAGCAGCATTTCGCCGCCATGCGTCTCCAGCAACAGCGCGTCCTGCGCGCTTCCCGCCGTCGGCGCGAGCGCCCAAACGGCCGCCACATCCGCGGCGACGACATCGGGCGAAAAGGTTTCGGGGTAGTTGGGGACCGGGAACAGCGCGGAGAACGAGACTGCATCGAAATCCGTCCGTTGCAGCGCGCCGAGCGGCACCCACTCATCAGCCTCATGCTTACCGTCCATCGAGGACAGGCCGCCCCGTTCCAGGAGCGTCCCCGTTTCGTCGACGGCGTATTGCGGCGCATCCTCAGCCGATGCGTAGGAGAAGGAAAATACCGGCGCGGCGTACAGAATATCGCGCACGCCGTACGTGCCATGCGGGACGGTGGGCGCCGTCTCCTGCGCGCGGCTCGTGAGTGCGCAGGCTGCGGCGAGCAGACACACCAGCGAGGCGACGGCGGAAAGCCAGAGCGCAGGCCTGCGGTAGCGCAATACGTTTGTAATACGCGTTTTTGCGTCGCTTTCGCCAAAGGCAAGCGGCGTGCCAGGCAGGCGTGCGCGCGTGGCGGACAGGTTCAACAGCGTGTTCGCATACCCCGCGCGGATGTCCGCGCCGGAAGTGGCGAGTACGCGCTCGTCGCAGGAAAGCTCCATATCGCGCGCACTCAGCCGGAAAGCGAGCCAGACGAGCGGGTTCCACCAGTGCAGGCACAGCGCAAGATACGCCAACAACCGCGTGACATGGTCCAGACGGCGGATGTGCGCCCGTTCATGCGCCAGCACGTGCGCCTGCTCCGCCCCGTTGAGGCCAACCGGCAGATAGATGCGCGGCCGCAACAGGCCGAGCACAAACGGCGTGGGGATGCCGGCCGCCTCATAGACGCCGTTCTCCAGGCATACGGCCCCTGCAAGGCGCCGCCGGAGCCGGACCAGCGCGACCAGTCCGTGCAGCAACATGGCCAAAAGACCGATAAGGTACAGCGCCGTAGCGACGGCAATGAAAATCTGCAGCGGGTTTGCGCTCGCTTGCGGCGTACCCGCCGGCAACAGGCCGTTGACCGCGCTGTTGAACGAAGAAATGCCGGTATGGACCTGCGGCGTTTCCATCAGCCCGATATCGAGCGGAATCGGATCGGCCGTGAGCGGCAGCGGGCTTGTCGGGATTTCCAGCGTAAACGGAACAAGCAGCCGCAGCAGCGGCAGCGCCCAGAGCGCATAGCAATAGCGACTGGGCGCGCGGATAAGCAGCGCGCGGCACGCCAGCACGAGCAAAATTGCAATCCCGCCGCCGATGCTCATGTTTACAAGCTGCAAAAACATTCGTTCCCAAATGCCCGCACCCGTCATGTCCGCGCCTCGCTTTCTTCGATCAGTTGCCGCAGCTCGGCGATGTCCGCCTCGTCGAGCGGGCGGCGGGAGGCGAACGCCGCCACAAAGCGCGGCAGCGATCCGCCGAAAGCATCCTCCACGAACCGCTCGCTCTGGACCGCCCGCAGCTCCGCTTCGCTCATCTGCGCGCGTACCAGGCCGCCTTCGTTTTGAAACAGACCGCGTTCGCACAGCCGCCGCAGCATCGTGTAGGTCGTCGATTTTTTCCAGCCGAACGTCTCTGCGGCGAGATATACCAGCTCGCCGGAACCGATCGGCTCGTGCGCCCAGATCAGCTCTGCAAAGCGCAGCTCCATTGCGCCAAGGGCATGCTCTCTCATAGCGTTCCTCCGTGTTCGCGGGATGTTGGTCTAATATCATTAAACCAAGGATAGTTTAACATCGTTAAACCGTCTTGTCAACCCGGTAATGCGGCTCCCGTCCAATGCTATGAAAGCTTCGGCCGGCGGGGATGCGAAAAAAGCGCTTTTCACTGCGAACAATATATGATATAGTAAACAGGATCTTACCAAAGCGAGGAAAGAAGATATGGAACAGTTGGTGACGCTGCAGGACATCATTCGGGCCGAGCAGCGCCTCAAGAAGGTGCTCAACCGCATGCCGCTCATGCGCAATGACGTGCTCTCCGAGCAGTATGGCTGCAACGTCTATTTGAAGCGGGAGGATCTGCAGGTCGTCCGGTCGTTTAAGATTCGCGGGGCGTATAACAAGATGCATTCGCTTTCGCCGGAAGCGCTCAGCCGCGGCGTGGTCTGCGCAAGCGCCGGCAACCATGCGCAGGGCGTGGCGTTTTCCTGCCGGGAGCTCAGGGTCAGGGGCTGTATCTTTATGCCTGTGACCACGCCAAAGCAGAAGATCCGTCAGGTGCAGCGCTTTGGCGGCGAGTTTGTCGAGATCGTGCTTGCGGGCGACACGTTTGACGATTCTGCGGCTGCCGCACGCGCGTATTGCGAGGAACACGACATGGCGTTCATCCATCCGTTTGACGACGCGCAGGTCATCGCGGGGCAGGGGTCGGTCGCGCTGGAGATCCTGACCGACGACGTGCCCGAGATCGATTATATTTTCGGCACCATCGGCGGCGGCGGCCTCATGGCGGGCGTCGGGACGTATGTCAAGGGGACCAGCCCGCACACAAAGGTCATCGGCTGCGAACCGGCCGGGGCGGCGAGCATGCAGGCTGCGTTTGACGCCGGCGAGCCGGTCGCCCTCCCCAGGGTGGATAAATTCGTGGACGGCGCTTCCGTCAAGCGCGTGGGCGATCTGACCTACCGCATCTGCCGCGAGGTGCTCGACGGGATTGCCGTCGTGCCGGAGGGCAAGGTGTGCAGCACCATTCTGCAGGTGTATAACGACAGCGCCATCGTCCTCGAACCGGCCGGCGCGTTGCCGCTTGCAGCGCTCGATGCCTATCGGGAGGAGATCTGCGGCAAGACGGTCGTCTGCATCCTTTCCGGCAGCAACAACGACATCGCGCGCATGCAGGAGATCAAGGAACGCTCCATGGTGTTCGAGGGGCTTAAGCATTATTTTATCGTGCAGTTCCCGCAGCGGCCCGGCGCGCTGCGCGAGTTCGTGGGCGAAGTCCTCGGCCCGGATGACGACATCGCACGCTTTGAGTACACCAAGGCCAACGACAAGGAAAAGGGGCCGGTGCTCATCGGCGTGGAGCTTGCGCGCGCGTCCGATTATCCGTCCCTGTTGGAGCGCATGGAGGCCAAGGGTTTTGCCTATACCGTGATCAGCGAGGATACGCTGCTGTTCAATCTGTTTGTGTAACGGCGTTTTCCGCCGGTCGGAAGAAATAGGTCGCGCTGGCCGTCAGGCAGGTGCGACTTTCGTTTTCGCCCGTCCATGCCTCCGAAACGACATGGATGAGGTGCCTGGTCACGGAGACGACGCGGATTCGCAGGTTGACGTCCTCTCCGACGGGAATGGCGCGCAGGTAGTTCACCTGCAGTTGGATGGTAGGCGCGATGCCGGGCGCCGGCATCGCGCAATAGGCGGCGCAACCCATCGCCTGGTCGAGCACTGCGGCGCACATGCCGCCGTGCAGCGTGTGGTTGACATTGCGCATCCATTCGGCCGTGGAAGCGCGCAGCGTATAGGTGCGCGCCTGCGCCGAACAGTCCAGCAGGCGCAGCGAAAGGCTGTCGCCGACCGCGCCGGGGGCGCAATCGTGCAGCCGGTCGAGACTGGCCTGCATGGCCTGCGCAAAGCGTTCCTGTTCTTCCTTGCAATTCGTATGGGACATGGGCTTCCTCTTTTGGAATGCGCGCAACGCGCAGATTTTTTACCATTGTATCACGGCTTGAGGAAAAAGCAATCCTTCCGGGCTGCATCCTCAAATATGGGTGGGAATCCGCCCGGGGGCGCCCGGCCCGCTGCTCGGGCATGGGCCGGGAGGAACACCGGCTTGGGTTTGGCGCCGTGGCCGCACGGGCGGCGCCGTTGCGGGTATCTTTGCAGGATGTATTGACAAATCCTGCGTTTTGGAGCAAAATAGGGAATATTATATTTTGAAGAGGTGGGACGGATGCAGTATCGGCAGATGACGCCGGAACAACTGGAAGCGGAGTATGCGCGCGTCAAGGCGGCATACGATGGCCTTGCGGCGAAGGGGCTATCCCTGAACCTTGCCCGCGGCAAGCCTGCGGCGGAGCAGCTTGACCTCAGCAACGAGCTGTTCCACACGCTTGACGACGGCGATTTCGTGTGCGACGGCGTGGACGTGCGCAATTATGGCTGTCTGGACGGGCTGCCCGCCTGCAAACGCCTGTTTGCGGAGATCCTCGGCGTGGAGGAGCGGGAAGTGCTCGTCGGCGGGAACGCAAGCCTGAACCTGATGTACGACCTCATTGCCAAGGCGTATACGCACGGCCTGTTGCACAGCCCGCGCCCATGGTCGCAGGAGCCGGTCGTCAAGTTCCTGTGTCCGGCGCCCGGCTATGATCGCCATTTCCACCTGTCGCAGTCGTTCGGCATGGAGCTCATCACCGTGCCGCTGCATGAGGAAGGGCCGGACATGGACGTGGTGGAACGCCTCGCGCTCGATCCGGCGGTCAAGGGGATGTGGTGCGTGCCGAAGTACTCCAACCCAGACGGATTTGTGTACAGCGAGGAGGTCTGCCGCCGCATTGCGTCGATGCGGACGGGCGCGCCGGATTTTGCGCTCATGTGGGACAATGCGTATTGCATCCACGAGTTTGACGGCCCGTTCGTGCCGTTTGTGGAGATGCTGTCGCTCTGCCGCGAGATGGGCAATCCCGACCGGGTGTATGAATTCGCGTCCACCTCCAAGGTCACGTTTGCCGGCGCAGGCGTGGCATGTATGGCGGCCAGCGCGGAAAACCTCGCCCATGTCGTGGGCCTGCTGACCTTCCAGACCATCGGGTACGACAAGGTCAACCAGCTCATGCACGTGCGCTTTTTGAAGGATAAGGCGCATACGCTTGCACACATGCAGCGCCATGCGGCCATCCTCAAGCCCAAGTTTGAGGCGGTGTTGCGCACGCTGGACAACCTGGTTGCTCCGACCGGTACGGCCACCTGGCATCGCCCGCACGGCGGCTATTTCATCAGTCTGAACGCCATGCCGGGCACGGCCAAGCGGACGCTCGCGCTGTGCAAGCAGGCGGGCGTGGTGATGACCGGCGCCGGCGCAACGTACCCCTACGGCAAGGACCCGGAGGACAGCAACATCCGCATTGCCCCGTCCTATCCCACATTGCCGGAGCTGGAGCAGGCGGCGGAGGTGTTCTGCACCAGCCTGTGCCTTGCGGCGCTTGAAAAACTGCTCGGCCGCTGACGGCTGCCGGCGCTTGGAATTGGCGCGTTCCCCCTGGTTTATCCGGTCGGGGACGCGCTTTTGTCTTTCGTGCGCCGGGTTTGCCGCCGCTTGCAAACGGCCGGTCCATTCTATATAATTGATAGGGAAGCAACCGCCGCCGCGCCGGGGCGGCTTGCAGGAGGCGGGACGGATGCAAACGCTTGGCTGCGTATGGGAACACAACGGCGATGACTCGCTGCTGTACTCCGTGGAGTTTCCGGGCGCGTTTGCGCGCGGGGAAACCCTGGAGGCGGCGCTGGGGAAAATGGAGCGCGAGGTGCGCGCGTTCCTCCGGTGGCGCGGGACGCCCGCGGACGGGCCGCTGTCGTTTGAGATCGTGCAGGAGGCGGCCAGCGGGCTGGACATTTGCGACGCGGATTCGGACGTGCTGTTCGCTGCGGAGACGGGTCCGCTTTCGCGTGACACGTACCGGGAGCGCAAGGCGCTTGCGCTCCGGTCCGCGCGGGACTTTCAGGCTTTGTATGACGCGGTGCCCGAAAAGGACGTCGGCTGCGCGCCCGCGAGGAGGACGTTTTATGGGCCGGCGCCCCGCACCGCGGCGGAGATGTATGCGCACGTCCGGCAGGTGAACGCCTATTACTTTGGCGAGATCGGCGTGGACGCCGACAATGACGGCACGATACTGGATTGTCGCCTGCGCGGGTTTGCCGCGTTGGAGGCCACGCCCGGCTATCTCGAAAACCGTGTGTACCACGGCAGCTATGGCGAGGACTGGACGCTGTGCAAGCTGCTGCGCCGTTTTGTCTGGCACGACCGCATTCACGCGAGGGCGCTGTGGCGCATGGCGGCGAGGCTGTTCGGCCCCGCTGCTGTGCCTGA
>OLXK01002187.1_pt1 | contig 11483 bp, 22 predicted proteins | sample 1674321 | NCBI WGS metagenome assembly OLXK01 (sample SAMEA103958162, study PRJEB25191) | human gut metagenome | reverse complement strand
TATGCCCAGAGCGCCGCCGACATTATCAAGCAGATCTGTGAAGACCTGCAGGTAGATGTGGGCACGCTGGCCGATACCGGCTACAAACTCCCCTCCCTCGTGATGCAGGATAAAAGCTGCATCGACATCATCAATACTGCCATCCAGAAGACCTTGCTGAATACCGGCACGGTCTTTGTTTTTTACGATTCTGGAGATGGTGTTGCTCTGCGCTCTGCAGCTGATATGAAGAGCGACTACATCATCGGCGAAAAGAGCCTGATGACCAACTACAGCTACAACACGTCCATTGACTCCCAGACCTACAACAGCATCAAGCTGGTGCGTCCGAACAAGGAGACCGGCAAGTCCGATGTTTTTATCCGAAAGGATTCGGACACCATTGCCCGCTGGGGCTTGCTGCAGCTCTATCAAAAGGTGGACGAAGCGGCCACAGACGCACAGGTCAAGGAGCAGGCAAAGGTCAGTCTGGAGTATTACAATCGCGTTCTGCAGCAACTCAAATTCACCTCGCTGGGTGTCAATAGCCTGCGGGCGGGACAGCTTCTTCTGGTCAATATCAATGATCTTGACGGCGACCCGTTCCGCAAGTATGTCATGCTGGAAAAGGTCTCTCATACGTGGGAAAACGATCTGCACACCATGGAACTGGAAGCAAAAGCTCTGTAAGGGAGGGAAATCTTTTGGACATCGTGGAAGCACTTTTGCAGCTGAACCGGGTTGCCGGAGACGTTGACCAGCCCACCGATCTGCAGATCGGCACCGTGGTAAAGGCCCCGCCCGATGATGATGTGCTGGAAATCTCCATCAACACGGAAATGGCTACACTGCGGCAGGATATTCTCTACCTTGCAGAGCCGGTCATTGAAAAGAAGATCCCGCTGCTGAAACACCGGCACGCCATGCCCCATATACACGCTGGTGTTCACGGCAGCACAGGCGGCCCATCGGAGCCTTACACTGGTTATTCCCTGCTCTCAGGGGGCGCAGACAGCTCTGTACAGAGCGAGGACATCAAAGGCTGGGAGAATGGAAAAGTCCTTCCGTTGAGCAAGGATAAGAAATATATCATCCTCAACCCGGCCCTGAAAGCCGGTGACAAGGTGCTTCTTCTGCGTGTGCAGCGTGGCCAGAAGTTCGTCGTGTTATCTCGTGTATATGAAGGTGGTGATTAAATGGCCGTATTGCCGGAAAACAGCATCGATTTATCGGGCGGCGTTGAGTTTGTCGCTCAGCCTTCCCTGACATGGAAGATCGACCGTGCAGCTGGACGTATCGCCGGAACATGCGACGGCTATGATGCCGTAAAGCAGGCAGTGGAGATCATCCTGAACGTAGAGCGCTATCGCTGGCAGATCTACCAGCCTGCAAGCGGTATGCAATGGGATGAGCTGGTCGGACAGGATGCCGGTTATGTTGCCGCAGAACTGCAGCGCCGTCTGCAGGATGCTCTGCTGACAGACGACCGCATCACGGGGTTAAAAAACTACGAATACAGCATCGACGGGCAGAATTTGACGGTGAGTTTTACCGTCGAAACAGTCTACGGCGATGTTAAGACCGGAACGGAGGTGAAATTCTGATGCAGAACTTTTCAGATGCAACCTACAAAAACATCCTCGACTACATGCTTTCACTGGTGCCGGATACCTATGATAAGCGCGATACCAGCCCTATCCAGACTTCCCTCGGCCCGGCAGCCTACGTGCTTGAGGGCTTTTATCTGAGCCTCGACCTTGTGCAGAAACAGGCGTTCGTCCAGACAGCCTCCGGAGATTCGCTGGATCTTCTGGCAGTGCTGGCCGGTATCACCCGCAAGCAGGCTTCCGCCGCTGTAAAGGTCGGCATCTTTGACTGTGAGGTTCCGATCGGTGCGCGATTTTCAACGATCAATGGCACTGAGAGTATCAATTTTGTGGTCATCTCCACCATTACGGAGGGAAGCGCCTACCGTCTGCAGGCTGAGACTGCCGGTGATATCGGCAACCGATACTCCGGCCCCATTCTGCCGATTGATTCCATTGAAGGATTGAACAGCGCTCAGTTGACGGATCTTCTGATTCCCGGCGAAAACACCGAAGAGGATGAGCCTTTCCGCGCGAGAATCATTGAACGTCTGAACAGCCGCAGCTTTGGTGGAAACGTGGCACAGTACGTTGAGGAGATCGAAGCGATAGACGGCGTGGGCGCTGTGCAGGTCTACCCCGTGTGGGATGGTGGCGGCACGGTGTGCTGCTCCATCTTGGGAGCCGACTTTCTTCCTGCGTCCAGTGATCTTGTGCAGATGGTACAGAATGCCATCGATCCCCCGCCCGGTCAGGGGCTTGGCCTTGGGCTTGCGCCCATCGGTGCGCAGGTGACCGTCACAGCGCCGAAGACAGTGCCTGTAGACATTTCTGCCACGCTGACCCTTGCATCCGGACACGAACTTGAAACCGTACAGCAGCCTGCGCAGGACGCTGTCAGTGACTACCTGCTGAAGATTCGTAAAAACTGGGATGTCAATATCAGCAGTACGGCCATTGCCTACTCGGCAGAGGTGTATCTTGCTCGTGTCCTTGCCGCGCTCATCTCTCTGGGTCGTCAATGTTTCGGCTCTGACGCTCAATGGGATTGCTGCGGACATGGCGCTGCAGCAGACCGGTGCTTTGCAGCAGGTTCCGGTGCTGGGGAAGGTGGAACTACATGGAACTTGACCTGAACCATGACCTGCATTCCCTTTTGCCGCCTTTTTACCGGGAAATTGCGGAATACCAGCAGGTCTGTGACGCTGAAAAAGCACAATTTTCCCGGACAGCTGATAGTGTACGGGTCATCGGGCAGAACTTTTTTGTCCAGACCATGGATGCGGATTCTGTGCAGAAATGGGAACAAGTCCTGCATATCCGGGCAAAGCCTTTGACCGAAACGCTGAGTTTTCGACGGCAGCGCATTCTGTCGCGTTTGTGCACCCGCCCTCCCTTTACACTTGCATTTCTGTACCAACAGCTCGACACGTTACTGGGCGTTGGCCGGTGGACATGCCGCGTGGATTATCCGGCTTACCTGCTGACCATCGGCACTCACGTTGAAGATAAGCTTCACCGCGAAGAACTGATCCACATGGTAAACCAGATCAAGCCTGCGCATATCGTGTTCGGAATGTATCTGTTCTGTGACCCCGTAGAAGCATATGCCTACGCTGCCGCCGCACCCTGCGGAACAAGAATCCTTGCATCGGTGCGGATGCCTGAAATCAAAAAGGAGGACACACAATGAGTTGGGAAACGCTGGCTTATACCGATGCCGGCATTGAGCTGCTGATGGATGCCGTATCGGGCAAGCAGCTCACGATTACGCAGGCTGTCGGAGGAAGCGGTCTTGCAAATGCCGCTGTGCTCCACGCGCAGACCGACGTCACCGGCGAGCGGCATGCGCTTGAGCTGCTGGGCATCAAGTCTGTTGAAGAAAACGGCAGCGCTGCCCGCCGCGTGAAGATTCGCATTACCGGCGCGGAGGATACCTACACCCTGCATCAGATTGCCCTCTTCGGGCGGCAGACCGGGGCGGCAGAAGATACGCTCCTGCTCCTCGTGCAGGATGACCGCGGTGTCGAGATCCCGGCGGCTTCCACCGATCAGGAGTTTGAGTTCGTTTTCACTGTGGTGATCGTGATCTCCCGGGATGCGGAGATCGTGATCAATCTGAGCGCTGAGATGCAGAGCTTGCAGCTGTTTGTCGAAGAGCGGATTCAGGAGCACGACCTGTCCCCGGAGTCTCACAAAGACTTGCGCATCGCCGCTGCAAAGATGCAGGCGGATATCGATATCCTTCAATTGAAGATCGCGACCGACGTAACGGCAAATCCGTTCTCCGTCACCTTTGAGTCGCTGGACGGCTTGACCGTGACAGGTGTGTGGAACGCCGATCTGTCAAGGATTGAATTTTGAGTAAGGAGGTGAATTTTTATGGCAAATGTAAGATTAGGCGCAAAGGCCGTTGGCAGCATTGTCAAAATCAAGGTCAACGGCGCGTCCAAAGATTTTATTGTCGTGCAGCAGGGCAATCCGAATACCAGCACCTATGATTCGAGTTGCGCCGGAACGTGGCTGCTGATGAAGGACATCTACACCACGTCCACGTTCGGCAACAATAACTCCTACAAGGATTCCAGCATCCACACATACCTGAACGGAACGTTCTACAACCTCATCGACAGCGACATCCGGGCAGCTATTAAGCAGGTAAAAATCCCGTACCTGAACGGCACAGGCGGCGGGGACGGCAGCCTTGCCACCGGCGCAAATGGTCTTTCCACCAAAGTATTCCTGTTGTCCGGCTATGAAGTTGGCTGGACGACCAGCGACGATATCAATTTCCCCAAGGATGGTATCCGGCTGGCGTACTTTGGAAGCGGCTCTGGCGGCAACAGCAAGCGTGTCGCCTACAACGGCAGCAGCGCTGACAGGTGGTGGCTGCGCTCTCCGCACACCAACAATCACGGCAGCGTCTGGGCCGTCAACACCGAGGGCTCCTACGACGCCGGCCGCTGGAACTACCACTCCGATGGTGTTCGCCCCGCTTTGATTTTGCCCTCTACTCTCTTTGTATCTAATGATGGCACGGTCTCGACTAACACCGCACCCTCGACTCCGTGGAACATTTCCGTTCCTTCGTCCATCATGGGCGGCACGAACATCTCGATCTCGTGGGCAAAAAGCTCTGATGCTGAGAGCAATCTCGCCGGCTACAAGGTAGAGCGTTCGACCAACGGCGGCAGTTCGTGGAGTCAGATTTATCAGGGTACGGCCACCAGCACCACGAACAACGTCGCCTTCGGCACCACGTCCGTGATGTACCGCGTCAAGGCATACGACACCGAGGGTCTGGAGTCTGGCTGGCGCACCAGTTCGCAGGTAACGGTGGTCAACAACAACGCCCCGTCTGCGCCGCCATCCATCGCGGTGCCGAAGGATGTCAAGGGCGGCAGCACGCTGGTGATCTCGTGGACTGCGGCCAGTGACAGCGATGGCAACCTGAGCGGCTACATTCTGGAGCGCAGCACCGATGGTGGCTCCTCCTACACGCAGGTGTACAAGGGCAATGCGCTGACCTACACCGACACCATCACCAAGGGCTGGTCCACCGTGATGTACCGTGTCAAGGCGTATGACAGCTATAACGCTCAGTCCGGCTACACCACGTCCACCAAGCGCACGGTCGATAACAACACCGCGCCGACCATCACGACCTCCAGCGCAGCCAACCTCGGCACCAAGTCCAGCGGCTTCACCATCTCGTACTCCGTGGATGATAAGGACGCAGGGGACACCCTGACCGTCACCGAAAAGCTGGACGGCACGACCAAGCGAACCTACACCGCGACCCGCAAGACCACCAACAGCTTCGCCGTCACCGGTGAATATTTCCAGAAAATTACGAACGGCAGTCACACCATGACCGTTACCGTGACCGATGGCAAGGCCACCGTCACCAAGACGTTCACCTTTACGAAGGCCGTCACCGCCGCCAGCATCACGCTGGCGAAGCCGATGGAGGCGGATGCCCAGATCACGCTCTGCGCCATCACCGTCGGCGGTCTGATTCCAGCTGACGCTGTGTTCAAGGTGGAGGTCACGAACAACGGCAAGGATAGTTCGCCGGTATGGGAGGACGCCACCACCGAGGCCCGGAATGGCCGGAACCATTTGTTCACGAACCAGACTGCGGCCAACGGCTTCGCATTCAATTTCCGTGTCACCGCAGAGCGCGGTGCAAGCGGCGAGAGCGGCTATATCGCTTCGATTCAGGGAGGTTTCCAGTAATGGGTTTGAACAGAGTAAGAGTCGATTCTGTAGCTAAATTGCAGAAGAAGAAAACGATGGCGGAATTGCAGGAGGAGAATGAAGCCCTGAAAAACAAGGTTTCTTCTCTGGAAACCAACCTCGATAATACCCAGATGGCGCTGTGCGACGTGTACGAACAGCTCATCGCGGTCACATCCGCCGCAGATAAGGAGGCATAATCATGGCAGAAGTCTATGCAAACCTCATTCGCCGGGGGCGGAAAACCATCGAGCAGGTGCCTGAGCACCTGCGGGAAAGAAGTCAAGGCCATTCTCGCGGCGGACGGCAACGCATGAGCCGCCTGCGGGAATTTGCCTTAAAAATATTACTGAGAAAGGAGAAAGGCATCATGGCAGTCATCTATGCAACCCTCATTGTGAATGGCAAGAAGACCCTCGATCAGGTTCCGGCGCTGATTCGGAAGCAGGTTGAGGAAATCCTGAAGGACCTCGAAGTCGAGGTCGAGTGATCGCGCAGGGGAGTCGGGAGAACCGGCTCCCCTCATTTTTTGTATGACGAAGGAGAGGAGGTTCAGATGGACCAGCCTATTACGCGAGCCGAGCATGAGGAGTTCAAGCGTCGGCTCGAAGAGGAAAATGCCCGTCAGGACAGACGAATCGCCTTGCTGGAGGAAAGCGTAAGCAAAATGGGCGCACTGTCCACTTCGGTCGAGAAGCTGGCCTTGAGCATGGAAAGCATGGTAAAGGAGCAGGAAAAACAGGGCAGGAGGCTGGAAACACTGGAAGACCATGATGGCGAAATGTGGCGCAAAGCTGTTGGGTATGTCGTGAGCGCTGTCATTGGCGCTTTTGTCGGCTTCTTGTTTACCCAAATCGGCTTTTAGGAGGTGTGTAAGTTGAGCATCATTACGTTCCAGCGCGGGGATAAGACCGCGCTCACCAAGAACTTTACCAAGTCTGAGTTCGAGTGTCCCTGCGGCTGCGGACAGCAGTCGGTTGACACGGAGCTGGCCGAAAAGCTCCAGCTCATCCGGGACAAGGTAGACCGCCCGCTGAAGATCACGTCCGGCTACCGCTGCATCACGCACAATGCGGCTGTGGGCGGAAGCCAGAACTCCAAGCACCGCTATGGCATGGCGGCGGACTGGAGGACGGAGAACCGCAGCATCAACCCGGTGGCACTGGGCATCCTTGCTCAGGCCGTCGGGTTCGGCGGCATCGGTATCTACTGGCACAGCCGTGGGGCCTTTGTCCACGCAGACACCCGTGGCACGAAAGCAACGTGGCTCTGCACCACGCCGGGAAAGTACCCCAGCACGACTTACAACAAGTTCGTGCTTCCCACCATCCGCCGGGGATGCACCGGGCCTGCAAACCGCAGCGCCACCATCATGCTCCAGAAGCTCCTGAAGCTGAAGGCTGATGGCCTGTTCGGAGAGGGTACGGAAAACGCCCTGATGAAGGCGCAGGAGGCGCATGGCCTGACCGCGGACGGAATCTGCGGCCCTGCATCGTGGAAGGCGCTGTCTGGCGCTGACAAGTACCTGTGAGAGGAGATAGGCTCTATGACGAATAGCAAAGTGTCCATCGCTACGCTGGCCCGCACGGCCGCTCTGGCGTTCGCTCTGGCAAATCAGGTTTCGAGCGCTGCCGGGAAGCCCCTGCTGCCCATCGAAAGTTCGGAGGTGGAACAGTTCGTGACCACCGGCCTGACCATTGCCACCAGCGTCGCTGCGTGGTGGAAGAACAACAGCTTTACCGCTGCCGCCATTGAAGGTGACAAGCGGATGAACAGCCTGAAGAATCAGGTCCACTGAATGAAAGGAGTAACCGAATATGAATGAGTTTACGAGAAGTCTGCTGTACGTTGCCCTGCTGGTCTGCGTTCCCATCGTGACCGCCTGCATCAAGAAAGGCATTGCAGTTGCCGTTGATGCAATCAACGCCCAGACTCAGAACATCAAGGTGCAGCGGCTCGTCCGGGAAATCGGCGATGCCGTTGCCAATGCCGTGGCCGCGATGAACCAGACCTACGTCAACGACCTCAAAGCCGCCGGGACGTTCAATGAGGCGGAGCAGAAGGAAGCACTGATGCGGGCCGTGTCTGCTGCCCTGAAAAGCATGAGCAACGACGCGCAGGACTACATCAAGAGCAACTTCGGCGATACGACCCAGTACCTCGAAAATCGTATTGAGGCCCAGATCGACGCCAACCACGTCGCCGCCAAGCAGGCCGCTGTCCAGAATACGCTGAATCTGGGCTGAGTCAGCGCAAAGTCAGCGTAAAATGATAATCCCCCTGTACCATGACCCGTAAAAAGGCTGGTGCAGGGGGATTTTTTTGTTTGCACGGAAATTCCGATGGAACAACGTCGCCAGAAAAATCAATTCTCAAAATAGCCAAATTTTGCTATGCACTTTTGACAAATCCTTCCCAGAGGGTTCCAGACGTTTCCCAATACACTTTTACCCGTAACCAAAATGCAAATTCAGAGGTTTTCCAGAGGCCACCAGCGGCTTGGCATCAAATAGCCAGTGGATATAAAAAATATTTTGAAAAAATTAAAAAACAGATTGACTTACCAGTTGGGTAAGTTATAATGATACTAAGATAAATTACCAAAAAGGTAAGTTATCTACAATTACCAGCATCTGGCTGGTAAGTTGGAAGCACGAGCAGGAGGTGTAACAAAATGAAAGGCGAGTACAGCATGACCGCTTTGGAAGCCAGCCGCTTGATCGACTGGCTGAAAGCTCACGGTCACACGGACGAGGAAGCAACGCAGTGCATTAAGTGCATTGCTGGAGTCCTCGACCCCGCAACCGGCGAGTCTAAGAAACAGTAAAGGCTAGGTTCCCCACCAAGTTTGCAGACCGTGGGAACCTAGCCAGACGGAACGGGATGGGACCTGCCCCATCTCGTTTCCATCTTATCAGGAGGGCAGGAGAAAGTCAAGAGGTTGAGTAACATGGCTACCTACACAGTCGAGCAAATTTACGATTACCTGCGGTTTGGCGAATGCGGGAACTTCGTGCAGTTCCAGTGCAAGCAGCGCACCGTCACCATTCGTCGGCTCACGCGTGGTATCGACACCATGCCGACCTGCCTTATTACGGGCGATGGAGAGCCGCGAGAAGAAAGCCGGCCGTCCGTGTTGGAACCGCTGATTGAGCGGCTGCTGAAGGAGGAATAAACGATGTATGATCTGCGTGAACACAAGGAACTGATTAGCCGGTTGATTTCCGAGGCCAACCAGAACGACCCCAACTGGGAGTGGTCGGTCAGACGCCTCAGCAAGAACGTGGCCTGCATCTTCTGGGGTTACCTCGAATACTGCGATGAAGCGGAGTTGTCGTTTTCAATCAAGCTCGGCGAAGCCGATGGCAGATGCTGGGTTGAGGCTCGTAACGAGCACGGTTGGATACTTGAAAGTGAGATTGTAGCTGACAAGAACCTTCCATTCCTGAACTGCCCGCTCGACAAGGCTATCGAGAAGATGGTGCGCTGCATCATCAACACCGCTCATGCCTGCTACTGAGGGCATTGCCCGCCGGTACGCAGCGGCCATCGGCTTTGCGGTAGTCGGCGAGCTGACCCGCAAGCCAGAGTGGGACGGCGTAGCCAGCGGCCCGGAAATTGGGCTGTCTGGCTATTGCCGGGTCTGGGTGGATGAGGGCGGCAACGCCTACTACGTTCACGGTAAGGAATGCGCCATCATCGACCCGGAAGGCATGGTCTACTGAACGCCGGTAAACTCCCAGATGTACTCCGTAAATTTTTTTCGGTAAATCTTCATTTTTCGTTTGACACCAGTGGTGGGTAAGTTAGAATGAAGATACAGAAAAACATACCAAAACGGTAAGATGAACGGAGGACACAGAAATGAAAAACTTGGAAATGAAGGAACTGCGCGGCCATCTGGGGATGCTGGCGTTCAGTATGGACTCTCAGTGGTGCGTCATGCACCGGGAGGACCTGCCGGAGCCGACCCGGGTGTGCGCCGAGGGTCAGTACCAAGGGATGATCTTCACCCTCACCGCTCTGGGCGGTGACTGGGTCAGGGACGACAAGGGCAAGCATCGGGTGTTCCTTCAGGGCGAATCCAGCCGTGACACCGACGAGTACACCAACAAGGAGGACTGAACTATGAAGGAGACCATCACCGCAAAGGAACTGGAAGAAGCAATGAACGCTGTCCTGAAGCAGGCACGCAAGATGGAGAACTCCGATGAACCGGAGGAATGCCGCCACGGCTTCGGTATGGAGAGTGCGCTGACTTCTCTTGCAATCTACCTCAACGCATAACCCGTCTGATGATGGCCGCTGGCACCGGCCGAAACGCCCTACTGGGCGTCGCGGGAGCCACCCGCAGATACATGATATTTTGGAGGTTTTAGCGATGGAAAACAAGAACATGACCGCTGCTCGTGAATGGGAGAACGACCCGAACTGCTTCCTGCGGATGCTGAACAGCCCCGCACAGCAGCGGAGCCGCGCAGCCCGCCGCCAGAAGGATGCAGAAAGGGAGCGTTTCAACAACGTGCTGAACGCCGTTGCCATCGGCGCAGCAGCCTTTGCCGTCACCCTGCTCGTTATCTGCTTTGTTCTCTGATGGAGGTATCAGCTATGGATAACCAGAACATGACCTATCCCGAACTGCGGGACCTGTTCGTTGAACACAACAAGACCAAGCTTGCAAAGCCGGTGAGCGCCTGCATCGTATTTGCTGAGAGCAACTGGCCTGACCACCATTACCCGCTGCGCAGCCGCACCTATGAGGTCAGCAGCGACAACAAGGCTTTCCGGTCGAGCAGCTGCTCCACCAGCCTGTTCGGCTCCTGCTTGGATGGCACCGACCAGATGGTTCGCCTCGACTGGTACATGAAGGACTTCGGCAACAAGGGCGGCTGGGTCGCTGACCACTGCTACCTGAAGGAGAACAGCGATGAATCCGATGTATGATTGCTCCGGCTGGCTTGACCGGTTCGGCGGAGTAACGGAGCCGCCTGATGACCGGGGCATTGAAGAAGAACCTGAATGGCAGCGGCCCGAAGAAGCCAATGCCGTTTGCTGGAGTGACTGATGGAGGTGAGTGATATGGGACGTGGCAATGTTTATGTGACCGGCTCGTATGAGGGTCTGTTCTACATCGACAACGATGATCTGCAGGTCTGGCGTAAGGACGGCCCTGACGGAAAGGAGCCTGAAATTCGGATGATGGCAGACATCAGCCTTGATGAACTTGTTGCCGATGACTGGTACGTTGATGAAATCGAGAGCAGCTACAAGGAGGAAGACGTTCTCAGATGCTTCTGCGCCGAACTGCGGAAGCTCTGCCCCAGCTTCCAGCCTGCGGCCAACTCGAACGTCTGGCTCGGCAATGAGCGTCGGGTCATCCTCGAAAACGAGCTGTTTTACATCTGCGTGGAGGATAACGAGTGGTCACTGGCCGTCGAGCTTGTCCAGAAAGACGGCTACTCCGACTGTCAGAGCGCATGGCTGGCCGGCCTTCAGAAACGGCGCTATCGGGAATACCTCGATAGCATGAAAAAAGCCCTGCTGGCCCGCCTGCCCAGCATTGGCATTCGCACCGGGGCATGGACGAGCGGGACTATCACGAGAGAGGAGGCTGGTGTATGCTGAGTGACATGATTGATGATCTCGTCCGGGCCGACTGCCCGCAGGAAAAGGAAGCAG
>OLXK01002185.1_pt1 | contig 11498 bp, 9 predicted proteins | sample 1674321 | NCBI WGS metagenome assembly OLXK01 (sample SAMEA103958162, study PRJEB25191) | human gut metagenome | reverse complement strand
ACACGGGAAAAGCGTTCACGCCTGCGGGTGCGAACGCTTTCTGCGGTGTTTACGGCGGACGGTGAAGAGGCGGGAAACGGCGAAGAGCGGCGGCTGATGCAAGGCGGTTGAACGGACGGCTTCCGATCGGTGAAATGTCCGATTATGACCGGCGCTCATCCGAACAGATTCCGATCGGCGGGCATACCGACCGATGACGGACGAATGCAGGACGCAGCGGCGCAGCTTGCTTTCCGCACGGGCGGCACGGTGCGTGACCGCCGATTTGTTCCCCGATCCCGCGAAGCCCGCTTTTGCCGCACGGCAAAAGCGCCCCGCCGCACGATGAAATTGAATTTGAAGGGAGGAATACCGCGGACTTACCTCGGTATATCCGTAACCAATGGCAGATAAACGTGACTACTATGAGGTGCTCGGCGTTGACAAAAGCGCGTCGGATGCCGACATAAAAAAGGCTTACCGTTCGCTTGCGAAGAAGTACCACCCCGATATGAATCCGGGCGACAAGGAAGCCGAACAGAAATTCAAGGAAGTGAACGAGGCTTACGCCGTGCTCTCCGACGCCGATAAGCGAAAGAAGTACGACACCTACGGTCACGATGCGTTCGATCCCACGGCGGGCGGCTCGGGATTCTCCGGCTTCGGGGATTTCGGCGGCTTCGACATGGGCGGCTTCGGCGATATATTCTCCTCTTTCTTCGGCGGCGGCACATCGTCGCGCAGGCAGAACGGTCCCGTCCGCGGCGACGACGTAAACGTGCGCATCACGCTTTCGTTTGAGGAAGCGGTATTCGGCGTGAAAAAGGATATCACCTACCGCCGGACGCAGCGGTGCGCGGAATGCTCCGGAACGGGCGCCGCAAAGGGAAGCCAGCCGAAGACGTGTACGAAATGCTCGGGAAGCGGACAGATCCGCGTTCAGCAGCGCACGCCGCTCGGCGTGATGCAGACGCAGCGCACCTGCGATGCGTGCGGCGGACGCGGTACCGTGATCGAGAATCCGTGTAAAGCGTGCCGCGGAACCGGAACGGTTCAGGCGACAAAAACGCTCGAGGTTTCGATCCCCGCGGGAATCGACAACGGACAGAGGATATCCCTGCGCGGTCAGGGCTCGGACGGACTTCGCGGCGGCAGCGCCGGCGATCTTCTGATAAGCGTGGCGGTCAAGGCGCACCCGGTATTCGAGCGCGACGGCTACGATATCTACTGCGAGGTGCCGATAACCTTCACCGAGGCGACTCTCGGCGCGGAGATCGATATCCCCACGCTTGAGGGCAAGGAGAAGTTCACCGTGCCCGAGGGCACTCAGACGGGAACGTCGTTCACGCTTAAGCAGAAGGGCGTGCCGTATGTGAACAATTCGTCGCGCCGCGGCGATCTTATAATCACGGTCGTCATCGAGGTTCCGAAGAATCTGAGCTCCGCTCAGAAGGAGAAGCTCCGCGAATTCGCCGAGCTGTCCGGAGAGACGAATTATACGAAGAAAACGAAGTTCTTCAAAAAGTTCTTCAAATAAGGAGCGCAAATGGAAAACGGTAAATGGATACAGATAAAGGCGAGCGCGCCTGTCGCATATCTGTCCGACGTGGAAGCGGTCATGGGCATGATCTCGAATTCGCTGATGACGGAGGACTACTCCGATATCGAGAAGGATCTCGACGGAGTTTACGGCGACCTCATAGATGAGGAGCTGCTTGCACGGGACCGCTCGACCTGCGCGGTGTCGGCGTTCATCTCCGACAGCGCAAATCCCGCCGAGAGCGTCTCGTTCGCGCGCGGCAGATTCGACGAGCTCAAAATCCCCGCGCAGATCGACGTATGCGGCGTGTCCGAGGAGGATTGGGCGGATTCGTGGAAGAAGTACTACAAGCCGATCAAGACCGGAAAAAGGGTCGTCATAGTTCCTGTGTGGGAGAAGTACGATGCCGCACCCGGCGAGGTCACGGTGCTCATGGATCCCGGAATGGCGTTCGGTACGGGAACGCACGAAACGACGAGGCTCTGCGCCGCGATGCTCGAGAAGTACATACACGGCGGCGAGAGCGTGCTCGACGTGGGCTGCGGCAGCGGAATCCTTGCGATTACGGCTGCGAAGCTCGGCGCCGCCGATGCCTTCGCGTGCGATATCGACCCGCAGTCGATCAAGGTTGCGAAGGAGAATACGGTGCTGAATTCCACACCGTGCGTAGAGTGCGCGGTCAGCGATCTTCTTTCGGCGGTGCCGGAGAAGAAATACGATGTCGTGTGCGCGAACATCGTCGCCGACGTGATAATCAGACTTGCCCCCGATGTCGGAGCGTTTATGAAGGACGGCGCGGTTCTCATCGTGTCGGGAATAATCAGCGAGCGTGCGGATGAGGTGCGCGCCGCGCTTTCGGCAAACGGATTCGAGGTGGACTCGGACGAAAGCGAGAACGGCTGGTACTGCGCTGCCGTGAAAGCAAAGCGGGATTTGTAAGGCAAGCCGCGGCAAAGCTGTCCGCGGACAGATGCCCCGGCGCGTTCGCCCGCGACTTTCGTCATAAATGAATAAACGAAAAAGGAGGATCGTGAGATCCTCCTTTTTATGTTCGGGTGTCTTTGCGGGGAGTTCAGTCCCGACTGTTGTGCAGATACAGAAGGTTTATTCCTCGTTTTGAGATTGCGTGTCTTGCGAAAGAGTGGAGTAATTCTTGGATTGCTTTATAAACATTTCATAATACACGCCTTTTTTATTCATCAGCTCATCGTGAGTTCCGTTTTCACATATTCTGCCCTCTTTTAATACATAAATGCAATCCGCATCTCGGACCATTGACAGCCGATGCGCAATCAGTATAGTCGTTGTTTTGTTAGCCTGACTATATAGAATATTTGTTAATTTGTACTCGGCAATCGGGTCAAGGGACGACGACGGCTCGTCAAGTATGAGAAGCCCAAAACTGTTATTAAGAATTCTGGCTATGCCTATTTTTTGTATTTCCCCGTTGGACAATATTAGTCCGTCTTGTTCAAACTCTTTTGTAAGTTCTGTTTGTAAATCACTTCGTGATTTGTCGAAAATACTGTCTAAATCCAGTTCTTTAATTGTATTCAGTAATTGAGTATCGTCATTATCCCTATACAATTTTAAATTATCAGCCAGCGACATGGCATACACATTTGTAGTCTGAAATGCAATCCCGATGTTTTCCCGAAGCTTTAATAAATCATATTCACAAATTGGTTTTCCGTTTATCAATATATTACCCTGATCGGGATCATAAAGTCTAAGTATAAGTTTAGTAATTGTTGTTTTGCCGGCGCCGTTTTCTCCGACAATGGCAACCTTTTTACCGGGATCGATATTTAATGATATATTTTTAATGCCGAATTCGGAGTTGGGATAAGTAAAAGATACGTCGTTCAATTCCAATTTGAAAGGTGAACCGGGAATCATTTCGCTGTTAGCGCTGAGCTTGTTTTCAATCGACGATTCACATTCGAAAAACAATTTAATTTTTTCGGCATACAGTGATAGATTGTTTGCTTGCGAAAACAGACCAAAAACGCCATACAGTGACTGCATCAATTGGGCGTTTGCGGTAATAAGGCTCATGAACTTGCCGACCCCGACTATTTTTTTACTTACCAGCAAACCATAGCTTATGTAAATCATAATGGATGCATTATATATGATTCCAATACAATTTTGAGTGAACAGCCAACGAAACAGTGTGCCGGCGTAAGCCTTGATTATACCCAGCTTAGATTTACCGCTTTGCTTATACGAAGCAAATAAATAATCTTTTAACTTGGTAACCTTTATATCAGCCGCATATTCTCTTTGGTAGAAAACACGATGAACATAGCCGAGTTTTCTGTCAAAAACCAAAGATTGCATTCGTTTTTCCATATTGATTTTGTTTTTTTGTGTTTCTATGGCTACAGTTATAATCATTTCTATAATGGTAATAACGATCAACCATGGACCGAGAATCATTATTACCGATCCCATCGAAATGATGGTTGACAGCGCTTTGAGTATGTTTATCATCAAATCGACGGCTTCTCTGGATTTGTTTGAATATTCGTTGGCTGTCAGGGTATAGTTATTATAAAATTCAGGATCGTCAAAATACTTGTAGTCCGTTGACAGGATATGCTCATATATTTCCTGATTCAGTTTCAACTGAATTTCGGTTGTTTTTTTCTCCTTATATAAAACATCATAAGTGTTCTGAATCAACAGGGTAAACAGTAATACAAATAAAAATCGAAGTATTATTTTAATGACTTCAAAAAATGATGCTCCGTACGCAACGGCATCGATTACGGATTGAGTAAAAAAGACGCTTGCTAAGGAATTCACCGGAGCGATAATAACACTCATTATTATCGAGAGTATAACGTATGTTTTTCCGTACTTCCAATATGGCTTTATCAGCAATATAATATTTTTAGCCGAATTCGCTATACGCTTCATGACTAAGATCCTTTCACTCTTTAACAGTGGGGTCCGTATTTAGAATTTAGGACAAAGGAACAATCTTAAAAAACTTCTTTTTACCCAATTGCAACTCGCAGTTTTTTCCATCTGCCAGATTAACAAGTTTCAGATCCGAAATACGAACTCCACCCATAACAGCGCCACCTTGTTGAAAAATGCGACGGATCTCAGATTTGGAACTAAAGTAACCCAGCTGAACAAGTGTGGCAGCGAGGCTGTCAAAATGATCAACCCCATCTTCAAGTTTTACTTCCACAACGGACGCATCTTCAGGGAAGCGCTTTTGTTGATACACTGACTTGAAACGATTCTCGGCCTCCGCAACAGCTTGAGCTCCAGCGTAAAGCGTTGTGATTTCGCGAGCTAACATAATTTTTACATCTTTTGGATTTGCTCCATCGTCCAGTGCCTTCATTAACCGCGCGATCTCATCAGGGTGTATATCGGTACATAAATTATAATACTTAATAATCATGTCATCCGGAATCTGCATTACTTTTTCAAAAATGACTGCGGGTTCTTCGCTAATTCCAATATAGTTTCCCAGTGATTTGGACATTTTTTCTTTTCCATCAATACCCTCAAGCAAAGGCATAAACAGTGTAAGCTGCGGGCTCTGACCATAATCTCTTTGAATGTTTCGACCCAATAGGATATTAAACGTCTGATCGGTGCCCCCCAATTCAATGTCAGCCTTAATAGCAACAGAGTCATATGCTTGCATGAGAGGATAAAAGAACTCATGGACAGAAAGAGGAAGATGGTTGGTGTAGCGATTATTAAAGTCATCACGCTCTAACATTCGCGCTACAGTGCACTTGGCCGACAATTCAATGACATCCTCGAATGTCATTTTGCTTAACCATTCGCTGTTATAGTACAGTTCGGTGCGATTTCTATCGATTATCTTATAAATCTGTTCCATGTATGTTTGGGCATTGCGTTCCACATCCTCCCGAGATAATTGCTTTCTCGTCTTAGATTTTCCGGTAGGATCACCAATCATGCCCGTAAAATCGCCGATAATAATAATTGCCTTATGTCCAAGATCTTGAAGTTGTCGAATTTTTCGAAGGACAACCGAATGACCTATGTGGATGTCAGGTGCAGATGGATCTAATCCCAACTTAACACGCAGTGGTCGATTTTCTTTCTTTGCGTCCCGGATCTTTTCACGAATTTCATCAACAGAGGTATGGCTTGCAACTCCCTTTAGAATAATTGCAATTTGATTTTCCACCTCTCGTTCTTCGTCAGTCATCGGACCAAACCTAAATTCACTATTCTCTTGAGAAATAACCCCGGTCTCGACCGTAGCACCATATAGTTCCTTTAAAAGGCAACTAAGTTCTTCACATGCTTTGTCTACCGCTTCACTGTTACCTATAAAGCCGTCAATAGGAAACACAAAGTTACTGGCCTTTTCCGTAACACGCCCTGCAGGCATTTGTCTCCACAGCCACCGTCTGGTTCGGATAGAGTTTCCGGCTGCATACACAGGTTCACCAACTTTTAGTGTATCTTTATCCAGAGAATTTTCTGGCACTTCGCAATCTTCCTCAGTAGCAAGACGGACAACTAGTGCTCCATCAATAGTATCCAAATCATGAACGCCTACAGGAACACGGTATTTTAAAGAGATATAATTCCCCAAATCCACTATAGGACTCAACGATGGAAATTGACCGGTTTTGGAGATTCGAGTCAAAATGGATTCAATTGAGCAGGGATATTTGGTCGGATTAATTCCCATTGCTTTCATAGCCTGACGGTAAGTATCTAGGGAAGAGGACTCTTTAACAGTTTTATCTCCAAACTCGCCAGAGGCTTTTGCTATCTCTTCCTGCAACAACCTGGAAATCTTCTCGCAGGGCGTTGTATTATCTAACCCGAAAGCAGAAACAACACCTGTATACACCCCGCCTGCCAATTCCAAAACTTTTTTTTCAATCTTAAAAAGCATAAAACATTTCCTTTCTTTATTCTTCCTTATTCAATTCAAAAGGACGAGTTTCCTCGCGTTATCACCTAATATTCATCCACAACTAAGGGATCATTAGGAACAATGAATAGCTTTGTCTTTCTCTGATTCAGTTTTAAATACGGCTACTTTAACAGCGGAATCCGTATTGTTTTTACTTAATTCGATGTCACTTTTCAGCTTTGAGATTTCTAATTCTTTTTCTGCAATTTGCTTGTCCTTGGCAGAGGAAACCCTGTCAATTTGTGACTGTTGCTCTGCCTTTGCGGTTTCAAGCTGTACTTGCAATTTAGAGATTTGTCTATCTTTTTCAGCTTCGGTTTTTGCTACGGCGGCTTTAACGGCAGACTCCTTTTCGGATTTATAAGTTTTTTGACGTTCGGATATTTCCTTTTCAAACTCTTTGTCTCTGACTTGCTTGACAATGGCGGTATACCCGGATTCATCAACCGTGAAAACTTCTCCGCATTTCGGACATTTTATTTCCTGCATATACAATATCTCACGAATCGATCAAAAATAAAAGCTTCCATCGTCTGATATGTCCCCAAAAGTGTCCGGCTCTTGGGGGCATACCCGTCTCTTACTCGAGAATATCCGTTGTGATGTAGTCTACGCCGTAGCCGATGTACTTTTCGGCGACCTCGGCGCTGTCGCAGGTCCAGATGTTGATCTCGACTCCGGCTTCGTGCAGGCGGTGCGCGTTCTCCTCGGTGAGCGCGCCGTAGGCGATATCGAGGTCGATCCTGTTCCTGACGAGCATGTCGAAGTACTCATCCTTCCAATCGAACGAGAGGAACTGAACGGTCTGATCGGGCAGCATCTTTCTGATGTTCAGCATATTCTCAAACGAGAATCCGATGAAGATTATCCCGTCGAGATAGTCCTCCGCTTTTATGATGTCGATGATCTCCCGAAGGTATTCCACCGGAAGCTCGGGCTGCTTGATCTCGAGAACGCCGACCTTGCCGTAGTTCTTGCATATGCGGACGTATTCATCAAGCGTCGGAACGCGCAGATCCCAGCGCTCTCTGCCGTCCTTGTCCTCCATGACGACCGCGCGGAGCGTGTCGAAATCCGTCTCGGGGATGTATGCTCCGGTGCAGACTCTGTCGTCGTGGTGAAGGACGTACTTGCCGTCCGACGTGCGGTAAACGTCGGTTTCGATTCCGTAGTAGCTTTCTCTGTTTGCGGCGGCGACGAACGCGGCGCAGGTGTTCTCCTGCTCGATTCCGGAAAGTCCGCGGTGCGCGATCAGGCGAACGCCTCTTTTGTCTATTTTAACTGTGTCTCTCATGGGAAAACCTCTTTTCATATTTAACGGTAAGTCAATTATACAATAGAGGATGGGAAAAATCAAGGACGGCTGTGCATTCTGCGAATATTTCGCCGATTGCGCGGGATACTAAGGGAAAAGGAGGGATCGTTATGGTTGAAAACGATACGGTGAAGCTGCTGCGCGAGTGCGACGCGGGGATAAAAATGGGGGTCGCCGCGATCGACGACGTGATGAGCCACGTTCACGGCGAGGAATTCAGGAAATCGCTGAACGCCTGCCGCGACGAGCACGAGAATCTGCGCGTTCAGGTGAGGGAGATGCTCAGCTCCTGCGGCGACGACGGCAAGGAGCCGAACCCCATGGCGAAGGGGATGTCGTGGATCAAGACGAACGTGATGCTCGCCGCGGACGGAAGCGACGCGACGGTCGCCGAGCTCATCACGGACGGCTGCAACATGGGCGTGAAATCGCTCAACCGGTATCTGAATCAGTACGCGGCGGCTGACGAGAAAGCAAAGACGGTCGCAAAGAAGCTGATCCGGCTTGAGGAGAAACTGACGCAGAGCGCCGGAGCATATCTGTAACTCGGGAAAAAACGGCACCTGTGCCGTTTTTTCTGTTGACCGCGGTGCGAAAATGAGGTATACTGTTTATGGACGTACTGCACGCGCGCTTTTTGCGCGGGAATGCCGATGCGGCTTTGTGCAGGATGAAAACACAGACGAAAGTCCGCGGGAAACGCGGAGGAACGGAGATATAAGATGGCAGAATTTTTGGCGTGCGAGCCGAACGTGTTCGTAATCGGGAACGATTATCAGATAGTACTCAACCTTGCCGAGCCGGGACCGTGCTTCGTGCGGGTCGGCGATCGCAATTTCTACGAGGACGGAAGCGGAATTTTCTACAACGACAGGTGCGTACATAAGATATCCGTACCGCAGAGCGTCCTCGACGAGGCGGAGAGCTACACCGTAATGTACCGCCGCATGATCGAGAGAAGAAGCTACTGCTCCCGTACCGGGGATATGCAGAGCGAGAGCTTTGCGTTCCGCCCGATAAAAAAGACGAGCGGCATAAACTGCGTTTACGTCGCCGATATGCACGGCGATTACGAGGAGACGGAGAACGTCGCGTCCTACTTCGGGGACGATCTCGATCTCTTTATCGTGAACGGCGACTTCGGCGAGTCCGACACGCTCGACGATCTCGTCAAGCTCAACGAGTTCATCGGCAAGGTCACGCACGGCGCGATCCCGACGATCGTCGGACGCGGAAACCACGACACGCGCGGAATGTGCGCCGAGCTTCTCCCGCGCCACATCGCAACGAACGGCGAAAGAACGTACTTCACGTTCTCGGTCGGTCCGATAAGCGGCGTCGTGCTCGACTGCGGCGAGGACAAATACGACGATCATCCCGAATACGGCGGAGTGAATTGGTTCGAGCCTTACCGCGAGCAGGAGCTTGAGGCGCTGCGCGGCTTCGAGCTTGAGGATAAGCCGTACAGGATCGCCGTGTGCCACGTTCCGTTTATGTCGGCGGGCGAGATGTCGGGTCAGTTCGACATCATGCCGGAGCTTTACCGCGCGTGGAATGCGGAGGTCGAGCGCATGGCGCCCGAGTTCATGATCTGCGGACACGTTCATTGGTACGAGTTCTACCCCGCGGGGGACGAGAACGCAAAGTTCGCGCATAATTACCCCGTTATCGTGGCGAGCAGCCGCCGTGACGGGATCGGCGCGACGGCGGTGATCTTCGGCGACGGAGAAACGGAGTTTCGCCACATCGCAAAGGACGGCAAGGTGACGGAGACGTTCACTCTGCCGAGAATGTAAAAAACGTACAAAAGCAAAGCGGAGAGAAACAGTGATATTTCGAACGGAGCACCCGAAGCCGCAGTTTATGCGCGAAAGCTGGATGAATCTGAACGGAGAATGGCAGTTTGAGACGGACAACGATAATGACGGAAGGGAAAGAGAGCTGTTTGCGGACGGGGTGCGCCTTTCCGGCAGCATAAACGTTCCCTTCTGCCCCGAAAGCCGCCTGTCGGGGGTAGAGTACACCGATTTCATGAATTCGGTGTGGTACAAAAGGAGCTTTACGCTTGATGCAGAGCATCTCGGCGGAAGGGTGATCCTTCTTTTCGGCGCGGCGGATTACCGTACGACTGTTTATGTAAACGGAAGAGAGTGCGGCAGCCACAGGGGCGGATATGTTTCCTTCTCGTTTGATATAACCGATTTCGTTTCGGCGGGCGTGAACACCGTGACGGTGAACGTGACCGACGATACCCGCGACAGGCTTATCCCGAGCGGAAAGCAGAGCGGCAGACGCGAGTCCTTCGGCTGCTATTACACGCGAACCACGGGTATATGGCAGACGGTGTGGCTTGAGTTCGCGCCGCAGAGCCGCATCGTCGGGGTGAAGTATTTCGCTCAGCCGGAAAACGCGCAGCTGACCGTCTGCGCAAAGCTCGAAGGAGAGGGGACTCTGCGCGCGCAGGCGTTCTATGAGGGAAGATTCGTCGGGGATGCGTCGGTACGCGCGCTCGTCGGGAATGCCGTGCTGACTCTCGCGCTTTCGGAAAAGCATCTTTGGGAGATCGGCGAAGGACGGCTGTACGATCTGATCCTGACCTTCGGGGACGATTCGGTGAAAAGCTATTTCGGGCTGCGCTCGGTCGGATTTGACGGTCACAGATTTCTCCTGAACGGAAAGAGCGTCTTTCAGCGCCTTGTGCTCGATCAGGGGTTCTATCCGGACGGGATATACACCGCGCCCTCCGACGGAGAGCTTGCGGCGGATGTCGAACGCGCCGCGGCGATGGGCTTCAACGGAGCGAGACTTCACGAGAAGGTGTTCGAGGAAAGGTTTCTCTATCACTGCGACCGCATGGGATACATGGTCTGGGGAGAGTACCCGAACTGGGGACTCGATCACACATACGCGGACAGCATATATTCCGTGCTGCCGGAGTGGCTCGACGAAGTGGAGCGCGATTTCAACCACCCGTCGATCATAGGGTGGTGCCCGTTTAACGAGACTTGGGATATTGACGGAAGACGTCAGTGCGATGAGATGATCGCTTCGGTTTACCGGGCGACGAAGGCGGCTGATCCGACAAGACCGTGCATCGATACGAGCGGCAGCGTCCACGTCATGACCGACGTGTACGATATTCACGATTACGAGCAGGATCCGAATACCCTTGCGGAGCATTACGCATTGCTCGGAGAGGGGCGCGTGGCGGATATTCCCACTGCCTTTTCGGATCTTCAGTCATACGACGGCAAAAAGCCGTTTTTCGTCAGCGAGTACGGCGGCATCGCATGGACCGACGATAAATCGGGCTGGGGTTACGGGAACGCGCCCGACAGCGCGCGCGAGTTCACCGATCGGCTCGAAGGTTTGACGAATGCCCTGCTGAAGAACAAATACATCTTCGGCTTCTGCTACACACAGCTCACCGATATCGAACAGGAGCAGAACGGACTTTACACATACGACAGAAAGCCGAAATTCCCGTGCGAGGAGATAAGGCGGATCATATCCGCCGCGGCGGCGATCGAGGACTGACGCACGGCGCGCTCGGCAGACGGGTTTCAAATTTCCGATTTGTTCGGCGAATTGAGAAGTTCTGCGCTTCGCCGATGTGCCCTCCCGCAGCGCACGTTATCTTTGCGGACAGCGTAAAGCGGCGGCAGATTTACGGCTGCGCCGCCGTTTTGCGAAGGCCGAAGCCCCGGCTTGCGCGCTCGGCGGCTTGCGCC
>OLXK01002179.1_pt1 | contig 11515 bp, 10 predicted proteins | sample 1674321 | NCBI WGS metagenome assembly OLXK01 (sample SAMEA103958162, study PRJEB25191) | human gut metagenome | reverse complement strand
TTATGCCGTGCTGTTTGGCTCCTAAAACCTTGTGTGTCCTTGTCAACTGATGGTAGTTTTGTCAATGTATATACATAATACCTTGACTAATTCGCTCTATTTGATTAAAATATTTTAATAATTCATTCGTTCAATTTTTTTAACCATTTTATATACCCGATAAGGAGGCGCAATGGACTTATTAGAAAAGCTCAGACCCTGCGAATTGGCCGCCGAGGCCATGGAAAAGGGCATATACCCCTATTTTCACGCGCTTGAAACGCGTCAGGATATCCAGGTCGTAATGGAAGGCAAGCGGCGCATAATGCTCGGCTCCAACAACTATCTCGGCCTTACCAATAACCCCGAGGTCATTGAAGCCGGCAAAAAGGCGCTTGATCAGTACGGCTCCGGCTGCTCCGGATCCCGGTTCCTAAACGGCACGTTAAAAATGCACCTCGAATTAGAGGAGGAGCTTGCGGACTTTCTGCATAAGGAGGCGGTGGTTACATTCCCCTCCGGGTTTCAGTCCAATCTTGGCATTATCAGCGCCCTTGCAGGCCGCCACGACTATATTCTATGCGACCGCGAGAACCACGCAAGCATATACGACGGCTGCCGCCTATCCCAGGCGACTATGCTGCGCTACCGCCATGGGGACATGGCTGACCTTGAAAAGAAGCTGAAGGAGATACCTGACACCGCAGGCTGCCTCATAGTAACGGACGGCGTATTCAGCATGGGCGGCGATATTGCCAACCTGCCGGAGATAGTCCGCCTTGCCAGGCAGTACAGGGCGCGCATAATGGTAGATGACGCCCACGGCTTAGGGGTGCTGGGCGAAGGCGGCAGAGGTACCCCAAGTTATTACGGTCTCGAGGACGAGATAGACGTATACATGGGTACGTTCAGCAAGTCTCTTGCAAGTCTCGGTGGGTATATGGCATCGTCAAAATTCATAGCCGATCACGTTCGCCATAACTCCCGGCCTTTTATATTCGCAGCCAGCATACCACCCGCAAGCTGCGCCTGCGCCTTGGCGTCATTAAGGGTGCTGAAAAAGGAGCCATGGCGGGTACAACGGCTGAAGGATATATCGAATTACGTCCAGAAGGGGCTGACTGAGCGAGCCATACCCCACAAGCTCACCAGCGTACCCATAATACCCATATATACCCATGACCCTGAAAATACGCTGATAATGGCAAAGCGTGCATACGACGGTGGCGTATACGTCAATCCCGTGCTGCCACCGGCAACCCCCATGACCGAGTGCCTGCTGCGCACCAGCTACATGGCCACACATACCGACTCAATACTTGACGAGGCAATGGACATACTCGGCAGCATACTGGAGGATAACAGATGAAAAAGATAGCTATAGTGACAGGCGGAAGCAGCGGCATAGGCAAAGCAGCCGCCCTCATGCTCTGTGAAAACGGCTATACCGTGTACGAGTTCAGCCGCAGAGGCGAGAATTACAGCAGCATCTTCCACATAACAGCGGACGTGACAAACCCCGCCAGCATCGCCGCCGCAGCAGCAAAGGTAATAGAAAAAGAAGGCCGCATAGACCTTCTTGTAAACAACGCCGGCTTCGGCATATCAGGGCCTGTGGAATTTACCGACTCTGCCGATGCCCACGCCCAGCTCGAGGTGAACTTCTACGGCGCATTCAACTGTATACAGGCGGTGCTGCCGCAGATGCGCGCTCAGGCCAGCGGCCGCATCATCAACCTCAGCTCCGTGGCCGCGCCCATAGCCATACCCTACCAGTCCTTCTATTCCGCGGCTAAGGCAGCTATAAACTCCCTGACACTTGCCCTTCGCAATGAAGTCCGTCCCTTCGGCATACAGGTCTGCGCTGTGCAGCCCGGGGACATTCGTACAGGCTTCACCGCCGCAAGGAAAAAATCTCACGCCGGAAGCCATATATATAAATCCCTCGACCGCGCTGTGGCCGTGATGGAGCACGATGAACAGAACGGCATGGCCCCGGAGGCCGTGGCAAAAGTCATACTCAAGGCGGCAAACGCCAAGAAATGCCGGGCGCTGTACACCGTAGGAGCACAATATAAGCTTTTTACCCTTATCAACAAGCTGCTGCCAGCCACCACCGTAAACTGGCTGGTGGGCAGGATATACCGCTGATACCGCACCAAAACAAAACCGATAATTAAATCAGTTGCTTTTATTCTGCTTCTGATGTATGCTTTATTTTGCCATTTTAGCTTATTTGTGAGGTTTATCAAAATGAATAATGGTAAAAATGACCTTACCGAAGGAAGTATCGGCAGAAAGCTTATAAGTTTTTTTCTGCCCATAGCTGCGGGTACCCTTTTCCAACAGCTTTATAACGCTGCCGACGCCATAGTCGTAGGCAAATTCGTAGGTACGATTGCACTAGCCGCCGTAGGCGGAAGCGCCGCCCATATAACTAACCTTCTGATAGGCTTTTTCGTGGCGCTCTCCGGCGGCTCCACGGTAGTAATAGCCCAGCTTTTCGGCGCGAAGGATGAGGAATCCATACAAAAGGCCACGGGTACGGCGATTGCCTTCTGCATAATATCCGGCATAGTTCTGACGATTGTCGGCTTCGCCTTCACTCCGGTCTTTCTTCGCGTATTGCAGTCCCCGCCGGACACAATAGCTGAATCCACTACCTACCTTCGCATAGTCTTTCTCGGCGTCACCGCACAGCTTCTGTACAATATGGAGGCGGGTGTGCTTCAGGCGGTGGGCGATTCAAAGAGCCCCTTCATATACCTCTTTATCTGCTGCATGATCAACATATTCCTCGACCTGCTGCTGGTCGCGGTATTCAAGATGGGTGTAGCCGGCGCGGCAATAGCCACGATAGCCTCCCAGATAATGAGCGCGGTGCTGGCGACCGCAAAGCTCATGCGGAGCAAGGAAGCATACCGCATAACGCTAAAGGGCATAGGCCTGCACCGCAAGCTGCTTGGCCGTATGCTGCATATAGGCATACCCGCGGGGCTCCAATCCTCCATGTATGCAATTTCCAACATGATAATCCAGGTGGCGGTGAACCTTCTCGGTACCGCGACCGTGGCGGCATGGTCCCTCAGCGGCAAGATAGACGGCTTTTACTGGGCCTGCAGCAACGCCGCCGGCATAGCCGTAATGAACTTCGCCGCCCAGAACTACGGGGCGGGGCGCATGGACCGCGTGCATAACTGCGAAAAGCTGAGCCTTAAGCTGTTCATGGGCGTGACGCTGCTTTTCAGCGCGCTCCTTTTGGGCGTCGGCAGGTCCGTGCTGCCAGTATTCAACGACGATGCGGAGGTGCTTGCCCAGGCATGGCAGATGATGCTCTATATGGTACCGCTGTATTTTACCTGGACATATATAGAAATAATCTCGGGCATCCTTCGCGGCATGGGCGACGCGATAGTCCCGGTAATAATAATAGGTCTCGGAGTATGCCTGCTGAGGGTAGTGTGGATAGCCACCGTGTACAAAGCCCACCACACCATGCTCAACGTATGCCTCGCGTATCCAATATCCTGGATAGTGACGGACGTAGCTTTCTTCTTCTATTACCGCAGGGTAAAGTGGCTGTACCACATTAAATGATAAAGGCAGGCTGCATTTTATGAAGCTGTTCAATTGCCACTCCGGCGCCATGGCGGATATCCGCAACAAGAAATTTGCCGGCGAATCCGATATATTAGGACGCTATCACCTGCCACCCTTTTTCCGCCTGATGGATAAGCTGCTGAAGTAAATTAAGAACATACAAAAAAACACCCTGACGGGTGTTTTTTCTGTGTAGGTATTTACTTTTCGCCGCCAAGGGTCTCTTTGGTCAGTATCCTCAATTCGTCGTGTATGTTTTCTATGACTATGTGCTCGCTTCCCTTCTGGTGCTCGCCGTCCAGCGACCAGTCCATATCCGGGCTTGCGAATATCTCCGCCCTTTCTGTGCGTATGAAATCTATCATGCTGCACTCATACTGCTTGCTGGCTATGGCGGTAAGTATCTCGTTGAGCTCTATGGCGGAATTCGGCATATGCACAAGCATTATCTCAAACTTGCCGTCGTTCATATCCACCACATCGGGATCCAGCGTCAGCACACCCCCAAGGGAGGTGGAGTTGCTCACGGCGCCAAAGAGCAGCTCTCTCTCGTACGTCCTGCCGTCAGCTATCAGCTTCACGTGCTCCGGGCGGATACTGGCGAGGCTCTTCATGCCCTCCAGTATATAAGCGAGATGTCCCAGGGCGTTCTTCACGTTTTGCGGCGTCTCGTAGGATGCCCGTGTAAACGCGCCGAAAGAAGCCACGTAGGTAAAATACCTCTGTTGGAACCTGCCGACGTCTATGGATACAGGCTCTCCCTCCATTATATTCTTCGCCGCATTCATAATATCCGAAGGAAGGTGCAGACTGTTGGCAAAGTCGTTTGTGCTGCCGGCGGGTATGTAGCCCACCGGTATATTGAGGCCCGCCTGCATGACGCCGGTGACGGTCTCGTTAAAGGTGCCGTCTCCGCCTATGCTCACTATGCATTTGACCCTTTCGCCGTATTTTTTAACGAATTCGGTCGCGTCCCCCCGCTTTTCGGTAACGAATACAAGGCACTGATAGCCGTAATCGGTAAACAGCGCTATTATCTCGGGAAGGAACTTTCTTGCGTACCTCAGCCCCGCCTCGGGGTTGAGGATCAGCAAAAGCGTGTTGTCTGTATTGTCCATGATCAACAATTATCCTTGAATACCGTATCAGGTCTTTACTATATCCGCACCAAATGGCATTAAGGCCAGCTTGGCGTACTTGAAGCACTGCTTGCCGAAAGGTATGCCAACTATGGTGATGCATAGTATGCAGCCTATGAGCACCGCCTCAACGCAGAGGGGCAGGCCGCTTACGCAGAGCCATATTATATTGAGTATAAGCGAACCGAGGCCGCCCCCAAACCGCACGTCCTTGCCAAAGGGGCAGAACAGAAGCTTGGCAAACTTGAAGCACTGTACGCCCCAGGGTATGCCTATTATGGTTATGCACCAGAGCAGCCCCGCCAGCGCCCAGCCCAGACCAAGCCAGAGCCCTGCAAATATAAACCATAATGCATTGCCTACAAAGCGCATATGCGTAACCGCCCTCTCATATATTTCATATGTTATATCATACCATTATTGCGCCGTATATTCCATGGCTGTTTTGAAAACAAATTTTGATAAAATTCTTGACAGCCGCCTTTCCTGGTGCTACAATGCAAAAAACCGTTGAGGAAGAGTAAGTAGATCCTGAAGCTGTTCCTTCAGAGAGCCGCGGGAGGTGCGATCGCGGCAGAATAAGACAGGATCGAATGGACTTCTGAGGGCGACCGGAAACAGGGCATAAGCCCTGGAGTATGTGAGACGGAGCAAGGCTCTCCGTAAACAAAGGCCAGCGTATTATATAGTACGCGCAAAGTGGGCGCAGTTCGCGTCAAGCCGGGTGGCACCGCAGGAATATCACTCCTGTCCCAGCAGTGTTTAATTGCTGTGACGGGAGTTTTTATTTTAAAAATTTTAAAGCTTCAAGCTTATGAAAGGAAGGAAAACAAAATGAAGAAGATCATCGCACTGGCACTCACCGTACTTATCGCACTCAGCTGCCTCACCGCCTGCGGCAAGGCTCCCTCCGGGACAGAAGCCGGCAAGGAAATAAAGGTCGGTATCTGCAACTACGTTGACGACGCTTCTCTTAACCAGATCGTGGACAATATACAGTCCCGCCTCAAGGAGATAGGCGAAGAAAACGGCGTCACCTTCAACGTATCCTACGACAACTGCAACGCTGACGCCAACCTTATGAACCAGATAATATCCAACTTCATTGCAGACGGCGTTGATATAATGGTAGGCGTTGCCACCCCGGTTGCCATGGCCATGCAGGCTGCCACCGAGGATAACGGGATACCCGTAGTATTCGCCGCCGTATCCGACCCCGTATCTACCGGCATCGTGGAATCTCTCGAGGCTCCCGGCAGCAACGTCACCGGCACCTCCGACTACCTTGACACCGCTGCTGTAATAAACCTGATGTTCGCTGCAAAGCCGGATACCGCTAAGGTAGCCCTGCTGTACGACATAGGTCAGGATTCCTCCGCAACCCCCATCGCCGCCGCCAAGTCCGATCTGGACGCCCGCGGCGTAGCATACGCCGATTACACCGGTACCACTGTCGATGAAGTCGTGCTGGCTGTGCAGTCCCTGATAGCCGACGGCGTTGACGCGGTATTTACCCCTACCGACAACACCATAATGAAGGCCGAGCTCAGCATCTGCGAGCTGCTCTCCGATGCCGGCATACCCCACTACACCGGCGCGGACTCCTTCGCCCTCAACGGCGCATTCCTCGGCTACGGCGTGGACTACGCAAACCTCGGCATTGAAACCGCCAATATGGTAGCCGAAGTAGCTCTGGAAGGCAAAAACCCCGCCGAGCTTCCCGTTCGCACCTTTGACAACGGCTGCGCTACCGTAAATACAGAGACCTGCGAAAAGCTTGGCTACAAGTTCGACGATATTGAAAAGACCTTCGCTCCCTTCTGCACCAAGGTTCAGAGCATAGTTACCGCCGAAAGCTTCGACGAGCTCAACTGATAATATATATAGAATAGTAAGAAAGGCTTATTGCAATGTCACTGAGTTCGGCCCTTGGCCTTGTACAGACCGCCCTTGAACTGGGGCTCATATCCTCACTTACGGTACTGGCGCTGTTCCTCAGCTACTCCATGCTCAACGTCTGCGACCTTTCCACGGACGGCTGCTTCACGCTGGGCGCAGTGGTAGGCGCGGCTGTCGCCATATCCGGGCACCCCTACCTTTCCATTCCCGCCGCGATGCTCTCCGGCGTGGCGTCCGGCTTTATTACGGCCATTTTGCAGACTAAAATGGGCGTGAACAGCCTTCTTTCCGGCATAATCGTCAACACCGCGCTGTATTCCGTCAATATAGGCGTTATGGGGGGCTCCTCTATACTGAACATGAACAAGACGGAGACGGTGTTCACAAGAGCTAAGGATATGCTGAGCGGCGGAATTCTGGGCAGCCAGTACAAGCTGTTCGTTATAGTCATCGCGGTGCTTGCAATAGCCGTTATTCTCGGCCTGTTCCTCCGTACCCGCCTTGGCCTCGCCATACGAGCCACAGGCGACAACCCGGACATGGTGCGCTCATCCTCCATCAACCCCGCCTTTACCACCATAGTCGGCCTTTGCGTGGCAAACAGCTTTACGGCGCTGTCCGGCTGCCTGCTGGCTCAATCCCAGAAGTCGGTAAACATCGACATAGGCTCCGGCATGGTAACTATAGCCCTCGCTTCACTGCTCATAGGCAATGTTTTCATGGGCAGGCGCAAGATGCCGCTGCGCATATTCGGTATGGTTATAGGCGCGTTCGTGTTCCGGCTGGTTTACACCGTTGCATTGCGCTTCAATATGCCCGCCTTCATGCTGAAGCTGGTATCCTCAGTCATAGTCGTGGCGGCAATATCCATACCCTACCTCAAGGAGCAGCTTCCGCTGTATAAGCGCAAGCTTGCCCAGCGCAACGGAAGGAGGGCTGCCTGATGCTTAACATTTCCCACATTTCAAAGTCCTTCAACCCCGGCACGCCAAACGAGAAGCTGGTGCTCAACGACCTCTCCCTCAATGTGGAAAAGGGCGATTTCATTACTATAATAGGCGCCAACGGCGCGGGCAAATCCACCCTGCTCAACGCCATTGCTGGCAGCTTCATAGCCGATAGCGGCACCATAACCATGGCAGGCTGTGACATCACCCTCATGCCTGAGCACATCAGGGCAAAGCATATAGGCAGGCTGTTTCAGGATCCCATGCGCGGCACCGCCCCCGGCATGACCATAGAGGAAAACCTCGCTTTAGCCTCCGGCAGGGGCGGCTGGCTCAGCCACCTTTCCAGGGCCGACAAGGCGGCGCTTCGGGACAGGGTGGCCATGCTCAACATGGGCCTTGAGGACAGGATGCAGCAGCCGGTAGGGCTGCTCTCAGGCGGGCAGCGGCAGGCGCTCACGCTTATGATGGCCACCATAAACCCGCCCATGCTGCTGCTGCTGGATGAGCACACGGCGGCCCTTGACCCCGGCGCGGCGGAAAAGATACTGTCGCTGACCACCTCCATAGTAGAGGAAAACGGCCTGACCTGCCTTATGGTAACGCACAATATGCAGTCCGCCCTGGAGCTGGGCAGCCGCACCATAATGATGGACGCGGGCCGCGTGGTAATGGACGTATCCGGCGCGGAGCGCGAGGTGTTAGAGGTTGCCGACCTGCTGCTGCGCTTCAAGGAAATATCCGGCAAGGCGCTGAATAACGACAGGATGCTTTTGATATGACATTCGCAATTTAACGCAATATAAGCTAAGCCCCTGACCGTTTGGTCAGGGGCTTTGTATTTCCGTTATTTACTTATTTTATCCCTAAGAAGTGCAGTATGCTCTGCCAAACCGTCATATCGCCGGTCTTGGGTGGTATGACTATCACGGGGACGGGGGTGGTGGTGGGATGCCATTGACTGCCGCCGCCCGCCGCGCTTTTTGGCAGACAAGGCGGGCAGGCACAGATTGCGCCTGCCCGCCTGTATGGATTTTTGAGATTTCGCTTACGGCCTGGTGAGAATGGCGCTCACATCCGCCATGCTTTCGCCGAGCGTGAACGTGACGGCCTTGCCGTTGTGGGTGAGCCGGTAGGCTTCGCCGCCCTCGCCCTTGTCCAGCAAATCGGAGAGCAGGAACGCTGACGTTGCGCCCTTGGTGACAAAGACGATCTTCTCCACGCCCTGCGCCTTGAGAGTGCGGATGCCGCTGAGTCTGCCCGTGAGAATGGCGAGGTCCTCGTCAACGGTGACGGTCAGCACGCCGCCCTTTTGCTCGGCCGTGTAGGCAATGTCCCTGCCGTCCTTATCGGTCACGCGGTAGAGGGGAGGAGCTATTAACCGGCTTCCCTCATCCGGCATGGTGTGGGTCTCCCCGCACTGGTCATACCGCACGCATTTTGCCGTCTTGGTGCCGTCGTGCGCATAGGTCGCATCGTTGTTGGAAACATAGTTCTCAAAGAGATGCCCCAGCTTGCTGTCCGTGTCCGTTACTGTGTTCGTTTCCGTGCATCCACCTGTGCCGTAGCGGACACACTTTGCCGTCTTGGTTCCGTCCTGTTCGCAGGTGGCATTGTTGTCAGAAACATACGCCTCCTCGTCAAAGCTATGACCCAGCATACTTCCGGTATCCACAACCGTATCTTTTTCCGTGCAGCCACCCCTGCCGTAGCGCACGCACCTTATCGTCTTGGTGCCGTCCTGTCCGCAGGTGGCGTTGTTGTCGGAAACATACTCCTGCCCATCAAAGCTATGGTTCAGAGCAGGGATTTCCTCGTTTTTTGTGTGAGAGGAATGCCTTGTGCAGGTGTAAGTCTTAATTCCCTTTTCCGTGCAGGTGGCAGGCTTTGTCACCCTGCCGCTGTCCCACGCATGGTCTCCGGTTGGGTTTGTGATCGTTTTGCTGGGAGTTCCCGTCATGACACTGCCGGGCGCGTAATATTCGATTTTCCCGCTGGGGTTCAGCGCGCAAATATCCGGCTCGACCTCTGTGCCGTTCACCGGACCGTTTTGGTCACGTACGCCGCCATTGCCGATACCGGCTCCCTGCCCGTCATCGCCTGTCTTGCCGCCCCGCACCTTCAGCTTCGCATCGCCGGAAACCGTGATGTCTCCGCTGCTGCGTGCATCAAGGCCGCCGCCAATGCCTGCGCCGCACCTGCCTCCGGCGGCACTGACCTCGCCGCCGGAGATCGTGATGTCATTTCCATCCCGATGCATTCCGCCGCCGATACCCGCAGCGAACATGCCGCCGGTGGCAGTGACCTTGCCGCCAGAGATGGTGATGTTATTGCCATTGCCCCAACCTCCGCCGCCGATACCGGCACCGTGGTTGCCGCTATTTGCGGTGACTTCGCCGCCGGTGACAGTGATGTCGCTGCCGTTACCGTAAGCACCGCCACCGATGCCAGCACCATAATTCCCGCCCCGCGCCGTGACCTTGCCGCCGGTGATCGTGATATCGCTGCCGTTACCATATACACCGCCGCCAATACCTGCGCCGTCCTGACCGCCATTGGCGTTCAGGGAGCCGTCTTTATCCTTGTCCTGAATGGTCAGATTACCGTCGTTGTTCTTTTCCAGGCCGGCATGAGAGTGACCGCTCTTAAGCGCGTTGCTTCCGTTCAGCTCGATGTTCACATTGCCCTCGCCGGTCGTGGAAACGGCGGCCTTGCCCGCGACGCTCATGTCAATGTTTACATCCTCAATGGTGACGTTTGCGGTCTGGTCTTTCTCCGCATTGATGGTGACGGTGTTTTCCGTCGAGCTTCCCTTAATGACGGGAGCGTTGTCCTCCACAGCGGCTCCGCCGCCCTGGGATACCGTCTGGCCGTTTTCTCCGGCGCTGACGGTAATGTCGCCGTCCTCCAGATACCATTCCGCCGCAAACGCGGTCACAGACAGGTTCACGACCAGCAGCAGCGCGATGATCGCGGAAATCAGTCTTCTCATTTTCATTGGATGTACGTTCTCCTTCCTCGTCCTGACCCGTACCCGTCGGGCAGACAGCCGGGGGATTGCATCGGGATATCTCCCGATGCAATGGGGTACCCCATTGCGAATTTTCGAAGGCTATTAGGTGCATACACCAATGGTAGCAGATAACATCCTTCCTGTCAAGCATTTTCCCGGCGGATAATTTTCGCTGTCTATGCCGTTGAATAAACCGCCGGACTATGCTATAATATTGTTTCCTCATAAAATGATTTCATCATTTTATGAAAGCCGTTTCACGGCAGACCGCCCAAAAATCTGTCAGGCAAACAGGAGGAAGCAACCGTGATCGTGCAAAAAGCGCAAAAAAGTGACATCGACGGCATTGAGAAAATTTACGACCGCATCCATGACAGCGAGGAACAGGGGCTTTCCACCATCGGCTGGATTCGCGGCGTCTATCCCACCCGGAAAACGGCGGAGGCCGCTCTGGAACGGGGCGATCTGTTCGTCATGGCAGACGGCGGAAAGGTGGTCGCCGCCGCCGTCATCAATCAGACCCAGGTGTACGAATACAAGGACGCGGCATGGAAGCACGCCGCGGAAGACCGCGAGGTCATGGTACTGCACTGCCTTGTGGTTGACCCACTGAAAGGCGGAAAGGGATATGGCCGCGCTTTCGTCGCATACTATGAGGATTACGCAAAACAGCATGGCTGCCCCGCTCTGCGCATGGACACCAACGTGAAAAATAAGCGGGCGCGAAAGCTGTATCACACGCTGGGATACGAGGAAGTCGGCGTCGTGCAGTGCGTTTTCAACGGCATTCCCAATGTGCAGCTTGTGTGTCTGGAAAAATATCTGGGATAACAAAAAGCTCCCTTCCGACGGTCTTTCGCCTGTCGGAGGGGAGCCTGTTTTTATACTGAACTCCAATTAAAATCTTTAAAAAAGATTTTAATTGCCTGAAGGGCATG
>OLXK01002178.1_pt1 | contig 11515 bp, 3 predicted proteins | sample 1674321 | NCBI WGS metagenome assembly OLXK01 (sample SAMEA103958162, study PRJEB25191) | human gut metagenome | reverse complement strand
GCCCTTCAGGCAATTAAAATCTTTTTTAAAGATTTTAATTGGAGTTCAGTATGACTCATTTCCGCCATGATGCGGGCGCGGTATTATCGCTCCATAGATCACATCCATCATACCTTCACCCCCGCCGGGGACTGCCAAAGTCTGACAGTTTCCGGCGGGGGTTCCTGTTTTTCGCCCTCTCAAGGCAAAAATGTATCCGTCTGTTTTGCGTTTCTGCGGAAAGGAAACAGCAAAAATCACTCCGTATCATACTTTGGCATGATTTACATTTTCTGGCGGTTATGTATAATAAAGATAAAATGGTGTTGGAATGCGTATGGCACGGGGTATGTCCCTTTGCCGGCGAAAAGGAGGGAGAACGTGATCGGGAATATTATCGTGAAGCCGTCTGTCCGGCAGCGGTTTGACAGCTTTATGGAGCGCGGGCGCGTTCTCTTTTTCAGCGCGCCCTGCGGCTTCGGGAAAAGCACGCTGTCCGATGCCCTGCTCTCCGGACGGGATGTGCTGCGGCTGGACGCGGGCGCGGCGGATTTTGCCCTTCCCGCCCTTTCGGATGGGTGGGAAATCCTGCTCATTGACGATTTTCAGATGATACCGGCGGAGGATGGCGGGCAGGCGCTGTGCGAGCTGATCCGCTCCGACCCGGGCAAACGCTTCCTGCTTCTCTCCCGGGGCGCGCCGCCCGGATATCTGACGGCGTTCCAGTATTCCGGCCTGATGACCACGCTGGAGGCCGACGACCTGCTCTTTGACCGGGAGGATATCTGCAAATACTTTTCCGGCTGCGGCGTCGCCGTGACGGACAGCGAGATCGGCGGTATTCTGAGAGAATCCGTCGGCTACCCTTTGGGTGTCGCTGTCACCGCCCGGTGCATGTCCGGCGGGAGGCCCTTCGGCCCGGAGGTCGTGGCGCGGGCATTCCGGGAGGTGTTCTCCTATTTTGAGGCTGCGATCTACCGGCGGTTCGACCTTCCCGTGCGGCGGTTTCTGCTGGAGCTGGCGCCCTTTGAACGGTTCAATCTGGAAATGGCGCGGATGGTCAGCGGCGACCCCCACGCGGGCGACCGGCTGGACTGGCTCCTGAGCCACACCACCATGCTCCGCTATGACGACGTGCAGCATTTCCGCTTCTGGCCGCAGTTCCGCAGCTTCCTGCTGTGGGAGATGGAGCGGGAATACAGCGAGGAAAAGCGCCGGGCGCTTTTCAGCCGGGGCGCGCTCTACTACGAGCTGAAAGAGGATTACGCCCACGCGCTGGAATGCTACACCAGATGCGGCGACCACGCCAAGGTCTCCGAGCTTCTCATCCGCAACGCGGAGCTGCACCCCGGCATGGGGCATTACAGCGAAATGGAAAAATACTACCGCAGTCTCCCGGAAGCGGAGATCGCAGCTTCCCCCGCGCTGATGCAGGGCATGAGTATGCTGTGCGCTCTGGCCATGGATTACGAAGGCTCTGAGCGCTGGTATCACGAATTGCGGGAATTCGGAAAGCGGTGCGGCAGGGACGACGCCGCAGGCAAGCAGGCCCGCAGCCGTCTGGCGTGGCTGGACATCTCCCTGCCTCAGCGGGGCGTGGAAGGGCTGACGGAGACCATTCCCGCCGTGTTCCGGCTGATGACCAGCAAGGAGGTTTCCCTCCCGTCCTTCTCCGTCACCAGCGCCCTGCCCAGCGTCATGAACGGCGGCAAGGACTTTTCCGTCTGGAGCAAGCGGGACGACCTGCTCTACCAGACGCTCCGCGCCCCGGTGGAGGCCGTGCTGGGGCGGGACGGCGTTGGCCTTGCGGACTGCGCCATCGCCGAAAGCAAATTTGAAAAGGGCGAGAACATCACCGGCCGGATGCTGACCATCATCCCCCGCGTCAGCGAGATACGCCAGCGCGGCACGCCGGACATGGAATTCGCCATCAACGGTCTGCTGGCCCGAAGCCTTCTTGCGGCAGGGCAGAGCGAGGACGCTTATCGGACGATCGAATCCCTCCGGGAAAAATTCGCCGAGGAAGGGCGGGAGCGGTTCCTGCCCAATATGGACGCCATGCTCGTCCGAATTTCCCTCCATACCGGCGATCTGGACTACGCCGACACATGGTATCGGGAAAAAGCGCCCAGAGACCCCATGCGGGTAAACGTCATGAAGCGCTACCAGTATCTCACGCAGGCCATGGTGGAGCTGGCGGGCGGGAAGCCGGGGGCGTCGATGCTGACCCTCTCCCCGCTGGAAGATTACGTCCGCAGCTGCGGGCGGCACATCGACGGCATCCATCTGAACATCCTCGCCGCCATCGCCCTGTACCGAAGCAGGGACGAAGCATGGCGGCAGCGCCTGATTGGCGCATTGAACGCCGCGGCGGAATACCACTTCATCCGAACCGTCAGCGTCTACGGCGCGGCGGTGCTGCCCCTGCTGGAACGGCTGGATTGGAGCGGAAGCGCCCGGTGGAAAAAGCAGCTGATGGACGACGTGCGCTTGCAGGCGGCGTATTACCCCCGCTTTCTGGAACCGCGCCTCGCGCCGGGGGAAGCCCTGACGCCCACGGAGCTGCAAATTCTGCACCTGATCTGCGCCGACAAGAGCAACGCGGAGATCGGGCAGATCATGGACATCAAGCTGCCCACGGTAAAGACCCATGTAAGCCACATTCTGGATAAGCTGGACGTCCGGCGGCGAAGCGAAGCGAAAACCGCCGCGAAGCGTCTGCGGCTTATCCCGGAAGAACGGTAAACCCCCGCCCGGATTTTACCGGGCTGACGATAGAAAACCGCACTTTTTTCACACAGGAGGATCCTATGAAAAAACGAATTTTGAGTCTGTTTTTGGCGCTCACGCTCTGCCTGACGCTCCTGCCGACATCGGCTTTTGCCGAGGGTGGGGACGTGAGCATTTCTGGCGGTGTCATCGGCGGCGAGACCGGTGGCGAGGGCGGTGGAGTCCTTGTACCACCCGGCGGTTCGACCGGCGAAGGTGGTGGGATCTATACGCCCCCAAGTGGTCCGGCAGAAGGGGGCGGCGGCACGTATATCCCCGAAGAAGACACGCAGACGGAGATCTGGTGCGTGAGCAAGCCCGATTCCATTGGCCGCAGCTATGACGGCACGACGGACGGCGGCACGATTCCAATCGACTTGACGTTTACAGACGGCACAAATGAAATCAAACTCAAAGAAGGAACGGGCTTTACCGCCAAGAAGACGTTCGATTCCGCGGACGCGGGATGGCATACCGTCACTGTGGAAATCGCGCTGATCGGCGAAGCCGCGGTAAAGTACAAGCTCAAGGCGGGCGAAGAAAAATTTGAGATCGGCGGCAACATCAACAAGGCCTATCCCGATTTGACTGTATCTCTTTCCAAGACGACCTGCACGGTGGGCGAAAAGCTTCTTCCGCTTCTGTCTGTCGAGGGTGCTCCGGAAGACGCCGAGGTGACATATTACTATGCGCCGATCAATTCTGGTTATTTGGAGTTTGAAGGCAGTGAGGCAGTTCCCAAGATCGACGAGAACACTGCAATCAGCGAACCCGGCACATATTACGTCTATGCCAAGACCGGCGAGACCAAGAACTACAAAGAGGAAAGGTCAGCAACCGTGGAACTCACGGTCAACGAGCCTGTCGTTGAGGCCGCTTCGATAACAAGAGCGGACGGCACGGATGGCGGTACATACGAATCCCTCCCGGCGGCGCTGAATGCGGCACGGGACGGCGACACCGTCAAGCTGCTGGCCAACCATGTGACGGATGCAGACGCCCTCAATGCGCTCGGTGAAGATTTTACGTTCGAACAGTATGCTTCCATCGTACCCGTTGTCACCAAAACCCTGACGCTCGATCTGAATCACAAGACGGTCGACTACCTCGAGGTTGGATTCACAGAGACTAACGAGGAAACGCAGAAAAAAGAAACTCTCGCGACAGGCAACCTGACTGTTACAAGCGAGGCCGCTTACGGCAGAATTTCAAATCTCATGTTCATGGCCGGCGCACTGGACATCCGGAGCGGCGAGATCGGCGGTTCAGGATGCGCGGGACTTCTCTGCGACGCGAACAGTGGCTCTGTGACCGTCAGCAACGGCACGGTGTATGGCCTCACCGTATTGGAGGGTGCTTCCGTCACCGTCAACGGCGGTTCCAATCACGCAGGTGAATGGGTTGTCGATTCCGGCGCTACGCTGAAAATTACGGACGGCACGTTTGGCGAGGTGCAGTTCACGCGCAACGGAACCATCGCCATCAGCGGCGGCACGTTCCAAAGCATTAAGAGCTACATCGCAAAAGAGTTGCAGCCGCTCATGTCCCTGTTGGATACGCAGAAGGCGCACGCTTTCTACAAGGGCGACGACGTGCAGGACGGCAATGCAACGGAGCTGGCCGACGTAACCGTCAAGGAACACACTCACACCATGGTGAACAGCAAGTGCGCCTGCGGCTTTTCCTGCACCCACACGAACACAGACGGCACAAGCGCCATCAACAAAGACGGCAAGTGCACGGTCTGCGGGACACAGTTCGCGGCTGGCATCGGCGAAACCTATTATACCGATGTGCCGTCCGCGCTGAATGCGGCAGCTGACGGTCAGACCGTCAAGCTGTTGGCAAACGAGATGCTGCCTGACGGCATATATGTCAGCAAGACTCTCACGCTGGATTTGGACGGACACAGTCTGAGCGGATACAGCTTGAATGTCGGCGGTCGTACGGCCATGAGCCAGGTTCGCACCGGTAAACTGACGGTCATTGACAGCAGCGGCGGCAACGGCGCGGTGGGAGTGACCGTGCGGGACGGCGGTACACTGGTATTCAATCCGGAGAATGACAATACCACTTTGCTCCAGCTGGAGGTTTGGGGCGGCACAGTCGAGCTGTACGGCGGAAAGATTTCGAGAAGCGGTCTGCGGCTGAATAATAACATCACATTGGGCAATCTGCTTCCCGGGCAAGCGGGTCTGGCTTACTATCGTGGTGACACGCAGCTCACGCTGGAGGAAGCCGCTTCCCAGACCTGCGACCTGGTGGTAAAGTTGTGCAGCCACGGCGGCAAGAACGGCTTTGATGGCACCAACTGTCCCTACTGCAACGCGCCCGCGGTGGCGCAGACGGCCTTGCGGAATGTCGAGGGCGACCCGTGGCGGAACTTTGCCGACTTGCAGACTGCCCTTGATGCGGACAGAGACGGCGGCTCGACCCTCAGTCTGCTGACCGACGTTACCGGCGATTATACCATCAACGGCACCCGGGACACCGGCATAGATCTGAACGGCCATTCAATCCACGGTACGGTAACCGTCAAGGCCGCCACAGGCATGGACACTACTACCTTAAGCAACACGAAAAACACGGCCACAGCCAGTATCGATACCGTCGTTGCCAACGAGGGAGCAAACCTCGCCGGTTCGGGATTCCCCGCCGTTATCGGCACGCTGAAGCTGGCAGAGGGTGCCACATGGGCAAACATCCTGTATGAACCTAACCGCCTTGGCTACAAGGTGCTCAATGGGGACGGCACTCACAAGTGGTACGCCCCGGCGGGTGTTCCCGCCGGTTCCACGGAGCTGAACAATGTCATCATCAATCGTCTGCCAATCCCCTCCAAGACCCTGTCCCTGAAGGTCGATGGGAAGAACCTGACCGGCAGCAACCCGAAGGTGGAGCGCGGCACGACCGTCCGGCTCTGCGCCAACTGCAACGCGAAGGATGCGGATGTGGCCATCTACGTCGGAGAGATAGGGGGAGACGGCATCCCCACATACAGGCAGAAGAAAGCTGAATATAAAAAGATCGGCACCACGTGGTACTATGTTGTAGACTTCGATGCTGACACGATCGGAACATACAGCATTTATTTCACGGCCAGCAAGGACGGCTATTCGGTGACGAGCAGTCACAAACAGCTGACCGTCACCAAGCTGAATCTCAGCAAAGCCGTAATCACGTTCCCCAACGGCAATGAAAGTGTCTATCAGCCTTATAACACCACCACCGGCGTGCCGCCCTATGTTGTAACGTACAACGGCAGCGAGCTGAAAGCGGGAGTTGATTACACCGTCGTCCGCGGCGACTCCCGTTCCACTGTCGGCACCGCCACTCTGACCATCAAGGCGACAGACGACGGCGACTACACCGGCCAGAAAACCGCCAGATGGACGGTCGCAGCTCACAAAGCAACGATCTCGGTCGGCGACATCATAAAGGCATACGATGGCACAACAGACCTGCCCGCAAACGCGTCGATAAAGCTTAAGAGTGCGGATTCCCGCTATGCTCCTTCCGGCGGGCCACTTCCTCTGGCGGCTGGTGAGGATTACCAGATACTCAATGCCAGTTATGATTCCGCCAATGCAAGTGAGGACGAAAAGGCCGTCTCCTTCACCATTAAGTTGACGGATAGGAACTATACCTTTGAAGACGGCACGACGCAAAAGGACTTTGTGCTGAACGGCGCGGATGTGTCGCAGACTTTCAAGATCAATCAGGCCACTGTGACCCCGAACGAGATCACGCAGTACGTTTTCAACGATTTGGCAAAGACCTACGAAATCGATTTGAGAACGCTCCTGCCGGAGCTGCCTGTAGGCTGCGAGTACGGCAAGATCCATAATCGGGGCTGCGATTACCACTTTACGGATAGTACTTACCTCGACAGCAGCAACCATATATTCGTGTCAAACGAAGGCATTCTGACTCTGCCCATCGTGGCCGCGCACAGCGCGAATGTGAACGATCAGATCGGCACTTTGACCGTCCCGATTGTAAGCACGAACTATCAGCCGTTCGAGCTGACCATCAAGGTCGTCATTGGCCAGAGGATCCCCCTCGATCAATCGGGCGTCAGCGTCAGCGCGACGGATATCACCTACGGCCAGACGCTGGCAGAGAGCACACTCACGGCCACGGGTTCGATGATCTGCCCCCGCACACAGGCCGTGATTCCGGGTACGTTCGCGTGGACGGACGGCACCATCAAGCCCAACGCGGGCAGCTATGATGCCGAATGGACGTTCACCCCGGCGGAAGGCTACGAAGAATACGCCCCCGCGACCGGCACCGTGACCGTCACAGTCGAACCGGCAGAGCTGACGGGAGTTTCCGTGAGGGCACCCAGCACGTATTACACCGACAAGCCGCAGCACGCATCGACAATCGCGTTTGGGCAAAGTGTAGACGGCACTACCGTGACGTTCACCTACAGCGACAAGGTAGACGGCGACTATACTTCGGACGGACCGACTTTCACCGACGCAGGCACGTACACCGTTTACTACAAAGCGGAAGCAGCAAACCACAAAACGGCTACCGGTACGTTCACCGTAACCATTGCCCCGCTGCCGATCAGCCTTCTCTCCGTCGAAAGGATCTCCAAGTCCTACGACGGTACCGCAAACGTCACGCTTACCGCGAGCAGGCTGACGTTCTTCAGCAAGACGGCCAGTCGTTCGGGCATTATACTTCCCGATACGGCGCTCACCTTCTCTGACGCCCAGTTTACCATGAAGCAGGCGGACGGGAGCTACCTGCCCTCGCCGGACGTCGGAAACGGAAAGGCCCTTTCCTTCACCATGACGCTTGCGAACGACAACTATGTGTTTGAGGGCAAGCCGGAAGGCACCAAAACGGTCAGTGACACTTTTGCAACCGACGATACGACCCGTTTCACCATCACCAGGGCCGACGCGCCCGTGCCGACAGACGGTACGCTGACCATCATCAACGGTCTGGAAAGAACCTACGAGGTCGATCTGGCGGCGCTGCTGTCTGCGCTGGAAAGCCCCAAGTCCTACGGCGACATCGCCTATGGCGCGCCGACCATCACCGTGGATGCCGGCTACTGCGACGCTGCCACTGCGAAGATCGAAAACGGCAAGCTGATTCTGCCCATTCTGGCAAACCCGGTCAATACGGAGGGCAATGTCGGCTCGGTGACGGTGATTGTCACAACCAGCAACTACGAGGACATCACCCTGACCGTCAACATCTTCGCAAAGAACAAGATCACGCCCGTGCCGGATGGCGAGGTGACCGCAAGCGAGATCACCTACGGTCAGCCGCTGAATGCAAGCACGATCACGGGCAAGATGAAAGACCCCACCACCGGTGAAGAGGTTCCCGGCACCTTCACATGGACGGACGGCACGCTCATGTTCAACGCGGGCAGCCGTAAGGCCGAATGGACGTTCACCCCGGACGCGCCGGAGTACGCCACGACCACCGGAAAGGTGCGGGTCACGGTCAATCCCAAGTCCATTGTAGGCGCGGTCGTCACGCTGGAAGACACCTTCGTGTATGACGGGACGGAAAAATGTCCCCAGATAATCAGTGTCGTTCTGGACGGCGTAACACTGACAGGCATTGGCGGAGGCACAGATTATGGCTTTTCCTGCAACAGAACGTCGCAGGTCGGCACATACTACGATGATTTTTCTCTCAGCGGTCTGGGTAACTACACCGGCGAGATGAAGTTCACGTGGTCGATCACGCCAAGAGAAGTGACACCCACGATCACCGTCGCGGACGGCACCTATAACGGCGGAAATCCCGTTCAGCCGACCGTTACCCTCACAGACGACCTCGGCAATACCATTGACCCGAAGGAATACGACGTCTCCTACAGCGATAACACAAACGCGGGTACCGGCACCGTTACCGTCACCGATAAGGAAGGCGGCAACTATGTCCTCGGTACGGCCGGCACGACCTTCACGATCAACAAGGCCGCCGCGCCCGCGCTGACTGCTCATCGGGTCACCCAGAAGTACAGCCTGAAAACAGAGCAGACCATCACCCTCCCCGACCTCAAGAGTCTGGGAATGCCCGATGACGCACTGGTATCCGACACGAACACGTTCCACAGCGGGTCCTATTCTCCCGCGGGCAGGATTCAGGACGGTTGGGGCATTGACGTGAACACCGGGGCGATCACCTACGCTCTGGCGGACGGTGCCGCCGCTGGCGACGTCATCACCTTCACCCTTCTGGTTCGCTCCAAGAACTACGAGGACGCCACCGTTACGGTCATCCTCACCCTGACGGAGCGGGACGCGCCCATCCTGACCCTGCCGGACATCATCACCGTGGACTACACCGGCGCGGAAATTCCCGTCAGCGCGGTCACCGGCAAGAGCGCCGCCTTTGACGGCAAGGATGTGCCGGGTACATGGAGCTGGAAAGCCGGTCAGGCGATCACCAACGCGACCGACACCGGCAGTAAGACCATTGTCTTTACCCCCGCCGATCTGGTCAATTACCACCCGGTGGAGGGCGAGGTTTATGTCATCATCTCCCGCGTCGCGCCGGACTATACCGCGCCCGCTGCCATTGACGGCCTGACCTACAGTGGCAGCGCGCAGGCGCTGGTCAGGGCAGGCTCCACCGCCCACGGCAAGCTGCTCTACAGCCTGAGCAAAGACGGCACCTACTCCGAGACCATCCCCACCGGCACGGACGCCGGGGAATACACCGTCTGGTACAAGGTCGCGGGCGACAGCAACCATAAGGATTCCCAGCCCGGGTCCATCACCGCAACCATCGCTCCCAAGACCGTGACCGCCACCGTGACGGTCAGCGGCGGTTCCCTCACCTACACCGGCGACCCGCTGAAGCCCAATGTCATCGTGAAGGACGGCGACACGGTCATCAGCCCGGAGGAGTACGACGTTTCCTACAAGGACAATGTGAACGCGGGAACCGCTACCGTAATCATCAAGAACAAGGCAGGCGGCAACTACACCGTCAGCGGCAGCGCCACCTTCGAGATCGGCAAGGCCGCTTCCGAGGTCAGGACCGCCCCCGGGGCGAACGCCGGCCTTGTCTACAACGGCGGTGAGCAGACCCTCATCACAGCCGGAACTGCCCTCGGCGGCAAGCTGAAATACCGTCTGGGCGAAACCGGCGAGTTCACAGAAGCGCTTCCCAAGGCCACGGACGCGGGCACCTACACCGTGTACTGCATGGTCGAGGGCGACGGCAACCACCGCGACTCGGAGGTGCAGAGCCTCACCGTCACCATCGATAAGGCAACGGTCACGGTCAAGGCGTTGGACAAGCGCATCTACACCGATGACAAGGCCCCCGATCTGAGCAAGCCCGTACTGGACAAGGACTACACCGTCAGCGCCATGTTCGGCGAGGATGCACTGACCGGCGACATAAAGCTCGCCTACGTGGACGCGAATGGCACTGAGATCACCCCTGACACGGCGAAGGTCGGCAAGGTCATTATCCGCGCCAGCGGGCTGACCGCCCCCAACGGCAACTACACCGTCGTTTTCGTGGACGGCACGCTGACCGTCGACGAGCGCCCGGTCTACACCATCAAGGCCACGGCGGGCATCCACGGCTCCATCACGCCCTCCGGCGACGTTGACGTCCTCCACGGCGGCAGCCAGACCTTCACCATCGCCGCGAACAGAGGCTACGCCATCTCCAACGTCAAGATCGACGGTGTGAGCATCGGCGCGGTGAAGTCCTACACCTTCGAGAACGTCACCGGCAGCCACACCATTGAGGTCACCTTCATGAAGGCCAACGGCAACCCCCAGACCGGCGTGATGGTGGACGAAGTCACCGGCGAGTACTATGTAGGGTAACGCCCACCGCGTTTCGCGCGTCCGTTGGGCGCGCGAGGAGACAAGCTTATGAAGAAAAATGTCATGAAAATCTGCTGCGCGGTTCTGGCCATTGCGGTCATTGCCGCTCTGCTGATAGCGGTCAGGGGCTGCCACCGGGAGGAACCAATCGTCCCTCCCACCACCGCCCCGGCCACCGAGGCCACCCAGACCGTCCCCACCGAAGCCGAGACCCAGCCCCCCACGGTTCCCGTGGGGGAGGTCATCCCCACCGTGGATAAGCAGTCGGAGCTGGCCGCGGCCAGAAAGAAAAACCCCGACACCGTGGCGTGGCTGTACATCCCCGGCGCGGAGGTGGACGACCCCGTGATGCAGGCGGAGGACAACGGCCACTACCTGTGGCTGGGCGAGGACGGCGAGTACAGCACTTGGGGCTGCTACTACGCCCACTGCGAAAATCATTTCGGCGGCCGGGGCAAGCTGGACACCAACACCACGATTTTCGGCCACTCCGCCAGCAACTGCGACCCCAACGGCCCCAAGTTCACCAAGCTCTACCGGTACATGGACGCGGACTACGTGAAAGATCATCCCTACATTTACCTCTCCGTGACAGGGGAAGATCTGGTTTTCCAGATCACGGCGCTGTTCATCACGGACATTGAGTTCGACTACATTGTCCCCAATCCCACGGGAAGCGAGCTGACGGAGTTCTTCCGGACGGTCGCACGAAAGAACTGGCTGAACTTCGACGGCGTGACCTTCTCGGAGGACGACACCGTCCTGACCCTCTCCACCTGCTGCCGGAAGTATGACACGGCCAAAACCGGCAACCAGCGTCTGGTGGTCATGGCGAAGCTGCTGCCGGAAGGCGCGACGGCACAGCCCTGCACCGTCTCTCTGGCGAAAAATCCGGAGATGCCATAGCAAAAACTTCCCGCACCGCTTTTACGGCG
>OLXK01002177.1_pt1 | contig 11522 bp, 10 predicted proteins | sample 1674321 | NCBI WGS metagenome assembly OLXK01 (sample SAMEA103958162, study PRJEB25191) | human gut metagenome | reverse complement strand
CAGACTGTCCGGGTCGCTGGCACAGTGGATCTTTTCGATGCGCTGGCCCTGCTGCTCGGCGGCCTGGGCCAGATGCTTCATCAAGGTGGATTTGCCGCATCCCGGCCCGCTTTTGATGAGAAGCATCTGCATCCCGGGCTCCCGGCGCAGCGGCTCAAAATAACCCTTGAAGCCCGCCGGTGTGGTGGCCCCCAGAAAGAAATCGGGGGAACGGCTTTGGATTGTTTTCATATCAGAACACCTCACTTTTGCTTTAGGGTATGCAAAAATGAAGGAAGATGATACTTGGACGGAGGGGTTAATAGGTATGCAGACAGACTTCGTTTATTTTATCCCGCAGGGCCACAAAATCCGCAAAGGCGGCGGGTTTGTTCTGTGCCTGCCGGAGCAGGGCGGCGGGGTGGAAGGTGCCCATGAAATCGGTGCGGATCATCCGCTGAGAGGCGATGCGGCCCAGGCAGACCACGATCTTTGGCTGCAGCAGCTTGAACTGCTCCCGGAGCCAGGGCATACAGGCCTCGCTCTCGGTGGGCAGCGGGTCACGGTTCTGGGGCGGGCGGCACTTGACGATGTTGGCAATGTAGCAGTTTTTGCTCCGGTCCAGATCGATGGCAAACAGGTATTTGTCCAGCAGCTGGCCGCTGCGGCCCACAAAGGGCAGGCCCTGCTCGTCCTCGCTCTGGCCCGGGCCTTCGCCCACGAACAGCACCTCAGCAGTCTGGACACCCTGCCCGAACACCACATGGGTGCGGTCAGTGCACAGCTCACATCTGCGGCAGGCAAGGCACTCGGCCTTTAATGTATCCCAATCCATAGCAGTTTGATCTCCTTGCAGCTGAATGATAATTTATTCACAAATAAAAAATGGTTTTCTCCTAAAATAATAGCACAAAAAGCCAATTTTGTCTTGAACTTTTTGCCGGGTGTGCTAGAATAAAAGAGAAAGGCATCCTTGTGTCCAACAGGCACCCGGATGTGAATATTGGATAGTTAATTCGGAGGTAATCAACAATGGCTGATATGTTTGCACCGCTGGTAGCACAGCTGAAGGCAAACCCCAAGACGATCGTTTTTACCGAGGGCAATGACCCCCGCATCCTGGAGGCAGCCAGCAAGCTGCTGGCCGAGGGCGTTCTGAAGGTTGTCATGGTGGGCAACGAGGCTGAGTGCAAGGCTGCTGCTGCCGCAGGCAATTTTGATATTTCCGCTGCTGAGATCATTGACCCTGAGAACTACGCAGGCTTCGACGAGATGGTGAACACCATGGTCGAGCTGCGCAAGGGCAAGCAGACCGCTGAAGAGTGTACCGCAATGCTGAAGAAGTCCAACTACTTCGGCACCATGCTGGTCAAGATGGGCAAGGCTGACTGCCTGCTGGGCGGCGCTACCTACTCCACCGCCGACACCATCCGCCCCGCTCTGCAGCTGGTCAAGACCAAGAAGGGCGCACATCTGGTCAGCTCCTGCTTCATTCTGGACCGTGACTGCGGTGAAGAGGGCCTGAAGCGCATTGCCATGGGCGACTGCGCTGTTAACATCGACTATACCGATACCATTGATAAGGCTACCGGCGAGGTCAAGATCGCCGCTTCTGCAAAGCTTGCTGAGGTTGCTATCGAGACCGCTAAGACCGCAAAGTTGTTCGGCATCGATCCGAAGGTTGCTGTGCTGAGCTTCTCCACCAAGGGCTCCGGCAAGGGCGGCACCGTCGCTCTGAGCCACGACGCTACCATCAAGGCTCAGGAGATGGACCCCGAGCTGGCTGTGGACGGCGAGCTGCAGTTTGACGCTGCCGTTGCTCCGGAAGTGGCACAGGTCAAGTGCAAGGGCAGCAAGGTCGCCGGCCAGGCCAACACCTTCATCTTCCCCTGCATCGAGGCCGGCAACATCGGCTACAAGATCGCGCAGCGTCTCGGCGGCTATGCCGCCTACGGCCCGATCCTGCAGGGTCTGAACGCGCCCATCAACGACCTGTCCCGCGGCTGCGACGCCGAGGAAGTCTACCAGATGTCCATCATCACGGCGGCTCTGGCCTGATCGGTTTTCGTCCAAAACGTGTTTCCGGCGCTGTTATTTTAACAGCGCCGGTTTTTTGAAAGGGGAGAGCGCCTGTGGAGCGCGAGGAATATATGCGCGCGGCGCTCACGCTCGCGCACGCCGCGGCGGCCGACGGGGAAGTGCCGGTCGGCTGCGTGATCGTCGACGCCGGGGGCCGCATCATCGGCCGCGGCCGAAACCGCCGCGAGCGCACGCACCGCGCCGATGCCCACGCCGAGATGGAGGCCATCGCCGAGGCGTGCCGCGCGCGCGGCACGTGGCGGCTCGACGGCTGCACGCTCTATGTCACGCTCGAGCCGTGCCCCATGTGCGCCGGGGCGATCATCAACGCCCGCGTGCCGGTCGTCGTCTACGGCGCGAAAGAGCCGAACTTCGGCTCGTGCGGCAGTGTGCTCAATCTCTTTGAGGAGCGCTACGGTCACCACCCCGCCATCTACGGCGGTGTGCTGGCGGACGACTGCGCGGACGCGCTGCGCGCGTTCTTCGGCGGCCTGCGCGGATAAAAAGCATGCGTCCCGATCGTTCGGGACGCATGCTTTTTATTTATTCCTGAATCTCATTCATCAGCTCGTGGTAAAACACGCCGAGCACGCCGACGTAGTGCGGCTTCCACGGCTTGAGCCGGCCGCAGTAATGGATGATGACCGTGTGCGCGCGCACCCAGTCGAGATCGACCGGCTCAGCAAGCAGCTGCGCGTTGTGCAGCGCAAGGATGCGGTCGCTGAGATTGTAGACCATGCTGTCGAGCAGGTGCACCCGGTCGCCGTAGAGCGCGGTGAGAATGTCCTGATCCGGCAGCAGGAACACGTCCTGCTTTTCATCGGCAAAGGCGCGCACGCGCTCCATGTCGAGGTCGGCACGCAGGGCCGGGAGGTTATACAGCAGCACGCCGGTGTTGATGTAGGGCGCGGCCTCGTCCATGCCCAGACGCGCGGCGTTGAGCTTTTCGAGCAGCTTGCGCGTGTGCGTGCAGGCCATGAAATACGCATCTCCGAACGGCGCGGTATACAGCTGCGTGAGGGGATTGATGATGACCGTGTCCGCATCGAGGTAGAGGATGCGCTCGAGCGTGTCCGGCAGCAGCAGGGGCGCTGCGATGCGGTAATAGATCTGGCGCGGGTAGCGCTTCGACTCCGGAAAGCCGTCGAACATCGCGGGGTCGACGAACACAAAGTGCAGGCCGACCTCGGGCAGCGCTGCGCGCACGCGCTCCTCATCGGCGGGCGTGAGATCGGAGTGCAGGATAAAGACCTCGTAATGGCTCGCGCCGCCGTGCAGCAGCACGCTGCGTATACAATTTAGAAATGTGGGGATATAGCCCCCGTTGATCGCAAAGAGCAGGTTCATACGCGTTCCTCCCGAATGCGCTGCAAAATGCAGACGGTCATATGACGCGCGGGCGCTGCCGATGCAGCGCCCGCGAAAGTCTGTGTGTTATTATGCCTTCGGTGTGCCGTCGGGGTTAAACAGCGGCAGCTTGCCCAGCACGGTGATGTCGGGGCGGTCGTTGGCGTCGCCCTCGGCGAGCACGGCCATCTTGCCGACGATGATGCCGCCGGCCTCGTTGACGAGCTCCTCCATCGCGCGCAGCGACTCGCCGGTCGAGATCACGTCGTCCACGATGACGATGCGTTTGCCGTGGATCAGCTCCGCGTCCGTCTGGTCGAGCACGAGCGTCTGCACGCCCTGCGTCGTGATGGACTTGACGTGCACCTGAAACACGCTGCTCATGTAGGCCTTGGCCTTCTTGCGGGCGACGAAGTACTTGTCCGCACCGCTCTGACGGGCCATTTCATACACCAGCGGGATGGCTTTCGCTTCGGGGGCGATCAGATAGTCATATTCCGGCGTCAGCTTGAGCAGCTCGGCCGCGCAGTGCACGGTCAGCTCCACATCGCCAAACATGACGAACGCGCCGATGTACAGGTCATCGGAGACCTTGCACAGGGGCAGATCGCGCTTTAGCCCGGCGATATCCATCTCATATGTCATTTGAAATTCCTCCTAATCATAATCACAGGGTAACAAAGACATTATACATGAACGCCGGAAAAATGCAAGACTCCCGACGGCAAAAGATGCCTTTGTGTATGTGTCATATGGACGAATGTGTTTCGAATATATTTCAGTAAAGTTACCCATTCGAAAACAGAATATCAAAATAATGGGAGTTGCCATTTTCGTGACGCCGTCAGAATATCTAAAAAGTGGTCACGTTCGGCTGGCCCAATCTATGGCATCGTCTAAAATGAACAGTTTATGAACGAAATTCACGAAAAACGGTTGCGGATTTTGTGTTTTTAGTGTAAATTAGCAATAAGTTCATCGAGAATTTCCCACTTGCGGTTATGGATGCCCGGACGAAGCGGTTATCGTCCGGCGCTATTGGGGGGGAGTTCCGGGGAAAAGCAATTTGAAATTGGAGGAAAAACAATGGACGAAAACAAACGTGGTTCATTTGGCAGTACAATCGGCTTTCTGCTCTCTGCCATCGGTTCCGCCGTCGGCCTCGGCAACATCTGGGGCTTCCCGTACAAGATGGGCAGATGCGGCGGCTTCACTTTCCTGATCGTTTACCTGGCTCTGGCGGCATTTGTCGGCTTCGCGATCATGCTCTCTGAGCTGGCGATCGGCCGCAGCACCGGCTTCGGCCCGGTCAACGCCTACAAGAAGGTCTCGAAGAAGTTCAAGTGGATCGGCTGGCTGGCCATCATCGCCCCGTTCCTGATCATGACCTTCTACTCGGTCCTCGGCGGCTACTGCATCTATTACATGGTCATCAACGTCGTCGGCATGTTCAGCGGCATGCCGGACAGCAGCTCCTTCGGGGCTCTGCTCACCAACCCGTGGGCCAGCATCGGCTGCATGGTTCTGTTCATGGCCATCTGCTATCTCATCAACCGCGGCGGTGTCGGCGGCGGCATTGAGAAGTTCAACACGATCGGCATGCCCGCCCTGTTCGTCATGCTCGTCATCGTCATCATCCGTGCCTGGACGCTTCCGAATGCGGACGTCGGCCTCAAGTACATGTTCGTCCCCGGCTACGCTGTGAAGGCGGGCTTCTTTGACAAGGCGCCCGGCTTTATGGAAGTTCTCGCAACGGCCGGCGGCCAGATGTTCTTCTCCCTGTCTCTGGCCATGGGTGCCATGATCACCTACGGCTCCTATCTCGGCAAGGGTGAGAACCTGCCGAAAAACTCCGTTATCATCGTTATCTCCGATACCATGGTCGCCATCATGGCCGGCCTCGCCGTTATCCCGGCGGCCGTCGCCAACGGCATCGCCAAGGGCATGGCCGTCTCCGAGATCAAGCTCGGCGGCCCGAACCTCCTGTTCGCCACGCTGCAGGACGTGTTCCATGACATGGGCACCATCGGCGGCATCTTCGGCCTGATCTTCTACGCCCTCGTTCTGATCGCGGCGATCTCGTCCGCCATCTCCCTGATCGAGGCGGTCTCCGTCACCTTCATCGACCACGCCAGCGCCAAGGGTCACGAGCGTGACCGCAACAAGGTGCTCGCCGTCGTCTGCCTCGCCATCACCCTGCTGGCCTGCCTCGTCGCGGTTGACGGCCTCGGCTCCAACGGCATCGCGCCGAAGGATCTGTTCCACATCAACTCCAAGGCTGACTGGTGCGCTGACTGGCTCGACTTCATGGATATGATCTCCGAAGGCATTGCCATGCCGCTCGGCGCCATGCTCATGTCCATCATGGTCGGCTGGGAGATCAAGCCGAAATCCCTGTACGGCGAGATCGACAGCGGCTACAACGGTCACATCCACGGCTTCTACACCTTCTGCATCAAGTATCTCTGCCCCGTGATCATGTTCTTCATCCTGCTTGTGCAGATCAGCACGTTCTTCGGTCTGGGCTGGTTTAACTGATCGCAGCAGCGTGAGCTTGCAACCCAACAAAACAACCGCAACCGGCAGCCTTCTGGCTGCCGGTTTTTGTTGTGCCGTGCGCTGCGGCGGTCACCGTGCAGTCCTGCGTCCGGACATGGAAAAAGCGCCGTGCAGATCGCTCTGCGCGGCGCTTTTCCGCTGGGGGGAAAAGAAGATGGAGAAAGAAAAAGAGAGGATGCAGAAAACGCTCGGCGGCGGGGCGGTCACCCGCCGCCGGAGTTGAGGAGAAGCAAATTATTTCGTGCTGTCGCTGGCGCGGTCGAAGGTGACGGTCAGCTTCAGCGTCTCGCCGCTGCGCGAGACGGTCAGCGTGGCGCTCTCACCGGCGGAGTAGCCGCGCAGCGCACTGCGCAGCGCATCGCCGGAGGAGACAGCCGTGTCGTCGATGGCGGTGATGATGTCGCCCGCCTTCAGGCCGGCCTTCTCGGCGCAGCTGCCGCTGTTGACGGCGTTGACATACGCGCCGTCCGGCATGTTGTAGTACTGCGCGGCGCTGTCCGGAATGGTCTGCAGCGTGATGCCGAGCTGGGCGCGGTCGGTCACGGTGCCGTTTTTCATGAGGTCGTTTGCGATGGCCACGGCGTCATTGACCGGGATGGCGAAGCCCAGACCCTCCACGCCGGAGGAGCTGTATTTCGCGGTCACGATGCCGATGACCTGACCGGAGGTGTTGTACACCGGACCGCCGGAGTTGCCGGCGTTGACGGCGGCGTCGATCTGGAACATATTGATGCCGCTGTCGGTGCCGTCGGAGGTGGTGATCGTGCGGTCGAGCGCGCTGATCATGCCGCTTGTCATGGTGAACTCCAGCTCGCCGAGCGGGTTGCCGACGGCGTAGACCGTGTCGCCGACAGACATACTGTCGCTGTCGCCGAAGGTGACGGGCGTCACGCCGGAGGCGTCGACCTTGAGCAGGGCAATGTCATTGTCCTCGTCCACGCCGACGATGGTTGCCTGATAGGTCGTGCCGTCGTAGGTGAGCACGGACACGGCGTAGCCGTACTGGTGCGCGGTGGAGATGACGTGGTAGTTTGTGAGCACGTAGCCGTCCTCCGTGATGAAGAAGCCGCTGCCGCAGCTCGCCTGCGAGCTCGTCTGACCGAAGTAGTTGGTGTAGGTCACTTCGGTCGTGATGGCGACGACCTGCTTGCATGCCAGATCATAGATCGACGAGGCGGAGCTGGTGTCGGCTTTGACCGGCTGCGTCACGAGTGTGCCGTTGGAACCGGAGGCGGAGCTTCCCGCGCTCTTGCCGGAGCGGTTGATGAGCCCTGCGACTGCGCCGCCGCCGAGCCCGCCCAGCAGTGCACACACGAGGCACAGGCACGCGATGCGCGTGATGAGACGCTTCTGCTCGGGCGTGCGCGCGGTCCTGGGCCTGCGGGCGCGGCGCTTGCGTTTGGGCTTTTCCGCCCATGCGTCGGCGTCCGGCGTGTAGTAGCGCGGCGGGGTGTTGGCCGCGTCGCCGCTGGGCTGGAAGTTCGCGTCTTCATAGCTGCGCTCGGCCTCTGGGCGGACGATGTGGTAGGTCACGTCGTCGCTGCCGTCCGCCGGCGCGCCGCAGTTTGCGCAGAAGCTGGCGCCCGGCTTGAGCGCCGCACCGCACTGCGGGCAGGTGCGCGCCGCGGCGGCGTTGTCGTCCGCGGGCGTCTGTGCCTGCGCGGATGTGTTCGCGTCTGTCTCTTGGGCTGCGTCCGATGCTGTGGGGTTATGTTCCGGCTGTTCGATTTCGGGGAAATTGGAAGCGTCGTTCATGTTGTTTGCCTCCCGGCTGTGTTGTTTTTGAAGTGTCTATATCGTAGTCGATATTTGTAACACGCGCATGAACAAAGGGCGAAGAATTTTCGAATATTCCCGAAAGCATTTGTGAACACTGCGTCTGATTTATGAACGCGCGGCAAAAAAACGCCCGCACAGATCCTGTGCGGGCGGCGGATGTTGTTTGTGCGGATGTTACCGGCCGGAGCTGCTGTCAGCCGTTTCGTAGGTGTTGATGGCCGGCTGCGTGTCAGGCTCGCCGCCGTACTTGATCGAGTCGCCCTCGAGCAGCGGCTTGATGTCGTGCGCGCGCAGCCATGCAAGCGTGCGCGTGGAGTCGGTCAGCGGGGTGTAGTCGACATTGGCGTAGGTCGTTTCGCCCGTTGCCGGGTCATATTGGCTGAGCTGATAGCCGATGGTCACGGCGTAGGCCGTGCTCTGCCGCGTGCCGCTGTCGGTCAGCCAGGCGCGGCCCATGGTGCCGTCCGCGCAGTCGGGCACGATGGCGTTTTCGTACAGGTCGAGCGCCTGCTCGGCCGTGAGCTCCACGTAGAGGTAGTCGCCGCTTTCGGCCTCATAGCCGATGTTGGCGTAGGTGAGGTGCTCGAGCGTCATTGGCAGCGCCGGCGTGTTGCGCGTGGCGCGCGCTTCGTCGCAGTTGAGCACCTGCTCGATCTGCGCAAGGCGTGCGCTCGTGTCGGGGAGCGTGTATTCGCGCATCAGCACCTTGCCGTTCGAGAGCTTGTAGGTCAGCTGCAGACTGGTGATGCTGGTGTCGTCCGTAATCTTTTCGCGCTCTGCCACAACGGCGCGGTGGATGTCCTCCACGGCCTGAATGTTCTCCGTCTCGGAGAACGTGGAGTTGTAACCGTTGCAGATGATGCGCACGCTTTCGACCTGCGCGGTATCCGGGATGCGGCGGGCGTAGCCCGTGAGGTCGCACTTCGCGCCGACCACGACGAGGCAGCACACGGCCGCCGTGACCGCGCAGCCGCGCCAGACCGTGCGCGGGATGCGCAGGGACTTGCGGATGACCATCTCGCTGATGACAAAGCCGAGCGCTGCGCCGAGGACTGCCAGCAGCAGGAACGGCACCAGATGTGTCCGGTAGGCCGGCACGTTGAGCAGCATGCCGTACACGCCGACCGGCATTGCCAGCCCGGCGAAGAGCGCCACGATATACTTCAGCACCGGCTTGAGCACCGGGATGGCAACGGTGTCGCCCGCGCTCTCCATGCGGCGGCGCCGGTAGAGCTGACCCGCGCACACGAGCAGCAGCAGCGCGAACGCCGCCCAGACGAGCGGATAGATCCAGCCGGAGAAGTTGGCAATGGCGACCTCCGCCCCCGTGCAGCTGATCGGACGCACCAGATCGGCGTGACCGACACTTGTGCGCCGCATGAACAGCACCAGCGGGGAGAGCCAGTCGACCGGCAGATCCACCATGCCCGACATGCCGTACACGAACATGTAGAGCACGGATTCGATGAGCAGCTGGAAGCCCACGGCGATGAAGTTCACGAGCAGGTACAGGCACGGCAGCATGACCACGTGGCCGGTGAACATGGCGCACAGCACGGCGATGCCGTAGAATACGACCGTCTCGAGCGCGAGTATGCCCAGCCAGATGAGCAGCGGCTCGATGACGAGTTCAAAACGTGTCGCCTCGATGAGCACGGCGAGGCCGAAGATCACGGCCTCGGCTGACAGCAGCATCAAAAGGCCCGCCAGCAGGTGCGTGCGGAACATGCACCCGCGCCGGATCGGCAGGGAGGCGGCCAGCCCCGCGCCGCGCGGCGTGTACAGATAGCCGAACATGGCGGCGGCTGCGAGCAGGCCCGCGCAAAACGCCGTCAGCGGCAGCAGCATCTGCGTCTCGGAGAGAATGACGTTCGAGAGGTAGCCAATGTGTTCGGTCGACACATACGGTGTCGTCATATACGGTGTCGTCGCGCGCGCGTTGAGCAGCACACCCGGCAGCAGGATGAACAGAATGACGCCGTAGATGACCCACAGCGGCCACCAGCGCGACAGGCACTTGCGAAATTCCGTCCCGTTACAGAAGGATGTCTTTGACGGCATAGTCTGCACCTCCCAGTTCATAAATAAAGATCTCCTCGAGCGTCAGCGGCACGACGTCGAGATACTGCGGCTGCGCGGTCGAGAGCCGGTTCATGACCTCGGCGGCGTCGCCGTGCACGATCAGCGTGTGCAGGTGTCCCTGCGCGCTGCGGTGCAGGATGTCGAGCCCCTCGGGCAGCCGTGCCTCGTCCGGCAGGGCGACGAACACCTTGACGATGTTGGCCTGCAGCTCCGCGAGCGGATGCTCGAGCAGGATCTTGCCGCCGTTCATGATGCCCACATGATCGCACACGTCCTCAAGCTCGCGCAGGTTGTGCGACGAGATGAGCACGGTCGTGCCGTTTTCGGCGACGTCGGCCAGCACGAGATTCCAGACCTGACGGCGCATGACGGGGTCGAGCCCGTCGACCGGCTCATCGAGCACGAGCACGTCCGGCCGCAGGCACATCGCCAGCCAGAACGCGGCCTGCTTCTGCATACCCTTGGACAGGCGGCGGATCTGCCGCTTCGGATCGAGCTGAAACACCTCGCCGAGCTTCTGATAGCGTTCGGCGTCGAATTTCGGGTAGATGCCGCGGTAGTAGCGCATCATGTCCGGAATCGTCGCCTGCGGGAAATAGAACACGTCGTCCGGGATGTAGGCGATGCGCGCCTTGACGGCCGGGTTTTCGTACACGGGCTGACCGTCGATGTCGATCGTGCCGCTGTCCGGGCGGTAGATGCCCGTCAGGTGGCGGATGAGCGTGGATTTGCCCGCGCCGTTCGGCCCGACGAGGCCGTACACCGCGCCGCGCGGCACGGTCATGGTCACGCCGTCGAGCGCGCGGAAACCGTCAAACGTCTTGACAACGTCTCTGATTTCAATCATGTGTTCGTTCCTCCTTCCGGAATGCGGCGGCGCAGCTCCTCGCTGCGCATGCCGAGGTACAGCAGCTCCTGCACGGCTGCGTCAAATTGCTGCAGTAGCGCGTCCTGCCGCGCGGGATCGTCCGGGATCTGGGCGCAGACGTAGCTGCCGCGCCCGGCGACGGAGCAGATGTAGCCCTCCGTCTCCAGCTCGCGGTAGGCGCGCTGGATCGTGTTGGGGTTGATGGTCAGCTGTGTCGACAGCTCACGCACCGAGGGCAGCTTTTCGCCCAGCGGCAGCGTGCCGGACACGATCAGCCGGCGCAGCCCGTCGCGTACCTGTTCGTAGATCGGCCGGGGATCGCGGTAATTGATCGAGATCGTAGTGCAGCACCACCTTTCGTAGCGTATTAACTGTATTAACCGTGTTGGTGCGGCGGTGTGTCTGTCAAGGGTTAAGATGGTTTTGGGCGCAAAAAGTTCCCGGACACCGTGTCGGTGTCCGGGAATGGTACAATAATCTTATTTCTGCCCCTCATGGCTTTCGAGATAGACCATCAGCGTCGTGATGTCGGCGGGGGAGACGCCGGAGATGCGGCTGGCCTGACCGAGGCTCGCGGGGCGGATGTCGTTGAGCTTCTGCCGCGCCTCAAGCCGCAGGCAGGACACCTCCTGATAGTCGAGATCCTGCGGCAGCAGCCGCTCCTCGAGCCGGGTGAACTCCGCCACCTGCCGCAGCTGGCGTTGGATGTAGCCTGCGTATTTGAGCCGGATCTCCGCCTGCTCGGTCACGACGTGCGGCAGCTCCGGCCGCGCGGGGTCAAAGGGCGCAAGGTCGGCATAGGTGATCTGCGGGCGGCGCAGGAGGTCTG
>OLXK01002170.1_pt1 | contig 11572 bp, 9 predicted proteins | sample 1674321 | NCBI WGS metagenome assembly OLXK01 (sample SAMEA103958162, study PRJEB25191) | human gut metagenome | reverse complement strand
CCCAGACGGCAATTTATCGAACAGAATGCCACGTATGCGACTATCGATGCTTAATAAAGAAAAAGAGTGCTGCGGCACTCTTTTTTCTTATGTATAATTTGAAATCACGGAAGAATGAATATAGCTGTATTTTGTGCGTCATCCAATCGGGTGAAGGGTGTTTATGCGGAGGCAGCCCGGAAATTGGGACAGGAAATGGCTCAACGGGGCTGGAATCTGGTTTATGGGGGAACAAACTGCGGATTGATGCGGGAAGTTGCCGATGCTGTTTTAGAGCAGGGAGGAGGCGTTAAAGGTATTATTCCCCGCTGTATTGCGGAACGGGGAGTAAAAGCAGAAAAACTGACGGATCTTATCGCAAGGTACGGTGAAGACTTTGCAGGCGCATATGCACATAAGCCGTTCCCACTGCTGCTCAAGCTCATTGATGCTGCGGAGAGCTTGTCCGTTCAGGTTCATCCGGACGATGCGTATGCAGGACGAAACGAAGGCGGAAAACTAGGCAAGACGGAGGCATGGCTGATTTTGGACGCGCCGGAGGGAAGCAAGATCGTATACGGGATCAAAGCCGGAACAACGGCTGCACAGCTGCGCACGGCATGCGAGGCGGGCGCGGCGGTTGAACCGCTTCTGCGCAGGGTGAATGTGAAGCCGGGGGATGTCTGTTTTATCCCGGCGGGATGTGTGCACGCTATCGGTGCGGGCATCCTGCTTTATGAGATTCAGCAGTCCTCCGATGTGACCTATCGCTTTTATGATTGGGATCGCGTGGACGCACGCGGGCAGCGCCGTGAGTTGCATATCGACAAAGCACTTGACGTGATGAACCTTCGCTTCGCACTGAAGCCGATTCATGCATCGGACAAACCCGTTGAACGCGTGCTGGATGAAGCGTTTTTTACGCTTGATCTGTTCAATGTGCGCGGCGCGTGCAGGTTGCCCGCCATCAATGAATTTGGATTACTGACCGTGCTGGATGACGGCTTGACGCTGACGGCGGAAGGCTATGAGCACGTGCTTTCAAAGGGAGAGAGCTTTTATTTGCCCACGCGTTGTCCTGCGCTGACGCTTCGCGGAAGCGGCCGGGCGGCGCTGAGCATGCCGCACTAACCTAAAAATGCGTTTAAGGAGGCAGTCGATGTGAAACGGTATGGCGCGCTGGAAGCAGGCGGTACGAAAATGGTTTTGAGTATTCTGGATGAAAACGGGACGATGCTGGAGCGCAAATCCATTCCTACGCGAACGCCGGCAGAGACGATGCCGGAAATGGCAGCGTTTTTTCGCGAGCATTCGGTGACGGCTTTGGGAATTGGATGCTTTGGCCCGCTTGATTTGAACCTGTCTTCTCCGACATATGGAGAGATTACGACGACGCCGAAACTGGCGTGGAAGCATTACCCGATTCTGCGTAAGTTTAATGAAGAACTGGGAATTCCCGTCGCTATTGATACGGATGTAAACGGCGCGGCTCTTGCTGAAGCGAAGCTCGGCGCGGCAAAGGGGCTGAACAGCTGCTTGTATGTGACAATCGGTACGGGAATTGGCGGCGGTTTGGTGATTAGCGGCAAACCGATTCACGGATTGACGCATCCGGAAGTCGGGCACATGCTCGTGACGCCCGAACCGGACGATCCAAGCCCGGAAGGGTTTTGCCCCTACCATAAGCATTGTCTGGAAGGGCTTGCGGCCGGACCTGCGATTGAAAAGCGCTGGGGGATGCCAGGCAGCCAGCTGCCGCAGTCGCATCCGGCGTGGGAGCTGGAAAGCAGCTATATCGCGCAGTTGTGCGTCAATGCCATTATGATGGTTTCGCCGGAACGAATCATACTGGGCGGCGGGGTTATGCAGCAGGAATTCCTGATTGGCGATGTTCGGCGCAAAACGATCGAGCGTCTGGGTGGTTATCTGGATTGTGAAGCGGTTCAAAATGGGTTTGAGGAGTATATTGTCACGCCGGGGCTTGGCGTAAACAGTGGCGTAATGGGGGCGTATCTGCTGGCAAGAGAAGCGGAAGATGGTTGGCTAAAAAGATCATAATATTATAGCATTTTTCAGAATTAAAGCGGATGGTTTCGCTCTTGCAACTACTCGCTTTAATTCTGAAAATTGCTATAATCCACTTTCAGATGTTTCGGCTGTTAATGCTGGGACGGCTTCCGGTAACCTGCAAAAAAACGCGAGAGCAATAGGAAACGCTGGAAAATCCAGCCATCTCAGCCGCTTCCGCAACGGTTTTACCGGAGGCGATTGCCTTACGCACGACATCTACGCGCTTCTGATTGACCAGCTTGACGAACGTGCAATTCTTCTCGGTACGCAGCGTATGGCAGATTGTCGATCTGGAAACGCTGAGGGCTTCCACTACATCGTCCAGCGAAATAGGCTCGTTTAGATGTTCATCTACATATTTTTCAATACGTGCAATCAGAGGCAACTCAATCCGGCGAACGATTCCTTCTATATGAACCAGACTGGCAAGCGCACTGATCATTTTTAAAAGCGCTTGCTGCTTTTCATGCCCGATTCGTGGAAGAAGCAAATACAGACTGCGAATTTCATTGAAATTAAAGCCGTTCTCTTCAATCCACTCGCGAATCGGATCGATATTCGTTCCATTGTCTTCCGTAAAAAGCACCTGACCGATCATCACAAAGCCAAGGACTTCTCCATTATAGATGACAGGTGATATGCATTCTTTCAGACCTGCGTGGCAGGTAAAATACTGCGTTTTCAAATCGCGCCGAGCGATGCGCAGAGCCAATTGCTCGCATTTCTTGCATTCAGCGCTCATTGCCTGTGAAGTCTGCAGCCGCGCACAGTAAGCCGAAGGAACGTTAGATGTTGCTGCCAGACAGACGTCCTGTTCCGGATGCCAGAAGGATACGCCCATGCCTGAAAGAACGGCTAGATTCTCCAATAGGCTTTGAAGTTTTTTGCGGTCGAATACGGCGGTTCCCATCGATATCACCTCAACACGATTGTAATGTACGTTCTGACCAATGTCAAGCACACAAAACGCACTCATTGCACACAAATGCATGAAATTAAAGAAACTGATTCCACACAAGCGCACAAAATCAAATAAACTAATTGCACGAATGTACACGGAAATGCAAAATAGTTCATTGCACATTTGTCTTGGATATGATATCTTGTGTACAACAAATTCGGGAGAGCACCCGAATAAAAACAAATTAGATTGGGAGGAACTGTAATGAAAAAGGTAGTAGGACTGATGATGGCAATTTTAATCGTTGCCATGGGCTGTGCGGGCATTGCGGAAGAACGAAAGACCATTGCCTACAGCACGCTGGGCGTAGACTCCGATTACTGGTCTATGATGGAACGCGGTGTAGCGCAGGCCTGTGAGGATCTTGGTTATGACTATGTGATGCAAAGCCACAACAACGATGAAACGCTGATGGTATCCACCTGCCAGAATTTCATCCAGCAAGGCGTCGCCGGAATGGTGGTATCTCCGAGCAAACCCGAGGCGCTGGCTCCGGTAGTTGCCGCGGCACACGCCAAGAACATTCCCGTGGTCATCGGCGATATGGGTGATGGCGGAACGGACATGGACGGTCTGATTCTTTCCGACAACTACGACGGCGGCGTTATGAGCTCCACCTACATTCTGGAACAGCTTGAAGCGGAAGAAACCAGCAAGGAATTCGCCGTTATCCGTCTGAATCCTGAAGCTGAGATTTCGCAGCTGCGCTGCGACAGCGCCATCGACGTTCTGACTGCGGCGGGTTACACCTGCGTTGCGGACATTTACGCGCCGAACGGCAATACCGAAGACGGCTACAAAGCCATGCAGGATATCGTTGCCGCGCATCCGAATATTTGCGCAGTATTCTGCGGAAATGACCGCGAAGCCATCGGCGCCGCGCAGGCACTGCAGGATGCAGGTCTGACTAATGTCAAGGCTGCCGGCTTTGACGCCGACGACGCCGGTGTAGAAGCAGTACGCCTTGGTCGTTTGACCTGCACCGTGCAGCAGTTCTCCTATGACATCGGCTATCAGGCGGTTGTGCTGCTGGACAAGCTGATTCGCGGCGAAGAAGTAACGTATGATGACGCGGAACTGAAGCGTGTTCTGGTTCCCTGCGCACTGGTAACGAAGGACACCCTGACGGATAACCCGGAAGATCAGGTCATCTCCAACACCGGTCTTACCCGCGGTGAAATGAACTGATCAAGTAGCAAATTAAACTCTATCTGCATTCGACAATTAAAGTCGAATGCAGAACTTATATCGTGCTGAAAAGAGTGTGAAAGATGGACACGATTCTGGAAGTCTCCGGAATAACTAAACAATTTCCGGGAGTAAAGGCTCTTGATAATGTAAGTTTTGATGTAGAGCGGGGAGAAGTGCACGCGGTAGTTGGCGAAAATGGTGCGGGCAAATCCACGCTGATGAAGATACTGGGTGGTTTGTACCCTGCCGATTTCGGCGAAATCACGATCAATGGAAAGAAGACAGCTATTCGCGGCGTTTTGGATTCTCTGAAAAGCGGAATCAGTGTTATCTATCAGGAATTTAATCTGGTACCGATGCTGACGGTCGCGGAAAATATCTTTCTGACACGCCTTCCGGGAAAATCCGGTGTAGTAAATCGCAAAAAGCTGAACGAAAAATGTTCCGAACTGATGCATGAGTTAAAGCTTGATATCAATCCTTCCTCGATGGTATCTGAGCTTTCCGTTTCAGAGATGCAGATGGTTGAAATCGCAAAGGCGGTATCCTTCGATTCCGCAATTGTCATCATGGATGAGCCGACAGCCTCATTGAACGACAAAGAGGTTGCAACTCTTTACAGATTGATTGACGATTTAAAAAAGCGGGGAACTACGATTTTGTATATTTCTCACCGCATGAAGGAAATTTTTGACCTGTCGGATAGGATAACCGTACTGCGCGACGGCTGCAAGATCGGCACATACAACACAAACGAAATCACCGAAGAGGAACTGATTCACAAGATGGTTGGCCGCGACATCACCAAGTTCTATCATTCGAATGATAATGAAAACTCCGAAACAGGTGAAGTCGTTCTGGAGGTAAACCGGCTGTGCAAGGAAGGCTTCTATAAAGACATCTCCTTCCAATTGCATCGGGGTGAAATTCTGGGGCTGGGTGGCTTGATGGGCTGCCATCGAGAAGAAATCGCCAAAACGCTCTTTGGTCTCATGCATCCGGATTCCGGAACGATCGTGCTGAACGGCAAACCCATTCAGATTGACACGCCGGCGGATGCAATCCGCAACCGGATCATGTTTAGCACCGATGACCGGAAAAACGAAGGCATCCTGCCGGATATGGGTGTGGATGAAAACATGACCATAGCGGTTTTAAACAAGATCTGCAAAGGTGGCAACGGGCTGATCAATTATAAGGCGGAATCGGCGTTCGTCAAGGAATACACGGACTATATGCAGATCAAATACGCTTCGCCCAGTCAGCACATACTCCACTTGTCCGGCGGCAATCAGCAGAAAGTTCTGTTGGCAAGATCGCTTCTGACAGATTGCCAGGTCCTGATTCTGATGGAACCTACCCGAGGCATCGATGTAGGTGCGAAGTCCGAGATTTACAGCATGCTTCGACAGCTGGCTGCGCGTGGCATTGCAATTTTGATGATTACATCCGAAACGCAGGAACTGATTACGCTGTGTGATCGCGCAATCGTGATCTATCAGGGGACAATCAGCGGCGCATTGAAGAGCAATGACAGCGGTTCGGCTGCAATTACCGAGGACAATCTGATGTTCTGCGCTACAGGCAATAAGCACATCTTCTACGAGGGGGCAAAGCAATGAAGTTTTTGAAGCTTTGGGAAAAAATCGGCATATACTGTCTGACGCTGTTTGTTTTCCTGGTCTGCTGGGCACTTTTGGGAGAAAACTTTGTCTCCGCCTACAACCTCATGAATGTACTGATGCAAATCTGCCTCGTTGTCATCGGCAGCGTCGGTGTTGTTTTTGTGGTTACCTGCGGCTTGATTGATATGTCAACCGGTTCGATTTACACGCTGACCTCGATTGTCGTCGGCATAGGACTGACAAAGCTGAATATCGGAACCGTCGGGTCGGTGATTTTGGCGCTGTTGGTTGGCGTTTGCTGCGGACTGGTAAACGGCGGACTGGTGGTATACATGAAAATTCCCCCCTTCGTTGCCACATTGTCCACCATGCTCGCTTTCAAAGGAGTATCCTATCTGATATCCAATGGCAAAGATATCATGTATATTTCCCATGAATCATTCAAAATGATCTCCAGCGGTACCATCCTTGGAATTCCGAATCCGGTCTGGATTATGGCAATACTGCTGATTGCGGGATATCTGGTATACAAATACACTCGTTTCGGCGTCTATGTCAGAGCATGCGGCTCGAACGCATCGGTTACAAAGATATCGGGTATTCCTGTGAAAAGGATCTACTTCCTCTGTTATATCTGTTCCGGTGTTTTCGCAGTGCTCGGCGGCGTCATTTCCGCTTCCCGCACCCTGATCGGTACCAGTACGGCTGGCGCAACGTACGGCATCGATTGCATTTGCGCGGTTGTTCTGGGCGGAACCCTCATGGCGGGCGGAAAAGGCAACATCATCGGCATGTTCTTTGCTGCGCTTCTGTTGGGCTTTATGAAGAATATGCTGAACATGCTGAACCTGGAATTCTATTATCAGTATGTGATTACCGGCTTCATTCTGGTATTCGCGCTGGTAATGGGCAACCTGCGGGAACTCCTTCAGGCAAGAAAGGTGTAAGGAGGAAAGTACAATGCAAAAATCAGTTAAAGCCCGCTCTGCCCGGAAAGAAAGAGATTTTTCCATCGCCATTATTACCCTCCTTTTTATGGCTGTATTGGCTCTCATTCATCCGCAGTATCGTTCCATTAACAACTATATGAATATCCTTCGAGAGGCTTCATTCGTCGGCATTGCCGCCTTGGGCATGTTGAACGTGATCATCACCAACAATACCGACCTGTCCATCGGAACCATGATGGCGCTGGCGGCTGTCATCATGCTGAAGCTGATGCCGACTGTCGGCGTGCCGGCAGGCATTCTGATCTGTATTCTGATCTGCGTAAGCCTTTCGCTTTTGAACGGCTACCTGGTTGTTTATTGCAGAATCTCGGCATTTATCCTGACGCTGGGTATGCAGTATGCGTTCAAAGGCATCGCCTTCATCATCACCCATCAGAAGATCATTGCCGCGAAAGATCCTCTGTTTACCCAGATTGGCAATATGAATCTGTTTGCCACGAAAGGTTTTGACGGTATCCCGCTGCCTTTTGTGATCTTTCTGGTGAGTACGATCATATCCTATATTTTGCTGCACAGAACCGGCTTTGGTCGGAAACTCTTTGCTATCAGCAGCAGCGAAAACGCCGCGTATCTCGCAGGCATCAACGTAAAGCCGGTAAAGCTCCTTACATACGGCATACTCGGCATCTTCGTGGGCATTGCCAGCATTATGATCTCCTCTCGCCTCTGGATGGCAAGCGCCGAAATGCGCGTGGCCTACGAATTCGACGTGATCACCATCGTGGTCATGGGCGGCGCGGCGCTCACTTGCGGCAAGGGTAGCGTTATCAACACGTTCATATCCTCCATCTTCTTTGCGATGATCTACAATGTGATTAACCACTTCAATGTTGACCCGTACTGGCAATATATCCTCAGAGCCGTGCTTTTGGCGCTGTCCATCTACGCTTCGAACCTCAGAGTCGTGATCCGGAACAAGCTTGACCAGCACAGGTTCAGAAAAGAAATCACTCGGCTAATGCCTGAAGCAGGAGGTAAATAATGAGCAAATCTCAAAAAATCGTAAGCGGACTGACACATGTTGACCTGGGCTGGAAAAAGACGGCAGAGGAAATGGAAGAAATCTTTGAAAACTTCATCATCAAGCTTCTGGATGTCTGCTCCTGCTATCCCGAATTTACCCATATGCTCGAACAGGCTTACAACTATCGCAGGTTGAAAGCAAATCGACCGGATCTGTTTGAAAAACTGCTGCCCTATGTCCGTTCCGGTCAATTGGAATTCGTGACGGGGCTCGCTTCCACAATTGAGAACAATACGACCTGCGGCGAATCATTTGTGCGCAACATGCAGATCGGCAGACGCTTCATAAAGGACAATTTCGGCGTTGATGTTGCACAATGCGCCATGATCGACACCTTTGGTTTTCCGCCGCAGATGCCTCAGGTACTCAAACAGTTCGGGTATTCGAATCTGCTGGCAAACCGCCTTGGCGGAATCCGTCCGAGAGATGTCATGCGTGCTGTCGGTTTGGACGGATCGGAAATTCTTCTGGCGGGTTCCGATTGTCTGGCAAACTATGTCCGACCCGGACATGTAAGCTTCCGTTACTTCCTCGGCTATGAGGAACAGGAGAAACTGTTTGAGCGGGCTGAGAAGAACAAAACGGAATTGCAGATGGTCATTCCCTATTCCGAAAATGAAGTTGTGCCCTGCCGATTTGTGCCGGAAATGATCCGGCAGAGCAACGGAGAATTCCGTTTCGGTCATTTAACCGAGTTCTTCGATGCACTGCGCAGCTCCGGTGAAGAATTCCCCTGTGAGTTTGCGGATATGAATCCTGAATTCACCGGAACCTATTCTTTGCGGCACAAGTTGAAGCTGGTCAATCGGCGTGCCGAAACACTGCTGCTTGAATCCGAAAAGATTGCTGCGCTTCACGGTCGGGATGTCCGCAATGCCACCGAAGAACTCTGGTGGACCATGGCTTACAGCCAGTTCCACGACATCCTTTCCGGATCGCATCCGACGAACGTGTACATGGATTGCATGCACAAATTGGAGCAGGTATGCGATCAGTCAATCCGTATCATGGAAGAAACCCTGCAAACCTCCGATTCGGATTGGACCGTATGGAATGGGCTGCCGTTCTCGAGAACGGAATATGTGCATATTCCATTGCCGGAAGGATGGAAGGACATTGCATCCGCAACCTTGGACGGAAGTCCTGTTCGCATTTCGCGGGATGTTGACGGAAATACCGTAATTGCCGCAACGCTTCGCCCAATGGCAGCACATCGGCTGCACATCGAGGAAGGCGAGCGCCATCATGTCGCACAGGCACCCGCCGCCTGTCTTGAAAATGAGTATGTCCGGATTGAATTCAGTGGTCAGAATCTGATCGCAAAAATGATTCTGAAATCAAGCGGACGCGTTGTCATGAAGGATATCGGGGATCTTCTGGTGATCCAGAAAGACATGGGCAACTTCCAGATTGAACAGCCGGTGCATTCTGAAATCAATTGTCTGACAGGCGATTTCACCCATAAAATCTATTCCGTCGAAGATGCAGACATTGCCGAAATACAGGGAGTTTTACCCGGTCCTGTCGAAGAAATGATCCCGTACCGCATCACGCTGGCATTGTATAAGGGCGATCCTGCAATTCATGTCAGCATCAAGATCGACTGGAATTCGGAAGCCGCACGGCTTCGGTTGAAGCTCCGCACGGCAATGCAGGCTTCCGTCAATGAATATGAAATCCCCTTCGGTGTTACCGAACGAACGGCATATGTTCCGCGATTCAATGCGCGTGGCGAATGGCCGGTATACAGATTCGCCTGTGTTGAAGACCCGTCGGCACATTGGGGTGTCGCGCTGGTAAACCGTGGCACGGTGGGCGTTGAGGCACATGACGGAACCCTGTATACCACACTGCTGCGTGCGCCTGCTACTGAATATGCGGGCATGGTTCCGGATGACACCTCTTCCGAACACGGCGTCCACGAATTCAACTTTATGCTGCTGCCGTATGAAAACGGCTGGCGCAGCTCTGGCGTGTGCGAGCTTGCGCAACGGTTCAACAACCCGCCGATTGTATTCGGCGGCACAGCCGCGCATGCCGGTGATTCGATAGAATTAAAGGGCGACGGCATTGTCCTGTCCGCGGTACTCAATACGCCTGATGGCGACATGGCTGTGCGCATGTATGAAACATTCGGTCAGCCGGTAAGCGCTGTGTTGAAAATGAACGCTTCGTTTGACGCATGGGCATCGGATCTGAACGAAAAACGCGGTGCCTCGATTCCGGTAAGAGATCAGGAACTGTCCCTTGATTTCAAACCCTTTGAGATCAAAACCGTTCTGCTGAAAAGACACGAGAACTGAAGCGACGAGTTCCTACGTTCAGCACGAATCACTTTTCGCATCAAGAACGGATAAACGAGCCTGTTGTGGGAACAACCTAAAGGAAAAGTGGAAGACACATATATTTAAATAGGATCGTTGCGCGATGATATGTCCCATATACTTGACACTGGACTGCTACAACAGAAGTAGACACAAAAAAGAAACCCGGTCGTAGAATTACACGACATTACGCGGCTTTGCTCCGAATTTGAAACGGAGTAAGGCCGTATTTCATATCAATACGCTCATAGTTGTAGAATTGGATATATTCGTCAACGAGTTGTTGAACCTGTTCTCCAGTGGCAAGCTTGCACCTGTATAGGCATTCAGTTGGTACCGTCAAGTATTAGTCTGTCAAGAACAAAAGCGTATCCAGCGCCGTCTGATACTCGCCCTGACTCATTTCGTCCTGCGCATACGCATATACCACGTCTTTCATCCGAACCGCACTGTCGCTGTACCCACGCCGTGCAAGCGCCTGAAACAGCTCATATGCCTCATCGTATTCTTTGAGTTCAAGTCTTTCCTGCGCATAATCGTAAATCTGCTGCTTCATCTTGTTTTCATCAGCAGAATACGTTTCCTCAAGCAGCGCGATCATTTCGCTGCAATCGCCATACCATTCGACTTCAATCTTACTGTTCGCAAAATCACGGTCGAGAATCAAGTCCGAAATAGCCGCGATGCGCTCAGCGCTGTCTTTGAATGTCGCAATCGTGCGTTACAATGCATCTGCATTTTCATATTCCTGTTTTACTTCATCCTCTTGCGCCTGATAGTAATTCGCAAGCATTTTGCTATCCGCAAAATCCCCCAACGTGGTCAGCGTGCTGACAGCTAGATCCCTCTGGCCGTTCTCCGCCATTTGGATAGCCTTAATATACATCAAATATTTACTGCTATCCTCATAGCCGTCGATTTCCGTAAACGCCGTAATCGCTTCATCGTATGCCCCTTCACGGACGAGCTTCTGCGCATCTTCGTACTTCGCTGCGTCGCTCTTGACGCAATCCGTCAACATCAGCGCCGCACAAAGCCCCATCGCGGCCAACGCCGTTTTCTTCCCACTCTGTTTCATAACTTCTTCCTCCGAGGTTTTCAAGTTAGCTCCATTATAGACAAAATAGATAGTTTCGTCAATTTTTTCGCAGTTTTATGTGCAAATTGTTACAAATATCAGGTTCAAGGACGCTTTTGATGCGAAGTGTCAAAAGTGCTTTTGCGTTACTCTTGACAAGAGTAACAGAACCCCCGGCAACCCAGCTCCGCACAAGAAAGGAGGCTCCGTGAAAAGAACCATCTCCGCCATGCGCGGCAAAGGCTCGCTCACCCACAACCGCAGGGACTTCATCGCTGAGAACGTCGATTCCAGCCGAACGCCGCTCAAC
>OLXK01002168.1_pt1 | contig 11577 bp, 7 predicted proteins | sample 1674321 | NCBI WGS metagenome assembly OLXK01 (sample SAMEA103958162, study PRJEB25191) | human gut metagenome | reverse complement strand
GCAGCTATATTCTCTATACCGATCCGGTCTACATACCGCAAGGCTTCCGCCAACGCCGTGCTACCAATATAATCCGGAGTTCCCGCCTCAAACTTAAAGGGAAGCTCATTAAAAGTTGTCTTCTCGAACGAGACCGTAGCGATCATCTCGCCTCCTCCCTGATACGGAGGAAGTTTATCCAACCACTCCTCTTTACCATACAAGACCCCGATACCCGTCGGTCCGTAAATCTTATGACCAGAGAAAACATAGAACTCCGCATCCAAGTCCTGCACATCCACCTTCATATGCGGAACGGCTTGAGCCCCGTCTACCAACACCGGTACGCCTTGTTCATGAGCGATCTCGATCATCTCCTTTACCGGATTCACCGTACCCAAGACATTAGACACATGAGTCACGGAAACCAAACGAGTCTTATCCGAGAATAATTTACGATACTCATCCAGATTCAACTCCCCTTTCTCATTCATCGGGATCACCTTCAACGTAATACCTTTCCGGGCCGCTTGTATCTGCCAAGGAACGATATTGGAATGATGCTCCATCACGGACACGATCACCTCATCCCCTGCCGACATACATTCATCCGTAAAGCTGGAAGCGATCAAATTAATGGATTCCGTAGTTCCCCGGGTAAAAATAATCTCATTCGAGGAACGGGCATTCAAGAAATGCTGTACCGTTTTGCGAGCCTCCTCATGCGCCTCTGTCGCCGCTTGGCTCAAGAAATGTACGCCTCGGTGGATATTGGCGTTTACGTTATAATATCCATTCTCTATCTTTTCTACCACTTGACGAGGTTTCTGGGTAGTAGCGCCATTATCAAAATATATCAGCGGTTTATCGTATATCTTATGATCCAAGATCGGAAAGTCTTTTCGGATCGCTTGAACGTCTAACATAGTCTTACTTCTTTTTGTCTTAAAATTACGAGAGCCAAAGATACAAAAAAAAGGCTTTCTCGCTGAAAGAAAGCCTTTTTTATCATTACCTAACAGATATTACGCCTACACTTTATCCTCTACTCGCACACCTACTTTTCTCTTCCAAAGTCAAAGTACGGAGACTCTGTACGGGCGTTATCCATTAAGGATGCTAGTTCTTTTACCTTATCGGGATACTTCTCCGCTAGATTCGTATCCTCATGTATATCATTACTTAAATCATACAGTTCCAATATAGTCTCACCCACGATCGGTTGCCGGATTAGTTTCCATTTACCGGAGCGTAATGCTTCCCGGCCATTCAATTCGTGAAATTCCCAATATAAATAATCATGGGCCTGTTGATTTTTCTTTGATAACAAGGTTGGTAAGAAAGAGATTCCATCCGTCTGCTCGGGCAAAACCGTACCTGTAAGCTCTGCCAACGTAGGCATGACATCCCAGAATGCGCTTATATGATCCGATTGAGCTCCGGCCTTGATCGTACCCGGGCACCATGCCACCATAGGTATACGGATACCTCCTTCATATACATCCCGTTTGATCCCCCTGAAAGGTCCGTAGCTCTTGAAAAAGTCCGGATCAGCTCCACCCTCATGATGCGGGCCGTTATCACTGGTAAAAATCACGATCGTATTCTTATCCAAACCCAACTCTTTCAATTCAGCCATTACATCCCCCACGTATTTATCCAACCGGGAGACCATGGCGGCAAAGGAGGCCAAGGGCTTCTCCGAGGTGTTATAACCGCCATACACTTTATCAAACTTACCAATATAAGGAGTCTCCTCGAATGAGTTCTCGTACATCTTATAAATAGAATCATGCGGAAGATTCAATTCCGCATGAGGCAGCGTATAGGTAAGCATCGCAAAGAACGGTTGCTCCTTATGATCCCGGATGAACTTCAATGCTTGCTCATGAATCAAATCTTGTGAATATGTCTTGCAAGCATTGTTCTCGTTTTCAGGAAAAAGAACCTTCTCCTCATTATGCCATAAATGATCCGGATAGAAGGAATGCGACTGGCGTTGGCAATTATACCCATAAAACTCATCGAAGCCCATCTTATTAGGAATGGAGACAGAGCCCGGATTTCCCAACCCCCATTTACCAAAGATACCGGTCGTATAACCGGCCGATTTCATTAATTTACCCAACGTATAGGTATCTTCCCGCATCGGCTGTTGGCCTTCGGGCGTGATCTCCCGGTTTCCCCGGACTTGCGTATGTCCCGTATGCAATCCGGTCATCAAGGAGCAACGGGAAGGGGCACTCACCGTACATCCGGCATAATGCTGCGTAAACAACATTCCCTCCTTCGCCATCCGGTCTATATTGGGAGTCTTGATAATCTGTTGGCCATAACAGCCAACATCTCCATAGCCTAAATCATCGGCCAAGATATACACAACATTCATAGGACGCTCCGGAGTTTTTTCGCAACCGGACATTCCGATAAGCAGCAATGTCCCGGATATACATAAAGTCAATTGTGTTTTCATATACCTTTAAAATAAATAGAAGTGTTAGAAACCAATTACAATCTTCTGATCCTGATTCGTAGACAAGCGGTTCGTCCGTACCTTAACCCTTCCCATACGATCCGAGGCATCGAAGTACCAGCCTTCTTGTCCGGCATTGAACGCTTCGGGGGAGATGGCAGATAGCGGCTTCCCGGCTACGGTTACGTTTGACGGGCTGGACTCCGAGCGGACATCCAATAGGTAAGTACGCTCTTGGTAACGTCCTTTATAATCTCCTTTCGCTTTCGCTATATCCACGGTGATCGTTCCTTTCTCACCTTTCGGGGAGGAAACAGAGATCAAGGTACGGGCAAACTCGCCTTTCTTATAATCACGGGTGAGACCGTCATCCTCATATAAATTGAAAGAGGTGTTTCCGTAGGGATATAAGTCCAAGGTCAAGACATCCGCAGGTTTCTCGCCGACATAATTCATATCCGGGTACATCGGGATAATGGCGCCTTGACGGATAAATACCGGGCAAATATCCAGTTTAGCCTCATATTTATCCAACCACTTGCCACCCTCGTATGTCTTTCCGGTCCAATAGTCGTACCATTCTCCGGCAGGGAAGTAGATACTGTCGCGTACGTTCTTACGGGTATATACAGGAGCAACCATCATCCACTCGCCACTCATAAATTGATATTGGGTGGTCGTATCACGGGTAACCACGTCATCCGGGAATTCCAGTACCATCGCACGAGCCATCGGTACACCGGTCGTATGCGCCTCATGACAATAGGTATAGGCGTACGGGTTCAGACGCATCTTCAGCTTTAGGAATTTACGGTTGATATCCGTGTACGGATGCCCATATACCCAAGGCTGACGGTCGGCATCCGCCCAGCCGCTCATGGTCATAAAGATCGGGGTGAAGACCTTCCATTGCAAGTCGCGGGTATAGGTTTTCGGGGAACCGCCGAAGATACCGTCCACATCGCTAGTAGCGGCGTTCATGGCGGAAAGGCCGGCACCCGTGATCGTCGGGATATGGTAACGGATATAATCCCAGTTGCTCACTTGATCACCGCTCCATACCGTAGAATACCGCTGGGTTCCGGCCCAACCGCAAACAGCCCATACGAAACCCCGTTCGTTCGTATTGTTCTCGATACCCTCGAATGCGGATTTACAGCCGTTCAAGGCAAACTCATAGCCTTCTCCAACCCAAGCCACATCCAATTTACACAGGCGGGTACCACATTTACCAACCTCGTAGGCAATCTTATCCACACCATTCCTCGTTTACCTAATTCCGTCACAACAGAATCCAATTTCACATAGCCGCAACCATAGCCATCGTTCGGCAAGATCCAGCCACGGGGCATATCATATTCCACATATTTATCAGCAACTTGGCTGATTACGTCCGGGGTGGATTGAGGCCATCCGGTGCGCTGTTCCCCTTTGTTATAGCAGTCGGCGTCTCCCATCGTAAGCATCCACATCGCCGGCATAAAAGGTTTTCCGGTGATATCCGTATAGTCGTTCAATAGGTCTTTCAAGGAAGGGCCGTAGAAGTAGAACGCATCAAAGCGATTCTCGTTATGCGTCAACTGACTGGTGAAGCCCATCAGCTTAAAGCCATCATCACAGTTCTTGTCCAGCATCTCCGTGCCGTTGAAGGCATAATGGCCCGGGGCAAACGTATTGCGGAATACGCCATATCCTTTCGTGGACATATAGAAGGGAGCCGGGTTAGAGGATTGATCCTCATCCCAACCGGTCACCTCGATATCCGCTTCCTTCCCGGCGTATGAGAAATTACCTTGTTGCATACCGCAACCGTAGAAATCCTCATCACCGCTACGGCGCATCGTTTGGGTCGTTTTCAGTCCGAAGGCAAGTGGTTCGGCCTCCTCGTAGATCACGGCACGGTTATTCTTGTCATACATGGCGAAACGAATAGGGTTCTTATAGACACGTACGACACATTGGGGAGTCGTGAACTTATAATAGCTGCCGTTGTCGGCCATGGAGACTCTCGGGTTCTTTACCCCATAATCCACAACGATCGAGTTTGCCGCCGGATTGGTATATGCCCCATCCGGTGCCAACCAGATACGGAAGATATCATCCCGGTAAAACATCAACTTAACCTTAGCGTACCCGGAGACGAACTCATATTCCGTGTTGCTGATCTTATTGAACTTCGTCAACTTACCCAAGTTCATACGGGCGGCGAACAGGTTCGCTTTTAATACGTTGTTTGACGAACGCTCATCCTTCGGGTATTGGATAGCGAACTCTATTTTATAGGAGCCCATCTGGGTTAGGTCGGTAGCAGGGAAAGCTACCTCATATTCCTCTTGTTTAGCGATCGGATGCCCGGAGGCGGTTACCGTGGCGGTTAGTTTCTGACCGTTGTTCAAGGAGGCGGTTACCGTGAAATCCTCGTCTACGGGCTGGGAACCAACGTTCTTCAGCTTCACTTTCAACACGTCTTCCTTCGTGAACGTATTCCCGGTTTCTTGGTGTGAGGTCACTTTCTCCAAAGCCAAATCATGCGCGAAAGGCTCTGTCAGCTCAATATCATCGACCATCCAGTACCAAGAGAAGATATCCCGCCAGAAGAAACGCAAGTAGACGGTTTTCTGGTTCGCGGCTACCTCGCTGATGTTAATCTCCTCATTCACCGGGGCGTGAAGCTGGGTAGCGGCGGGGATCTTATCCATCACGTTATACTCTTTCCAATTCACCCCGTCGTTGCTGACGCCAACCCAAAGGCCGGCACGTTTTCCGGTGAACCAATTATTCCAACGAAACAAGTGCTGGAATTTCAATACCACATCGTTCTTTCCCGCACAATCGATAGCGCTGGTCTGGAAATAGCCGTTCGGGTATTCCTCCCGTTGATTCCACTTCGTGATCTCCTCCCCGGTGACTACGCCCGGCCGGAATTGCATATGATAGCCACGACTCGTAGAGGCGATGGGAGGCGCTTGTTGCTCAAACTGGAAAGAGCCGGGATAAGGCTGATCGGTTACAATCCATTCACACTTTGCCGATTTCGTCGAATCGACAATCATCCAGCCGTCGGGTAATTTCCCGGCGGAGAAATCTTCTTTCCAAAAACTTTGTTGTGCGGACAGGGAGGAAACGCAACCTGTCAGAAGCATGGATACAATTAGACTTTTTATCATTTGAATTAGTTGATTAGATTTAGGCAGTAAAGATAGTCTTAATTTACGAGGGTTCGCAAACGTTCGCGTGATTTTTATTCTCTTTTCGCTGGGCAGAAACGTGTTATTATCAATGGAATCCTTCTATCTTTGCGTATGTACAACCTTGTCATATAAATCAATAAACATATATCATGAACAGACATTTATTCTTGAGCCTTTTACTGGCCCTTTTCGCTTCCAGTACGCTTTCTGCCGATAACCTTAAAATCGAGCCGGCCTTCTGGTGGAGCGGTATGAAGAACCCGGAACTCCAGCTGATGGTGTATGGTAAGGATATCGCCGGATATCTCCCTAGCGTGAAATATCCCGGCGTACAGTTGAAAAGCTCGGTAGCGTTGGAAAGCCCGAATTACCTATTGATCTATCTGGACGTGGAAAAGGCCAAGCCCGGCAGGTTTGATATCACGTTCACGAAGGACAAAAAGAGTTTCAATTACTCGTATGAGTTGAAGGCCCGTAAACCGAACGCCGATCGGATCAAGGGGTTTGACTCTTCCGACGTGCTTTATCTCATCATGCCGGATCGTTTCGCGAACGGAGATCCCTCGAACGATCAGATCCCGATGCGCACCGCTTATAAGGTAGACCGTAACAGCCCGAACGCCCGTCACGGAGGTGACTTGGCCGGTATCGAACAGCATTTGGATTATATCGAAGATCTAGGCGTTACCGCTATCTGGCTGAACCCGGTATTGGAGAATGATATGGAGGGAGGCTCTTATCACGGATATGCCACGACGGATTATTATCGGGTAGACCCACGCTTCGGCACGAACGAGGATTACGTCCGCTTGATCGAGAAGACACACGAGCGGGGCATGCGTGTCGTAATGGATATGATCTTCAACCATTGTGGAAGCGATCATCCTTGGATGAAAGATATCCCTAGCCACGACTGGTTTAATAATCTCGATAACTACGTGCAGACCAACCACGATAAAGAGGCTTATTTCGATCCTTACGTGTCGGATTATGATAAGGAGACGATGCTGAACGGCTGGTTTGTCCCGAGCATGCCGGACTTGAACCAAAAGAACCCACATGTAGCCAAATACCTTATCCAGAACTCTATCTGGTGGATCGAGTATTGCGGCGTGGATGGTATCCGTCAAGATACGTATCCGTATGCCGACGTGGACATGATGCGGAATTGGTGTACGGAGGTCATGAACGAGTATCCGGAGTATAACATCGTAGGCGAGGCGTGGATGAACTACACGATCGGTTCCGCTTATTGGCAGAAAGGCAGCCGGTTGAACTTCGGGCAGGATACCGAGCTGAAATCGGTAATGGATTTCCGCTTGATGGGTATCGCGAGTAAGGCGTTCCATGAGGAGACTGGGTATTCCGGAGGCTTGCACACGATCTTCGAGCATATGTGTTATGATTATGTATATCCCGATATCTATAACGTATTGCGTTTCTTGGAGAACCATGATACGGATCGTTTTCTTCCCTCCATGCCTAAGTCTGTCGATGATTTGTACGCGTTCAAGCAAGGGGTGACATTCTTGTTGACGATCCCCGGTATTCCCCAGCTCTATTACGGGCAGGAGTTGCTGATGAATGGCACCAAGGAGAAGGGAGACGGATATATCCGCTTGGATGTTCCCGGTGGCTGGCCCGGCGACAAGGTGAATCAATTCGAGGCATCCGGTCGCAGCGAGGTGCAAAATGACGCATGGAATTTCCTCCGGACTTTATTGAAATGGCGCAAGGGCAACGATATCATCGCTAAGGGCAAGATGAAACATTTCATGGTGAACCAAGGTGTCTATGTTTACGAGCGCAGTCTGGATGGCCGGAGCGTATTGGTCTTGATGAATGGCAGCGATAAGGAGGTGAACCTCCCGTTGGCCCGCTATGCGGAAGTATTGCGAGGTAAAACCTCCGGAAAAGAGATATTAACCGGAAAGGAGATTCCATTGGGAGACGAATTATCCTTGGCACCAAAAGGGATCTTCGTGCTGGAAATGTGATACCATTAGCCCCGATGATTTTTCATTCGGGGACCTATTTATAGATTACTAATAATTAAATCGGGAGGCCTCTTAAACCTCCCGATTTTCTTTTCATATATACTATTTTAATCTCTTTTCAAGAATCAATTGATGCCTGCATTGAATGCCGTTCTCCCAGATAGGCTCGGCATAGTTCCGTACGAAATAATCGCGATCTACGGCTACCAAGTCAAAGCCTTCCTGTTGATAAAGCATCATCGGGCCGGCGGCTGAGGTTCCGGTGCAAATACGCAAAAGCTCGACATCTTGAGCCGGAGCCCATTTATTAGATACATGCCGTAATAGTTTCCGGGCGATTCCTCGCCGACGGAAGATATCCGCCACGGCAAGATTCATGATCTCCGCCTTGCCACCCTCCTCCTTGCGAACCACGATCACGCCGGCAACGGAATTTCGTACCGTAGCGATAAAGCAATCCGAATCCTTTAGGTAAGCCTCTACTTTCTCCCGATCCGGATCGGCTTCCAGCAGTAACTCATAAGGAGGAAATAAAGCTACTTGTATCTCCGGCTCCCCGCCCACGACGATCTCTACTATATTTCCGTCAGGATCTCGGATTACACCCTCATAGTAACCATCCCCGGAAGTGCGGGTCTCACCGGCGATCGTGTATCCATCCATCCGGAAACGTTCGATCATTTGATCCACTTGCTCCTTCGTATCCGCATGAAAAGCCAGATGAGCCAAGCCGATATGATCCTTGTCGTAGGTATCGGAGATATCTTGCCGTTGCATAATCTCTAAAGCAGGACCACTCTCGAAAGAGACAAAATAAGAAGCGAACCCTTTCTTTGGATTCACATATTTCTCATTACTCTTACCGTTGAAGTATTTTACATAAAAATCCCGTAAACGTTCCAAATGATTCGTCCACAGGGCGATGTGTGTTAACTGCATAAGTTGGAGGTTTTAATTTGTCACTGCCAAAGATATAAAAAAATCAGACATGGTTCCCTACATTATCGTCGGGATAATCCATGTCTGATTACTGTTTTCTTCTTATTCGCGATTATTTACAAATCCGGCAACCGGCGCATTTAGCCAGTTCACCGCGGAAACGTTTCTCTACCAGTTTATGCAAACGGTCTTTCAACGCCTCCAAGCGTACATGGTCGATCACGTCGGAAGTGAAAGCCACGCTCAATAACATACGGGCCTCGTCACGCAGGATACCGCGGCTTTGCATATAGAACAAAGCGTTCTCATCTAACTGACCGGTCGTCATACCGTGCGAGCATTTTACGTCGTCCGCGTAAATCTCCAATTGCGGCTTACTGTACATACGGGCCTCACGGGTAGCGCACAGATTACGGTTCGTCTGGTAAGCGGCGGTCTTCTGGGCATCCTCTTTCACCAAGATACGTCCGCTAAAGACACCTACGGCATGATCATTCAGTACATTCTTGAACAGCTCGTTGCTGGTACAATTCGGAACCGCATGGGTGATATGGCTATAGGTATCCATCTGTTGCTCCTTGTCCAGAACGGACATACCGCATAAGGTAGACTCGGCATACTCGCCATTCAGTTCCACGTAATAATTGTTGCGAGTCAAGCCATTCGTCAACGTAATGCCGTTTACCAAGACATTGGTCGAAGCCGCCTGCTTTACGTGTACGGAAGAGAAACGGGTCGTAGACTCGCTGCTTTCTTCCAAATCATAATAATCAAAGCGAGCACCTTCCTCCGCGAAAATCTCAACCACTTGAGTCGCCAAGAATTTCACGTCGTCGATACTATGATCGCAAACCAATAGCTTCGCTTCCGAATGAGGTTCCATAATCACCAGAACACGACGGTTCGCCATCGTATCCACATCGCTACGGAAAATATTCACCAATTGGATAGGACGCTCAACCACGACATTTTTCGGTACATACACCACGAAACCATCTTGGGTTAACATCGTATTCAACGCGATAATACCATCCTTGCTACTCGGCGCCGCCTTTCCGTAATACTTGGAAGCGATCTTCGGATATTGCTCCGTAAAAGCCTTCAACCCTCCAGCATACACGCCTTCCGGCAAATGCGCTTTTGGCAATTCCTTATCGTAAAACGTATCGTTCACGACAAAGTATAACGACGTGCTTAAGTTCGGCACGTCACAACGGAACACGTCATAAGGATTCACCGGGATAGCGACCCGGTTGATATTCAAACCGTAATCCGGAGCGAACGCTTGGGCTACATCCGTATATTTATAATCCTCGCTTCTCGTGGAGGGGAATCCGAGTCGCTCAAAGTTCGCCAAGGCATCAGCCCTAAGGGCATTCATCACCGGCGTACTATGACGACATACCAGATCCTCACATTGGGCGAAAAGATCGATATATTGTTGCTCGGCCTTCATATTACTCATCTCCCATCTCTTTCTTGATCCAGTCGTAACCTTTCTCTTCCAGTTCCAAGGCCAATTCCGGACCGGCGGTCTTCACGATACGGCCTTTGTAAAGCACATGAACCACATCCGGCTTGATGTAATCCAGCAGACGCTGATAGTGCGTGATTACGATAGCGGCATTCTCCGGAGTCCTCAACTGGTTCACGCCATGCGCTACGATACGCAAGGCATCGATATCCAAACCACTATCCGTCTCATCCAAGATCGCCAATTTCGGCTCCAGCATCGCCATCTGGAAGATCTCGTTCCGCTTTTTCTCTCCACCGGAGAAACCTTCGTTCACGCTACGGCTGGCCAGTTTATTATCCAGCTCGACGATCGCACGTTTCTCACGCATCAATTTCAAGAAGTCCGTAGCCGAAACCGGTTCCAGACCGTTATATTTACGGTGCTCGTTCAACGCCGCACGCATAAAGTTCACCATACTAACTCCCGGGATCTCGACCGGATATTGGAAGCTCAAGAAAATACCCTCACGGCTACGATCCTCGGGAGAAAGATCCAGCAGATTCTTACCGTTGAAGATAACCTCTCCTTCCGTTACCTCAAAAGCGGGATTACCTACCAATACACTACTTAACGTACTTTTTCCGGAACCGTTCGGTCCCATGATAGCATGTACCTCACCCGCTTTCACCGACAGGTTGATACCTTTCAATATCTCTTTGCCATTTACGTTGGCATGTAAATTCTTAACCTCTAACATCTTTTCTAATTGAAAATTGAAAGTTGAAAATTGAAAATTATTCTATCCTACGCTGCCTTCCAGCGAGATCGTTAGTAATTTCTGAGCCTCGACGGCGAACTCCATCGGTAACTTATTCATTACCTCACGGGCATATCCATTCACGATCAAACCGACAGCCTCTTCTACCGAGATACCCCGTTGCTGGCAGTAGAACAATTGCTCCTCGCTGATCTTACTCGTCGTAGCCTCATGCTCCACGATCGCCGTCTCATTCTGAATATCAGCGTAAGGGAACGTATGAGCTCCACAAGTAGAGCTTAGTAACAAACTATCGCATTGGCTATGGTTACGGGCGCCTTCCGCACGGGCGGACACCTTTACCAATCCCCGATAGCTATTCTGGCTATGACCGGCAGAGATACCCTTGGATACGATCGTACTTTTCGTATTCTTACCCAGATGGATCATCTTCGTACCCGTATCGGCCTGTTGGTAATTATTGGTCACGGCAACCGAGTAAAACTCACCTACCGAGTTATCACCCGCCAAGATACAGCTAGGATATTTCCAAGTGATCGCCGAACCGGTCTCTACTTGCGTCCAAGAGATCTTGCTACCCTCACCTTTGCACAAACCTCGTTTCGTCACGAAGTTATAGATACCGCCTTTACCTTCCTTATCACCCGGATACCAGTTCTGTACGGTAGAATACTTCACCTCAGCACGCTCGTTCGCCACGATCTCCACGATAGCGGCATGCAATTGGTTCTCGTCACGCATCGGTGCCGTACATCCTTCCAGAT
>OLXK01002167.1_pt1 | contig 11578 bp, 10 predicted proteins | sample 1674321 | NCBI WGS metagenome assembly OLXK01 (sample SAMEA103958162, study PRJEB25191) | human gut metagenome | reverse complement strand
CATCATTGAAAACGGCTCATGGGCGGTGAAGTCCGGTGACCTCATGCAGAAATTCGTCAACAATGAGCTTAAGAACATGACGGTGCTCAACGAGCGGCTCAGCCTCGCCTCGTCCATGGGCACGGACAAGCGCACTGAGCTGGAAGCACTGGCGGACGCCATTCTGGAATCTATGAAGTAACTGGCAGGAAAGCCAAAACCAAGACAACAGACAACAAACAGCCCCGCCGCGTCGGCTGCAGAAAAACCGGCTTTCAAAAACAGAGCGGGCAAGCGTGATACTGCGCTTGCCCGCTCTTTGCCCAAAAGGACATGAGAAGTGACCGGAGAAGATGAGAGGATCGAAATGGAGATCAGAAAACGAAACGGGGAGTCTGTTCCCTTTCAACAGGAGAAAATTTTCAACGCCATGAAAAAGGCGTTTGACGGACAGGGCAAGGAGATCGGGAGCAGAGAGATGGATGAGATCCTCGCCACCGTTCTCAACAATCTCTCCGTCACAGTGCCGCTCACCGTAGAACGTGTGCAGGACGAGGTGGAGCGAACGCTCATGGAGCGCGGACACTATGAGGTGGCCAAGGCGTACATCCTCTACCGCGAAAAGCGGTCTGCGCTGCGCCGTGTCCGGCATACCATCGCGCGGACGGTGGGGGATGACTCGCTTGACGAGGTGCTGCGCCGCATCCAGATGGATTTTACCGAGGAAGTCTACTCCCTCGCGGCGCTTCAAATGAAGTTTGAGAGTTTCTGTCGCCTGGGCATGACGGAGGATGAGCGGGCTGAGGCACTGACCAAGGCGGCGGTAGAGCTGACTACGGCAGAGGCACCCAAGTGGGAGTTCATCGCGGCGCGGCTTCTGAACCACTCCTTTCGCTGTCGCAACGCACAGGAATGGGAGGGGCGCGGCGTCTGCGACCTCTATGGCAAGCTTCGCTATCTGACGGATAAGGGACTCTACGGTGACTATATCCTTGCCCACTATACCCACGAGGAGATTGCCATGGCGGAGGACTTTCTCTGCCCGGAACGGGACGAGCTGTTCACCTACTCCGGCCTTGACCTGCTGCTCAAACGCTATGTGATCCAGTCACGCAGCCGCGTGCCGCTGGAAACACCGCAGGAGATGTTTTTGGGTATCGCGCTGCATCTTGCTATGAACGAAGGCTCTGACCGCATGGGGTGGGTAAAACGCTTTTACGATATGCTCAGCCGTATGGAGGTCACGATGGCGACACCTACCATGTCCAACGCACGAAAGCCCTACCATCAGCTTTCAAGCTGCTTTGTGGACACTGTGCCGGACAGTCTGGACGGCATCTACCGCTCGCTGGACAACTTCGCAAAGGTCTCTAAATTCGGCGGTGGAATGGGGATGTACTTCGGTAAGGTGCGCGCTGCAGGCAGCACCATCCGCGGCTTTCAAGGGGCGGCGGGCGGTGTTATCCGCTGGATCCGGCTGGTCAACGACACCGCCGTGGCGGTGGATCAGTTGGGGATGCGGCAGGGCGCTGTGGCGGTTTACTTAGACGCATGGCACCGGGATCTGCCGGAATTCCTTCAACTGCGCACCAACAACGGCGACGACCGCATGAAGGCACATGATGTGTTTCCCGCCGTGTGCTATCCGGATCTCTTCTGGCGACTGGCGGAGGAGAACATAGACGCGCCGTGGCATCTCATGTGTCCGCATGAGATCCTCACGGTCAAGGGCTACGCTCTGGAGGATTACTGGGGTACGGAATGGGAGAAGCGGTATCTGGACTGCGTCAATGACCCGCGCATCGAAAAGCGCAGCGTCACCGTCAAGGACATCGTGCGGCTGGTGCTTCGCTCGGCAGTGGAGACCGGCACGCCCTTCGCCTTCAACCGCGACAGCGTAAATCGTATGAACCCAAACGGCCACACGGGAATGATCTATTGCTCTAATCTCTGCACGGAAATCGCACAGAACATGGCGCCCATCGAGCATATCAGCACTGAGGTGCATACGGAGAACGGAGACACAGTGGTGGTGACGGCCACACGCCCAGGTGAGTTTGTGGTCTGCAACCTGGCGAGTCTGTCTCTCGGTAATCTGCCGGTGGAGGACGAGGCCTATATGGAACGCACGGTGGAAACGGCCATCCGCGCACTGGATAATGTGATCGACCTCAACTTCTACCCGTTGGAATACGCGCGGCTTACCAATCAGAAGTACCGCAGCATCGGCCTGGGCGTCAGCGGCTACCACCACATGCTGGCAAAGCGCGGCATCCACTGGGAGAGCGATGAGCACCTTGCCTTCACCGACGCAGTGTTCGAGCTCATCAACTACGCCGCCGTCAAGGCGGACACAGCACTGGCACGGGAAAAGGGTCGTTACGCGCTCTTTGAGGGCAGCGACTGGCAGACGGGCGCGTATTTTGAAAAGCGGGGTTATACCTCCGAAAAGTGGCGGGCGCTTGCGAAAACGGTGGCGGTGCAGGGAATGCGCAACGCCTATCTGCTGGCGGTCGCACCGACCTCCAGCACATCTATCCTCTCCGGCACGTCGGCGGGCATAGATCCAATTATGAAGAAATTCTTTTTAGAGGAAAAAAAGGGCAGCATGCTGCCCCGCGTTGCTCCGGAGCTTTCTATGGACACATGGTGGTACTATAAGGCAGCGCATCTGATCGACCAAAGCTGGTCGGTACGCGCCGCGGGCCTTCGCCAGAGACATATTGACCAGGCGCAGAGCATGAATCTCTATATCACCAACGACTATTCCATGCGTCAGGTGCTCAGACTGTATTTGGAGGCGTGGAGGGCCGGCGTCAAGACCATTTACTATGTCCGCAGCAAGGCCCTTGAGGTCGAGGACTGCGAAAGCTGCTCGTCATAAGGAGGATAGCATGACGGAACTGAAGAAAAAGCCCCTCTTTAACCCGGAGGGCGACCCTGATGTGCGCCTGCGGCGCATGATCGGCGGCAATACCACAAACCTCAACGACTTCAACAATATGAAGTACGCTTGGGTCAGCGACTGGTACCGGCAGGCCATGAACAACTTTTGGATCCCTGAGGAGATCAATCTCTCGCAGGATGTGAAGGACTATCCCCGCCTGCTGTCAGCCGAGCGCAGCGCCTACGATAAAATTCTGAGTTTTCTTGTCTTTTTGGATTCCATTCAGACAGCGAACCTGCCTAATATCGGCGCCTACATTACCGCCAACGAGGTCAATCTCTGCCTGTCCATTCAGGCGTTTCAGGAGTGTGTCCACTCACAGAGCTACAGCTATATGCTCGACACCATCTGTTCCCCCGTGGAGCGCAATGACATCCTCTACCAATGGAAAACGGACGAGCATCTGCTGCGCCGCAACACCTTCATTGGGGACTGCTACAACGAGTTTCAGGAGCGGAAGGACGCTCCCACGCTGCTGCGCGTGATGATGGCAAACTATATTTTGGAGGGCATCTATTTTTACAGCGGCTTTATGTTCTTCTACAATCTCTCCCGAAACGGGAAGATGCCCGGCTCGGCGCAGGAGATTCGCTACATAAACCGCGATGAGAACACGCACTTGTGGCTGTTCCGCAATATCATCACGGAGCTGCAAAAGGAGCAGCCGGAGTTGTTCACCGCCGAGAGCGTACAAGCGCTGCGCGAGATGATGCGTGAGGGCGTGGAGCAGGAGATCGCATGGGGGCATTATGTAATCGGCGACGACATCCCGGGGCTGAACCGGCAGATGATCAGCGATTACATCCGCTATCTCGGCAACCTCCGCTGGACGAGCCTTGGCTATCCCGCATTGTATCCAGGCTTTGAGAGCGAACCGGAGAGCATGGAATGGGTCAGCCAGTACGCCGACGCCAACATGGTCAAGACCGATTTCTTTGAGGCACGCAGTACCGCCTACGCCAAGAGCACCGCACTGATAGACGATTTATAAGAAAACCAAAGACATCAGAATAGGAGATACTACTATGAATTACAGCGCTATGATTCAAAATCGCAGATCCGTTCACGCATTCCGCGAAAAGGAAGTTCCGAGCGAGGCTATCGGCCAGCTCCGATCCTACTATGAAAAGACCTGCCCCCGTCTTGTCCCGGAGATTGCAACGGAGTTGATCGTCTTGGACAAGGATGCACAGCCGGCGCTGGAGAGCTCAGCGGGCTATAAGCAATTTCTCATCGGAGCACCGCACTACCTGCTCCTTATGTCTGCCCCGCATTCCTATGCGGCCATCAACGCCGGCTACATGATGGAAGATCTCGTCCTCAAGCTGACTGAGTTGGACATTGACACCTGCTGGATGACCTTCACCGACAGCGACAAAATCAAAAAGGCACTTTCTCTCACCACCCCGTTAGAGGTGGCGGCAATCGTTGCCTTTGGCTACGGGGAAAAGACCGCAAAAAAGCTGCGGCTGAATATCCTAAGTATGTCTCAGATCGATGTGCGGGCCGAGCAGCAGTACTACGCGCCCAAAAAGGGCGTGCACGATTTGGTTCACATGGGGAGCTGGAGCAACAAGTCTGGGCTTGACGAGATGATGGACTTCTACGACGATATGCTCTGGCAGTCCTTCTACGCCGCTTCGCTCTCCCCCAGCTATCTCAACCGTCAGCCCTATGGCTTCCTTGTGCAGGATCACAGCATCTATTTGGTGCAGCAGGAGGATGCCTACACCGATAATTTGGATGCCGCATTGGATCTCGGTATTGTCATGCTCCACTTCTCCGCCGTCGCCTCCCAGTGGGCGGGGCAGGTACGCTGGGAACTTTCACCTGCTGCGCCCGACGGCCTGCCGGAAGGACTTCGCTCCGCTGCGGTGTACCACATGTAACGACTCTGGGGGAAGCAAGGCAACGGTAAAATGCGCGACCGTCGATCCGCGGTTGAGCGTATGTTCCATTAGAAAAGAAGAACCTATCAGTCAGAGTCTGAGTAAGGAAAATAGGAGGTATTTTTTATATGGCTATCCAAACGGTAACAGATGCCATCCGCTATGTAGGGGTGGATGATAACACATTGGCACTCTTTGAAAACCAGTACCCCGTCCAGCCTATGGGAGTGAGCTACAACTCCTATGTCATTCTGGATGAGAAGATTGCCGTGATGGACAGCGTGGACGCACGGGCAGCGGAAGAATGGCTTTCCAATGTGGCGCGGGTGTTGGAGGGGCGCAGCCCCGACTATCTTGTGGTCACACACATGGAGCCGGATCATTCCGGCAGCCTCATGCGGCTGGCACAAAAGTACCCGGAGATGAAGATCGTGGGAAACGCGAAAACATTTACCCTGATCAAGCAGTTCTTCGGCACAGGTGCATTGTCGGAAGACCGTATGCTGGAGGTTGGCGAAAGAGATACGCTTTCCTTGGGTTTGCACCGGCTGCGCTTTCTGCTGGCGCCGATGGTACACTGGCCGGAGGTGATGACGGCGTATGAGGAAACGGAAAAAATCCTGTTCTCGGCGGATGCCTTCGGACGCTTTGGCTCACTGGAACGGACTGCCCGTGCCCCCTGGGTGCCGCAGGCCCGACGGTATTATTACAATATTATCGGGAAATATGGCGCACAGGTGCAGGCTCTGCTGAAAAAAATCTCCGCGCTGGAGATCAAAACAATCTGCCCGCTCCACGGTCCCGTGCTTACAGAAGGGCTGGAGGAGTGTCTGCGGCTCTATGATCTCTGGTCACAATGGGAACCAGAAGAATCGGAGAGCATACTGATTGCCCACGCATCCATCCATGGAAATACTGCCCATGCGGCGAAGACCCTCAAGGGTAAATTAGAGAAAAAAGGCGTACAGGTCAACATATGTGATCTCACTGTGACAGATCTTTCCTACGCTGTTGCCAGTGCGTTCTACTGCGGGAAGTTGGTTTTAGCCAGCGCCACCTATGACGGAGGACTGTTTCCGCCCATGAGGGAGTTTTTGGAACATTTACGGACAAAGGGATTCCGAAACCGCCGGGTTGGCCTTATTGAAGACGGCTCTTGGGCACCTGCTGCCGCGCGGCTGATGCGCACCAAATTGGAGGAGATGAAGGATATCCACCTTTACGAAACGGTAGTGTCTCTGCGTGGTGCATTGAACCAAACCAGCGAAGCGCAGATGGACGCTCTGGTGGCTGAGCTCTGCGCAGAATAAGCTGCAATAAACCGCAGCTATTTTCGTACAGATGATGGTCTTACTCATCTGCTTTATGTCCCAAGGGCAGAGTACCGTCATCTCAGGTTGAGGTCACGATGTGGTGTGGGGCGAGACCGGAGTCTTGAGAATACCCAAACAAAGGAAAGGAGCTGGCAGATATGGCAGCTATGAACATGAATCAGGAGCAGTTTGAGCAGGCGATCCGGGAGGAAAAGCCCGTTTTGGTGGATTTCTGGGCGCCCTGGTGCGGCTACTGCCGGAGGATCGGCCCCGCGTATGAGAAGATCGGAGAGGAATACGCGGACAGCCTCGCCGTCGGCAAGATCAACATTGACGAGGAGCCGCGGCTGGCGGGGGCCGAGGGGATCGAGGACATCCCAACTCTGGTGCTGTACCGGAACGGAAAGGCCGTGGATTCCATCATCGCGCCCGGCTCAAAGGCAGAAATCGACCGTTTCATTCAGGAAGCCTTGGCGAAATAACGGAGGGTTCAGATATGAACAACAATCATGTTTATGATATGCTCGTGGTGGGCGGCGGCCCGGGCGGCTACACCGCCGCCCTGTACGCGGCACGGGCGGGGCTGGACACCGTCGTGCTGGAAAAACTGTCCGCCGGCGGGCAGATGGCACTGACCGAGCAGATCGACAACTATCCCGGCTTTGAGGACGGGATCGACGGCTTCTCTCTGGCGGAGAAGATGCAAAAGCAGGCGGAGCGTTTTGGGGCACGCAGCGAATACGCAGAAGTCCTCCGCATGGATCTGACGGCGGTTCCCAAGCTCGTGGAGACCAGCGAGGGGATCTTCCGGGGGAAAACCGTGGTGCTGGCCACCGGCGCAGACCCCAGAACGCTGGGCGTTGCCGGAGAGACGGAGCTGTTGGGCCGGGGCGTGGCCTACTGCGCCGCCTGCGACGGGATGTTTTACAAGGGCAAAACGGTGGTCGTGGTGGGCGGCGGCAATTCCGCCGCGGCAGATGCCCTCCTTCTCAGCCGCGTGGCGAAAAAAGTGATCCTCGTCCACCGCAGAGACACCCTGCGGGCCACCAAGATCTATCACGAGCCGCTGGCACAGGCCGAAAACGTGGAATTCCGTTGGAACAGCGTCGTTTCCGCGCTGCTTTCCGGGGACAGGCTGACCGGCGTCCGCCTGCGGGACACCGTCACCGGTGAGGAAAGCGTGGTGGACTGCGACGGCGTATTTGTCAGCGTGGGCCGACAGCCCGCCACGGCGCTGGCGGTGGGTCAACTGGCGCTGGACGGCGGCGGCTATATCGTGGCCGGAGAGACCACGGAAACCAGTATTCCCGGCGTTTACGCCGTGGGCGACGTGCGGACGAAGCCCCTCCGTCAGGTGGTCACCGCCGTGGCGGACGGCGCGGTGGCAGTCCACATGGCGGAGAAATATATCGCGGAAAACCGATAAGGGAGGTAGATTGAAAAAGCCATGTTTAAGGTCAGGCCGGATACGACCGCAGTGGGGATGCCGACATATCTGCAAGGCAAACTGCCAGAGTGATGGCAGATAAGATAACCCATGTAAGATCGGGAGATATGTTGTCTCTCCATATCCAGTCCACGCAACAGTGAGCAACTGAACACAAAACACAGCCACAGATGTACTCTGCGGCTGTGTTTTTATGCGTAGTATTACCGCGTGACAAGCGGTTTTACTGTGACGGCGTCACATAATTTGAGAAAATCGGCGCGGCGCTGCTCTGGTTGTACGATTATGATTGCCGCTCCCAGCCTTGGAGATTTGCCGCGAAAATGTGAGCAGAAAAAAGTCATGACTTAATCACCGCGAGGGCTTGTATATCACCCGAAAGGGATAGCTATAAAGAAGTACTGTAACGAATTGTTCCTAAAAATGTGGAAACAGAAAAGGAAAGCGGTATGAAAAATGAATCCCAATACGGTCTGCTGCTCTTACAGCAGTATCTGTATGAGCATACGGATGATCAGCATCCGGTTTCCGTAGCGGATATTCTTGCCTTCTGGCGGGAACATGGCATTCAGGCAGGGCGCAAGAGCGTATATTCCGCTATTGAAGTCTTGCAAAGCAACGGCATGGACATCGTCTGTGTCAAAAGCACCCAGAACCGATACTTTGTAGGAGAACGGTTATTTGAACTGCCGGAGTTAAAATTGCTGGTGGACGCGGTGGAATCCTCCCGCTTCATTACGGCCAAGAAAAGCGAACGGCTTATTGAAAAGCTGGGTAAGCTCACCAGTGAATCTCATGCCCGCCAGTTGGATCGGCATATCTATATGGACGGCACCGCCAAACCGGAGAATGAGTGTATTTATTACAGCGTGGATGAGATCCATAACGCCATTCAGGAAAAACGGCAGATTACTTTCCAGTATTACGAATACACACCGCAAAAAGAAAAGATACTCAAGCATAACGGTTACCGCTATCAGTTCAGCCCATATGCCCTTATCTGGAGCCGGGATTGTTATTACGCAGTGGGCTGGTCGGAAAAGCACGGGAAGCTGGCACAGTTCCGAGTGGACCGAATGGTGGCTGTGGAATCATCCGATCAGGCAGCTGTTTGTAAGCCGGACTTCGACCCGGCTGAGTATGTGCGGAAAATATTCGGAATGTACCCGGACGATCTGTGTACGGTGGAACTGCTGTGCGATAACGAGGTCATGCGCAGCGTGATAGACCGCTTTGGAGAAGAAGTCTCAACGGTGACAGTAGATGACGGCCACTTCAAGGCCATCGTGGAGGTAGCGCCCAGTCCACCATTTTTGCATGGGTGTTCACCTTCTGCGGCAAGATCCGAATCCTCGGCCCCGAAGAGGTGCTGGACGAAATGCGCGGTATGGCCGCATGGCTGCAATGATTCAGCAGAGGTGTTCCTTGCGGGGGACACCTCTGTTTTCTCATCTTGTAAATCGAACAAATGTTTGCTATACTGATGGTGTTCCCAATCGAGAGAACACACGAGGAGGTGAAAAGCGTGGAACAGACCTTTGGCAGCTTCCTTCGGGAGAAGCGTATAGCGCGCGGCCTGACGCTCCGAGGCATGGCGGCAAAGCTGGACCTGTCGCCGGTCTATATGAGCAACATTGAGAATGACCGCCGTGCGGCTCCTTCGCAGGAATATCTGGAACGGATGGCCATGCTGCTGCAGTTGGATAAGCCAGAACGGGAATGGTTGCCTGACCTTGCAGCAAAATCCAAGCAAAATCGGGTATCCGCAGACCTTCCGGACTACATCATGGATCGAGAAATCGTCCGGGCTGCATTGCGCACAGCCAGGGAGGCAGACGCCACCGACCAGGAGTGGCAGGATTTTATCGACCGGATCAACCGGCGCATGAGATCATCCGGAGAGGACAGTGATACCAAGGCATGAGAACACCATATTACAGGGAACAGGCTCTGGAGGGGATCGCCCGCGAAGTCATCACCGCCTATGATCCGAATCTCTATTATGGCGTTCCCAGAATGATCCCTATCGAGGACATCATCGAAGCACAGGGGATCACGCTGGAATATCAGTGCCTGCGGAAAACCGGGTGTGTCTTGGGCGAAACGATTTTTGATGATGGCGGCGCCATTATCTATGATTACGATATCCCAGGATATACCGTCATTGCGGTCAAGGGCGGCACCATACTCATCGATAGCTCCCTCTGCAGAGAGGATGCCTCCACAGGCCGACTGCGCTTTACCTGCGCTCATGAGCTGGCACACTGGCTGCTGCATAAGAGACTGTACAGCGGAACCGGCGAGAGTGCAGCCATGATGACAGGAACAAACATCGTAAGAACGCAGAACAGCGCATTGGAAATGCAGGCGAATCTGCTGGGGTCCATCCTTCTGATGCCGCTGCCTCAAGTAAAACGATGCTTTTACCAGCTCCAGTCTGGCAGAGAACGTCAGCAATTAGTCGCGGATATGGCCGGCATTTTTCAAGTCTCCAAGCAAGCCATGCGTATCCGGCTGGAGAATCATCATCTGCTGTAAAAAATTTTCATGTACTGTTCTCAAAAAAGAGAACAGAGAAAGCGAGGCGCTATGTCAAAAACCAATTCCCTGCGCTGTCCGCTGTGCGGCAAGGGCCGTATCGCGGATATCCCCAGCGGTGCGGAGCAGTCTCAGTACAGGCTGTTTGCGCTGCACAGAGCGGAACACCCTGACCTGATTGCCAAATGCCCCAAGTGCGGCGAACAGATCGGCATCACGGTGCTGACACCGGATGCTCACCCCCTGATTCACACGCCCATCCCCTTTATGGGATATGTTCAGGCATAAATTAAAAATCCAATTGATATGACTTCGTCAAGCGCACCAGCCACCCATCATCGAATATGGGAACATTGAGTTAGGAGCCTTACAAGTAGCTTTTCAGCTATGCGTAAGGCTCTTTTTTTGCGCCTTTCTTTGGCTGAAAAGCGGAAAGGCACACAATGCGCAGACGCTGGCAGCCCTATATCGCTAAATATCCGTGACCCCATCTCAGAGATTTCAAAAAAATCTGAGATTGGAGTCATGAAAAATGAAAAAATGGCAGGAAGAACGCAATTATAGACGCATTTACAACGAAGCCGGTGAAGTGATCGCCAATATCATCACCGTGGATGGTGTGGATGTGGAAGTGGCGGAGGATGTGTATCTGGCCTACTCCCAGGCGGACCGCCGGGAGCGGTATGTGCGGGAGGAACAGTTTTCTGGGAAGATCCTCTCGCTGGAGCAGATGGCGGAGGATGATCTGCTTCCGGACTATGTCGGTGCGGAAGCAGCCCCAAGCGCGGAGGAAGAAGCGCTGGAACGAGAGCAGGCACAGAGCCTTGCGGAACGAAAGGAGATGTTGCTGCTGGCCATGCTGTCTCTGAATGACGCGGATCGGGAATTGATCAACGCGCTGTTCTTCGATGGCGTGTCCACCAGAGACTATGCGGCGCGGATCGGAATTACCCAGAGGGCGGTCATCAAACGCCGGGACCGTATTCTGCGGGATCTGAAAAAATATTTTGAGAATTTTTCAAATTAAGGGTATTCACCCGAGGGCTTTTTCGGGAGGACAGTGAGGGACCCAAAAGAGATCCCTCGCTGTTCCTTGAAAAGTGCATACCAGCAGTACGGGCAACCGCCCGGACGGATGAGCATTCGCGCAGTGTGCGCCATGACCCGGAGGAATTCTCTCCGGCGAGCGATAAAACCTGTGACAGGCTGGCTTATGGCAAGGCCGGTCGGCATTGACTCTGTCCGGGCTGATAATGAGACACAAAGCACTGGCCAGCATGAAGAGGCTGGGCTGCCCTGGGGTTGAAAGCAGTAGAGACTCCTGGAATACGCCCGTGAGAAGGTTGCCGCCTTCTGTCCGTACTGTTCCCTTTATCCACCGGGGCGCGAGCTGCAAATACGGTGAAACGAATGACAAAAATACTTTTTATCATGATAGGGGAAATCCACGGATGAATACAAATGA
>OLXK01002164.1_pt1 | contig 11598 bp, 9 predicted proteins | sample 1674321 | NCBI WGS metagenome assembly OLXK01 (sample SAMEA103958162, study PRJEB25191) | human gut metagenome | reverse complement strand
AAACACCGAGCTGCTCCGGGAAGAGAACCTGAAAAAAATCGAAGCACACCTGACGGAAGCCGTCCGGCTGGCGGCACCCTGCGGGCTGACCAAACAGGAACTGACCGAAATGTTGGAATTGCTGTGGGAGGAATGAACCATGAACGCATTAGAACTGCACGGCCTTGAAAAGCACTACCCGGATTTTACGCTGGGGCCCATTGATCTGGAACTGCCCGGCGGCACAGTCTGCGGGCTGATCGGTGAGAACGGCGCGGGCAAGAGCACCACCATTAAACTGATCCTGGACATGATCGACAGGGACGCTGGCACTGTGAAGCTGTTCGGGCAGGAGGGGATCACCCCGCTTGCCAAAGCCGATATCGGCGTGGTGCTGGGCGGCGAGGGCATCCCCACCTGCCTGACCGCGCCGCAGGTGGGGAAAGTGATGGCGGGCATCTATCCCAACTGGGATGCCGCCGCCTACGCCGACTGGTGCCGCCGCTTTGACCTGCCGGAGAAAAAGCGCTACGCCGACTACTCCACCGGCATGAAGATGAAGCAGTGCCTTGCCGTGGCACTTTCTCATCACCCCAAGCTGCTGCTGTTGGACGAAGCCACCAGCGGTCTGGACCCGGTGGTGCGGGATGAGCTCATCGATCTGCTGCTGGACTTTGTGCGGGATGAGAACCATGCAATTTTGATCTCGTCCCACATCGTCAGCGATTTGGAAAAGCTCTGCGATACCATTGCGTTCCTGCACAAGGGGAAGCTCCTGCTCTGTGAGGACAAGGACTCCCTGCGGGAGGAGTATGCCCTCTGGCACGGCACTGCCGGGCAATTGGAGGAGCTGGATAAAAACGCCATCGTCAGCCGTCGGGTGACAGCCTACGGGGCCGAGGCACTGGTGAAGAGGGAACTTGTCCCGGCGGGCAGCACCCTGACACCGGTGAGCATCGAAGAACTGTTCGTTTTGATGGTGAAAGGGGAGAATGTGCGATGAAAGGTTTGCTGTTGAAGGATTGGTATCAGGTCAAAACAAATATGCGGATGATGTACCTCACGGTGCTGGCCGTGCTGGCGATCTGGATCCTGAGCACTTCCGGGGATTCGAGCTTTGCGGTGGATTATTCAGCTGTTTTTCTGGGGATCATGCCCGCCTACCTGCTTTCCTACGACCACGCCAGCGGGTGGACGGAGTACAGCTTTGCCCTGCCGCTGAGCAAGGAACTTCAGGTGGCAGAAAAATACCTCATCGGTCTGTTCTGCGCTGCGGCGGCTGTTGTAATTGGAGGACTGTTCATAACGGTGATCTCTCTGCGCACCGGAACGACCCCGGACAAGGATGCGCTGTCCCTGCTGGCGGGCAGTGTGTGTGCCATCCTGCTGATAAACGGGATCATGCTGCCGCTGTACTACCGTTTTGGCGCAGAAAAGGCGCGGATGCTCTACATGCTGATGTTTGCCGGAATGGGCGCTGCCCTGGGCGGCGGGACGGTCCTGATGGATGCCGTGCCGGAACCGGGCGCGGCCATTGCCATCGTCGGTGTGCTGGCAGCGGTGCTGGTGCTGTATGCACTTTCCTGGAGGCTGTCAGTGCAGTGGTATGGGAAGTATAAGAAGTAAGCTCTTCTTTGTGCAATATAGCAATAATCCGGTAAAAAAACTGTAAAAGGGGTTGAAAAATCCGGCCCGGCGTAGTATGATAACGGGGCTGAAAGAAAAATCTTACACCAAGGAGGAGTTTGTTTCCATGTCCAGTGACAATACGGATCACCCCAAACAACGCTTCTCCTGCGATGCGGGCCGTGCAAACGTGTTAGCCGCATCCTGAACTGCATGCCCTTTGTACACCGCAGGAGTTGTAACCAGACCGATGCGGTGTATTTTTTATGCCCGGAAACGGGAAATGGAGGGACCAAACCATGCAGAAGAAAAATTATGTGCAGGAGATTCTGGAGATCATCCACAGCGGTCTGCCCCAGGCAGAGCTGGCTGAAAAGCTGTCCGATTACCATGAAAACGACCTGGCCGATGCCCTGACGGCCCTGACACCGGAGGAACGCCAGAAGGTGTACACCGCCCTGGGCGTGGATACGGTGGCAGAGATATTCTCCTATCTGGACGATGCAGAGCCTTACCTGAAGGAGCTGGACCCCGAGCGGGCCGCCCGGGTCATCTCCCACATGGATTCGGACGATGCCGTGGATGCTCTGGATGACCTGGAAGAGGACGATAAGGCAAAGATCGTCCACCAGCTGGACAAGGATGCCGCCGATGATGTGAAGCTGCTGCTCTCCTATCACGAGGACGAGATCGGCAGCTGCATGACCACCAACTATATCTGCATCCGCAAGGATATGACCATCCGGCAGGCCATGAGCGAGCTGGTGAAGCAGGCGGGCGAGAACGACAATATCTCGACCCTTTATGTGGTGGATGAGAACGAGCACTTTTATGGTGCCATCGACCTGAAAGACCTCATCGTGGCCCGTGCGGAGGAGAGCCTGGAAAAGCTGATCGCACGCTCCTACCCCTACGTCACCGACCACGAGAAGATCAGCGACTGCATCGACCGCATCGTGGACTACGCCGAGCGCTCGCTCCCCGTCCTGAACGACAGCGGGAAGCTGCTGGGCATCATCACCTCGGCGGATGTGGTCGAGCTGGTGGACGACGAGATGGGCGATGATTACGCAAAACTCGGCGGCTTGACCAGCGAGGAGGACCTGAGCGAGGGTGTGTTCCAGAGTGTGAAAAAGCGCCTGCCTTGGCTGATTGCCCTGCTGTTCCTCGGGATGCTGGTGTCCTCGGTGGTGGGGGCGTTTGAATCGGTGGTGGCGGTGCTGCCCATCGTCATCTGCTTCCAGTCCATGGTGCTGGATATGGCCGGCAATGTGGGCACCCAGTCGCTGGCTGTGACCATCCGTGTGCTGGTGGACGAGAACCTGACCACTGCCAAAAAACTCCAGCTGCTCTGGAAGGAAATGCGGGTGGGCCTGACCAACGGTGCACTGCTGGCCGTGCTGGCGCTGGGCTTCCTGGGCTGCTACATCCACTTCTTCAAGGCCTACGCCTGGGGTGAAGCCTTCCTGCTCTCGGGCTGTGTGGGCGTATCTCTGGTCGTGGCCATGGTGATCTCCAGCCTGGTGGGCACGGTCATCCCCATGCTGTTCCATAAGATCCACATCGACCCCGCCGTGGCTTCCGGCCCGCTCATCACCACCATCAACGATCTGGTGGCCGTGGTGGTCTACTATGGCCTTGCCATGGTCGTGCTGATCGATCTGTTCCACCTTGCATAACAGATGCATCAAACAGGGCACTCCTTCCGGGGGAGTGCCCTGTTTTTTTTGCTGCGCAAACTTTTGCTAACAATGTTAATACTACCTAACATCGTCGGAAAATATTGAAAACGCCCGAAAGCGTGCTAAAATATAAAGATAAAGAGCCCGCCCCGCTCCGGGCGCGGGTACACAGATGGGAAATACAGAAACGAGGGGTAAATATGTTTGATACAAAAAAGCTTGCACTGTTTTTGGGTGGTGTGGTGTTCGGCTCTGCCGGTTTCAAGGTGCTGTCCAGCAAGGACGCCAAAAAGGTCTACACCCAGACCACCGCTGCGGTGCTGCGGATGAAGGACTGCACCATGCAGACCGTGAATAAGGTGCAGGAGGAGGCCGGTGACATCCTTGCCGATGCAAAGGCCATCAACGAGAGCCGCGCCGCCGAGGCTGCACAGGAGGTCATCGAGGATACGGCTGAACAGCCCGCAGAGCAGACTGCACAGTGATACAACGCAGCGGAGCCGCCCTTGGGCGGCTCTTTTTTACGCAGAGGGGTAAGAAAAGCAATGAAATGTACGATCTTACATGAAGGTAAGGGACGGATGCGGGTGCACGTCTGCGCTGTGCGCATGACGCTGCACCGGGCAGATGTGCTGGAGGCCTACCTGAACGGGCAGGACAACATCCAGAAAGCCACCGTCTACGAGCGCACCGGAGATGTGGTGCTGACCTACCGGGGCAGCCGGAAGGACGCCGCCGCCCTGCTGGCGGCCTACCGCTTTGACAACGAAGAACTGGAGGTGCTGGTCACCTCCCACGATAGCCGAAAGATCAATCAGGAATATCAGGAAAAGATGGTTGGCCTTGTGGCAGGCCGGATGTTCCGCAAGGTGTTCCTGCCCGCGCCCATCGCGGCGGCGTATACGGTGTGGCGCTCCATCGCCTTTGTCTGGAAGGGCGTCCGCTGCCTGCTGCACCGCAAGCTGGAAGTAGAGGTGCTGGATGCGCTCAGCATCACCGCCTCCCTCCTGCGGGGCGATTACAGTACCGCAGGGTCGGTGATGTTCCTGCTGACGGTGGGCAGCCTGCTGGAGGAGTGGACGCGGAAAAAGAGCTTGGATGACCTTGCCCGCAGCATGGCGCTGAACGTGGATAAGGTCTGGGTGCGCACCCCGCAGGGCGAGGTATTGGTGCCGCTGACCCGTGTCCACGCCGGGGACGAAGTGGTGGTGCGCTCTGGCAACATGATCCCGCTGGACGGCATGGTGCTGGAAGGCGAAGCTATGGTGAACCAAGCTGCCCTGACCGGCGAGTCCATGCCGGTGCGCAAGACCACTGGTGCTACCGTTTACGCCGGAACAGTGGTGGAAGAGGGCGAATGCGTCCTTGTGGCCAAGGCAGAGGGCGGTGCCAACCGCTATGATAAGATCGTGGCGATGATCGAGGAATCGGAAAAGCTCAAGTCCGGCACCGAAAACCGGGCTTTGCAGCTGGCCGACCGTCTGGTGCCGTGGTGCCTTGCCGGTACGGTGGCTACCTATGCCTTTACCCGCAACGTCACCCGCGCCATCTCCATTTTGATGGTGGACTTCTCCTGTGCGCTGAAGCTTTCCATGCCGCTGGCGGTGCTCTCTGCCATGCGGGAGTGCGGGGAATATCACATCACCGTAAAGGGCGGCAAGTATCTGGAAGCGTTGGCAAAGGCGGACACCATCGTGTTCGATAAGACCGGCACCCTCACCCGTGCCACCCCACAGGTGGTGCAGGTGGTGCCTTTCTCCGGCTGCGGGGAGCAGGAGGTATTGCAGCTTGCGGCCTGTCTGGAAGAGCATTTCCCCCATTCCATGGCAAACGCCGTCGTCCGTGCTGCCAAGGAGCGGGGAATCTCTCACGAAGAGATGCACTCCGAGGTGGAGTACATCGTGGCCCATGGCATTGCCAGCCGGGTAGGGGGCAAGCGGGTGGTCATCGGCAGCGCCCACTTTATTTTCGAGGACGAGGGCTGCACCATCCCGGCAGGGGAACAGGAAAAGTTTGATGGGCTGGATCCGCAGTATTCCCACCTGTATCTGGCAGCATCCGGGGTGCTGGTGGGGGTCATCTGTATTGCAGACCCCCTGCGCCCGGAGGCGGCACAGGTGCTGCGCCAGCTCCAAAAGCTGGGCATCACTCAGACCGTCATGATGACCGGCGACAGTGACCGCACTGCCCGCGCCATTGCGTCGCAGGTGGGGGTAGACCGTTGCTTTGCGGAGGTGCTGCCGGAGGATAAAGCCGCCTTTGTCCGCGATGCCAAAGCCGAGGGACATACAGTTGTGATGATCGGCGACGGCATCAACGATTCGCCCGCTTTGTCGGCGGCAGATATCGGCATCGCCATCCATTCCGGTGCCGCCATTGCCCGGGAGATCGCAGATGTGACCATCCGCGCCGACAGTCTGGAAGAGCTGGTGACCCTGAAAGCCATTGCCAACGCCCTGCAAAAGCGGGTGGGCAGCAATTACCGCTTTGTGCTCAGCTTCAACTCGGCCCTCATCCTTCTGGGGGCTCTGGGCATCCTGCCCCCTGCCACCAGCGCCATGCTGCATAACCTTTCCACCCTTGGCATCAGCCTGCGCAGCATGACAGACCTGTTGGAGCAGAAGTCTTCCCTGTAAAAATGGTACGCCGGAGCGTCCGCAGATGCTCCGGCGTATCGAAATGATAGATCTCCCAGCCAAAAGGAGGCTGCTGCACAAATACTGCGCAGCAGCCTCCCTTTTTGTTTCAGATAAACCGGCAGAAGCCCAGCCAGCAGCCCAGCAGGAAAAAGAGCAGCGCCTTGCCCAGCACCGGCAGCCACCGGTGCTTGCACAAGGCGGTATCCCACCGGTGGATGTTCTGCTTGGGGCAGGTGCCAACGCAGGCTTCACAGGCGATGCACTCCCCGCTGCGCAGGCTGCTTTCCTCCAGCTTCAGGCACACCGGGCACTGCTGCCTGCAGGCATTGCAGCCCGGGGTGCAGCCCTCGCTCTGCCGGTGCAGCCGCGCAAATGGCAGCACCGGCAGCAGGGCAAACACCGCTCCCATGGGGCAGAGGAACTGACAGAAGAACCGGGGCTGCACCGCCATACCCAGCAAAATGAGCACAAGCAGCCCGATGCCCACACCAAAGCCCTCCGGCGGCAGATGCAGAGCCGTCAGGCGGGAAAACACCTCCCACGGGCTTGCGCCGGTCAGCATCTTTTCCTGCCGGGTCACATACAGTGCTACCAGCCATGCCAGCAGCAGATATTTGACCTTCTGCCCCAAAAGCACCGCCCGCTCCGGCAGACGGAGCTGCTTTTTGCGGTGGAACAGCTTTTTTTGAATAAGCCCGGAAAGCGCCCAGACGGCATCGCCCAAGCTGCCGAAGGCGCAGGCGTACCCACAGAAAAAACGGTCGAAAAGCAGGGTGAAGCCGCACAGCCCCAGCAGGGAAAGTGTGAAGCTGTCCACAGAGAGCACCTCGCCTGCACCGATGTGCAGAAAGATCTGTTTTACCCCGGAAAACCCGGCCACGAATGCGCCCGGCATGGACACAAAGAAGAACAACTGCACCCCGGTGCGCAGCCATGTACGGCGCTTTTTGTCCCGCTGACGCTGCTGCGCCGCTGTTAAAGGCTTTGTCTGTGTTTTTTTCATCATCCTGCCGCCTTTCCCAGTGCGTTCTCTACCGCACCGATAAGTCCTTCTGCCGTGAGGGTAGCGCCGGAAACGGTATCCACCTCAGCAGACTGCACTGCCAGCATCTCGTCCAGCAAAGGCAGCGCCTGCTTATAGTAGGGCTTATCCTCGCCGGAAGCATCCAGCACCGCAATATCGGTCATTTTTCCGTTCTGGATAGTCACCGACACCTGAATGACATCGCCAAAACCATAGGCGCTGCCCTCATAGATGCCGTCCCGGTAGCCGCTCTGCTCTGCCTGTGCTGCGCTCTGCGCCTGCAAAACGGAAGCATTGTAGGCTTCAACTTCGGCAATTTCCTGCTTGCGCTGGCTTACCGCTGCCGCCCGGATCAGCGCCACCTGCTGGTATTGCCACAGTACCCCCAAAATTAGCAGCAGGTTCACCGCCCGGAGGAGAAAATTTTTGTATTTCATTCTGCTGCTCCTTCCGTTTCAGATTCAATCCCGGTCTCTTCCGGCGGCAGTGCCGGCTCGGATGTCGGCAGCACTTCCTCAGAAGATGCCGGTTCCGGTTCAGAGGATGCCGGTGCATCTGCAGGGAAAAGCTGCTGCCATACTTCCTTGAGCCACACGGGAACGGCGCTCTTTTCCTCCGGCTGCACCACCTCCACGGTGGGCGCGGTGACCGGCGTTTCCCCGGGCTCTGCTGCTTCAGACGGTGCGGTTCCCTCTGCCGTCTCTTCCGATGCAGTCTGCTCCGGAGCGGTTTTCTCTGCCGGGGCAACAGCGGCCTTTGCCAGTGCCAGCTTGACTGCGTTCAGAATTCCGGTGGAGGAGTAGGTGGCGCCGGAAACAGTATCCACGTTGGGGCTTTGTCCCTCCAGAATGGCGGGGATGACCTGTTTTGCCCGGGAGAGATATTCCTCCTCGTCCTCGGCGCTCAGGATCGTGATATCGGTAATTTTATCCTCTGCCACCGTGACCTGCACTGTGATCTGCCCCTCAAAGCCCATGGCTTCGGCAGTGTAGATGCCGTCCAAGTAGATGGAGGGAGCCGTAAATTCCTCCACCACAAGCGTTGCAGCGGGCTTTGGCTGGGGCGGCAGGGGATTGTTGACTACCTCGCCGGTCAGGGCGTTCTGCACTGCGCCCAGAATGCCCCGGCTGGTATAGGTGGCCTCGGAAACGGCATCCACCTCCCAGCTCTGAGTCTCCACCACGGTGGTCAAAAGCCGCTTGGCACGCCGCAGAAACTGCTTGGTCTCGTGGGATGCGTCCAAGATCTCCACCTCCGTGATGCTGCCGTTTTCCATGGTGACCTGTACTCGGACGGCACCGCCGTAGCCCCGGGAAGAGCCGACGTAAACGCCGTCGGCATAGGGCAGCTTGGGCAGGGTTTCTTCCTCCGCTTCGGAGGAAGCGGCTTCCACAGACTGCTCCACCACGGTTGTCAGCTTTTCCGGCACGGCGGCCAGCACCGGAACGGTGCGGGGCAGGGCAAAAAGTACAGCTGCCGCTGCCGCCATCGTCGGGAAAAGCTGCACCAGCGGCAGCAGTGTATGGCATCGTTTTTTGTTCATTCCAACTCCTCCTGACACGGAAAAGCAAGGCCGCCTGCATAAAGCGACCTTGCTTTTTGGGTGTTCTGTTTTTTGCCGGATCAGGCAGCTTTCAGGTTCTGCACGGCATCGGTCAGGTGGGTCACCTGCTCCAGTGCGGCGGCCTTATACAGGGTCTCGCGGCTCAGCAGTTCCACGCTCTCGGCCAGCTCAGTCTCCAGATTGGCATAGCTGTCGGCGGTGTAAGCGGCCTTTGCCTTGCTCTGTGCCTCAGTGACCACAGCCTGCAGGGCGGCGCGGTCGGCATCGCTTGCCAGCTCGTGCTTGGCAAGGTTCTCGGCAGTGGTCTGGAACTTGACCACCGTGTCAGCGTAGCCCAGTGCACGGATGGTGATGGTCCAGTAGCCGGTGCCGTCAGTGCCCTCCGGCAGCTGGCAGCGGGCGGAATCGCTCAGACCCAGCTGGATGCCCATGGACTTGTGCATCCAGTTGTCGGCTGCAAACTTGGTGCCGTAGGAGGCCTTGGCGTGGGTGTAGGTGCTGTCGTTGCCGTAGTAGGTCCACACCACAGACTGCATCCGGGAGCCCAGCTCGCCGTAGTTGCCGTTCAGGTCCACACGGATAAACTCGCCAAAGCTGCCCACGTCGCTGCCGCTGCGCAGATTCACGGTAAGGCCCTCAGCAGCCTTCTGGGCGGCTTCTGCCACGCCGGAGCCGGTGCCGTTGTGTGCAGCGGAGAAGGTGTAGCCGTCGCCGCTCTTGGCTGCGTACTTCAGGCCGTTGGTGTTTTTGTCCACCGCAGCCGTCAGGGTGTAGGCGGTCAGGTTCTTTTCAGAGTAGCCGCCCACCAGCTGACCGCCGTTTTCCACCACAGTGTACTTGGAGCAGAAATCTGCAAGGTCGCTGGTAGCTACGCGCACAGGCACATACTTGGTGCCCAGCACCTCGTAGTGGTCCATCTGCACGGTGGAGCCGTCAGCCTTGGTAATGGTGCCGCGGTTCCAGCCCACGGTGGTGCCATCGGCCAGATAGATGGTCTTGCCATCGTCCGACCAGTGAGAAACGGTGTAGCTGCTGCCGTCCTTGGCGTAGATCACGGCAGTGCTCTGGAAGCTGCCGCGGTGCAGACCGTGGTTGACGGTTGCGCGGGAAACGGCGTCAAATGCGCCAAGGTCCTGCTCTTCGTGGCTGTCCAGCTGCGCAGAGGCGGCAGTGCTGCCGGCGGCATAGACCTTCTCGTTTGCCCAATACTCGTCCCAAGTCAGGGCAGCATAAAGATAGGTGTACTTCTTGCCCAGCAGAAAATCGAAAAAGCTGTTTTCCTCCTCGGCAGGGGCTGCTGCAAAGGCGGTAGCGGTCAGCAGGCTGAACGCCATAGCCGCCGACAGCAGCAGGGAAAGAAATTTCTTGGTTCTCATGAAAAAATGCTCCTTTCATCACACTGGCAGGGAATAGAAATCATGTAGTTAGCATTACCTAACATTGCGCGCAAAGAAAAACCTGCGGGGCAAAGCCCCTCAGATGGTTAGGGTAAGCTAATTGACGGAAATTAAGATAACACGCATACAAAGGGATGTCAAGAAAAAGCAGGTATGTTTATTCAAACAAACTTTTTGGGGCGGGACAGGGAAAAGCAGTTGCGGCACGTCATCTTGTAGAGCAGTGCTTTTGCGGCTTGTACTCTGCCCCCCCTGCGGGCGGCTGTGGGCAAAAGAAAAAGCGACAACCCGTGCAGGTGGGTCATCGCTTTTCTCGTCCCTTGCGGGACAGGCAGGGTAAATGATAAGAAGGTAAATGAAGAAAATAGCAAGGTTAAAAACAAAAGCGTGTGCGGAGCCGAATTTGCCACTCCAAAGTGAAGATGTATCCAAGTTTCACTTTTGTTGGATACAACATACCACTTTGGAACAGAAAATGCAAGAGGTTTTTTAAAATTTCTCCCCAAAAATACGCGGGAAATCGCATTTTTGTAGAAACGCACAAATTTTATGGAAAGTTCCCGGCAAACTGACGAACAAGCATAAAACGGAATGGCAGTCGGAAAACCGCACAGGGACACCTTTATAAAACCGGCAGGCAATGGAATCAACTTTTGCAGCCTGTCCGGAGCAAAAGCCTTCACCCTTTGGGGGAAGCCTTTATTCGGAAAGCGGTTTTTCGCGGGATGTAGCCTGCACCGCTTTACAAGCAGCCGGTGGTGTGTTAAGATGGACACATCTGCTGCAACCGGAAAAATGCACGCGCCGGGCAGCGGCGGCGTACCGGAAAAGCGCCCGGCGCCGGGAGGGGAGAAACGAATGACAAAGCTACTGCATGGCAATGAAAAAAGCAGCCAGACCGGCGGGCGGGAGCCGTTGTTCAGCCAGAAGGAACTGCTGGTACTGGCCATCCCGCTGCTGGTGGAGCAGCTGCTGGAAGTGACGGTGGGTATGGCCGACACCATGATGGTGTCCCGCTGCGGCGAGGCGGCCATCTCCGGCGTCAGTCTGGTGGATATGATCAATAACCTTATCATCGTGCTGTTTGCGGCGCTGGCTACCGGCGGTGCGGTGGTGGTAAGCCAGTATCTGGGCGCAAAAGAGCGCGGGAATGCCGACAAAAGCGCCGGTCAGCTGCTGCTGCTCAGCGGCTTGTCCGGTGTGGTGATCGGCGCGGTATGCTTTGTGCTGGCCCGCCCGATGATCCGGCTGTTCTACGGCTCTATTGATACCGACGTGCTGGACGCGGGCGTGAAGTATTTGCAGATCATCGCCCTCAGCTACCCGTTTCTGGCGCTGTACAACGGCGGCGCGGCACTGTTCCGCAGCATCGGCAACTCCAAGATCTCCATGCAGATCAGCTTTCTGATGAACATCATCAACATCGTGGGCAACGCGGTGTGCATCTTCGGCTTCAAAATGGGCGTGGACGGCGTAGCATGGCCCAGCGTGGTGTCCCGCGTGGTGGCTGCGGCGCTGATCCTGCGCAAGTGCTACCGGGAGGATGCGGTGCTTACCGTGCCCAAGACCCTGCGGCTGGACGGCGGCATGGCAAAGCGCATTCTGGGCATCGGTATCCCCTCGGCCTTTGAAAACAGCCTGTTCGAGGCCGGACGCATTCTGGTGGTGAGCATGATCTCCACCTTCG
>OLXK01002160.1_pt1 | contig 11625 bp, 10 predicted proteins | sample 1674321 | NCBI WGS metagenome assembly OLXK01 (sample SAMEA103958162, study PRJEB25191) | human gut metagenome | reverse complement strand
GAAGCGTCCCTGCCAGTAACTTTGCGCTCCCGCAGGAGCGCCCCCAAGCTGCTCTAACCACTACTTGCACATTGTCGCGCCAGATGGGCGCGACCACATAGCCGCTTCACCACACCTTGCCCTTGCTTTTCCCCTCCAAACGGATACCCAAACCCTAAAAGATACAAGAAAACCAGCGGCGCAAAACCGCTGGTTTTTCAATCTCCAGAAATATTCACTTCTTCAGCTCCGCCAGATGAATCCGCAGGAACATCAGCACGTTCGCCACAAACTCGCACGTTGTGGGGCGCGGTTCATGCGGCGCGGGATTCCGCCCCGACAGGGCGCAGTAAAGCGGAATGTTCTGCTCCTGCCACGATTGGTTGATGGCCGTGCGAATCGCGCGTTCTACCGCCAGCGGCGACGTGCTGTATCGCCGCGCAACGGTCGGGTAGACTTCCATCGTCATGCAGCGCGTCTCAATGGGCTGACGCAGGAGATACAGAATCGCATCCACCAGATAGTAGAAGCCGGACAGACGCGCAGGCACGCCGAGAGACGACAGCAGACTGGAAATCTCCCACTGCGTCGGGATTTGCGATTTCGGCAGGGGCAGTTGAGGCGGCTTCGGGCGGGCGGATGCAGTGGACGACGACACGGAAGGCATGGGCTGTGCGGGCTGAACGGCTTGCGCTGTCTGTGCGCCCTGCACCGCTCCGCCAAGCGGGATGAGCGGAATTGCCTGCTGTATAGGGAACCCGTCCACCTCCGACGTCATCAGGCAGTACACCGGCGCGAAGTTCGGGCTTGCGGCGGGTACAGCGCGGACGCTCACAACTCGGCAGGATGAGAAATTGACGGTTTCTGGCGCAGGGCGTTTCGCATCATCCACGGGAAAGGACCTCCTTCAAAGTCGGCAGAAAAAATGGAAGTAAAAACTCGACAAAACAAGCGCAAGGAGAAACGGAACTTTCAAATTGCTACTGCCTGACGTCCGACTGCACAATAAGAAGTATTCACGCTTCTATTTTATCACGGATACGAGAAAAAGAAAAGTGATGAATGTAAAAAAGCAGGCTGTTTTCGGCTGGAAAATGTAAAAAAAACAGTTGAAGTACAGGTGTGTACAATTTGAATACAATTTGCGGAAGAGGTTACTTTGAACGTTGCGGAACATGAAGAAAAGGTTACATGGCTGTGTTTAGGACAGACGAGGGTGTAATAGCGCGGCTTAGGGTGCGCGTCTGCGGACGTGCGAAATTCCCCTTTTGACCCCTCTGCGCGATGGAGACGGCTTCTTCTCCATCCTTTTTCCGCGTGTTTAGCCCCTTTGTGCCGCGCCTATTCTTTTTCTGTTCCTTCCCCTATCCAATACCACTGATACACCTGCAAGACCTTTGCGCCTTCCAAGTCCTTCGCATACGGGCAGCGCATCACCCGCTGGCGATTCTGCGCAAACGACAATTCATACGTCCGCACCGTATCCCCCTGAAATCCGCGCGGCGACGGATCAACCGCCACAAACCGCTTCCGCTCCGCATTATACCCCACAATCAGCAGCGCATGGCCCACACCGTTCGTCCGCTTCATATATATATATAGCGGCGAATATCGCTCATCGTTGAGATACTGCGCCATCATTTCATCAAATGTCGCTTCGGTCAATCCACGCCGCGCCAAACCATCCACCAGCGCCGTGATTTCGTCGTATGGCTCATTCAGCGTGCGCCGCTGGGCAAGGACGCTCATATCCACCGGGGTCATATCCACGCCAAGGTAGGACAGCGCCATCGAGTACACCGCACGCGTGCACATGGTGCCGATGTAGTAGGCATAAGGCGCGCCGTAACGGTTTTCCTTCGCAGTCAGGTCAAATTCGCCTTTTTCCTCGCCCGAACGCCAGTAATCAGCGCAGAACATGTCGTCGCGCCGCGTCTGGACAATCAGGCGGACTTGCCCGCTCACAACATTCAAGCGTTCGCCGGTATCAGACTGGATGAGCAGCGCGTTTGCCTCTTCAGCGGACTGCGCCTCGCGGATGGAGGCGGGCAGCATTTCCTCCGCCCATGCCGCGCCGATAAGCGCCCAAATCAGCGCCAGTATCAGCAGGCCGCGGATTCCATGTTTCTTCAAGCCGCTCACCCCTTTCCGGCAGATTAACTTGTTCCATTATATCGCGTTTTTCGATGAATTTCAACATATTTCCGGGAATGTTGCATTTTCGCGCAGCAGGAAGCGGGTGCGCTCCGCTGATGGCAGGCACACCCGCCTTGTCAATTTCTCAAATGGTGATTCGCTTCGGAATCGGATTCGCGCTGACGGCATCCGCATTGCGCGGCAGAAATCAGCGTTTCCCCAGCATCTTCTTGAGGAACTGCCCCGTGTACGACTTTTCGCACGCGGCGACTTCCTCCGGCGTGCCTTCGCAGACGATTTCGCCGCCTTTGTCGCCACCCTCCGGGCCGAGGTCAATCAGGTAGTCCGCCACCTTGATGACATCCAGATTGTGTTCGATCACCAGCACGCTGTTGCCCGTTTCGGTCAGGCGCTGCAAAACGCCGATGAGCTTGTCCACGTCTGCCATGTGCAGCCCGGTCGTCGGCTCGTCCAAGACATAGAGCGTCTTGCCCGTCGCGCGGCGGCTGAGCTCCGTCGCCAGCTTCACGCGCTGCGCTTCGCCGCCGGAAAGGGTCGTCGATGCCTGCCCCAGCTTCATGTACCCCAAGCCGACGTCGTAGAGCGTTTCCAGCTTGCGGCGGATGCTCTCGTGATTCTCGAAGAACGTAATGGCTTCCTCGATGTTCATGTCCAGCACGTCGGAAATATTCTTGCCCTTGTAGGTCACTTCCAGCGTCTCGCGGTTGTAGCGCTTGCCCTTGCACACGTCGCACGGCACGAAAATATCCGGCAGGAAGTGCATTTCGATTTTCAGCATCCCGTCGCCGCAGCAGTTTTCGCACCGCCCGCCCTTGACGTTGAAGGAGAAGCGGTTTTCCTTGTAGCCGCGCGCCTTCGCTTCGGGGGAGGCGGCAAAGATCTTGCGAATCTGGTCAAACAGCCCGGTGTACGTCGCCGGATTCGACCGGGGCGTGCGCCCGATGGGACTTTGGTCAATGCAGATGATTTTGTCCAGCTGCTCCACGCCCTCCATGCTGCCAAACGCGCCGGGACGGGTTTTCGCGCGGTTCAGCACCTTCGCCAAGTGCTTGTAGAGGATTTCGTTCACCAAGCTGGATTTGCCCGACCCCGACACGCCCGTCACGCAGCAAAGGCAGCCAAGCGGCACTTTCACGTCAATGTTCTTGAGATTATGCTCCTTCGCGCCGCGGATGGTCAGGAAGCCTTTCGGCTGACGGCGCACGTCGGGAATCTCGATGCGCTTCTTGCCCGACAGGTACTGCCCGGTGATGCTGTTCGGATTGCGCTTGATATCCTCCACCGTGCCTTCCGCGACGATGTTGCCGCCGTGGATGCCCGCGCCCGGCCCGACGTCCACAATCCAGTCCGCCGCGTACATCGTGTCCTCGTCGTGCTCGACGACAATCAGCGTGTTGCCCAAGTCGCGCATTTTTTTCAAGGTGTTAATGAGCTTCATGTTGTCGCGCTGATGCAGGCCAATCGACGGCTCATCCAGAATATACAGCACGCCCATGAGCGCTGAGCCAATCTGCGTCGCCAGCCGGATTCGCTGCGCCTCGCCGCCGGACAGCGACCCTGCCGCGCGCGCCAATGTCAGGTAACCCAGCCCGACGTCCTCCAGAAAGCCCATGCGCGCGTTGATTTCCTTCAAAATCTGCGCGGCAATCATGCTTTCCTTCTCCGTCAGCGCCAGCGACTGAAAGAACGCCCGCGCGTCCGTGATGGACAGGCTGGACACCTCATACAAATTCTTGCCGCCGACTGTGACCGCCAGCGCTTCCGGCTTCAGGCGCTTGCCGTGGCAGACCGGGCAGGGTTCTTCCGCCATGTATTCCTCGTAGGCGGCTTTCATGGCTTCACTGCCTGTTTCCTCATAGCGGCGCTCCAAGGACGGAATCACGCCCTCGAACGTCGTGGAATACGTTCCCCTGCCGCTGGGCGTGTCATAGGTCATGGTCAGTTTCTCGCTGCCCGTGCCGTAGAGCAGGGCATGGATGCCCGCTTCGGGGATGTTCTGAATCGGCGTATCCATCGTGAAGCCATACTTATCACATAAGGCTTGGAAGTACTGCGCCGTCACGCCGTCGCCATCCGCCGAACCGAAGCCCATGGCGTTCAGTCCGCCCTGCCGCAGAGACAGCGACTTATCCGGGAACAGAATATCTGTACTTACCACCATGCGGTAGCCCAGCCCGCTGCACGCCGGACACGCGCCATAGGGGCTGTTGAAGGAGAACATGCGCGGGCTGAGTTCCTCGATGGAGATGCCGCAGTCCGGGCAGGCGTAATTCATGGAGAAGAGCAGTTCGCCCTTGTCCATCATGTCCATGATGACCAAGCCGCCGGAGCGCTTCGTCGCCGTCTCGATGGAATCCGCCAGACGGCTCTGGAACTCCTTGCCGGGGCGGACAATCAGGCGGTCAACGACGATTTCAATCGAGTGCTTCTTCTTTTTGTCCAGCGCCGGCACTTCCTCCAGCCGGTACAGCTCGCCGTCCACCCGCACGCGCGCGAAACCGCTCTTGCGCGCCTCCTCGAACACTTTGACATGTTCGCCCTTTTTGCCGCGGATGACGGGCGACAGCACCATCAGCTTCGTGCCTTCGGGGTAGGCGACGATTGCGTCCACCATCTGGTCAACGGTCTGCTGGCGGATTTCCTTGCCGCACTTCGGGCAATGCGGATGCCCCACGCGCGCATAAAGCAGGCGCAGATAATCGTGGATTTCCGTCACCGTGCCGACGGTCGAGCGCGGATTGCGGCTGGTGGTTTTCTGGTCAATGGAGATAGCGGGGGACAGGCCGTCAATCTGGTCAACATCGGGCTTCTCCATCTGCCCCAGAAACTGCCGCGCATAGCTGGACAGGCTTTCCACATAGCGCCGCTGTCCCTCGGCATAAATGGTATCGAACGCCAGCGAGCTTTTGCCCGACCCGGACAGCCCCGTAAACACAACGAGCTTGTCGCGCGGGACGGTCAGGCTGACATTGCGCAGGTTATGTTCTCTTGCGCCGCGAATGATGATTTGGTCGTTCATCGTTGCAATCCTCCTTGGCTTAGGAACACAGTATAGCACATTTTGTCCGGCACATGCAAGGCGAACACGAACAAATATTTTCGTATCGTGGATATGCTGGGGGCTTTTTATGGAATCGAATTGACAAATGAAGGCTTGTTGTGTATGATAATGGCATAAAGGAGGTTGTTCTAATGGAAAAGAAGTGCTTCGTAGCTCTGCTGATGGTCGTTGTGATGATGTGCGCCTGCTGGACGGGTGTACTCGCGGAGGATGTGGCACGCGAGGCGTTCACGTCTGGGGAGTATGAGTATGCACTACTGGATGATGGAACGGTGGAGATTACAGGGTACAATGGAAAAGCAGAAAAGCTCACCATTCCCAATATGCTCAATGGAAAAAAGGTTACTTCCATTGATAACAGAGCGTTTTATCTGTGTAATTCTCTAATCAGCATCATCATCCCAGATTCCGTTGCGAAAATTTCTGTTAATCCTTTTGCATACTGCAGCACACTAAAAAGTATTTTCGTTTCTTCTGAACATCCGTACTTTTTTGCCATTGATGGCGTTTTATTCCGTAAAGCAGATAGCTGTTTGATTTCTTATCCTAAAGGAAGGGAGTACACAACTTATAACATTCCTCAGGGGATTACCGCCATTGAAAGCAGCGCATTCTACGACTGCAAGTTTCTGACCCGTGTCACCATCCCCGATTCCGTTACCTCCATCGGTGACTGCGCGTTCTCCTTGTGCGATTCCCTGACGAGCATCACTATCCCCGATTCCGTTGAACAAATTGGTACGAATCCTTTTACAGTCTGTTCCGCACTAAAAAGCATTTCTGTTTCTCCTGAGCATCCGTATTTTGCCACCATTGATGGCGTTTTGTTCCGAAAAGCCGATAAAGCCTTGATTTCCTATCCTGCCGGCATCAGTTCTTCAACTTATACCATTCCGCAGGGAATTACCGCCATTGGCGACAGCGCGTTCTACTACTGCGACTCCCTGACCTCCGTCTCCATCCCCGATTCCGTTACCTCCATTGGTGACAACGCGTTCTACTTCTGCGAGTCCCTGACGAGCGTCACCATCCCCGATTCCGTTACCGCCATTGGCGACAGCGCATTCTCCTACTGTGACTCCCTGACCTCCGTCTCCATCCCCGATTCCGTTACCTCCATTGGCGACGAGGCGTTCTACTCCTGCTCTTCTCTGACCTCCGTCAACATCCCGATTCCGTTACCTCCATTGGCGACCGCGCATTCTCCTACTGCGACTCCCTGACCTCCGTCTCCATCCCCGATTCCGTTACCGCCATTGGCAACCGCGCGTTCTACTACTGCGACTCCCTGACCTCCGTCTCCATCCCCAATTCCGTTACCTCCATTGGCGACTACGCGTTCGGTGACTGTTCCAACCTCACCCTCACCGTCCCTCGCAACTCCTACGCCTTAGAATACGCCAAAACCAACAACATCCCCTACACCTACCCCGACGCCAACGACTGGCTGAACAACTAACCCGCGACAAAATTTCTTTCCGCCTTTCTCCGCGCACCCGCCGGGGCAAGGCGCTTTTTCTTTCCCCTTGCAGTCCTCCCGCGAAAGTGGTATGATAGAAGGCAGAACGCAAGGAGGCGGCGAAGATGGAGCGCATCCGCAAAATTCCTGACGACAGCGACCGCGTATCCCCCGATGAGGACGACGAGGACATGTCGCCCTATGAACCGACGTACCGCGATGGCAGCGCGAAAAACGAGTGCTGGCGCGACGACGACGGCTGATGATCCCCCGAAAGGAGAAATCCCCATGCTGACCATTGATTTTCTGACAGACTATGTGTGCCCGTTCTGCCTTGTGACGAAGGAAAACCTCCGCGCGGCGCTGAAAACGCTGCACCAAGAGGCGGAAATCATCGAGCATCCGTATGCGCTGACCCCCGAAGGCGGCGAGGCGACCGACATCTGCGACGAGGAGCATCGGGCGTATTTCGCGCGGCTGAAAGAACCCGCGGAGGCGGTCGGGCTGAACATGCAGCTGCCGCCGGAAATCCGCCCGCGCCCAATGACGTATCTGGCGTTTGAAGGGGCGGTGCTGGCGGAAAAATCGGGCAAGCACGAGGCGTGGAGCGACCGGGTTTACCGCGCGTATTGGGTCGAGGGGCGCGACATCGGGCAGATTGACGTGCTGTGCGTGCTGGCGGCGGACATCGGACTGAATGCGGACGAAATGCGTCAGGCGCTCGAAAACCGCACCTACGCGGACGACGTGAAAGCCGCCATCCAGCACACGCTGGACACCTATCATCCGCGCGGCGTGCCGATTCTCTTCGTCAACGGGCAGCGCATCCGCTTGCGGGCGTACACGCTGCCGGAAATGACGGACGTGCTGCGCGGCGTGATTCCGGCGGAAGAAAATCAGGAGGAAACGGGCTGCTCCGCGGACGGATGCCGCCTGAATTGGTAAGCAATGCAAACACTAACACATCGGGTGCAGTATTATGAAACCGACCGCATGGGCGTGACGCACCACTCGAATTATATCCGCTTCATGGAGGAAGCGCGCGTGGCGTATCTGGAGCAGCTCGGCTTCCCGTATGCGGAACTGGAGCGCCGCGGGGTGATTTCGCCCGTGACGGCGGTGAACTGCAAGTATCTGGCGACGACGACGTTCGACGACCGCATCACGGTGGATGTGCGCGTGGAGGCGTTCAACGGCGTCGTGCTGACGATTGGCTACGACATGACGAAGCAGGACGGAACGCGTGTGTTCACCGGCTCGTCCGAACACTGCTTCTTGAATCCCGAAGGGCATTTCATTCGGCTGCAGCGCGATCAGAAGGAGTTTTACGAAATGCTGATGCGCGAGCTGAACGTCCATCATCCAGCAGAAGGAGAAACATCGCATGAATAACCAGACGACAATTGGCATTCTTGGTTCCGGCACATGGGGCATTGCGCTGGCGCGGCTGCTGCACCGCAACGGGCACGATGTGACCGTGTGGTCAAAATTCCCGAAGGAAATCGAAAATCTGTCTGCTACGCGCACGCATCCCGCGCTGCCAGGGCTGGTGATTCCGGAAACGGTGCATTTCACCTGCGATTTGCAGACAGTGGCAAGCGGCAAGGATATTCTGCTTTTTGCCGTGCCGTCTATCGCCATTCGGCAGACGGCGGAAAGCGCGCGCCCGTTCATCCCGGACGGACAGATTATCGTGGATGTTGCCAAGGGCATTGAGCCGGACACACTCATGACCATGACCGAGGTCATCCGCGACGAATTGAGCAAGGACGGTCAGCATGACCATGTGAAGCTTGTCGCGCTGTCCGGCCCGACCCATGCGGAGGAAGTCGCGCTTGACATGCCGACTTCCATCGTATCCGCCTGCACGGACATGCAGGTGGCGGAAACGGTGCAGGATGTGTTCATGAACACCTGTATGCGCACCTATACGAACACGGACGTGCTTGGCGTAGAGCTGTGCGGCGCGATGAAGAACATCGAGGCGCTCGCCGTCGGCATTTCCAGCGGGCTGGGCAACGGCGACAACGCCCGCGCCGCCCTCATCACGCGCGGCATTGCCGAAATCAGCCGTCTGGGGCTGAAAATGGGCTGCGCGGAGTACACGTTCGGCGGACTGGCGGGCATCGGCGACCTCATCGTGACGGCGACGTCCATGCACAGCCGCAACAACCGCTGCGGCATCCTCATCGGGCAGGGTGTTCCGCCGCAGGAAGCCGTTCGGCAGGTCGGCACGGTGGAGGGCATCAACGCGCTGCCCGCCGCGATGCAGCTGATGGAGCGCTATCAGGTGGAAATGCCGATTGCCAAGGCGGTGAACGCGGTCGTGAAGGGCGAAATCAGCGCGAAGGACATGGCGCTGGCGCTCATGACGCGCGACAAGACGAGCGAAGTGCGTCAGAGCGAATTGGCGGTTCGCTTCGAGAGCGCCCTCATGCGCCACATTTCCGGCGGCATCATGCGGCGCGTGATGGTCATCGGGGAATTTGCGGATTTGTCGCACGAGGCGATTGCGTTCCTGACCCGCGCGAAAGACGAGGGCGGACACCTGACGGTCGCGCTGACCGGATGTGCGCAGGATGTGCGGAAAATTTCGCTGCTGGCGCTGCGGTGCGTTGACCGCGTATTGGAATTGGAGACGGAGAAGCTGACGCTGCCGGAGCTGATGCGCCTGTACCGCATTGAGGTGCTTGTCTTGGCGCAAGGGCAGGACGTGCCGGAGCTGCTGCCGGCGACGGTGAAGGTGAAGTACCTCTAAGCCGCAGGTTCACCCCAATAAACACGCGGACACTGTATGCAGTTGTCACCAACTGAATCGCGCGAAAGGGAGTCCAGAGGGTCGAAGACCCTTTGGCGGAGTCAAGGGGCAGCACCCCTTGCGTCCCCCCAATAAACACGCGGAACCAGTATGAGAGTGTCACCAACTCAATCGCGAAAAGGGTGTCGAGAGGGTCGAAGACCCTTCGCGGGTGCAGGGCAGAGCCCTGCCGGAGTCCAGAGGCAGAGTCTCTGGCGCCTCCCCACGTCCTCCCATAAGAAAGGAAAAAAACGGATGCAAGCACAGGAAACCCTGCGGAAGTACTTTGGGCATGAGGCGTTCCGACCGGGGCAGGAAGTCATGGTGAATGCGCTGACGCACCACCGGGATGCACTCGGCGTGATGCCCACGGGCGCGGGGAAATCCATGTGCTATCAAGTGCCGGCGCTGATGCTGCCGGGGGTCTCGATTGTCATTTCGCCGCTGATTTCGCTGATGGCGGATCAGGTGGCGGCGCTCAAAAGCGCGGGCGTTCCAGCTGCGTACCTCAACAGCTCACTGACGCCCCGCCAGATGGATCTCGCCATGCAGCGCGCGCGGCAGGGCGCGTACAAAATCATCTACGTCGCCCCAGAGCGCCTCGAAACGCCCTCGTTTCAGACGATGGCGCAATCCATGCCGATTTCTCTGCTTGCCGTGGACGAGGCGCACTGTGTCTCCCAGTGGGGGCAGGATTTCCGCCCGGTGTATCTGCGCATCGCGGATTTCGTCGATTCGCTGCCCACCCGCCCGGTCATGGGCGCATTCACCGCGACCGCAACCGAGCGCGTCCGGCAAGATATCATCCGCCTATTGCGCCTGCAAAACCCGGAGACGGTCACGACCGGCTTTGACCGTCCGAACCTCTACTTCGAGGTCATCCGCCCAAAGAACCGTGATGCTGCCCTCATGGATATTCTCCGCCGGAAACGCGGCGAAAGCGGCATCGTCTACTGCGCAACGCGCAAGGCGGTCGAGCAGGTCTGCGACAAGCTGATTCGCGCGGGTATCGACGCGACGCGCTATCACGCGGGATTGAGCGACGAGGAGCGCAAGGAGAATCAGGAGAAATTTCAGTACGACACCTGCCCAGTGATGGTCGCGACGAACGCGTTCGGCATGGGCATCGACAAATCCAACGTGCGGTTTGTCATTCACTACCAAATGCCGCGCTCGATGGAGGCGTACTATCAGGAGGCGGGGCGCGCCGGACGCGACGGCGAGGCGGCGGAGTGCATCCTGCTGTACAACGGGTCGGACATTTTCACCGCGAAGTGGATGATTGAGCACACAGAGCCGAACGAGAACATGACGGCGGCGGAGCAGTCGGCGGTGCGCTATCAGGACATGAACCGCCTGAACCGAATGGTGGATTACTGCACGAAGCCCGGCTGCCTGCGGGCGTTTATCCTGCGGTACTTCGGGGAGAATACCGCGCAGGATTGCGGGCATTGCAGCGCCTGCTGCGGCGCGCGCTACGGCGAGGCGGAGGAAATCGCCCGGCAGCGGCGGCGAGGAGCGGACGGCGCACATCTGGGGCAGCAGGCGACGGCGGAGAAGGTCGGCAGCATCGGGAAAATCGAAGCCCCGGCAGGCGGCGATTTGTTCGAGCAGCTGCGGCAGGTGCGGATGGCGCTGGCAAAGCTGCACCACGTCCCGCCCTACATCATCTGCAACGACGCGACGCTGACAGAGATGGCGCGGCGCAAGCCGGAAACACTCGAAGGAATGCGGAGCGTCAGCGGCATGGGGGAAATCAAGACCGCGCGCTACGGCGAAGCCTTCCTTCAGGTAATTCGCCCGTATGTGGCGCAGGAGCGGAAGATGAAAGCGAACGTGAAGCTGCTGGCAGAGCGGGCGCAGTCCGCCGCGTTCCGCAACCCGGTGCGCACCGCCCCCAAGCCGATGCCGCCCAAGCCCGTCTACACGCCCCCGCCCGCGCCGGTCATCCCGGACATCGACTGGGACAACCTGAGCGACCCGGAGGTACTGTCTGACGCATACCTATCGGGTTTAACGATTCGCGAAATGTCGCAGAAATCCGGCCTATCCGAAAGCTGGCTTCGCGAAAAACTGCGGAGCATGGACTTGATATTCTGATGGGGAACGCCAGAGGTTCTGCCTCTGGACTCCGCAAGGGGCTTTGCCCCTTGACCCCACAAGGGAGTTCCT
>OLXK01002153.1_pt1 | contig 11644 bp, 10 predicted proteins | sample 1674321 | NCBI WGS metagenome assembly OLXK01 (sample SAMEA103958162, study PRJEB25191) | human gut metagenome | reverse complement strand
TTCCGTTTTGACGGTCGTTCCTTTTTCGCTCAGCTTGAAAACCCGTTCCAGTATGCCTTTTGTCTGGGCCATGGGCGTTCCCCGGTGGTTGAATGGTTTCGGATGATTCCCCCTAAAACAGACAACCCCTGTACATGGGAATCATGGACAGGGCAAGTCTGCTGAAAAACACGGCTGATTTTGCTCAGCTTTGATGATGGTGGCATGGCCCGTCCGGCTTGCGGAGACAGGCACAGGTGTTTTGCGGCGGCGTGTCGTTGAGGCAGCTTTCCACGGCGGCGATGATGGCGTCGTAGCCCGTGCAGCGGCAGAGGTTCCCGGCGTGCCCTCGGCGGATTTCCTCGCGGGTAACGGACTGGCCTTTGTGTTTTTCGATGAAGGCCGTACTGCTCATGACGAGGCCGGGCGTGCAGAAGCCGCACTGTACGGCAAAGTGGTCCACAAACGCCTGCTGTAGGGGGCTCAGTGCGCCGTCGTGTCCGGTCAGGCCCTCAATGGTCACCACCCGGCGGCCCTGTACCTGCCCGGCCATGACCATGCAGGAGGTCACCGCCCTGTCGTCCAGCAGCACCGTGCAGGCGCCGCATTCGCCGATGTCGCAGCCCCGTTTGGTGCCGGTCAGGCGGCAGTAGTCCCGCAGCAATGTCAGCAGCGACACCGTCCCCGGCGCCTCCACGCAGACGGGCGCGCCGTTGAGCGTAAAACCTATCTTCATTGGTCCGCCTCCTCTCGGGTGCGGCGCAGTGTCTGCAGCAGCAGCTCCGGGGCCACCGCCAGCTTGTAGCTGGCCGAGGCCCGCCGCCCGGCGGCCGCCACGATGGCCTGTGTTACCAGCTCTGCCGCCTGCATTTCCGCGGCAGGGGAGGGCTGTTCCCTCAAAAGCAGTGCTTCTGCTGCGTACAGCCGCCGCGGCGTGGGGAATACGGCGCCCAGCGCAAGGCGCAGTCCGGTCAGGCGCTGTCCCTCCCATCTGGCCGCACAGCAGGCGCTGAGCCGGGAGATGGCCAGCGCATTGCGCCGTCCCACTTTTTCATAGGCCATGCGCCAGCTCGCCTCCGGCGGGGAAAAGCGCAGCGCCTCTATGTATTCGCCGGGACGCAGCAGGGTCTGTCCCGGTCCGGTGATGAAGGTATCCACCGGTATGTCCCGGCAGGTGCCATCCGTGGCGCTGTACAGCCGCACCTCCGCGTCCAGCATGGCCAGCACCGGCAGGGTGTCCGCTGCGGGGCTCCCATGTGCCACATTGCCGCCGATGGTGCCCAGATTTCGTATCTGAGGGGACCCCACCTGTGATGCGGCAAGGCACAGCACCGGCGCGTACTGCCGCAGCAGCGCGTTTCGTTCTATCTCGGCGAAGGTCGCCGCTGCCCCGACGGACAGCACGCCGTCCTCCGACACGATCCGGTGCAGCGCCGCTGCGCCGGATATATCGATGAACACCGCCTCATGGTCATTTTCCCGGTTTTGCACCGGCATGATATCCGTGCCGCCGGCAATGCACCGGCTGTCGGGGTATTGTGCCATATAGGCCCGCAGTTCCGCGGGGCTGCCCGCTTGCAGAAACATAGCTACCTCTTTTTCTCGTCCAGTATGGCCCGTACCGTTTCCAGGTCCGCCGGCAGGGTGTCTATCCGTGCGCCCAGCGCCGCGGACATGGCGTTGGTGATGGCCGGCGCCACGATAGAGGTGGCCGGTTCGCCAATGCCGTGTACCAGCAGCGGCGGAACGCCGGCGCCTTCCTCCAGCAGCACCGTCCGCACGGGACACATATCCAGTGCTGTGGGCAGCAGATAGCTGTCCAGATCAGCGGCGCGTGTCACGCCGCCCGGTGTGTCGGCATTTTCCGTCAAGGCGTAGCCTACGCCCATGGATACACCACCGCCTACTTGTCCCACCGTGGCAGCGTGGTTAATGATGCGGCCCATGTCGTGTACGGCCACAAAGTCAGTTACGTCGGCCTTTCCGGTGATGGGGTCTATCTCTACCTCAGCGCCGCAGGCGCCATAGGCGTAGGACATATAATTGCTGCCCCGGCATTTCTCTCTGTCCCAGAATGTCTTGGGGGCAGCCCACCAGCCGTGGGCACGCATATCCCGTCCGGTATTCCGCAGGACCCCTACCGCCTCGGTGAAGGTCATCTGCTCGTCACCGCAGCGGACCAGCCCGTCCTCATATGCGATGGGTCCGTCGAACCCCCGGTATTCCCACAGTGCGGTGTTGATCTGCTGCTTGGCCTCCTGTGCTGCCAGCCAGGCGGCGTTGCCCGCGGTGATGGTCCCCCGTGAGGCGGCGGTGGACCCGGAATCCACACAGTAGTCCGTGTCCGCCGGCGCGATGTCCCCCAGGCAACGGATGGCCAGGCCTGGCCCCGGGAAGGGCTGACGCATGACCAGATATTCCGGCAGCCCCAGCTCCCGGCCGATAATGGCCGTCAGCAGCGTGTGGCCGCCCTGGCCCACCTCGCTCAGTCCGGTGCTCACGTTCAGACTGCCGTCCGCGTTTAATACGATGGTCACGCCGGAGGTGTCCTGCACCGGTGTGCCCGCACCGTAGGACTCGCCCCGGTACAGGCAGGCGATGCCCCTGCCCACCAGCTTTCCGTTCCGGACAAAGGGCCGCAGGCCCTCGCCGAATTCCCGCCGCAGGCGTTCCAGGCACGCACCTGCGCTCACGTCGCGCATGGGCTGGCCGGAGCCGGATATGTCGCCGTCCCGCAGCAGGTTTTTCTCCCGGAAGGCCCAGGGCGTCATGCCCAGCTGCTGTGCCAGCTCGTCCATCACAGATTCGGTGGCGAAGTCGATCTGCGGCGAGCCGAAGCCACGCACACTGCCGGCATAGCAGTTGTTGGTATAGGCCGCTTTCATGCACACGTCCACGTGTTCCACCCGATAGGGCCCTGTGGCTTCGATACCGCTGCGCCATGTGGTGGTCTTGCTCTTGGACAGGTATGCGCCGCCGTCCACAAAGCCCCGCACCTCAATGGCGGTCAGTGTGCCGTCCCGCTTTGCGCCGGCCTTGTAGTAGATGTGAAAGGGATGCCGCTTTACGCCCTCCAGCAGCGTCTCGCTGCTGCGCCATGTCATGCGGCAGGGCCGCCCGGTGTGCAGCGCCGCGATAGCGGCTCTTGCGGCCATAGCCCCGGCGTCGTCATCCTTGCCGCCGAAGGACCCGCCCATACCGGGCTGCGTCACCCGTACAGCGCTCATGGGCAGCCCGCAGGCCGCCGCCACGATACGCCGGATGTTGAAGGGTGCCTTGCACGGACAGTAGACCCGCAGCTCTCCGTCCTGAGGCGACACCACCACGCTCTCCGGCTCGATGGCCCCGGGGATCACCCGTTGGGTGCGGAACTCCCGTTCCACAATGATGTCCGCCTCGTCAAAGCCCTGTGCCGCCCGCCCCTTGCGGACGCGGTGTTCCAGTATCAGGTTCCCGTTGTCGTACAGCTTGGGCGCGTCCGGCAGCAGTGCTTCCTCCGGGTCGAATACCGCAGGCATGGGCTGGGCGTCATAGGTGACCAGCCGCGCCGCCCGGTCTGCCGCCTCCTGTGAGACGGCCGCGACCACGGCGATGCAATCGCCACGGCTCCGTATAGTGTCATATACCAGGATGGGCTTCTCATTGTCGCCCACATTTCGGCCCGGTATGTCCCGGGCGGTGTACACACCGGCCACGCCCTCCGCCGCTAGTGCCGCCGCGGTATGCACCGCCAGCAGCTTCCCATGGGGGAGGTCCGCGCGCACTGATTTTGTGTACAGTATACCGTCGAAGACGAGATCAGCCGCATATTTCGTCCGCCCGGTCACCTTGTCCCGGGCGTCCACCCGCAGGATGTCCTGTTCGCGCTGTGCCACAGCGGCATACCTCCCCTCTGTGTTCTCTGTTTTCCGTTACGGCAGCAATTCCGCCGCCCAGTCCTCTGCCTGTGCCAGCGCCTGCTGTTCGATATGGGCGGCGGACCGCAGTCCCTGCTGGTCCAGACCGTCGTAATGTACGCCGCCCACGGCAGCCACGGCACAGCCGGCCACGGCACTGAGCCGTTCTGCCAGCGCCCGCAGCAAGAATTCGTCCTTGTGCCCGCTGCGATTGAGAACGCTGCTGTCGGCGCTGTCCGCGCCGCTGCCTGTCAGGCTCTGCCGGTGTGTGGCCAGTACGACGCAGCCTATGTGGGCCGCCCCGCCGGTCACGGTCAGCAGCAGGTCGCCGCCCAGCCGTTCCAGCCGATAGTGTATGGACAGTCCGCCGTCGCTCAGTGTTCGCTCCACCACACGCTCAGCCATTTCCGTTCCACCTGAACCTTTCCCCGCCGTCCAGACCCAGCAGCCGCAGCGTCCGGCTGACTGTCTGATCCACGATGTCGTCCACCGTCTGCGGCCGGCTGTAAAAGGCCGGTACCGGCGGCAGGATAATGCCGCCCATCAGCGTTACCGTCTCCATATTGCGGATGTGGCTCAAATTCAGCGGTGTTTCCCGCGTCAGCAGTATCAGCCGCCGCCGTTCCTTCAGCATCACATCTGCCGCCCGCACCAGCAGGCTGTCGTCATAGCCCATAGCGATGCCCGCCAGGGTCTTCATGCTGCATGGGGCGATGACCATGGCGTCCGCGCAGCTGGAACCGCTGGCCGCCTGTGCGGCCATATTGCGGTTGTCGTATACCCGGTCAGCCAGCGCCTTGACCTGCTCCACGGTGTAACCCGTTTCCAGCCGTATGGTCTCTGCGCCCCAGTCGCTGAGTATCAGCTCTGTCTCCTGTCCCAGCGCCCGCAGTGCCTCCAGCAGCCGGATACCGTATATACAGCCCGTCGCACCGCTGATGCCCACTGCCACCATGTCCATCCCTCCTGTCTGTTTCGTACATTTTGCCCGGCCCGCGGGCATTACAGTGCCTCTGTGATCCGTATGATCGTCTCCGGCTCTGTGAAGTTGGCAGTGCCGATCTCCACGGCCTTTGCGCCGGCGGCCATGTATTCCTTTACGTCCGCGGCGCACACGTCGACAGCGACCTCCTGGGCCACCCGCCATGTCTGGAACACGGACAGAGGCCGTATGGCCGGGCCGGACAGTCCGCCCACCATGCTGCCCAGCCGTGAGCTGCCGTCCGCCTGCAGGGCCATGCCCCAATAGGTGTTGGCGCATACCACCGCCTGCGCCCCGGCGTCCTGTGCCGTCCGCGCCGCATCTACGATGTCTCCGGCGCAGGGTGACAGCTTCGCCCACACCGGCAGCCGTCCGTCTGCGGCGGCACGGATGCGCTGCGCGCACTGCTCCAGATACGCCTTGCTTCCCAGTGTCCGGTATTCCTCGTAGGTGCAGTGGAGGTTCACCTCCACGCCGGCCACTGCCGGCAGCTCCGCCAATGCGTCCGCCATACGCCGTATTTCCTCCGGTGTGCCGGTGACGCTGGCAATAATGGGCACGTCATAGCCCACCAGTCCCTTGTAAAATACCTGCGTGAATTTCTCATATCCGGGGTTTTGCATCCCCACGCAGTTCAGCAGCCCCGAGGGCGTCTCCCACAGCCGGGGCGCCTCCGCGCCACGCCGGGGTTTGACGGTCATCGTGCGTGTCACCAGCCCGCCCAGACGGTGCAGGTCGATATAGTCCGCATAGGAGGAGCCGAAGCCCATCGTGCCCGCCGCGTTCAGCAGCGGCGAATGCAGCGTCACGCCGCCCACTGTGATGTTATCCATGAAAGATCACCTCACCCATCGGGAATACCGGTCCGTCCACGCAGACTTTTTTGTACAGCACGCCGCCGTCGGCTTTCCGCATGGGAAAGCCGCAGCCGGAGCACGCGCCGATGCCGCAGGCCATGCGTTCCTCCAGAGACACATAGCCCTCCGCGCCGTTTTGTGCGGCCCACTGCTGCACCTTAGCCAGCATGGCCGTCGGCCCGCAGGCGTACACGACGCCTGCCGCTGTTTCCGGCAGGATATCCGTTACCAGGCGGCCTTCGCTCTCATAGGCGGTGTGTACTGTCCCGTAGGTCCGCAGCGTCTTTCCGCACAGGTCATGGGCCGCGTCGCGGCAGCCCAGATACACGGTCACAGCCGATCCTGCATCATGCAGTGCCCGGGCCAGCATACACAGGGGCGCCGCCCCCATGCCGCCGGCTACCAGTATCGCCTGCTCGCCCTCCACGGGGAACGGCGTGCCGATGGGGCCCATCACGTCCAGGGCTTGGCCCGCCCGCACGGCGGACAGCAGGTCGGTGCCTGTGCCCACCACCCGATAGAGCAGTGTCAGCGTGCCGCCGATGCTGTCGGCTTCGCAGATGCTGATGGGCCGCCGCAGCAGCGGTGCGGTGCCGCTGCCCACCCGGATAAACACGAATTGTCCCGGCCGGCAGCGCTGTGCGATCACCGGTGCGTGGAGTGTCATTTTATAGTAGCCGTCCAGAATACGGCTGTTTTCCCGTACGGTGGCCATTTCACGAGTCCTGTCAGACATATTCCGCCTCCTGCGGCTTACTTCCGCCGCTTATCCATAAAGTCCCGCAGCATTTCCTCGATATACGGTGCGTCCTGTCCGGGGGTGAACACAGGGGCAAACGCCTCCTTGTCCTCCAGCGGCGCGGTAGCGTCGATGCCCATCTTGGACGACGCACGGGGATACGGCGCGGAGGGGTCCAGCGTGGGGCTGTACATCACCGGCAGTATCATCACATCCCGGTCCGCCTGCATACGGGTGTTGATCGCCCATTCCACCTGCTGCATATCATGTACGTCGATATCCTCGTCCACCACCACACACAGCTTGATGCCGATGTTGGCCGCCAGAAGGGCGGTCATCACATTCCGCGGCTCATAGGGATGGCGCTTCTTGATGGACACCACGCAGTGGTGGCGGCTGGTGCCGCCGGAGGTCAGGCAGATGTCGTGGATGTCTGGGCAGATCTTGTACGCCTCGCGGTAAGCCAGCGCTGTGGCCGCCAGATCCATCATCCAGTGGTTTTCCGTCATGGGCATACCGGTATAGGCATTCTGGAAAATGGCGTCCTTCCGCATGGTGATTGCGGTGATCTCCACCACCGGGGCTTTGCGTACCTCGCTGTACGTGCCGGGATACTCACCGAAGGGGCCGTCGTCCTCCCGCAGACCGGGCAGGGTGCGTCCCTCGATAACGATCTCCGCGGTGGCAGGCACCTCTACGTCGATGGTCTTGCACTTGACCATCTTCACCGCCTCGCCGCGCAGGCCGCCGGCCATGCCCATCTCATCGGTGCCCAGTGCCGGCCGGCACTGTGACGCGATGGCGATGATGGGGTCGCCGCCGATGACCGTGGCGATCTCCGTGCCCTTTCCGTTGTCCTCATTGCGCTCAATGATGGTGCCCAGGTGCCGTCCCTTGGGGGCAAAGCAGGTCATGTGGTTCTTGTCCAGCAGCAGCATCCGGTGCATGGAGGAGTTCCGCACACCGGTGATGGGGTCGTTGGCCATCTGTACGCCGGCGGTGATATACGGCCCCAGGTCCTTCTCGAAGTTCGTCAGGATGGGCAGCTTGTACAGGTCCACCGCGTCGCCGGTCAGCACCACCTCGTGCACGGGAGCCTCGTCGTCACCCACCGTTACCGGCGGAATAAACTTGTTCTCGTGGGCCACGTATTCCTTAATAACGCTCTTTGTATCATCGCCCAGACCCAGTGCCAGATGCACTCTCTCGCGGGTGCCGTACAGGCCGGACAGCACCGGCATATCATAGCCCTCCACATTGGTGAAGAGCAGCGCCGGACCACCCATGTCCGATGCCTTGCGCGTAAAGGCGCATATCTCGTGTACCGGGCTGACCTTCTTGTCGATGACCATCAGGTCGCCCCGCTTCTTCAGCTCCTCCAGAAATTCCCGCATATCGTTGTAATGTGCCATATGACTGTCGCTCCTTCCGTTCTGTCTGTGGCTATCGCGCCGTCCGTCGTCTGCGGGCCGCGCTGTTGCGTATGATGTTGTCCACGGTGTTTCGCTCCTGCTGGCATGGATGAGGGAGACTGTGTCCGTCGACTGTGTACAGTATACATTACAGTGTACACTACGATTTTTTCCCGCGCCAGGGGAGGGGAGAGGCGGCGGAACACCAGCCGCCGCAAAAATGATGTTACAGTTTACACGTCGGCCCGGGCAAAGTCAATAACCGGGCCATAGCGGTTTCACATCACTGCTATTTGTTGAAATGATACATTTCACAATAAGAAAGTTCATGTGCCATTTATACGACACTATTGTCTAAGGAAAGGCAATGCTTTGGACAGGCCGCCGCACACAGGCCGCATTCCCGGCACCGCCGGTCAGATACCCGCCATTGCTTGGCCTGCCGGTCCACGGACAGCGCGCCATAGGGACATTTCTTCGCGCACAGGCCGCAGAATACGCAGCCCTCCGTGGTGTGCAGCCGCCGTATGCCGCCCTCTGCCTTTACGGGGCGGTAGGGCAGATCATGGATGTCCAGTCCCGTGGCATCGCATACCGCATTGATGATGGCCGGTGCGCTGGGCACCACCGCGCACTCCGAAATGCTCTTGGCGCCGTAGGGCCCGGTAGGTTCGCCCTCTTCGATAAAATCCGTCTGCAAACGGGGCATTTCCGTGGCCCGGAAGGGCCGGTAACTGTGCAGGCTGCTGTCTCGCAGCTGCCCTGCCGCGTCAAAGGCCAGTTCCTCCCGGAGCGCGTAGCCCAGCCCCATCTGTATGCCGCCCTCCAGCTGTCCCTCGATGCCCATCCGGTTCATCACCCGTCCCACATCGTGTACAGCGATGTAGTCCGTCACCGTCACCGCGCCGGTGGCCTTTTCCACCTTTACCCGCGCCATATGTACGCCGTAGGACCCGGGGGTGTGTGCCGATGCGTGGGTGGCCACACCGAATATCTCATGCTTTTGTACGCTCTGGGCGTAGTTCATTACCTCTGCCAGCGAGGCGCTGCCGCCCTCCGGCAGCCACGCCCGTCCGTCGTGCAGAGAGATGTCCTCCGCCTGGCCGCCCAACAGTCCGGCAGCGGCGCACCGCAGCTGTACCGCCGCGTCCTCCGCGGCCTTCTGCACCGCGCCGCAGCTGACATACACGCCCCGACTGGAAAAGTCGCCCAGGTTCCACCCGCATACATCCGTGTCCGAGGCCACGCAGGCCACCTGTTCCGGTGGGATTCCCAGCGTCTCCGCCACGACCTGTATCTGCACCATCAGCTGTCCGTTGCCCATATCGTGGGTGCCGGAGTGCAGCACGCAGGTGCCGTCATCGTTCATCTTGACCACCATGCAGTTCTGGTCGATCTGCGAGCCGAAAGCCCCGCTGCCGTGCAGTCCCATGGCCCAGCCCTCGCCGATGAGGTACTTTCCGCCCTCATCGTCCATGTCCGGCCAGTTCTGCCGCAGTGCCATGGCCCGGCGCACGCAGTCCTTGGGCCGGGGGTTGCCGATGGGGTGCCCCGCGAACAGGTCGCTGTCCTCCGGATCCACCAGATTTTTCATCTGTAATTCCGTGTAGTCCATGCCCAGCGCGCCGGCGATCTTATACAACTGCCGTTCCATGGCAAAGAATACCTGCGGCGATCCGTAACCCCGCATGGCCCCCGCCACCGGCGTGTTGGTATATACCGGTATGCCCACAAAGCGCATATTCGGTGTTTTGTAGCCCTTGAATACCTTGGCGCTCATGGCGCCGATCACGTTCCCTGCGCTGGAGGCATATGCTCCGGTGTTGGTGATGGCCGTGATCTCCTGTGCCACGATGGTGCCGTCGTTTTTCACGCCGGTCTTCACCGTGATGACGCTGGCATGCCGCACCCGGGTGGATACCATGCACTCCCGCCGTGTGGCGGTGAATTTCACCGGCCTGCGGCACAGCATCGCCAGCGCTGCGGGGATCAGCTCCACCGAGGACTCCATCTTTCCGCCGAATGCGCCGCCCATGGTGGGGCTTACCACCCGCACCTTGCTCAGCGGCAGGCCGAATATCCGGCTCAATACGATCCGCTCGCCAAAGGTGTTCTGATACGGTGCGGTGACGGTCAGCCGTCCCTGCGCGTCCACCTCCGCGATGGCGGTGTGGGGCTCGATGGCACAGTGGTGTACCGCCGGCGTGCGGTAGGTGTCTTCAAACACCCGGTCCGCCTCCTGAAAACCCTTCGCCACGTCTCCCGTGTTTTTCTCGATCCGCAGCGCGATGTTGCTGCTGCCGTGCAGGGGATAGGCGTCCTCCCGCATGGCCTCCAGCGGATCCGTCACCACTGGCAGCGGCTCGTATTCTACCTCGATCAGGTCGATGGCCGCCTGGGCGATATCCTCTGTCTCTGCCGCCACCGCCGCCACCCGGTCACCCACAAAGCGCACCGTGTCGTCAAAAATGCGCTCCGTCTCGATAGGCGCCGGCGCCTGCATATAAAACCGCGTGGTGCTGTTGAACCGTGTCTGCGGTGTGTTCTGATAGGTAGCCACTGCCCACACGCCGGGCAGCGCCTCCGCCGCTGTGGTGTCGATGCGCTTGATCCGCGCGTGTGCTATCGGCGAGAAAAGCGCCTTGGCGTACAGCATCCGCGGCATGGTCATGTCGTCCACATACAGCAGTTCCCCTGTTGCCTTGGCCGCCGCGTCCTGCACCGGGTAGCTCTTTCCGATGTACGTCAGTTCCTTCACCGGTCCTGCGCCTCCAGCCGCCGCGCCGCCTCCCGGACGGCCTCCTCGATCTTGTAGTAGCCGGTACAGCGGCACAGATTCGGTGCCAGCGCCTCCCGTATCTCCTCGTCACTGGGGTGCAGCGTCTTGTCCAGCAGTGCCTTGGCGCTCATCACCATTCCCGGCGTGCAGAAGCCGCACTGGACGGCTCCGCAGTCGATAAACGCCTGCTGTATGGGGTGCAGCTGTCCGTTCCGGCTCAGCCCCTCTATGGTCTCCACCCGATGTCCCGCCGCATCCTTAATAGGTACCTTGCAGGCGTTCACCGCCGTGCCGTCCAGTATCACGCGGCAGGCGCCGCAGTCGCCGGAGGAGCATCCGTTTTTCGCGCCGGTCAGGCCCAGCGTCTCCCGCAGTACCCGCAGCAGCGTCCACTGGGGCGGCACGCATACCGTGCGGAGCACGCCGTTTATATATAATGAGAAGTTCTCCATGTGCCGTCCTCCGCTTCTGCCGCCCGGCGTTATCCGCCCATGTCCGAACCGGCTGTATCTGTCTGCCCCGGCATACTGTGTCCCGGGCAGGGGCCGCCGGTCATGGTATACAGCGCAGACGCTGTTTCTGCGTGTATTCGGATTGGATACTGTATACAGTATTCTTTGCGTACATATTTTACTCGCATTTCACCCCGCCGTCAATAGAAGTGCAGCATTTCTGCCCTTAGCACAAAAATAAACCCCACTTTTTTGACAATTATGACAAATCATACCCGCCCCGCCCGCAGCCCTCAAGCCTTCCCCTCGAGGGGTTCGCGGTGTTGAATGACACGCCGGTGGCCTGTCAGACCCGTGAACCGACCCGCAGGGAGACAGGTGCCCCGAGGGGGCGGATGAGGTGTCCCGCCGCAGCGGCCCCCCAATTCCCATTTTCTGTCAAATTCTCCCGTTTTCCATTCCCGGTAACAGAAAAAATGTGTAAAATTTCCATAAAAAGGCTGGACAAACGGTGAGACTGTGCTATAATCTGACTATCCGCAGAGGTA
>OLXK01002132.1_pt1 | contig 11727 bp, 14 predicted proteins | sample 1674321 | NCBI WGS metagenome assembly OLXK01 (sample SAMEA103958162, study PRJEB25191) | human gut metagenome | reverse complement strand
ATATGAGCTTTTTAGATGAAGATATGGAGATGATCGAGGTGCTGGATCATCCGGCGCTTTTTTCAAACGGTAGAATCCCGCGCGCGGCTGTGCCGAAGGGTCTTTATGCGTATGATCTCTACGAAAGCTGCGACACAGGAAATTTCTGCTACATTGCGCCGCTCGTAGTGGTCAACCACGGCGGCACGGTGCTTACAAAGGAACCCATTGACTTTGGCGGCGCGGACAGGATCGACCTGACGGAAGACACCTCGCCCAACTTCCTTGGCGGTACTATGCGTGTGCATGACTTCATGGTAGCGTCTCTGGACGAACTGCGGCAGTACAGCGAAGAACCGCTGCCTTCCTGCGAGATGTGCTTGTAATATGCTTCGTTTTGCGGCGCTTCTTTGTTGCTTATTGTGAATAGCTTTGTGCCGGTGCTTGCAGTATGCTTGCCTTGCAAATCAAACAGAAAGGACGAAGCCCAATGGCAGACAAGAAAAACCTTTGTGCGCAGATCGGCGCAGCGCTCCACGCGCGTGTGCGGCAGGAGCAGGAACGATCCGGACAAACACTCAGCGAATATGTGGAACAGCTAATTCAAAATTATTACGACATGAAGGAGAACACAAAAATGACAGGCGATATGAGAACGATGGCGATCCAGCTCCCGGAAGAACTCTTCGAGCGGCTGAAAGCGCACCTCAAGAAAAACAACCTCAAGCAGAAGCAGTTCATCATCGGACTGATCGAGGACGCGCTGGAACAGGACGAAGAAGATACCACGGCGCAGGCAGACAGCGAAAGCGCTTCGGAGACAGAAGAACCCGACGAACCGGATACGGATGTCGAAGAAGAATAACCACCCAGCGCCGCCGCAGGATGATCTGCGGCGGCGCTTTTTTCGTCTATGGAGGTGATTAAAATTTACATTTACCCCGACAATTTAAACGCCAAAGCTACGCTCTGGCTCTGGCAGCTTCGGGACTTGGCCGTCATCGGCATTGGGCTGCTCATTGCGGTGCTTGCGCTGACGCAGCTTGGGCTGTTTCTGCCCATGGTGCTGGTGGCGGCGTATGCATTTTTGTCCATCCATCTGGACGGACTCAGTGTGCTGGATTTTCTCTCATTTGTGGTCAGCTTCTATCTGACCGAACAACAGCTTTTTGAATGGGAGGACCCGACGTGAAAAAACAGAAGAAAGATAAACGGCGGCAGTCCACCCAGCAGCTCATGGGCGTCAAAAAGATCACGGACTACTGCATTTCCACCGACGCGGGTGACTTGGTGTTTTATATCATCAAGCCCACAAATATCAGCGTCCTCCCGGCTGGTGCGGTCAGTGCGAAGATCCGTGCGCTCCAGAATACACTCAGCGCGCAGGCCGGTGTCGAGCTGCTGGCAATGAACTCCCGCGAGAGCTTCAATGCGACGTGCCTTTTTTACCATGACCGGATGCAGGCAGAGCAGAACCCCGCGATTCGGGAATTGCTCGAACAGGATCGTGCATTTCTGGATGAAAAGCAGGTGCAGATGACACTGGCGCGGGAGTTCTATCTCGCCGTGCGTCTCAAAAACGAGAAGCCAGATACGGCGTACACCTTACTTTCCACCATCGAGACAAAATTCCGCGACAACGGCTTCACCACGCGCCGTGCCGGAAAAGAAGACCTCAAACGCCTGCTTGCTATCTATTTCGAGCAGAACACGACAACGGAGCGCTTCGAGGACTACGACGGTCAGCGCTTTCTGGAGGTGATCTAGTGGGGCTTTTTAAGCGCAAACGAAAACCGGACGAAGAAACCGAGAATCTCAAGGTGTTTCTGGACATGATCGCGCCCAGCATCGTGAAATTTGAAACCGGCTATTACATCTGCGGCAACACGTTCCGCTGCATTTGGGCGCTGCGCGAGTACCCAACATCGACCGACGATCTTGCCATCCTGCGGCATTTGGGCGAAAAGCACGGTGTGACGCTGCACATCTATACGCGCATGGTCTCTCCGCTCGAAGAACGCAAGATCGTCCACAATGCCGAGATCCGCAACCGGATGAATCGCGGCAGTTCACAAAATATGCAGCAGGCAGTAGAGGCGGAGAGCAATTTGCAGGATGTGGCGAACCTCATCGGCTCCCTGCACCGGAACAAGGAGCCGCTTCTGCACTGCGCCGTCTACATCGAAATGATCGCGGGAGATATGCAGGAGCTGCAGATTTTGCAGACGAATGTGGAGGTCGAACTCATGCGCTCGAAGCTGAATGTGGACAAGCTGAAGCTCCGCCAGCAGGCAGGCTTCTGCGCGGTCAGCCCGGTCGGGTTCAACGCCTTCGGTACGGAGTACGAGCGCGTCCTGCCAGCCAGCTCCGTGGCAAATCTGTTCCCGTTCAACTACTCCGGCAAGACAGACCGAAAAGGCTTTTATATCGGCAAGGACAAATACGGCAGCAACATCGTAGTAGACTTCGACCAGCGCGACGAAGACAAGACCAGCGCCAATGTCCTCATTCTCGGCAACTCCGGTCAGGGCAAGTCTTACTTGATGAAATTATTGCTCTTAAACTTCCTTGAAGCCGGAAAATCTGTTATCACGCTGGATGTGGAGCATGAGCAGTGGGAGCTGTGCCAGGCGCTCGGTGGGTGCTTTGCGGACATCATCGAGGGAACGTATAAGATCAATCTGCTGGAACCACGATGCTGGGATACCGACGCTGATCCTTACGATGTGGATGCACCCAAAGCGTTCCGGCAGTCCACCAGACTGGCGCAGCACACATCCTTCCTCAAGGATGTTTTTCGTACCTATAAGGACTTTACGACAGCGCAGATCGATACGATTGAAATTATGTTAACCAGGCTATACACGGAATGGGGCATCACAGAGGAAACGGATTTTTCGCAGATGCGGCCGGAGGACTACCCCATTCTCTCAGAATTGTATGATTTTATCGAGATCGAGTACGAGAATTTTGATGAAACGAAGCCGCAGCTCTACACCAGAGAAACGCTCCAGCAGATCCTGCTGGGGCTGCACTCCATGTGCCGAGGCGCGGATTCCAAATTCTTCAATGGGCATACGAACCTGACCTCGACCCGCTTTTTGGTCTTCGGTGTAAAGGGTCTTCTGTCCGTGGCGCAGAATGTGCGCAGCACAATTCTTTTGAATTTGCTGTCGTATATGTCGGATAAGCTGCTGACCGAGGGCAATACGGTTGCGGCGCTGGATGAACTCTATATCTGGCTCTCGAACCCGGTTGCCATCGAGTATATCCGCAACTCGCTCAAGCGCGTGCGCAAAAAGGAATCCGCGCTGGTGCTGGCAAGCCAGAACCTCGAAGATTTTGACCAGCCAGGCGTGCGCGAGATGACAAAACCGCTCTTCTCCATCCCGCCGCACCAGTTCCTGTTCAACGCCGGTTCGATCGACCGCCGCGCGTACATGGATATGCTGCAATTAGAGGACAGCGAATTTGACCTCATCAAGTTCCCGCAGCGTGGCGTGTGCCTCTACAAATGCGGCAACGAACGATATCTTCTGGAAGTCCACGCGCCGCCGTATAAGGAAGCGCTGTTCGGAAAGGCTGGCGGACGCTGATGGTAGTATCTCCGATGCTCATAAAGGTCGCCGCCGCACTGCTGACCAGCGAAAAGGGGCGCAAAGGCGTCGGCTTTCTGCTGGTCGCTATTTTCGCACCGGTCATCCTGATCGCGGCCATCCTCTGCTCTGCCACATCGGGTGGTGCTGACCACAACAACCTGGCGGTCGAAGCGCCGTTCTACGGAATTAGCTTTACGGATTCTGTGCCTGTCGAGTTCCAAACGCACATCACGGATATGCAGACGGCTTTCACCCTTCTGGATTCGGCGGTGGCGGACGCCAACACGACTATGACCGACGGCAATCGCCTTGACCCGATCCAGGTCAAGGCGATTTTTTATGCGCTCTGCTTTGGCGAAAGTGCGCCGAGCCAGCGCGCGGCAGACCGCTTCGTGGACTGTTTTTTTATCACAGAACAGCGAACGCGAATTGTAGTCACTGAGCTGGAAGACGGCAGCACGGTCGAGAGGGAGGAAGTCTACACAGCGACTGTGCCGCTCTCGCTGGCGGCAGCGTATGAAAATCTTGCGGCAAAGCTCGGAAGAACCATAACCGATGAGGACAAAGAAAACGCCGCGCACATCTACACGATGATCGCGGGCAACGCCAACGGCAGCGACGGGACCGGCGCATCGGGCAGCACAATTCAGATCGACTACGGCAGCGGAACCGGCAGCACCGAACTGGACACGTCCAGCTTCACGAACCCGGCCGGTAAGAACGCCGACGATCTGGTGCAGTACGCCATCCATGCCTATCAGGAGCATTGGGGCTATGTGTGGGGAACGTTCGGTCTTGTATTGACGGAAAGCCTGTTCGAAGCAAAACTCGCGCAGTATCCGGATGCTCTTGCAGGCAATGCGGATTTTATCCGCCAGACGTGGGTCGGCGGCAGAACGACAGACTGCGTCGGACTGATCAAAGGCTATGGCTGGTTGGACGCAGAGACGGAAGAAATCGTCTACAATACCAACGGGATGCCGGATATCACCGCAAACGAGATGTACCACGCCGCGACCATCTCCGGCCCCATCGATACCATCCCCGAAACACCCGGTCTTGCCGTCTGGCACGACGGGCACATCGGCGTGTACATCGGCAATGGCGAGGTGGTCGAAGCAATGGGCACGCGCTACGGCGTGGTCAAGACCAAGCTCGAAGGTGCGCGTTGGACGCACTGGCTGAAGATTCCGTACATCAGCTATGACTGAGGAAAGGACTAAGATGAACGTCTTAATGGTGGAGCCGGGAAAGGCTCCGTATGAAACGCAGATTGGTGATGATCTGCAAAGTATGCAGGCTCTCGTCGGCGGATATCTGGAAGCCGTGTATCCCTTTGAACAGCCCGTCGCGCTGGTCTGCTGCGAGTCCGGAAAGCTGGACGGTCTGCCGCTCAACCGTGCGCTGCGCGATGCAGATGGCGATGTCTATGATATCGTCGCGGGGAAATTTTTTATCGTCGGCTCGGTCAAAGTGATTTCACCGACCTGCCGCACGAACTCGCTGAGCAGTTTGCAGAACAATTTCGGCAGCCGGAAATATTTATGCACGTGGATGACAAAATCGTTGCCGCGCCGATGCCGGATGAGCAGGCGCAGAGCGGTATGTCATACTGACAGCGCAATTGAAAACTGCCCAACGGCATGGTAAGATAGGGACAGAGGTGAGTGTATGGAAAACCGTCAATTTGAAGCTATGCTTTCCGTCGCGCAGGAGCGGCTGGCGCAGCACATACCGGAGGACATTGCGGGAAAGGCTGGCACGCAGTATGCAGACGGTTCGTTTTCATTGAAAACGCTTGGGCAGACCGTGACTGTCCGGCTGTCGGACTGCACGATTCAGCCGCCGCTTTCCAAGTGGCACGCGCTGACACTGCTGCACTATCTGGACCTGGCAGACGGTGCGCCGCTGACCGGCCGGACGATCACATTTTCCCAATACAAGGACGGGCTGGTACGCGGCGGCGGTCTTGACCGTAACGCGGAGCTGATCGTCCGCCGCGACCTTGGCATCCTGCCGCCAGAGGAACTGGAGCGGCGGTACAGATCGCTCGGCGCGGAGATCCTGCCGTCCAACGCGGATTTCTGTGCGCGATTTGATTTCGCGCCGCGCTATCCTGTATGGCTGAAGGTCTGGTTCGCAGACGAGGAATTTCCGGCATCCGGACGGCTGCTGTTGGATGAAAGCGCGCCGCATTACCTGACGATCGAAGATGCGGTCACAGTCGGTTCGCTCATTCTCGACCAGCTCACCGGCGCACAGCATTGGGCAGTATAAAACAAATACGCACAGCAGGCACATGGTAAAAACCGTGTGCCTGCTTTTTGTAGAATGGAGAAGTTTATGAAACAGGCAACAATTCAAATCACATTTGAAGAAGAAAAGCTCCGCGCCCTCCGGCGCTACATCGCCAAGCGCGATTCGACGTTGGAACTTGAACTCCAAAAGGCAGCCCAGCGGCTCTACGAGAAGGTCGTGCCTGCCGCTGTGCAAGAGTACATCAGTGACTGCGCACAGGAGCAACTTGAACGCAGACCGCCGAAGAAACCGGAGGTGCCGAGATGAGCACAGCGGGCTTTCACATCACGGAGGACTGCGCGGAGGCCTATCTGCAAAACGAATCCGGCATGGAGTTTTTGCAGCTTGCCAGACGGCTCCATGATTATCTCTGGCAGGGACAGCATCTGCCAGTACGGAGCCTCTTTGAAGCGACGGACGGCTGCAAAGAAATCAGCCGAGAGGCGTTCGATACGCTGGCAAAGCGCCGCATGGAGAACACCGGCGAGGTCAGTGGACTGTTTGAGCTGGACTTCGACGCGCGGACGCTTTCTGCGCTCAACATCATGGACGGCTGGAGGGTCTACGCGATGAAGGATGTGGCGGATGCGGCAGCGCAGGCATATCAGGAAGCGGAGATGTCCGAGGATGCCCGCTGGCGCATCTTCCTCGACCGGCTGGACGGGCAGGAGCTGACCGCGCCAGGCAGACTCACCGTGCGGAATTTCTATTTTGAGGACACCATTAAAGCGATGGATGACCGAATACTGAATTTTTATGTCGTCCCGTGTTTCAACGTCGATGCAGTGTTTGGCACATTCGTGGAAACCGATGAAAACGACCATGCGCTGAACGTCTATGCCAACTACGATATGCAGCGCCAGCAGGTCTGCGATGAGCTGGAAATGACGCTCTATGGCAGCGGGATCGAGGATCAGTCTCTTACCTATCACCTGAATGCTGCAGAGAAAGAAGTGCTGCGCGAAAAAATGGACGCCTACTGTATGCAGCGGGAACATAAGCCGCTGGAGCAGCTCTGTCGGGAACTTTTGCAGGAGCAGGATGTGCCCATACAGGAGATGCAGATGTGACCGCCAGCCCTTCCCACGCCGTCGCGCCCGTGTCGGCGGTTTGTGCGGCTTTCGCAGCCCAGCCGAGCGCGTACCCGCCGGAAGCCCGAAGACCGGACGTTGCACCGCCGTGCGGGAGCGTTGCGGAAATGGCAAACGCAGAAGAAGGACGCCTGCAGGCGGCTTTCGGCAGAGGGAGAAGCCGCAAGCGGCGAAGCAGGAGAAAGGCCTGACGCTTTTCTGCGTCCGGCCGTCCACTTCTGCCCGCAGTGCGGGCAGTTTCGGGGGATAAAAATGGCGCTTTTTTGCGGCTGTCAAAAGTGGAATGACGCTGTTATTGCCCAAAAGCCGCAAAACGCCAGTAAAATCAAGGACAATTTTGACGCTATTATGATTTTTGGAGGTTTTGAACATGAAAACAGAAGAACGAAGCCGCCACACAGTCTGGATGGAAGATACAGTTTGGCAGCGGGTGCAGGAACACTACAAAAGCGACGGATGCAGCACACAGAACGAGTTTATTGCAAAGGCAATTCTGTTCTACTGCGGCTATTTACAGAGCGAGTACGCTGGAGACTTTCTGCCGAAGATCCTTGGTGAAACGCTCGAAGCCATTCTCAGTATGTTCGGAGATCGAATCGGCAAACTGCTTCTGAAGCAGGCTGTTGAGCAAAACATCTGCAATCATATTCTCGCATCAGACACAGATATTGACGCGGCAACATACCAGAAAATGCGTGGCATGAGCTATCAGGAGGTGCTGCGGACAAACGGACAAATCTTGTTCCCGGAGGTTCTGCGCCAGCAGAAAAGGCTCTGAGCATACAGAGAAAAGCAGCTTGCAAGCCCGAAAACTTGCAAGCTGCCTTCTAAAAAATCCATGCTTTACTGCACCCGATATCCGGCCATAATCAGGCCAACGATCACCTGCCAGAAGTCGGTTTCTTCTGCACAATAATACTGGCAGTCTGGAATCTCGTGAAAGGACACAATGCGGTTTTCTTCATCCAGCCATGCTTCAAATAGACTTAGCATTTACTTGACCTGCTCCATAAGATAAAGGTTCAGCCTTGACTGCATTCGCTCCACCGCAGTATCCAGATCAATATTTCCAGAAACTAGATCGCCCATTTCTTCCAAAAGAATTGACATTGCCTCTTCATCATAAAAATCCATAGTCTCGCACGTTTTTGCCAGATCGACAATCAATTGCACATCATCAAATGTTGTGATTTCGGCATAGGGAACCTCTATATTTTTGAGAACGTCCAGATTATCTTGCAGCAGCGGCGCGTAGACGGGCGTTCCGTCCGCACTGTATTCCATCCATGGATGAAGCAGGAGATACTTGAGAAATTCCCAGCACCCTTCGGGGTAGGAAGTTGTCGCACTCACACCCAATGGCATCATCAGCCTGACATCCATGCCGTTGCTCCCGTCCGGAGTTGGCCATCCCACATAGCCTAATGTCTGACCGCAGCGATAACGGTCAAAGGAAACCTCCAGCGCAGAACTCAGTCCCACATAGCAGCAGATCAGCTCTCCGTCTACAATTCGCTGCGGCACATTTTTGTCAGGGTTGTATCCTCCATCATAGCTCCCGGCCTTCAACGCCGACTGCAAAATCTCACGAAATTCCGGTGTGTCCAGATTGCACTGTGCATGTTCATAGTCAATCACACCACGCAAATATCGCCCACCGATTCTTTTCAGAAAATTTTCCGGATCCATATAGTAGATCATATCCTGCTCCGGCCGCAGGGACTTTTCTATATCCAGATACTCCGTAATCGTCCAGCCAGTATGAAGTTTCTGGGTCTGCTGTGAGCAGCTCAACGCCACTACACCAAACGTAGGAGACAAGAGATATAGTCCTCCATATTCGTGCATCGCTGTCCATGGAATAATGTCTTCTTCGCTGATTTCGCTGTCCGATGCAATCAGTGGATCCAGATCATATAGAAGTCCGGCGGAGATCCACGGAAGCGGAGAAAGCATATCGTTTCTGAAATAGTAGATATCCGCAGCATCACCGGCAAACAGCTTTGTTTGCATGACAGTCTCTGCCTGCTCCCGCGACTGTGTATTTTCGGCATAGTCGTCGATCACGACTGTGTATTTCGTGTTTTCGGCGTTGAAATTATTGACAAGGCTTGCAAGCGTGTCATCACGCAGTCCGATACCGCCCAGCACGAGTGTTGTATTTCCCTCCGGTGCATCTGGCACATCTAACTCCACATCCGCCTGCGAAGGGGCAGAATTATTCTGCTCTGGTAAATCCTGCGCTGTAGATTCCGGCGTTACAGACTCCTGCGCTGGGGATTCCGGAACTACAGCAGGCAACTCCACCTTTGAAACGCTCTTTTCTCCGCTGCATCCGCTCGCAAGCGCACACAACAAGCAAATGGCAAACAGGATTGAGATTTTTCGCTTCATTGTTCGGTCTCCTTTCTACTGTTCAGAAATGCTCAAAATCAAACTCAAAAGCTTTTGACTTTTTTTTCATTTGGAAATTCTCCCTTAGAACACGCTCTGAAATAAGGAGCGCTGCGATGCTTTCAGCGCTCCCCATTCAAAAGGTTGTTTGTGTGATGCGTGGTTGTTTGTGTAAAAGTGTACCAGTTAACCTCCTTTCTGCGATAAACTATCGCTATAGTCTGCTTTAAAACTATCACAATAGTCTGCGAATGTCAAGCCATCTTGACAGAAATAGACGAATGTGATAGTCTAAAGACATCTTAAGAACAGGAGACAGAACATGAAACTGTTTGATTCAGAGTGGAAGGTCATGGAGGTTCTCTGGCAGGAAAACGACCGGACGGCGAAGGAAATCTCGCTGCGGCTGGCAGACAGCATTGGCTGGAATAAAAACACGACCTATACGGTCATCAAAAAGTGCATCGATAAGGGTGCGATCGAGCGCCGGGAGCCAAACTTCATCTGCCATGCGACGATCACAAAGCAGCAGGCGCAGAAGGAGGAAGCCGATACGCTGGTCGAAAAGGTGTTTGGTGGTTCTGCGGAACTGCTGTTTGCATCGATCCTGAGTGATCGGTCACTGTCAAAAGAAGAGCTTGCGCGGCTAAAAGCGCTTGTGGAGGAATACGAGGGATGAATGGCGTACAGGCTGCGATTTTCAGCGGCAGCGCAATGATCCTGCTGGTGCTTGCGCTGCGGCTGCTTCTGAAAAAACATCTGCCGCGTGGAATATTTCCCGTGCTCTGGTGCGCAGCCGCTGTGCGGCTGCTGCTTCCGATCACGATACCAACACATCTGAGTGTCTGGAATCTGCTGCATACTTCTGCCGCAGCGCAGGCAAACGGTGTCATATCAGATGCGCTAACGCCGTTTCCGTCTTTGGCGACCAACAGCACCGCAAAACCAGCAGCGGATATCGCGGGAATCAGCCCGATGCTTCTTGTCTGGCTCGTTTGCGCGATACTTCTTGCGGCATATTTTGTGATCGGATATGCCTGCATGGTACGTCGGTTTCGCGGAACACGGCTTGCTCCGCAGCCGTCCATTGACGCGCTGCTTGACCGCTTCCGCTTTTCGCGCGATCCTCGCATCTGCGTGAGCAACAGTCGTCGTGCGCCGCTTACCTTCGGCGTTTTTCGTCCGACCGTTCTTTTGCCGGAAGATCTGCCGGTTGGAGACGCACAATTTCAGCTGATCTTGGCGCACGAACTGGTGCACATCCGGCGGAAGGACTGTCTGCGCAAGCTGCTTTTGACGGTATGTTTATGTCTGTATTGGTGGAATCCGCTGGTCTGGCTGATGGTATGGCTTGCAAACCGCGATATGGAGCTTGCATGTGATGAAGCGGTTCTGCGTGCGCTGGGGCAGGATTGCAAGAAGGCTTACGCGCTGACGCTGCTTGACATGGCGCAGCGAAATCCAAAATCAGCGCCGCTGTGCAGTGGTTTTGCAAAAAGCAGCACCGAAGAACGGATTCGCGCGATTTTAAGTTTCAAAAGGATTCCGGCATGGGTTGAAATCTGCGTATCTGTTCTGTTCGTACTGACGGCAAGTGTCTTTACAACGCAGGCAGTAAGCCCAAGTGCCATCCCGGAAATGGAACTCGCCGTGCAGAGAGAAATTCCGGAAGAAAATGTTGCTGTGAGTATGCCAGTATTGGAGCCACTTCCGACAACGCCTCCCATCATGCCTGAACAAGAAGCTGAATCAGAAATTGAATTGGAAACGCAGACTCGGTCGGAAGTGCGCGCCTATATTTTCCCGCTGGAGGACACAAGTGTGGAAGTGACGAATCCCTATGGCTGGCAAGAGCATCCGGTCACAAAGCAGAAATCCCTGCATTCCGGCGTCGATCTTGCGGCAGACTACGGCACAAATGTTCTGGCCGTGGCAGATGGTACGGTTTTGGATTGCAGCTATGACGCCGCATACGGCTATATCCTGACGCTGGAACATGGGAATGGCGTTCAGACGCAATACGCGCATTTGTCAGAATTTCTTGTAGAACCCGGAGATACAGTCCAGCAGGGACAGATCATTGCGAAAACCGGCGGCTCCGGCTGGTCGACCGGCTCGCACCTGCATTTGGGTGTTCTGATTGACGGCGAAGCCGTTGACCCATTGGAAGCCCTGAAAAGTGAAGAATGAAAAACAGCGCTGAAGTGTAAAATGTATCACTTCAGCGCTGTTTTACGGAGTATTGCCAAACGCAAAAACTGCGCCGCAGTAAACAAAGAATAGGGCTTTCCGGAGCGCGTGAACGCGGATAAAAAATATTCCGATCTTCCGAAAAAATCAGTAGACTTTGTGCCTGTTCTGTGGTA
>OLXK01002128.1_pt1 | contig 11748 bp, 10 predicted proteins | sample 1674321 | NCBI WGS metagenome assembly OLXK01 (sample SAMEA103958162, study PRJEB25191) | human gut metagenome | reverse complement strand
GGAAGGATGCGACCTCTTTTTCGCCGTAGTCCGTGCGTCCCTGCTCCAGATAGCCCACGGGAATGTAGTTCTCGTAGCCCAGATTTTTGCCCATCTGGTTGCGGATGCGGATGAGTTCGCTCCAGATCTCCTCCAGACGCGGCTCGTTGTCCTCGTAGAACTTGGAGTACGCCTTGACGGCGGCGGCACGCACCGTGCGGTCGGGATGCTCGAAGTATTTCTGGATGCCGTAAAGGTTCAGGGTCTTGCCGTCGAAGGAAATCTCGGCGGTGGCCATGATCTTCTGATATTCGTTGGTCAGGCGGCTTTCCTGCTGACGCAGCGGGATGTTGGCTTCGCAGAACAGCTTTTTCTGCAAGTCCATGGAGACAAAGTATTGCTTGCCGAATTCCCGCTCGATGTCCGCCCGGAAGGGGCTGGCCGCGATTGCTTCGCTGAGCGCCACCTCATCGCCGCTGAGCGTGGGCAGTGTGTCCTGTAAATAATTGATCTCCGCTTCATAGAATTCGTCCCGGGTGTCCAGCGTGTGGCGGATGTGTGCGATGGAATACTGGGTGAACAGTTCGCAGCTCTCGTGGCCGATCTCAAAAATCAGGCTGCGCAGGGCTTCGTAGCTCTCCGCCTGCCCGACTGCGGCTTTCCATTGGGCGAGTTTTGCCCGGCGCGTCTCCAGATCGGGGCGCTTGTACTCCAGTGTTGAAAACTTGTAATTTTCCATAGTGTTCTTGTCTCCTTACATGATTGATAGGGGGCTAAAATCCTTTTTCGGGAACATTGATTGCCGGCTTTCATCTGCTTCTAAAAAAGCTTGCAGCACATTTTATACATGCCAAAGTCCCGGGTTCGCAGAGCCTTTACCAGCGTGCGGTTTCCGGAAACGTCCAGATCGGCGGGGAAGGTATTGCAGAAAAGGTCACAGGTCAGAACGAACACGCTCTCCTGAATGTTTTCCGGGAGGTCTGCGATGCGGTGCTGGTTCAGACGGATTTGCAGCAGGATGTACCGGAAATAGGCGTCGTCTGCCGGAAGCCCCGCCTGGGCGTGCTCTGCCATCAGTTCCTCCGTGATCCAGTAGGTGTCCACGGACTTTGGCTTGCCGTGGGAGGACTTGACGATGCCGGCCTGGTTGATGCGGTAGCCGTAGGCCATATGTCCCGTGACCCAGACGTTTTTGGCATTGGGGAAAATCAGGTAGGAGAGCAGGGAGTCCTCGTACCAGTAGCCCTCCGGGAAGCAGAGGTGTTCAAATAGTGCGCCTCGGTAAACTTTTCCCCAAGGTTGTCCATGCAGTGCGTAAGGGGAGGATATCTTTTGGTCGGATTTGTAGCGGTGCATGATGGCTTTCCCATGGTCATACACGTAATATGCGCCGCCCTCCACCAGATCGCAGTCGTGGGCAAATGCGGTATCCAACAGGGCGTCAATGGCACCGGGCAGAAGAAAATCATCGGAATCAACAAACATAATGTATTTGCCGAAAATTTCCAGAATCCCGGTATTTCTCGCGCCGGAATATCCCTTGTTCCGCTGGTGAATGACTGTCACCCGCGGGTCGTCGGAGTAGGTGTCCGCGATCGCGGGGGTGGTGTCGGTCGCGCCGTCGTCCACCAGAATGACGCGGTATGTATACTTTGTATTCTGTGACAGTACGGAGTCCATGCACTGGGCGAGATAGGCTTCTACGTTATAGGCCGGGATCACGATCTGCAAATCGCATTCCGGCTCCAGCAGACGGTTGTCGGCGGCCGCAGTCCCCGTGGGGGGAGGGGAGAAGCCCAGCAGCGTTTCCCGTGCGCTGGCAGAATCCATGGCGGATCTCCGGCTGAAAACCGGCGCGGCTGTGTTCAGGATGCCTTTCAGGGTGCCTTTGATCGCACCCTTGATTGACGATGCTGTCATAGTATCACCTCAAAAAAATAGTATATCGTTTCCCGGGAAGAAAGTCAATATCCCGGCGATTGGTTGACATTTTCGGCAGAATGCGGTAGAATCTGGGCAAATCGGGAAGAAAGTGAAGGTGGCGAATCTGCTGCCCGCCATTGTGATCGCGGTGGCCGCGGCGTTTCTGCCTGTTTGATGGAGGAAAATATGGCGAACATTCTGGTATCCGGGCTGATCAACACGGAGACGACCGTGCGGGTGCGGCAGTTTCCGGTGAGCTATTATCCCATTGATTACCCCTTTTTCGGGGTGAATACCGCCGTGTCCGGCGTGGCGTACAACATTTCCAAAGCACTGAAAACCTTGGGGGACGACGTGACTCTGCTTACCATGACGGGGCGGGACTTCCCGGCGGAATATATCCAGAGCCAGCTTTGCACGGCGGGAATCGGAACGGACTGGGTCAGACCCAGATTGAAGGAAACGCCCAACTCCGTTGTGCTTTACGACGGTGAGGGAAAGCGTCAGATCTACTGCGACCTGAAGGACATTCAGGAGACGCCCTACGACTTCCCGGAGGACATTTGCCGGGACGCCGACGTGGTGGCCGCCTGCAACATCAATTTTAATCGCCCGCTGCTGCATCAGGCGAAGGTGCTGGGTAAGACCGTGGCCACGGACGTTCATGTGCTTTCGGACATCCAAGACGAGTTCAATCGGGAATTCATGGCCTGTGCGGATATTCTGTTCCTCAGCGACGAGGGAATTCGTGGAGACTACCGGGATTTTCTGCGGGCGCTGGGGGACACTTACGGAAACCGTATTATCGTTCTCGGCAGGGGAGCCGAGGGAGCGGCCATGTACCTCCGGGAGGAAAACCGCATTTTCGCCCTGCCCGCCGTGCAGGTGGGGGAAATCGTCAACACCGTGGGCGCGGGGGACGCCCTGTTCAGCGGCTTCCTGCATCATTTCGCGCGGGGATACCGCCCGCTGGATGCGCTGGCACGGGCGCAGGTTTTTGCGTCCGCAAAAATACGTGTCAGCGGCGCGGCCAACGGCTTCCCTGCGGAAAAGGAAATGGAATCGCTCTGCCGGGAGTACGCGGGGAGAATGGAATATTACGAGGTATAAAAAACCGAGGCAGCACATGAAAGTGCTGCCTCAGTCTTCTTCACTCCAGAACGTGTTCCAGGCCCATTTGCAGAATGGTCTTCACATGGTCGTCAGCCAGAGAGTAGAGGATGTTCTTCCCCTCCCGGCGGAATTTGATCAGGTGCATTTGCTTCAGAATCCGAAGCTGGTGGGAAATGGCGCTCTGGCTGACGTCCACAGTCTCCGCAATGTCCGTCACGCACAGCTCCTGTCGGGACAGAAGCGCCAGAATATGCACCCGGGTAGAATCGGCAAAGCCCTTGAATAGCTCCGCAATGGCGTCCATGGTTTCCTTTTCGGGTACTGACTGCATTCAGATCCCTCCTCTTATCCCGTATATTCTAGCCCATTTTTTCAAAAGATGCAACTGTTTTTTCCATAGCGTCCCGCAGCGCTCTGGAAATGGGCAGCATGGTGTCCGCGTCCAGCTTGACCACCCGGCGGTCGTAGGTTATCAGGCCGTTCACTTCATCCTCCACGTCGCTGACCTGGGTGTAGATGGCGGCGCACAGACCCTTTTCCACGGCGGGGACAATGGATTCCCGGTAGAGCGCCGCTACCGCTTCGTTCAGAGCTTCTCTCGTCGGGCAGGCACCGTAGCCGTAGGTTTTGTCGGGGTTGAAAATGTGCCCCTCGACCCGCCATGTTTTCCCGCCGAACTCTGATAGCACCAGCGGGCGAAGACCGTCGCCTGTCAGACGCAGCTTTCCGAAATACTGGTGGCGGCTGTCCACATCGGTGTTCTTTCCACGGAACCAGCCGGAGGTGGTGTCGATGAAGCGGGTAGCGTCCAGCGTGCGGAACCATCCGCAGACGCGGTCGCTGTCGAACTGCCCCCAGCCCTCGTTGAAGATCGTCCAATAGCAGATGCAGGGGTGGTTTTTCAGCTGGTTCACCGCGTCGGCTGCGCCCTGACGGAAGGTATTGCGGCTTCGTTCATCCAAGTGAAGACGCCGGTCGTTCCATTTCTGAATGCCGATGGTGGGAAGCACGGTGTCCCGGAAATAGCTGTAGCTGCCGTTGTTGACCATGTCCTGCCAGACGATCATGCCCAGCCGGTCGCACTGATAGTAGAATTCCTCCGGCTCGACTTTAATGTGCTTGCGCAGGGTATTGAAGCCGAGACGCTTCATGGCGAGGATATCGTCGGCATAGCTTTCCGGGGCGGGGGCGGTGAGCAGCCCCTCCGGCCAGTAGCCCTGATCCAGCAGACCGTGGAAGAAATAAGGTTTGCCGTTGAGGCACAGGCGGGGATATTCGCCTACCTTTTTGATTTCCAGAGACCGGATGGCAAAGTAGGATTCCACCTTATCCTGCGCCGTTTCTACAGTGAAGCGGTAAAGATAGGGGTCGTCCGGGCACCAGAAATGGGGATTTTCCGGGGCGATGGTCACTTGCCCGTGTTCCAGCGGGAACTGCCCCAGCTGCTCCACGCTGACTGTACCCTCCAGTGGCGGAACCGTGGAGATCGTCACGGACGCGCCGTGATTTTCAATGTTCAGATTCTCTATATAAGTGCCCGGCACGCTTTCCAGCCACACCGTCTGCCAGATACCGGACACGGGGGTGTACCACATGCCGCCCCGGTTCATCACCTGCTTGCCGTAGGGGAAAGCCTGATCGTGGAGATCGTCGGTGCAGCGGATGACCAGCTCGTTTTCCTCCGCCAGCGCTTCGGTGATGTCCACGCAGAAGGAGGCATAGCCGCCCTCGTGGCGGCACAGGTACTGCCCATTCACGAACACCTCTGCAATTTGATCGGCAGCGCCGATGTGGAGCAGCACCCGCTCCCGGCGGAAGCCCTCGGGCAGAAGAAAGCGTCGGCGATACCATAATGGCGCGCCCTCTTCAAAATGCCGCCCGATGCCGGAAAGCCGGGACTCCGGGCAGAAGGGCACGGTAATGCGCATATCAAATGTTTCCGGTTTCCCGGATGATACGGCAAAATCCCATTCTCCGTTTAAATTTATGTAAGAATCCCGGCGCATCTGCGGTCTGGGATAGATCTGCCATGGCGTGCCGGAAAGCGTTTCGCCTCTGGGCGTGGTGAGCGTCTGCAGCATGGACATCCTCCTTTTGCCGTCCGATGGAAGTTTTTCCCGGGCGGAACACTGGAATACAGGGTGTTTTGTTGGATATTCTACTTACTAATCTACCATACCCGGGCAAACGTGTCAAGCGAAGCCGCAGACGACGGACGGGGAAGCGTTCAAATCGACTTTTTCTATTAAGTTTTTACGAAAACTCTTTGCAAATGAAAAGAAATATGCTATAGTATACTGAGTTTCGTGTGACTATCTGCGCCAAGAACACGGGCGCGCACGTAAGAGTGTATCTGAAAACTGTCAAAACGCCCAATCAGCGGCTCTTTTTGCCCTGTGCCGCGCCATTTTCCCTTGAAATGCAGCAAGCATTCCTGCGGAAAAATGGCTTGCTCAGGACAAAAATCTCTCACTGCTGGTCATTTCGCCAGTTTTCAGATACACCCTAGAAAGGCAAAAGAGATGCAAGATCTATCGAAAATTTCTGTCGTCCTGCCTTCTTTGGACCCGGACGAGAAGCTGAACGCCGTCATCGACGGCCTGCTGGAATACGGCTTTTCCAACATCATTCTGGTCAACGACGGAAGCAAGCAGGAAAATTTACATTATTTCACGGACGCCGCCGCGGCTCATCCCGAAATTCATCTGCTCCATCATGAGGTGAACCGGGGGAAGGGCGCGGCTTTGAAGACCGCTTTCCGGTGGTTTCTGGACAACTGTCCCGAAGGCGCCGGCGTCGTGACGGTGGACGGCGACAACCAGCACCACCCCGAGGATACCCGGGCGTGCTGCGAGAAGATGCTGGAGACCGGGCACTGCATTCTGGGCTGCCGGGACTTTACGCTGGACCACGTGCCGAATCGCAGCCGGTTCGGCAACCACACCACGTCGCTGGTGTTCAAGACCTTCGTGGGCATGACCATTTCCGACACCCAGACCGGCCTGCGGGCGCTGCCCCGGGAGGCAGTGGAGGAGCTGGTGGACGTGGCGGGGGACCGGTTTGAGTACGAGACCAATATGCTTCTGGCGTTTAAGGAAAAGGCCATCCCCTTCGAGGAGAATAAGATCCGCACCGTGTACATTGAGGAGAACAAAAGCTCCCATTTCCGCACCTTTGTGGATTCCTGGCGGATATACAAGCTGATTCTGGCGCATTTCTTCCGGTATACGATAAATTCCATCGTCTGCGCCGCAGTGGACACCGGCCTGTTCACCCTGTTTACCGCTCTGCTTAAAAAGGCGCTGGAGGGCTTTGCCCTCACCGCAGCGGCAGGCACGGGTGCGAGAGTGATCTCGTCTCTGCTGAACTTCTTCCTCAATAAGAAGCTGGTGTTCAGGACCAACACGGACACCGGTAAGACCTTACTTCGCTACTACTGCCTGGCGGTTCCCCAGATGCTGCTGCAAATTCTGCTGACCGACGGCGCGTATGTGCTTTTCCACGTAAAGCCCACCGGCGTGCTGCACACGCTGATTTACGTGGTCGTGATGATTCTGCTTTACATCATCGGCTATATGATTCAGCAGCGCTGGGTGTTCGCGCCCCAGAAACAAAATGAACCCGAGGTTGAGAAAAAATGAGCAAACGAAACACAATGCCCGATTATGATCCCGTTCCTTCCCAGCGGGGCGGGGCTTCCAGACCGCCCAAGAAGAAAAAGAAGAAGGGCAGCGGCCTGTTCGGCCGGATCGTCCGGCGGTTTTTCCTGGTGCTGTTCACCGTGATCGCCCTGATTCTGGTGGCGGCGTGTCTGGCGCTGAACCTGATCTTCAACGGCCCGTCGCCTGCCGCCCGGGACGTGCTGACCATGTCCCTGCTGGAGCCCAGCGGAACCAAGTGGATCCCCGGCCTGTTCATGGACGCGGAGACGCTGGATTCCATTCGCACCCGGGAAGATTCTAACCTGACGGACGAGTTCTCCAATACGTCTGAAATCGTCATCAACAAGGACGCGGCGATCTCCACCGGTACCGACGAATGGGCGAATTCCCCCGACGGCATTCGTTTTGAGTCCCATTCCGGCGATACCTACAACGCCCATATTATGATCGTCCGTGACCCCAGCAAGGTCTACCTCGGCACCTCCACGGAGAATTTTTCCACATCCATTCCCGGCACCCGTATCGACGATCAGATCGAAACTGACGGCGCCATCGCCGGTGTCAACGCGGGCGCGTTCTTTGACAACGGCACATCCGACCCCTCCGTCGGCTCCGTGCCGGAGGGACTGGTATACTCCAAGGGCGTCTGCAAGTGGACGACCGGCTCTCCCCCCAACGGCATCAAGGGCTTTGCGGGCTTCAATAAGGACAACATCCTCGTGGTCGCGCAGGATAATCTGAGCAAAGCCCAGGCGGAGGAGCTGAACATCCGGGACGGCTGCTGCTTCGGCCCCGTCCTCATCATGAACGGCGAGATCAACCAGGAGGCCTACAACTCCAATTCCGGCTGGAACCCCCGTACCGCCATCGGCCAGCGGAAGGACGGCGCTGTGGTGTTCGTGTGCATCGACGGCCGTCAGGCCGGTTCCATGGGCGGCACTTATAAGGACGTCATCGACATCATGATCGAGTACGGCGTCGTGAACGCCTGCAATATGGACGGCGGCTCGTCCAGCATTATGGTCTACCGGGATACCCACGGCCTGTTTGGCGAAGCCGGTACCGTGCAGGTGATCAACAGCTATTCCCTGCTGCAGGAACGCCCCAGAAAGATGCCTACTTTCTGGATGGTCGCGCCGTAAGGAAGTGAGGGAAACCATGTATCAAGGAAAATTCGATTCTAAAAATAAAAAGACCGCGGTGGATGTTTCTGAGCTGGTCGCCCAGCGCAACAGCGCACCTTCCCAGGAGCAGCCCCAGCGCCAGCCGGTGCGGGAAAATCTGCCGAGAACCAACCCTGCCCGGACGCAGCAGCCTACCAGACAGCAGAATGTACGGCAGAGCCAGCCGACCCGGCAGCCCAGCGGAAAGCGGCCGCCCGTGACGCAGACCGTGCCGGAAAAGCACCGCAAAGGCCCCCGGCTGGGCGGCGTGATCTTCTACACCCTGTATTTCATGTTCATTCTGGTGTTCTTTGTGGCCACGTTCTTTGGCCTTCAGTGGCTTCAGGGCTGGCTGGCGGACTATCAGGCCGCCCAGCCCACCACCAAAAGTCAGGAGGTCTTTGACCAGCTGTTTTCTCACCCCGATTGGGGCGCGCTGTATGACGCCGCCGGGATAGAGGACACCCCCTACGAGGGCAAGGAGCAGTTCGTCTCCTATATGGAAAACAAGGTGGGTGATGCGACGCTGACCTTCAAGGAGACCTCCGCGGGTCTTTCCGGCGATAAGAAGTATTTTGTCCTTCTGGGGGATGAGAAGATCGCTTCCTTCACCCTGTCCGGTCAGACGGCCGCCATCACCGACATTCCCGACTGGGAGCTGGGCAGCGTTGAGCTGTTCTTCGACCGGAGCGAGACCTTCTATATTCAGAATGTGGACGGTCACACCGTCGAGGTTAACGGCGTGCCTCTGGACGACAGCCACGTCATTCAGATCGCTACCACCGCAGCGGCGGAGCGGCTGCCCATCGGTGTTACGGGCACGAGCACCTGCACACAGGAAATTTCCGACCTGATGGCCGTTCCCACTGTCACGATCTTTGACAAGTCGGGCAAGTCCATGGAGGTCAGCTATGACGCCGAGACCCATACCTTCACCGAGCAGACCGAGGCCAACACCATCTCCGACAGCGAGAGGGAAGCGGCGCTGAACGCGGCGAAGACCAACTGCCTGTTCATGATCGAGAAGGCGTCCAAGGCGGACATTGCCAAGTATTTTGACACTTCTTCTGATGTTTACAGTGTGATCGTCAACTTGGGTAACTTGTGGGTTCAGGATAATAACGGCTACCGCTTTACCAAGGAAGAGGTCTCCGATTACGCCCGCTACAGCGACGATTTGTTCTCCGCCCATGTGGTGCTGAACTTGAACGTCACCCGTAAAGACGGCACCACCAAGGACTTCGGGTATGATCAGACCCTGTTCTTCCGGAAGCAGGACACCGGCAAGTGGCTGGTCTATGACGCCACCAACGCGGATGTCAACGCGCCGGTGGGCAAGGTGCGCCTGACCTTCATGAACGGCGATACCGTCCTGAGCAGCGAGTTTGTCAAGACCGACGCTACGGAGCTGGATACCCCGCTGGTCTCCGCCCCCGAGGGCAAGGTATTCATCGGTTGGTATCGTATCGACAAGTACGACAACGGCACCACCTACACCATGGCCTTCGACCCGGATGAAAACGGCCATGTCACCATCCCCAACGGCACCACGCTGGAGCCGATGACGCTGTACGCTTTGTTCGAGACGCCGTCCGGCACCGACGCGACGGAAGGAGGCTAATATGCTGGCATTACTGAACCAACTGGCGGTCAGCTTTGACCTGCCGATTCTGGACTGGATTCAGGCGCACTTGCAGTGCGGCTTTCTGGATGCCGTCATGCCCATCGTGACCCTGTTCGGGGAGGGCGGCATCTTCTGGATCGCATGGGCGGTACTGATGCTGGTATTCCCCAAGACGAGAAAAACCGGCATCGCCATGGCCATCGCCCTTGTAATGGGTGTGCTGATCTGTAACGTGACGCTGAAACCCCTTGTGGCGCGGCCGCGACCGTATGATTTTCAGTATGAGAATTTCGGAATTACCATCAAGCTGCTGATCGACGCTCAGCACGATTACTCCTTCCCGTCGGGACATACCATCGCCTCCTTTGAGGCGGCGATACCGCTGATGATCTACGACAAGCGGATGGGCATTCCTGCCATGGTGATCGCCGTGCTGGTCACGTTCTCCCGGCTGTACCTGTACGTCCACTACCCCACCGACGTGATCTTCTCCATCATCGTCGGAACCGCCTTTGCCTTCATCGGAAACGCGCTGGCAGAAAAAATTGCCCAGCGCCTTCCCGCACCGGCGAAAGGAAAATACGAGAACTGAGCTTTTTGGAAGCATACCCGGACTGGGTATGCTTCCTTTCCCTTTTCGCCCTTGCAAGCGGCGAAAAAAACAGATATAATGACAAAAAAGGGGGCGGGATGATGGAATTAAGGATCGCGGTCTGCGACGACGCAGAGGAAGATCGGACGTATGTTTCCGGTTTGGTAAAGGATTGGGCGGCGCAGGCCGGGCATCAGGCGGAAATTACCGCCTTTTCCTCCGCCGAGAGCTTCCTGTTCCGGTATGCGGAGGACAAGAACTGGGACATTCTGCTGCTGGACATCGAAATGGGCGCTATGGACGGCGTAAGTCTGGCAAAACGGGTGCGCAAAGACAACGAGGCGGTGCAGATCGTCTTCGTCACCGGGTATTCCGACTATATCGCCGAGGGGTACGAGGTGGCGGCGCTGCATTATCTGATGAAGCCCGTCAGCGGGGAAAAGCTGTTCGCGGTGCTGAACCGGGCGCTGGAAAAGCGGAAGCGGGAGGAACGGTGTCTGAATCTGGAGTTGGGCGGCGAAATGGTACGGATTCCCTTTTACGACATCCGGTATCTGGACGTTCGGCAGAATTATGTGACGATTCATGGAAAGGCGGAGTACACCGTCAAGCGGAGCCTGAACGAGTTTGAAAAGGAACTGGACGACCGGTTCTTCCGCGCGGGCAGGAGCCTGATCATCAACCTGAAGTACATCCGGCGCGTCACAAAAACGGAGGTCAGCCTGTCGGACGGTACGCTGCTGCCCCTGCCAAGGGGCGCTTACGAACCCTTGAACCGGGCGATCATCAAGCACACATAAGGGAAACTCTGAACAAATCGCCTTCGGCTGAGCAGCGGATCTTTTTCCCCAGCCGTGCGGTTTCAAAAGTGGGAAATACACAAAGTATTCCTCCACTTTTGGAACCTTCGTCTGGGAAAAAATCTCTCGCCGTCAGCTCTCGCCGATTTGTTCAGAGCTTCCCGAGGAGGATCGGCATATGTCTTTCTTTTCCAAACAAATCGACAAGCGCATTGCGGCCTATCAGCGGGAGCTGATCGAGACCCACTACCGGGAAGTGGAAAATATGTACCGGCAGATTCGGGGCTGGCGGCATGACTACCGCAACCACATCCAGATGATGAAGGTACTGGCGGCCAATGGGGACATGGACGCCCTGAAAGCCTACCTGGACGAGCTGGACACGGATCTCAATACCGTGGACACCGTGGTGAAAACCGGCAACCCCATGGCCGACGCCATTCTCAACAGCAAAATTTCCCTTGCGCGTTCCCGGAACATCCCGACGCAGGTGGACGCCCACATCCCGGTGAAGCTGAAAATGTCGGAGCTGGACTTGTGCTGCATCATCGGCAACCTGTTCGATAACGCCATGGAGGCAAGCATGGCCTTGCCGGAGGAAAGGCGGATGATCCGGGTGTACATGGATATGAAGGGGACGCAGCTCTACATTTCCTTCACCAACTTCACCGCCGCGAAAAAGCTAAGTAAGGTGGGCAAGGGCTTCAAAACCTCCAAGGGGGAGGGGCACGGCTTCGGGCTGGTGCGGATAGACGACATCGTGTCCCGCTACGACGGCTACCTGAGCCGCAACAGCGAGGACGGGGCGTTTACCACGGAAATCCTCATCCCGCAGGTCTGATACTATTTCCTGATTAAAATCTTTGATTTTAATCAGGAAGGCATCGCCTGA
>OLXK01002125.1_pt1 | contig 11753 bp, 8 predicted proteins | sample 1674321 | NCBI WGS metagenome assembly OLXK01 (sample SAMEA103958162, study PRJEB25191) | human gut metagenome | reverse complement strand
GCAACGCCCCAACTGTTCCTCGTCCGACCAATCCCAAGGAAGTCGCCAACAAAGGTGCAGGCAGCGAAGCGTCCCTGCCAGTAACTTTGCGCGTTCGCAGACGCGCCTCCAAGCTGCTCTTCCCCCCAAGATTCCGTGAAGAACCCACAAAAATCCCCCGACTCTACGCGAATCGGGGGATTTTGCTGTATTGGGAATTAGTCGTTCAGGATGTCCTTGTTAATCGTGGCGTTGGCATCCTTCACCCACTGCGCCACCACTTCGTCGCGCACGGTGCTCTGCTTGCTGCTCAGCAAGGAGGAGGAAATGGTGTCGTGCACCGTCTCCATGTCCACCGCGCCTTCCACCACGTCGGAGGTGTACTGGATGATGTAGTAGCCGTAGCTGCCTTCAATCTTGTCGGAGTAATCGCCGACGTTTTGCAGCGCCATCGCGCCCTCGACAAAGGCAGCGTCAAACTGCGTGAAGCCCTCGCAGACCGGATAGCCGGTTTCCGCGTTCGCCGCGCCCGCCTTCATGCCGGGGTCGTCGTTGTGGGCTTCCGCCAGCGTGTCCCAGTCCTGACCTTCCGCCAGCGCCGCCAGCACTTCGTCCGCTTCGGGGGTAATGTTCGCCAGCGCCTGCGCCTTCGCGTCCGCCAGCTGCTGCTCAAGGAACGCGCGCTTCGCCTTCGCTTCGGCAATCGTCACAGCCGTCGCAGCCACCGTCTCGTCGAGGCCTTCCTCGAACGCGGACACGGAGCTTTCAACCTCCACGGTCGCGGTGGGCGTTTCGGTGGCGGGCTTGAGCGTCACAGTGACCTGATTCGCCAGCTCGTCCATGTTCGCCACGCCCAGCTTCGCCATCACGTTGGCGGCGTTGTTCTGCTCGGTAATCACATTGTCCAGCGCGGTCTGGATGTTGGACACCAGCGCGGAATCTTCGTCGCTGTACTTAATCAGAATCTGCTTGACGTTGCGATAGCCCGCCGGGCGATAGTAGACCGTCGTGCCGTTGAGCACCGCCTTGCCATACGCGGACAGGTCGGATTCGTAGGAGGTCTTCGCCGCTTCAACCTTGCTGTTGAAGTCCGCGACGATTTCGTCCTCCGTCACGGTCACGTCCTTCACCGCGTAATCTTCCGCCTTGGTGATGAGCAGGGATTCGGTCACGCTCTTGCGGACAACTTCCTCCGTGTAGCCGATTTCATCCAGCTTGGCGTTGATTTCCTCCAGCTGCGTTTCGAGGTCAAGGGAGAACTCGGTCGCCGCGCTCTGGCGCAGAGAATCCAGCTGAGACGCGGTATCCTCTTCAATCTTCGTCTTTTCTTCGTCCGTCAGCTGGTCAAGCCCCAGCTCCTTCGCCTTCGCCAGCAGCACAGAACGCTCGACAAGGCTGTTAAGCACGTTGTCGGTAAGGCTGCTCATCACGTCCGCATTGGTGCTGTCGAAAGACAGGCCGTATCTGGAATACAGGACGGTCATATAGTTGACCTGATTCTGAATCTGCGCCTGTACCTGTGCCTTGGTATAGGTATCATCACCCACGCGGATGACCACGCGCGCGGCATCGACCGCTTCGTCCTTGACAATCAGCGAGCAGCCGCTGAGAATCATCGTGAGCACCAGCAGCAGTGCCAGCAGAGCCTTTTTCTGCATAAACTTATTCTCTCCCATCTCTATACATTTCATTGAGGGGGTACTTTCCTTATTATAGCGCAAGTCAGCGCGAATGACAAGCAAATCCGCCGGAAAAGGTGTTAAAATTTTTTGAATTTCGGGGGGAACGACCTCATCCGCCCCCACGCAAAAAGCGCTGCGGCATCAGCCATGCGCAGCGCATTTCATCCCCTTATGCCCGCTCCCTTGCCTTCGTGCAGCGGCTGACCAGTATGCCGATTTCGTACAGCCCGCACATCGGCAGGCCCAGCGCCACCTGCGACACCACATCCGGGGGCGTCAAAATCGCCGCGAGGACGAAAATCGCCAGAATGACATACTTCCGCTTGCTGCGGAGCATGTCGGGCGTCGTCAGCCCAACGCGCGTCGTCAGGTACAGCACCACCGGCAGCTGGAACGCAACCCCGAACGGCACAAGGAAGCCGAACAGGAAGCTGACGTACTTGTCAATGGACAGCATCGGCGTCGCCAGCGAATCGCCCGCAACGAGGAAGAAATCCACCGCCAGAGAATACACGGCGAAATAGCAGAACACAACGCCCGTCAGAAACAGCAGCAGCGCCAGCACGAACAGCAGGCGGAACTTCCGCTTCTCCTGCGGGTACAGCGCGGGTTTGATGAACCCCCAAATCTCCCAGATGACAACGGGACTGGCGATAATCATGCCCGCCAGCAGCGCCACCTTGAACTTCGTCACCAGCGCCTCGGACATGGTGGTGAAAATCACCTGAATCCCGCGCGCCTGAATGGGGGCGAGAATCTGCGCCATCAGCGGGTCAATCGCCAGATAAAAGACGAGGACGAAGCCGATCAGCACCGCCGCGGCGGATATGAGCAGCACTTTGCGCAGCGCCATCAGGTGCGACAGCATGGATTCGCCCGCTTCCTTCAGGCCATCGGAGGCTTCGCCATCGGAGGACTCTCCGTCGGAGGATTCTTCGTCGGGCGTCTCATTCGGGCGCTTGTCTTCCGTCTCCTCGGCAGGGGTCGTCTGCTTCTGCTTCATGTTTCGTCCTTTTTGTCCTCTTTGGACTTTTCCTCCGCCTTGTCGTCCTTCACTTCATTCTTGAAGTCCTTGATGCTCTTGCCCAGCGCCTTGCCGACGCCTGCCAGCTTGCCGCCGCCGAACAGCACCAGCAGCAGTTCCGAAAAACCAATGTTGAACATGGCTTGATGACCTCCTTTCGGCGCTTATGACCGATGAAAGAAAGGGAGGGCGTGCCGGGCAGCGCCCATGCAAGCCCTCCCAATGTGATACGAAATGCAGCGGATTACTTGCCGACCTTGCTCAGCGCGTCTTCCACAGCCGCCATGATGGCCTTGCTGGAGATGGTTGCGTTCGTCGCCGCGTCAACATTCGTGGACTGCGCTTCGATAATCTTGCCCGGCACGGTGTCGTAGGCGGGATTGCACACGCCGGCGGTGTCGCTGTGGGACAGGATGTCGATCTTAGCGATCTTGTCGCCGTCCATCGTGACCTTCACGCGGAGGGTGCCGCCGAAGGACTGCGCTTCGCCGATGTACTCGTTGGGCGCGAGGGTTTCTTCCTCCGCCACGGGAGAAGCAACCGGCAGCTCCGCGAAGCCGAAGTGCGCGTTCAGCAGTTCAACCGTACGGCGCGCCACGTCGCCGCTCAGGCCGCCGCAGCGGCGCTTGCGGATGATATCGCCGCGCTCGACGTTCGCAGCCGTCATGAACTTGGTGATGGAGTCAATGCAGTTGACGCTGGGCGCCACCGTCTGCACGGGAGCAGCCGCTTCAGGCTGGTAAATCGGCAGATTGGTGGAGCAGTACCACGCGAAGAGATCCTTGGTCAGCTGGCGGGAATCCGCAGACGCGCAGACCAGACCAATCATTGCCACCGCGCCGCCGAGCGCGCCGCACAGCGTGCCGCAGGTGTAGCCTTCCTTGCCGTTGGCGAACATCTCTTCCGGGATGACGGTATAGGGATAGCCGACCTTTTCGCGCAGGGGCAACCAGAATCGCCTTGGCGACGCCGAAGCAGCAGCCGTTCTCGAAGTAGCCTTCATAGGCGAGCTTCTCGACGTATGCCGGATCAAGTTCGACATAGGGGTAGGGGTACGCGGGGACTTCCTGACCGTCCTCCGCCTGTGCCTTCAGCAGTCCGGGAACGCTGCCAACAACCGCGGCGCTGCCCAGCAGGGCTGCGCTCTTCTTCAGAAATTCACGACGAGTCTGCATCTGAATAACCTCTTTTTCGTTCCGCATGAAAATGCGGTGTAATACCATTAATTATACACGACGGGATGGGGTTGTCAAGACTTCAACAAAATCTCGGCGTAGAATTTGCCGTCGTTTCTTTGTGAGGTTTGACAACTGCGCCTTCATTTTCTTGTGATTATGGGGAAAAAGAAAAGAAGAATGCAGCGTGGGCTTCACGTGCGGTCAGTCCATCCGAACCGCCAGCACCGCCATATCCTCCCGACCGGGCAGCGTGAGCACGACACGCCCGCTTACGCCCGTTTGCAGCGTCTCGCGGGTCATATTCCATGTGTCCAGCGCCTCGACCCGGTATCTATGCGCCGGCGGCAGCTTGATGATTTGCTCCCGAGCGGTTTGCTGACCGTAATACCACAGATAAGCGTCCTCCGCGCAGTGCGCCGCCCAGAGATGCTCCCCGCAAAGCAGCATGTGCCGGTCGGGCGGAGCCATTCGCGACAGGCTGGCAAGGAAGGGGCGAATCCAGTCGGGACGCTGCGCTTCGTCCTGCTGCTCGGCCTCCTCCCATACGCTTTCCAGCGGCGACAGGAAGCCCGGAAGCTCCTCGATGGCGCGGCGCAGAAACGCGATGCGCTTCGGGCTTTCGCCCTTCAGGACGCCGCCGCGTGCCCACCACAGCACGTCGTCCGGCGACAAAAAGGTTTCGCCGTGCGTGCAGGCGCCGCCGCCGACATAGCAGCGCCAGAAGCGCCGAACCATCTCCTGACCGGATATGCTTCCCCAGATATGCGGCAGGTCGCCTTCGTAGCAGCATTCATCAATGACGACGGGCTTGCCGTATTCGCGCAGATAACGAGGAATTTCCGTCAGCACCCGAGTCTGGATGGAGGCATGGGTCACGTCTTTTCTTTTGAAGTCCCAGAAGCAGAAGCAATTATGGCAGGACAGCAGGTGATGATACGGATCGCAGGAGGCGACAAAGGCTTCGAGCGCCTCCCAGTCCGCAAGCGTTTTCTTCGGCATACACAGGTCGTATTCATTGGCCAGCGACCACCAGATTTCCGGCATGGCGGACAGGCGGCGGAGCAGATAGTCTAAATAACGGAAATTATCCGCCTGCGGCATGGCGGCAAAGCCCCAGCGGTCATAGGGGTGGAAGAGAATCAGGTCGAGCTGAATGCCCAGCGCGGCGATGCGGCGAAGGATGCGTTCCAGACGCTGATAGAAGGCGATGCTTGGACGCGATGTGTCCCATGAGCCGTCCTCGCGGCGCGCAAAGGCGTACAGCGGCGGCTCATTGTGGTTGTAGTCGTAATCCTTGGGAAAAACGCACAGGCGGAGCTTATTGAAGGGCGCGGCGGCAAGGGATTGCAGCGTTTGCTCCACAAGCGCGTCGTCCTGCGAGATAAGCGCATAGACGGTTGTGCCGAAGGGAATATAAGGCGCGCCGTCCGCAAAGGCAAAGTGCGTGCCGACGGCGCGGACGATTCCGTGCGCCTCCGGGGAGGACGCTTCGCAGACAATTTCGCCCTCCGCCGTGACCGCGCCGCGGACTTGATAGCGATAAACACCGGCATATTGCGGCAGGAAGCGCACGACATAAACGCCCCGCCCGTCGCTTTCCCCGTCGTAGAAGCCCTTGACCGTCAGGGACTCCTGCGCGCAGGAGAAGGTGGCCGTCAGGTCGATCTGCGCCCACGCGTCCGGCAAGACCTCTCCGCCGAAGCGCAATTCAAACGTTTCATACTGTTTCATGTTCACGTGTTTTTCCCCTCTGCCTTTCGTTGAGCCATGCACCACGCGAAGCCGTCCGCACAGCGCTTCTCTGCGTCCTGAAAGTGATTTCCAACGTTCCATTGCAGCGTATGCCGCACGCCCCGCTCGCTGAGCCGTGCGTCCTCCCGTCGGATGACGTCCCCGACGCTCGCAAGCACGGGATTGCGGCTCTTTTCCTCCCGGTCGCCCAAGCTGAGGTAGGCTGCGCGGGCAAGCACGGGGTGCGCATCAGCATAATCCGCCCAGCCGGGAAACCAGACGGAGGGCGATACCGCGGCAACGGCAGCGAAATCATCCACCTGCGCCGCGCTCCACAGGCTGAACAGCCCCGCCAGCGAATATCCGCCAAGGATGACGGGCGCATCCGGCGAAATCGCGTACTTCGCGCGCACTTCCGGCATCAGGCGCGACCGCAGCCACGCGAGCGTATCCGCCGCGCCGTGCCCGAAGGCTTCCCTGCCGAACACAGGCGGCGCGTCCCACGGGGACAAATCCACATTCCACGCCTCCACCGGAAACGCGACGTGCAGGAAGCTCCGCGTTGTCTGCGCGGCAAGCAGCGGCATTTCCTGCGTCAGCGTGTCCCGCGCGTCAATAGGCTGAAGCAGCACAAAATCCGGCTGATTGCGCAGGGTGACAAGGCAGCGTTTCTCCGCCAGCGCTTCGGCGGCAGGGAGCAAATCCGGCATATCCGCACGACCTTTCCGTTGGATTGCATCCAGTATACCAGATTCGCCCGAAAAGCACAAGTGATACTAATTCGATTCTAAAACATGGCATCGAGCATAGCAGATTTTTCGTTCTGGCAAAGCTGAGTGAAGCGAGGCGTACTGGAGGTACGCGCGAGCGGAACGAAGCAAAGCCAGGGCGGAAAAGCTGCTATGCGAATGACATGGTTTAGATGAGAATTAGTATCAGTTTCCCGGCGGTGTCAGCTGATCCGCGACAATCGGCGACCTTCGCAGCTCCGAAAGGAACTGCATCACCGACGCGGGCATATCGTCATCCTCGCCGAAGGTGCGCGCGGAAACACGCCGCACTGTGTCAATGCCCGCGGGCGTCATCCGCCCCATGCTGTCAAACAGTCCGGGATGCAGCAGCCACATGTGCGCCGGACAGACTGTGCAGAGCGTCTGCATCAGGTGCAGCATTTGCTCGGAGAAGGACTGATGCCGCGTCAAATCCGGCGTTTCCGGCGGAATTTCCAGCGTTTTCAGGGCACTTAGCCCCCGGCTCAGCGCCCATTTGGCCTCGCGCATCAGCTGCACTTGGATGTTTCCCGCCGCATACGTCCGCCCCGTTGCGACGGATACGAACTGGTTCAGATTACCCACCATTCCCGACGGCAGCAGGTTCACAAGCAGCGCTCCTCCGCCCGTCAGCGCTACCGGCAGCGACGCGGGCAGATAGTGATTCTGCATCGAATCCGCCTGCACGTCCGCCGTCAGCAGGCCCGCAGCGAACAGCGCCCCCGCCAGATATTCCGCCGCTACGCTCTGTAAGAATGTCACCTGCCCGGAGTTTGCGCGCGCGTTCAAGTGCATCGCCAGCGGCGCGGCGTTCTCAGTCAGTAGGAGGTCGAGCATCATGCACGTTTTGCCGACGTGCGCCTGGGTATCCGACGCAACGGCGAACGCCGCCGTCAGCGCATCTTTCGCCAGCGATAAGCTCCCCATTGAGCAGCCGCCAAAATCATATTCGATACGTTCCGGGTGATTCGCGTACGTCTCGTAGAGCGTCAGCTGCGTGCCGTACGGGATGTTCGCGCTGCGCTCCGGGGTCGTGCGGTTCTGCAGATAGATCGCCGCGCGGATGCTGCCCGCGCCAATGTCCAGTGCCGCACATCCGCCGTGGATTCCGCCCTCGCCGCGCAGGTACGCGCCCAGCGCCGCCGTCTCCGGCGTCCACGAAACGCGCTCCGTACTGGGGACAGGCGCAAGCCCTGACGCAATCGTCGCCGCCGCCGCGCCGTTTTCCACCGCGTCCAGTACCGCGCGCCGTCCGCCGTCGCCCATGTCATCCTCCATGGCAATGCGCCACGACAGGCTTCCCGCGCCTTGCAGGACGGCACTTAGCGCCGTGTCCAGCATCAATTGCTGAATCAGCAGCGTCCGCGCCCGAACGCCCGCCGCGTCGCTGCGCCATTTGAAGCCGGTCAGCAGACGATTTTCCTCCTTCGCCGCCAGCGCAGCCATGTCCGCCGGGCGGTACACATAACCGTCCCGTCCCGGCACATCGCCCGCGCCCGTCAGCACCACTGCCGTCGGGATGAGGTTTGCCGCCATCGTCAGGCTCGTCATCATGTCGTCCATCGGCGTGTCGGATAAGGTCAGCAGCATCCGCAGCAGCGGACGGTGCGTCGCCGGAATCTCCCGTCCGCCGATGGTCAGCGTCACCGCTGTGACCGCCGTACCGAGGTCAATGGACGCAATCGCAGGCTGATTTCCGCCCGCGTCCGGCTCTTTATCGAGGATGTTCGGCAGCGCGCCGAGGCTCTCGCCGTCCTTTTCCAGCATCAGGCAGGATGGGTACTGCGCCGTCAGCAGCGCCGTCCAGTTTTCCCGATTTTCCACGCCCTGCCACTGCCCGTCGGACAGCGCGTACACCTTCGCGTCGCCGCCCTTCACCAGCACCTGATACTGATGCCAGAACGCCATCGGCGCACACGGGTACACCGCCACCATCGGCGGGTTTTCCAGGTACAGCTGCTCGTCCGGCGCGTAGGTGCGTACGAACCGCACTTCGCCCCGCGCCCTGAGCAGATACGATGCGGTGACGCTGCCGTCCTCCTCCACCTGATAGCGGAAAGCATCCAGCGCCAGCGCGGTCGGGTTCTCCGCGATCGATTTCGCCATTTCCATAGACAGCGGCGGCAGCATCGTCGCGTTTTCAAGAATGCAGCAGGTGCGCAAGGCTTGGTCGCCGAGCTGCACCCCGGTCAGGCACGTCAGGCGCTGCGAAAACGGCTGCTTCGCGGCTTCCTGCCAGCCGTCGCCCAAGGCTTCCTGCAGGAGCGATTGCACCGCGCCGCTGTCCGCCCGCCACGGGAATTGCAGCGTCACCGTGCCCTGCACCTGCCGCGCATTCTGCTCCGCCTGCCCCTTGACCAGCGTCAGGTATTCACGCGCCGCGGGCAAAAGCGCCTTGTCGCTCCGCTCGCGCAGGTACGCATTCAGCGCATCCGCCAGCTTCTTGTTCCACCAAACCGAGCCGTCCGCCATCAGAGCAATTTCCTGCTCCACGCCATTCAGCGTCTCCGCCTCGTCCGGCCAGTTTGTGTCCGTCCAGCCCAGTACCTTGCTGCTGCGCCCGAACGCCTTGCCGTGCCACAAAAGCACCTGCTGACGTTTAAGCGCCTCGCTCACCCCGACCGTTTCCGACGTGAAGCACTGCATCAGCGGATTTTCCGTGTCCATCAGCGAATTTTCTTCCAGCACCGCAAAGCCCGGCACTTTCATCATCCCCAGCGCTGCCTGCGCGCGAATCGCCAGCCGCGCCAGCGTTTCTTCCTCGCTATGGGAGAGCATTTCGCGCTCCTGCGTCAGCCGCTGATTCAGCGCCGCCCGGAAGGACTTCGCGCGGTCGCCCGGCAGATTCATCCGGTGCAGGCGGCGGAGCAGCAGGTCGCAGTCCGCCTCGTTCAGCAGCGGCAGCGGGCTGCGGAAGCACTTATCCTCCCGGTTCACCCATGTTGCACGTTCCGGCAGCATGTCCCAGATGTCGCCCATCTGCGCTGCGAGCGTCAAGCCGTTTTCCGCGTCCACAAGCCCCAGCAGTGCTTCCTGCTGATCTTTGACAAGCATCAGCAGACGAATCGGCTGATTGCGCTGCTCCATCGGGCGCGCCGCCATCACCCACGATGCAAAGCGCGACTTTTGCGCGTCAATCGTCCGCACTGCAAGGCGCACATCCGTCCCTTGCCAGCTGTCCAGCAGCAGCGCCAGCGCCATTGCGCCCTGATATGCCGCGTCGGGGGTGATTTCGTCCGTTTCCTGCCGGATGACCATCCGTTTCGCCAGCGCCGCCATTTCCGACGTGTCAGCGCTCAGCCGGACAAGCCCTGCGCCGTCCGATTCCTTCTCCCTGCCGTTTCGATCGGGCAGAAAAAGCAGTTTGCTCATGCGTTCTCCTCCTGCATGGCGGTTTCCATGGCAACAAGCAGCAGCTGCACAGCGGGCGCATCCTTTTCCTTCGCCCCGCGCCCCAGCTGCTTCATCGTCCTGCGCAAATCCGCCGTTTTGCCGCCCTGAACCAAAACAGGGAACCACACTGCGAGTTCCTTCCGCCCTTCTTTTTCGCCGCGCAGCAGCCGATCCATCGCTTCCTGCAAAAACAGCCCGTTCTCCGGCGCGGCGGAGATCAGCGTCGGCTTCTCGAATCGCAGCTGACCATCGCGCATCTCCTGCGCGTCGTGGCGCAGCATCTCGCACATGCCCGCCGCCATCTGCTTGTGGCGTTCCATGCGCTTGAGTTTCGTCTTCGCGTCGTCAATACGGAAGCGCTCGGACGGCTTGACGACAGCTTCCGCCTGCGCAATGCGGCGAATCGCCTCGGCGTAGTCGCGAATCAGACGGTCATTCTCGCTCTCCGCCTTTTCCAGCGCATCCAGCACCATTTTCATTGCCGCCTGACCGCCCATTTGCCGGTTGAACGTTTTCTGCACGTTGTCCTCGTTCTGGATGCTCTCCGCCATCCGCGCAATGCGTTCCAGCGCCGCCGCCGCTTCCGGGTCGGTGTCGGCGTTTTCGCGGTGGACGTCGTTGTCCTCCTGCATTCCGTTTTGCTCGGCATCGTAGCGCAGCACAGCCAGCTCCCCCGCGCGGCGAATCTGCATATCATAATGTTCCCTGCCCTGCTCCCGCGCCATTTCCAGCACGGACGCATAGCGCAGATCCAGCGGCAGTGAGCGGATGATGCCCGCCAGATACAGCAGCGCGACCTGCGTCAGGCGGTCAATGGCCTGTGCATCGGCGCGAACATCCTCGATATCCTCCGCCGCGCCGCGGAAATAATGCGGATACCAGCCAATCCACCCGCTTTTGAGCGCATTGCCCTTCGCAAGCCGTTTTTCCAGCGTCGGGAGAATCTTCCGCTGCCAGAGCAGCGCGCCTTTGAGCAATCCGCCAAACGCCACGCGATAACGTTCATCCCCCTTGCCGAACAGCGCCCAATTCGCCGCGCCGTCTGCGGTCTGCACTGTGAACGTACCCGTCAGCCACGTCGGGCGGTGCAGCAGCACATCCATGCAGTACGCGCCAAGCCAGTCGGTCAGGCGGGGCAAATCGTTTCCGCCGGAGGACTGCGCACTCTGCGGAAGTCCAATCAGGCAGACAGTTTGGAGGGCGTTTTCTATGCTGATTCTCTCCAACGCCGCCTGTGCGCGCGCGGGCGATTCCCCGTCGGCGCAAGGAAGCATCAGCACCGCGCCCATGCGGAAGTTGTCGTTCTGCCCGAAGCGGTTCTGGAGGAGGGTTGCGACACTCTCGATGCCCGCCGCGCCCGTGCCGCCGCAGAGCGAACCAGCCAGCACAACGCGGACTTCCTCGCCCGCATTCAGGGTGGACTGAATCTCATCAAGCGTGCGGTGCATGGCATCATCGGGGTCGTTTTCGCATTCGCTGAGCATCGCCGCGAACGCCACGCGCGCGAGTTCGGGGTGGTCATGGAAGCCCTGCCTGAGGTCAAGAGACGCGGTATCCGCCGGAAAAAGCGCCTGACAGAGCAGGGCATCCTGCTTTTCGTCCTGCGTCCAGTCCGCGAGCGTTTTCGCGTTCATGGGCAGCGGGTCGCACCATGTGCGGAGGTTGATTTCGGTCTGGAAGGCAGGGTTCTCCGTGCCGATATACGTCCGGGACGCCCAGATGCGCTGATAATCCGCCAATTCCTGACGCAGCTGAACAGCGCCGTGCATCCCGTCGCCATCAGGGTCGCACAGCACCAAATCCAGCGTTTCCTCCGGCGTAATGCCCGCGAACGCCATAAACAGCAGCGCTTCGAGCATCCGTCCGCCGCTTCCTCCAAACAGGAACACCTTTCTTTTCATAACCACTCTCCTTGCAAAGGGCTTCGCCCTCTGCACTCCTACCAGAGGCTCTGCCTCTGGACTCCGCAAGGGACTTCGTCCCTTGACCCTTTCGC
>OLXK01002123.1_pt1 | contig 11770 bp, 7 predicted proteins | sample 1674321 | NCBI WGS metagenome assembly OLXK01 (sample SAMEA103958162, study PRJEB25191) | human gut metagenome | reverse complement strand
GCTATTTTACCGATATGCTTTCGTGCGGACAATGCCGCTCCTATGGCAGCTCCATAGGGCCCGCCTGCCGCAGCGCCCTTTGCCGCAGCGCCCTTTGCCGCGGCGGAAATGGCCTTGCCGGTTCGTACTGCCTGCATGGTATTGGATGCAACAGAAGCTGCCTCATCCAGTCCGGTATGGTTATGTTCGCTCATGGTCGTATCCTTTCCAGTCTAAAGGTGGCGCCTGCATCGCTTGCGACAGACCGCTTTTTGCGAGGCAGATCGGGGCTTTCAAAAATCCACACTTCTCAATCCGCACAGTCTGTGGTAGAATACCCCTCGTGTGCGATAGGAGGGGAAGAATATTGTTTTATACGCAGGAAGAATCCGCTGTTTTAGGCGGCTTTCTCAGCAGTTACTTGAATCGTGACTCCGCATCAGACCATGTCCGAGATGCGTTTGCACGATTTCAAGTCGGATTGGAACGGGGCTGTTTGCAAAAATCGGAGCTGCAATGGGCCGAACAAATGCTGCTTGCCCTAAAGCCGCTCTGGTGGGAAGAGTGGGAAGATCACCGTGCCTTGATGAGTGCGCTGCTCAAGACACAGGCACTTCTGCGCGCCGATGAATGAGATTTCCCACAGACATAAAAAAGCCCCTGCTGCACGCAGGAGCCAGCATATAAGAATGGCCCTTGACTGCTTTCGTGTTCCGCAGTCAAGGGTCATTCTATGTAAGTCTTGGGCTCTACCATCACTGGTTACCTCCGATTTCTACAGATTTGAGGGTTACTGGTACATCGGACTCACCTTTCTTTCTGTATTTATAAAATAGCAGATTTTCTATTGGTTTGCAATCCGCAAATTGTACGAAATAGCCATAATGCAAACTGTGTATCCATCTGATTTTAGGTGGATTGCTGTTAATTTGATTGACGATGCAGGATACGGTACAGTATAATAACAATGTTATGGGGTTTCAAACAGCCGCAGCCAGGCAGGAAGGCCTATGCAGCCGGCTGCCAATTTTGACTTTCCAATGCCAAAAGATATGCGTATGTTTTTGGTGCGGCGCTGCAAAGCGACGCCATTTTTTTGCTGTTATCACGGTAAGTGAGCCAGTACACGAAGCAGTCCGCAAAATACTCCTGCTCGTTGGTAAGCGCATACGGACGGAGCAGGGCTGCTGCGGTTCCGGACTCCTCCTGATAAAAGCCTTCCGTCTGAGATGGGAAGCCCATCAGCTCATCGAGAAAGTGACCAAACTCGTGGACGGTGGCCCCCGCCGAGGATACAGTGATTTGGCGGCTTCCGTAATTGGTTGCCCCAATACAGCTCATATTCCGCTCTTCACTCAGCCTTGCGAGGTATTCATAGTCAATGGTGTACTGCCACCCTCTTTCCGCAAATGCCTGCCGGATCGGCTCTGGGATCTTTTGAAGTTCCAGCAGATAGCTGTTCAGATGGACGCCCTCTTTATTGTTCAGAGGGATCGTCTCCAGAATGGGCGGCGGCGCAACGGTAAATTCCCCGGTCAAAAGAGCATAGAGAAGATCCGCAGCCTCGCCCCGTGTGATGATATCCGTCCCTGCACAGGTGTCTTCGCATAAGCCAAAGCTTACAGCAGCGTGGAAAGCATTGTCCTGCGAAGACAGGGCTTCTCCATCCGGGTAGAGCTGAGAACTGTAAAGGGCAATGTCAAAGGCAGCAAAGCCGCTTTCATAGATGGCATAGCGGCACAGGCGGGAGTCCGGCGCCGCCATAGCCGGCAGATTCAGCCATCCATCCGCATAGCCCTGGTTGATACAGGCATCACCGCCATAGCCGGCAGGATCCGAAAGGGCGTCTTCTTTATCAAAGGCCCGGCAGATCATCGTTGCCCATTGGCGCACCGTAATCGGTGTGTCCGGTGCATACCGGCCGTTTCCCGTACCGTAAGTAATGCCCTGCCCAGCAAGGTAAGTGACGCTTTCATAAAACGGAGATGCCTCCGGCACATCAGAAAAGCCGTCAGAGGCGGCAAAGGCGGAAACGGACAGCAGCGCGCTGATGATCAGCGTCAAAAGGACGGCAGCAAATCCTTTTTTGTGTTTCATAGTTCAACTCCTCACATTAGAATTGGGAAAGCGCCCCGGATAGGGCGCTTTCCCTGAAAAGGATTGGATTTAGTAGCCAGTCTTGGGGAGTGTAGGTGTATTCCAGAGACGGCGGATGATCGTCACCCAGCTTGCCGTTGCGGTCTGCCAGGTGCCCTGATATTTGCCGCCCACATCGGCGCGGTTGACCATCTGATAGCCATTGACCGCGTTTCCGTTCACCATCACGCTCAGCGTGGGGTTGACAACGCTTTGGAAGCCGACAGGAACCTTGCCGAAGTCAAAATAGGTGTCGGTCACGACCTCGCCGGCCTGCATGGGAATGGCGTTGAGGCTGAAGCTGTAGTTGTTGCTGGTGAGCAGGTTGCTCGCCAACACCTGATAGCTCACGTTGTAGTTGGTCTTATAGAGAATGCGGTAGTTGAGCCGCGCGCTGTAGGTGCCGGTGGTCAGCGTCGTGGGACGAGCCACATCATAGGGAATTTTATCGTGCCAGAAGAAGGATTCCAGCGGCACGTTGGAGGTGTTCGCCACCGTCAGATCGTAGCGCATGGACTGGCCTGCCATGACCTGTGCGTTGCCGCGCTTGGTGATGGTAACGCCGAGACTGGCAGGCTTATCATAGGCAGACAGCTTGATGATCTGACCGGGATATTCCAGCGTCACATCATGCACGGTAGGGTCGAGCTGCCAATAGGCGGGCGCTGTGACCTCTCGGATCTGATAGCGGGTCAGCGGCAGCGGCTTGCTGGCCGCAACGCCCCGGGCGTCCGTCGTGATGTAGTCCACCACCTTGCCGCTGCGGGCATTGACGATCTCATAAACAGCGCCCTTGAGCGGAGTACCTGCAGCGGTGCCGGTGACCTCGTTATACTCAGCGGCGTACTTATAAATCTGGATCTGGCCCGTGACAGCGGTATTTTCCCACTCGATCTCCACGGTTTTGCCCGGAGAGACATAGACGGTCTTATACTGCTTATCCAGCGTGTAGCCGGGGGCGGCTTCCAGCTCTCTCAGATAAAAGCGGCCGCTCAGCCCGCCAGGGATCTCGTCAATGTAGATGTAGCCTTCATCGTCCGAGGTGTACTCTCCAATGGGCTTTTTGTTCGCATCATAGAGGACAAATTTTACGCCATAGATCCCCTCGCCCGTGGCGCTGTCGATTTTGTGGATGACGATGCCGCTGAGCTTTTTGTTGGTCACTTGCAGCGTCACATGCTTGCCGTCTTTGATCTCAAAATAGTGGGGCGTATCATCCAGCCGGAACGATTTGTTCGATGTGACCTCTTTTGCATAGTAGCTGCCATCCTCCAGAGCCACGAACACACGGCCATTTTTGTCCGTCGTAACGGTATCCACCAAGGCATCGTCCACCTTGCGGATCTCAAGGGTCGTATTGGGGATGCGCTCACTGTGGTTATCCTCGTTGACCTTGATGATCTCCACGCCGCCAACAGGCGTGTTGTAGAAGTGAAGCGTCTGCGTGTCGTTGGGATTGACAACCACGGTCTGGGTACGGGTGTTTTCGTCGATGGTGTAGCCGGGGATTGTCTCAACCTCCGTCACCACCACGGTACCGGAAATGCCGGAGAGAGTAATCTTGCCCTCCTTATCCGTCCAGTACAGGCCGGTGGAGGACAGCGTGCCGCCCTCGGCATCTACATACGAGCCATCCGCATAGACGATCTTGAACTGAACGCCCTCCAGCGGTTCCTTTGTGATGGAATCCTGCTTGACGATGATGAGGTTGCCCTTGGGCTGATTTCTGAACTCTACCGTGGTGACTTCGTTGGATTTGACCTTAACCGTCTGCGGCGTATCGTCCAACAGGTACCCCTCTTTGGCGCGGGTTTCCTTGATGATGAGCGTCGTACCGGGGGCAATGTCGGTAATAGAGAAAGTACCTGCGCTGTCCGTCACGAACTTGCCGTTGGCGTTGCCGATGAGATTGCCGTCGGAATCCGTGACAAGAAACTCAACATCCGGGATGGGGGCATTTGTTACAGCGTCCACCTTTTTGACGAGTATGCCGCCCTTGGGCTGATTGCGGAATTCCAGCGTCATCACGGCATTGCGCTTGATCTTGATGCTCTGCGGGGTATCGTCGAGGATGTAGCCATCCTTGGCACGCACCTCTTTTGCGATGACCGTCATGCCGGGCGTCAGGCCGTCAATGCGGATGGTGCCTGCGCTGTCGGTCACATATTTACCGTTGGTCGTGCCGAGCACGCTGCCATCCGAATCCGTAACAAGAAATTCAACGTCAGAAATGGGTGCGCCGGTGACGGCGTCCTTTTTGACGATGAGGAGGGAACCCATCTTATCATTGCCGAAGGTCACGGTGATCACGTCCTGATCCTTGCCGGAGAGATAAACGGTTTCCGTGGCGTCGGTGATCACATACCCGTCCGGCGCGGAGATCTCCTCGCAGACATAAGTGCCTGCCTTGAGGCCGGTTGCAACGATGGTGCCATTGCTGGATGTTTTGTACTCGCCAACCACAGTGCCGCCTGTACCGGAGGTGCCGCCGAGGTAGCGGATTCTAAACCATGCACCCTCCAGCGGCTGACCGCTCTCGCTGTCCACCTTGCGGATGATGATTGCGGAAAGAGGCGTGTTCTCAAAGGTTAGGACTTTGCTCTCACCACCGGAGATGAAGCATTCCTGCGTGGCAGGCTCCTTGATGGTGTACCCGGACGCCGGTTCCAATTCCGTTACTTTGTACCAGCCATCCTTGATCTCAGGAAGAATGATTTTTCCGCTTGCGTCAGAAAAGTAAGTGCCGAGGTCGTTGAGCTCACCGGTGTCGGTATGGTTGCTGCCATACCAGATCTGGAACTTAGCGCCCTTGACGGGATCACCGGTGACGCTATCTACCTTGCGGATCTCCAGACTGGGCTTGAGGGCGTTGAAGAAGGTGACGGTAGAGGTTTCACCGGGTTTCAGCGCCACTTCCTGCGGGATGGGGCAGAGAATGACATGACTGGGGACATTGATCTCCGTTACTTTGAATGTGCCAACAGGAACAGAGTCGAGGAAAATCCGCCCATGGTTATCGGTCGTGGCGCTGGTAGAAAAGCTGCCGTCGATCTGCTCGATGCGGTAGGTCACGCCCTCGATGGGTTCCCCGTTGGCAATGTTCTTCTTGATGATTTCAAGGCCGGGCTTTTCATAGTCAACGAAAGTGACCTCGGAGGTTTTGCCGGGGCGCAGCGCCACGGTCTGCTCGGTATTGGTTACGATGTACGGCTCGGGAACGGATTCCTCACGCACAACATAGACACCGGCAGGAATGGCCGAGAGCGTTGCGGAGCCGTCTGTCCCGGTCGTGACGGAGGTGGAATAGCTGCCGGTAACGGACTTAATGGAAAACACCGTGCCGGAAATCGGTTTGCCGCTCATGGCGTCCCGCTTGGTGATCTTCATATCGGGCAGTGCGTAATTTTCGGCAGTGACCGTGTACTGCTTGTCGCCATCGGTGGTATCGACATAGACGCTGATGGGCGTAGAGTCGGCGCAGTAGCCCTCCGGAGCCTCGGTTTCCACGAAGGACCACAGGCCCTTGGTGACATCCTTGACCTCAATGATTCCGCCATTTTGGGTCACATCGCTGCCGACGATCTGACCGTCGCGGTAAATATTAAATTTTGCGCCATCCAAACCACGGGTCGTTCCTGCGGCAACCTTCCGCAGCGTAATATCAGCGTCCCCAGCCGGCGGCTTTCCCGGCTCGGATGTATTGGTGACGAGTTTTCTCGGCGCATAATAGTTAAAGAAAGCCTGACGCCCCTTAACGCTGGATTTCGCGTAGACCGCCCATTTTGCAGCTTCATCTTCTACCACAGTGGCGATGATGCCCTGTTCTGCGTATTCTTCAATTTGGCGCTGAAATTCTGCGTCTTCCTTGGCCTTTTCTTTCAACATCCAATCGATATAGCCCAGGTACATTTCATAGGTATCGGCGTTGGCGTAACCACCGCCATCGATGTCACCATCGCCCTCACCCTTGAAGGTCTGGTGATCCCACACATACGTCTGCGCAGCCATAAAAAGGCTGCCGGGGATGTCACCCTTATAGTCCACGATGAATGACATCATCCATTTGAAGTTTTCAAGCTGCTGGGCATCCAGTTCACCCATGCCGCTCTGCGCCAGCGCCGTTTTCAGGACAGCGTCCGCGTCCGCGCCGGTGGCGGAGGTATAGGTGTAAGAGTTGAGGAACGACGGAGTACCCCAGCGGTAGCCATAGCCGCGATCCAGGCAGTAGAGCATTTTGCCTGCCGCCATCGGGGGCTTATAGCTGTAAGGCGTACCGTCATGGAGAAGCCGCGTTGTCCAGTAGTTTGTGTTGCTGGTAGGCTTGATCCCTGTTCCGGTGCTGGAAGCGGCCAGCGCGGAAGTCGGGAGCAGCGTCAACAGCGTCATGATAACGAGAAACGCCGAGACGAGCCTGGTTCTTAATTTTTTCAATGAGCTACCTCCTTGCAAAATTGCACAAGAAAAAGCAGACCGAGGCATCCCGGTCTGCTTTGTGATATAGGATAACAGGATTTACTTTGTTGCCGGCTTGTCCACCGCCGAAATGCTGTATCCGCTGCGAAGAAATAGTTGGACACAGTACCAGCACTCCAAGCCGTTGGCGTCAGTCCCTCGTGCAAGGCCGATGCCGATAGCCGCATAGCTTTCATCGGTCATGTTTTCCATGTGCCCTGCGGATTTTGACCATGAATATATGAGCGTCTCCGCAAGCGCGGTTTTTTGCTGCGCAAGATAGAGCAGCGGGATCTGGTGGATATTTTCCCCAACCTGCCTGCAGTCCGTAACGGTGTAATACTTCCTGCCGTCCGGTCTGGTATGAGAATAGGTACCTGTGGCAGCCATTTCATCGGCCCGCACCTGCGCGGCGCGCATCAGTTGATCGTCGGCAGTCAAAGCTGCGATGTCACGCTCCGCACGGAGGACATTGGTGCGAGTTACAATATCCCGCTTTGCAGCATCCACATCAGAAGGTGCAGCAGCAGGCGGAACAGCTTCAGCGGAGGGAGCCTCGCCGGTGTAAGGCGCACCGGTTTCGATTTGCACACATCCGCTGTCCGCATCCCAGAACACATTGAAGCCGACCGCTTTGCCAATGTCGCGGAGTTTCACATAGTTGCGTCCAGCAATACCATACGCTTCCATTTGCACCTCCTGCCCATCGACAAAAATACGATGGCTGCTGCGTTCAGCGAGGATTCCCGCAGCATAGGCGGAAGCTCCGCCTGTGATAATAGCGCCGATAAAAAGGCCCGTAAACATCGTGAGGATCTGCTTCTTCATGGAAAAGCCTCCTTATTTTTGATCTACTATTCCTTTACGATCATAAAGCGGCTTTTTCAACAAAAAATTTTTAAGAGGTCTGAACAGCCTGCACACACCAGCGCTGACTGGAATCTCCGGCAACGCAGGTGAAGAGCGTGATCCGGTTATCCGTGGTAGAGGACAAATAGCTCCAATCGCTGCTGCTGATTTTGGTCACAGTCTCCACCAGATAGGTGCGGGTACCCATGGATGTGGTATAGGTGATCTTATCGCCTGCATCCAGATCCTTGATGCTGCCGATCACATATTTGGCGCCGCGATTATGCCCGCAGACAGCCACATTGCCGTTCCAGACGCTGGTACTGGTGAAATGCCCCAGCCCCTTTTTCATGCTGGCAGTCGTTTCACCTTCCCAGAGATAGTAATTCTTAACTCCGATGGCAGGAATGGAGATCTTTCCGACGGCACCGTTGGAGAGCAGAAAATCCTGTGTCAGCTCTGTGAAAGCGGGCGTCGCAGGAGTAGCTGTGGAGCCACCCTGCAGAAAACCGGGGATCTCGACAGTTCCGCCGCCGGAAGAAATTCCGTAAATGCCGCCGCCGGATGCAGAGATGCCCTGAAGACCAGGAAGCATGATTTTCTCCATCACCCCGGTCTGGGTGGTGCTGAGCTGCCCGTACTCCAGCTCGGGGATCTGGTAGTCCACCACATTTTTTCCACCGTAATTGTAGCGGGAGCCGTAGACGTCCTCATAGGAAGAGGAGGGATAGTATTCCGGGGTGCCATCGGTTTCAAAGGAATAATCGGCAGCCTGTGCGCTGACCGCCATCGCAGAGAGCATGGCAGCCAGAGTTAAAGCCAATGTAAAAAACTTCTTCATACGGGATCCTCCTGTTCTTCAGCGGGAACGGTAAATTCATGCCAGTCATTGTGCTTGCTGGCCTGAATCGCGTAAGTATGGTCGCTCTGCGGGAAAGAAACGGTGAACTCGCGCCCAGCCAGATGCCTGGCAAGGGATTTTTTCACTTCTACTGCAACGGTATCTCCCGGATTCAGCGAGAGAGAGCCTGCATCGATAGCGGGAACCTCACTGTCGGGCTCAACACGGAACTTTGCAATCAGCCGGTACTCTCTGGGCTTGCTGTCCGGAACATACACATAGACATTTTTGCGGCGGCGCAGCAGAAGCAGCCCAGCGGCGGCAATGCCCGCGCAGAGCAGCACGGCAGCGATGATCAGCAGCGGAGCGGCAAGACTGCCATTATCCCAGATATGTGTTTTCTCGGGGACGATCTCACTTCCGGTATAAACCACGGTATAAGTGATGCTGTCCACGCCTTCCGAAGTAACGGTTCCGTGATATTCCGCCGTGGTGACATAGCCTGTGGCAGCCTGATAGCTGCTGGAGGCGGAATAGGTGGCGACCGCCTGATACTGGGCGGGAACCAGCGCCTCGCCGACGAGCGCCGTGCCGGTGACCTGCCATTCCACATTGGCAAGGGAGAGGGTTTTTCCGTTTTTGACGGTCGTGGCTGGCACATAAGACATGTCGTTGCGGTCCAGATTGCCGATTACCTTCGTCTCGGTGGTTTTGCTGTATTTGGTGGTGTAGCCGGACGCCTCTGTGGAAAGCGTGGTATGATCCAGCGCCAACTCGCCGGAGAATCCGTCTTTTTCATAGGACATACTGGGCGAAAGCTCTGCGAGGATCTGCGCAAGGTCATTTTTGGCGGTATTGACTGTGACGGTTTCCGTTGCAGTTTTGCTTTCCAGATACGGGTGTTCCACCTTGGTGGTATAGGCCCAGGTATAAAGATAGCCGTCGTAGGAAAAGTCCTCTTCCTTCAGCTCATCTGGGTCAACCTCCGGGGAAAGCGTGTAGGTTTTTACAAGCCGCTGCTGGCCGTTCAGGTTTTCCGCTACCATTGAATCGGGAACCTGAGCGGCAAAGGCGCTGACCGTCAGCGACATGGCAAGCAGCAGGCAAAGGGCCAGCTTTGATAAGCTCTTCATGGTGGCCTCTCCTTTTTTACAAATTCTGTTTGATGATTCTGGTGATGATGCCGACGGCGATGCCACGTTCCTCATCCAGACGGGTAACGGCAAAGCTGACGTCGTCTTTTTTTCCGGGCATTCGCCGGTCATAGCAGGTGTGGGCAACCGCGTTGACACCGTTGTTGAGCCGGATGAACACAACGCCGTGCCGCACATCGGTCACTCTGCCGGCATATTTGCCCTGCAGGACGCATTTATCCAGATTGCTCTGGTTGGCGGCGGACGAAACGCTACGGATATCTGCTGTGATGGAAATATGGTTGATGTCGTCGCGGTCAATGGTGAGCACACGGACAAGAACACGGTCGCCGACGCTGTAATACTCGCGGGCGTCACCGAACCATGCGGCAGACAGATCGCGGGCGAAAATCGTACACTCCACGCCGAACACTTCCACTCGCAGGACTTTTTCCGCAACGCCTATGACGCGCGCCTGTACGACGCGCCCTTCATAGATCATGGGGACGCCATCTTCGTTGGTGTCCAGATAGAAGGTCTGACGCTTACGGAGCATAGCGGCCTTGCGGCTTGCCACAACGCTGCGGGCGGTGTTATCCAGACCCCGGACGATGAAATCGATCTCCGCGGTGAGCATGGTTGCAAGGATACTGTTCATCCGCTCCATAAACGGCTTGTATTTCGCCCCATACGGAACGGGCCCGGAATAGAGCATCATTTCTTTCAGCGGGATCGCAATGCGATAACCCTTGTAGTCAACGACAACGATAGTACGGCCGGAAGGGGTCTGCTCCACGCCGTCCAACGTTCCGGTCAAAATACGACCGGCAATATGCGAGGTCTTGATCTCATGCCAGATGACCTCACGGCGTTCTTCTTCCGTTTCGATACGGTCTTTTGCATCAACGGTCAGAATGTAGGAGTCACGGCGTCCGGCAGGTGCGGGAGGTGCAGTAGGCTGCGGAGCAGCTTCACCATCTGCGGATTCCGTTTCATCTTCAGCGGGCGGAGCATTTTCCACATTTCCTTCCAGCAAAAGCGCATCCAGAGCATTTTCGCCGCTGCTGTCAAGGGGTGCCGGAGTGCTGCTGTTCAGCTCCTGCAAAATGCTGTCGTACTCCGGGTCCTCAGCCTTTTCATCGGAAACAGGGACAGTCTCTGCGGCATCAGCGGTGTTTTCGGCATCCAGCTCGTTTTCCTCAACATCTGCTGTGCCGCTCACATCGCTGGAGCCGAGATCAACTTCCGGGAGCCCTGCCAGCGGAGTTTCCGTGTTGTCGCTGCCGGCGGCCTCCACCTGCTGCTCAGAAAGTTCTTTGGCGGATTCGGTTTCCATGAACTCTGAGGAGAAATCATCAGGGGGCGGGATCGGTTTTTTCTTAGGCATTAAGTGTCCTCCTTTTTCTTCATAATGGATTCTTTGGTTACGGCAACGACTTTTTCAGCCGGTGCAGGCTTTTCCTTTTGCGCCGGCTTCTTTTCCGCTGCCTGAGATGGCGGCGCCGATGGAGTTTGCTTTTCCTGCGGCTGATTTGCCCGCCATGCAGGGACATGGGAGGCGGCCTTGCTCGGCCGCAGCTTCTTCGCCTCGGGATGTTTGGAATAGTCGTACTTATCCACCTCCAGTACATTCTTGCCCCGAATGAGGATCAGGGCTTTATCAATATCCATACGCAGCACCTCATCCATGGTCATCAGCTTGCGCCGACCGACACCGCTGGTTTCCCGGTATTCAGGCGTGTAATTGGATACACGCCATGTTCCGAGTTGTTTGGCTTTACTGGTAACAGAGATACTGGCCTCGCCGGTCCGGTCGGAAATAAATTCCGCCGTCAGAGCATCCGTACAGCCAAGAAAAAGCTGCACATCGCAGTTGCCCAGAATTTCCTGCCACTGGTTGTAGGGATAGCGGTTCTGAAGACCTGCTAAGTTCTGGAACACACATGACATGGACAGGTTTCTGGAACGAATGACTGAAATTTTTCTCGATAGATCTGGGATCACTCCACAGGCACACAGCTCTTCACCAAGTACATGAACAGGAACCGGAAGCGCCCCACCAGGGCAATGTTCGTCCGCATAGCGAACCAGGCGGATAAACACGAAGGAAAGAAACAGCGAGGAAAGAAAGTCAAATGTGCTGTCCTGATCGCTGGTAATGCAGTAATACGCGCATGGCTGCTTTCCCGGAAGTTCCAGATCAATCTCGTTGTAGGATGTGATGTTGCGAATATCCCGGTTTTGGAAAACCTGCAGTCTGGAGCCGAGCCCGATGATAACGCCGCCGCGCACACCCTCTGACGCCTGCTTGAAAATGCTGTATGGCGCTTTGGCAGGATGCGTAACCGGAAGAACACCAAAAAGCGCGTTCAACTCCTGT
>OLXK01002110.1_pt1 | contig 11842 bp, 11 predicted proteins | sample 1674321 | NCBI WGS metagenome assembly OLXK01 (sample SAMEA103958162, study PRJEB25191) | human gut metagenome | reverse complement strand
AGGGCCGCGTGAACCTGAGCCACAAGGACGCCATGAAGGAGATCGCCGCCAAGGAAGCCGCCGGCGAGCCCATCAAGTAAAGCATCGTTTTTATATCCCCCGGTCCGCCGGGGGATATTTCTTTTTCCCGCCGCCTGTGATATACTGAGAAAAACACCCTGCAAGGAGGTCCCGCCTATGTCCGACACCATCGCCGCCATCGCCACGCCCGGACAGCCCAGCGCCATCGGTATCCTGCGCCTGTCCGGCCCGGATACCTGTGCCGCGCTGGACGCGGTGTTCCGCGCCAAAAACGGCAGGCCCGCCGCGCAGCAGCGCCCCCGCGCCATGGTGCTGGGCGAGCTGCTGGACGAGACGGGGCAGGTCATCGACAGCGTGCTGTGCGTCCATTTCCCTGCGCCCCACAGCTATACCGGAGAGGACTGCGCCGAGCTCCACTGCCACGGCAGCCCCATCGTGCTGGACACGGGCCTCCGCGCCCTGTTTGCCGCCGGCTGCCGTCAGGCCGGCCCCGGCGAGTTTACCAAGCGGGCCTTTCTCAACGGGCAGCTGGACCTGCTCCAGGCGGAGTCCGTGGCGGACCTGATCGACGCCGAGACGGCCCAGCAGGCCCACAACGCCGTCTGCCAGCTGGACGGCGCGCTGAGCCGCACCGTGGCGCGTATCTACGACGGCCTCATGGACATGGCCGCCCGGTTCTACGCCGTGGTAGACTATCCGGACGAGGACATCGAGGATCTCCAACGCGAGCAGATGCTGGACACCCTGCGCCGGGCCCAGAACGATCTGGAAGCGCTGGTGGCCGGGTTTTCCCGCGGCCGTTTGCTGAAGCTGGGCGTGCCCACGGTGCTGCTGGGCAAGCCTAACGCCGGCAAATCCTCTCTGCTGAACGCCCTCCTGGGCTATGACCGGGCTATCGTCACCGACATCGCCGGCACCACCCGCGACACGGTGGAGGAAAAGGTCACCGTGGGCGGCGTGCTCCTGCGGCTCATCGACACGGCGGGCATCCGCGACGGCGGCGACGCCGTGGAGACCATGGGTGTGGAGCGCAGCCGCGCCGCCGCGAAGCAGGCATCTCTGGCCCTGCTGGTGCTGGACGGCTCCCGGGAGCTGACGGCGGAGGACGAGGCCGCCATCGCCCTGGCCAACACCGTCCCCCACCTGATCGTGGCCGTCAATAAATCCGACCTGCCCCGGGCGCTGGACGTCGGCGCCCTGGCGGACCGCTTCGACAACGTGCTGTCCGTCTCCGCCGCCACCGGCGCGGGACTGGACACGCTGACCGACGCCATCGCGGCGCAGTTCCCGGCGGGCGAGAGCACCGGCGGCGCGCTGCTGACCAACGCCCGTCAGGCCGACGCCGCCAACCGAGCCCTCTCCGCCGTGGCCGAGGCCCGCGGCGCCCTCCGTATCGGCATGACCCCCGACGTGGTGCTCACCGACTGCGAGGCGGCACTGGCCGCGCTGGGTGAGCTGAACGGCAAACAGGTCCGCGACGATCTGGTAGACACCATCTTCTCCCGCTTCTGCGTGGGGAAATAGGCGATACATGCCTGCATTTCTGCTAATATTCCGTATTATTTTCCATTTGGCTCTTTTCTTGTGCCCCGTTCCGTGATATGATAACGGGGAATATCACTCCCAAGGAGGTTTATCCCATGCGCGAATATGTCATTATGACTGACAGCTGCTGCGACCTGACCGACCACATGGCCAAGGAGCTGGAGCTGACCGTGGTGCCCCTGACCGTCCACATCGATGGGCACGATTACCCCAACCTGCTGGACGGCAGCGCCATCAGCTTCGAGGATTTCTACGGCAAGATCCGCAGCGGCGTGCTGGCCACCACCTCCGCCGCCAACGTAGGCCAGTTTCAGGAGGCCATGCGCCCCATTCTGGCTGCCGGCAAGGACATCGTCAGCATCAACTTCTCCAGCGCCCTCTCCACCACCTACCAAAGTGCGTGCATCGCCGCCCAGGACATGAAGGAGGAGTTCCCCGATGCCAACATCTATGTGGTGGACTCTCTCTCCGCCTCTCTGGGCCAGGGCCTGCTGCTCTATCTGACCGTCCAGAAGAAGCGTGAGGGCCTCTCCGCCCAGGAGCTGGTGCAGTGGGTGGAGGACAACAAGCTCCACATCGACCACTGGTTCACCGTGGACGACCTGAACTACCTGAAGATGGGCGGCCGTCTCAGCGCCGGCGCCGCGTTCTTCGGCTCCATGCTCTCCATCAAGCCCGTCATGCACACCTCCGACGAGGGCAAGCTGGTCCCCGTCAGCAAGGTCCGCGGCCGTAAGGCCAGCCTGAAGGCCCTCATCGACAAGATCGCCGAGCTGGGCATCGAGCCCAGTGAGCAGGTCATGTTCATCTGCCACGCCGACTGCGAGGTGGAGGCCCGCGCCGTGGCCGAGGAGATGAAGGCCCGCTACGGCGTCAAGGAGGTCTATATCAACTACATCGGGCCTGTGATCGGCAGTCACACGGGGCCGAACACCATGGGCATATTCTTCGTAGGCACCAAGAGATAACGGCGCGTCTTTTGCGCCCTGCCATCGTCAAACCTCCTCGACGTACACAAAGTACGCCGTCGTCGGTTTGCCATCGGCAGGACGCAAAATCCGACATCGATGGCGCGCCTCGTCTTGGCGCAAGAGCCATTGCCGTCAGTGATGTACGGTGCATTTCAACTTTGCGGGAGGTCATCCTATGGAATGGCTGGAACTCAAGATCGACACGAGCCACGCGGGCTTGGACGCGGTGACGGACATGCTGGAGCAGCAGGGGGTCACCGGCGTGATGATCGACGACGAGGCGGACTTTCAGAGCTTTCTGGAGAACAACCGCCAATACTGGGATTATGTGGATGACGACCTGCTGGCGCAGAAGAAGGGCGTCAGCCGCGTGACGTTCTATCTGGAACGGAACGAGGATGCCTACGGCACCGTGGCCGCCGTGCGTATGGCCATGTCGGCGCTGAAAAAGGACCACCCGGAGTACGCGCCCCTGCTGCTGACCATGGCCGACGTGGCCGACGAGGACTGGGAGAACAACTGGAAGCAGTTTTACAAGCCCATGGAGATCGGCAGCCGCCTGCTGGTGGTGCCGGAGTGGGAGGAGGCCGCCGACCCCACGCGGGTGAAGCTGGTGCTGAACCCCGGCCTGACCTTCGGCACCGGCAGCCACGCCACCACCCGCCTGTGCCTGCAGGCGCTGGATACCCACATTCACGGCGGCGAGCGTGTCCTGGACCTGGGCTGCGGCAGCGGCATCCTGTCCATCGCCGCCCTGCGCCTGGGCGCGGAGAGCGCCTTCGCCTGCGACATCGATGAGAAGTGCGTGGACGTGGCCTATGAGAACGCCGCCCTGAACGGCATCGGAAAGGACCGCTACACCGTCCGCTGGGGCAATGTGCTCACCGACGCCGCCCTGCGGCAGGAGATGGGCGCCGGCTATGATATCGTGGTGGCCAACATCGTGGCGGATGTCATTATGGGCCTCAGCCCCCACGTCCGTCCCTTCCTGAAGCCCGACGGCCTGTTCCTCTGCTCCGGTATCATCGACGACCGGGCGGCGGAGGTGCTGGAAAAGCTGAAGGCCGACGGCTGGGATGTGTTCGAGCAGCGCAGCAGTGAGGGCTGGTTCAGCTATCTCTGCAAATAACGCTAAGAAAAAGACCAGCGCGGAACTGCCGTCTCGGCCATTACAGCACACCTGCCGCATCTCTGTGGGTAACGACAAAAAAAGACCGGCGCGGGCCGGTCTTTTTTGTACTTCGTCCGTCCGCGCCGCCGGGAACGGGAGAATTCACGGAATGTACTTTTCTTTTTCCTGAAAAGTTGCTATACTGAAAGCGAACGTAACATATAGCGAACGCGAATGTATACAGCAAAAGCAACGGAAAGTAAACGAAAGTAAAGGAGAAGACCGAAGCCATGATGAAGCGAATTCTGCGCCTGACGGCGTTTTTGCTGGGGTTGACGCTGCTGCTGTCCGCCTGCGGCAATACAAAAGGTAAAGAGATGGTGGACGCCTCCACCCAGACCGCCCCGCCCGTAGAAGGCGTCACCGCCCTGGCTCTGTGCGACGGCGATGTGACCCTCCGTTTTGAAAAGGACGAAACCGGCGCCTGGACCTGGTTTGACGACCCCGCCTTCCCACTGGACCAGACGGCGCTGGAGGACCTGCTGGCCCTGCCCGCCACCCTGGACAGCGGCGAAACAGTGGCCGATGTGCAGGAGCTGGCGGTTTACGGACTGGAGGCTCCCAAGAAGTACATCACCGTCACCTCCGACGGCGTGGACGTCGTCTATTATCTCGGCGACCAGGCCGCGGATGGCCGTTGGTACGTGCTCACCCCTGCCGGTACGGTGCGCTATACCTCTGACGAAAATAAGATGCTGCTCAGCCGCAGCATCTACGCCATGGCGGTCCTGCCCGTTCTGCCGGTCATCGAGCCGGACAGGCTGGTCAGCGTGAGCCTGCTGCGCGCCGACGGCACCGCCGCTGTCTCCTTCTACACCGCCGAGGACGGTACCCGCCGCAGCGCCAACCGGGACGTCACGGAAAAGACCGCCGCCCTGGCTGATGAGATCGCTGCCCTGACGCTCACCGCCTGCGTGGACTACGACCCGGCGGAGGGTGCGGCCGCCGTCTGCGGCCTGGACACGCCGGAGGTCACGCTGACGGTGAACTACCTGGCTGACAACAGCGCCGAGCGGACGCTGATCCTTGCTGTCGGCCTGTCCACCGGCGACGGCGGCCGCTATGTGGCCCTGGACGGCGACACCACCATCTATCGGATGGAGGAGTCGTCCCTGACCCAGATCCTGACCCTGTCCGAGACGGGGCTGTAAGCCATGAAAAGGGAGGCGCGGCTATGCGTATACTGATCGTGGAGGATGAAAAGCGCCTGGCGGGCACCCTGCAGGACCTGCTGCGCCGCCAGGGCTATACCGCCGACGTGTGTTATGACGGCATCTCCGGCCTGGACAACGCCCGCAGCGATATCTACGACCTGCTGGTGCTGGACGCCATGCTTCCCGGCATGGATGGCTTCGCCCTGCTGCGCCAGCTGCGCGGCGGCGGCAGCCGCCTGCCGGTGCTGATGCTCACCGCCCGCAGTGAGCTGAATGACCGCGTCCGCGGCCTGGACGCCGGTGCGGACTACTACTTGACCAAACCCTTTGAGCCGGAGGAGCTGCTTGCCTGTATCCGGTCCCTGCTGCGCCGTGGCGGTGAGGACGCCGCTGCCGACCCGGAGGTGACGGCCTTCGGCGACCTGACGCTGCACATGGGCACATTCCTGCTGGAATGCGGCCCGCGAAGCGTCCGCCTCAGCCGCCGGGAGTACGACCTGATGGAGCTGCTGATGCGGAACGGCAGTCAGATCGTCTCCAAGGAGCAGCTGATCCTGAAGGTCTGGGGCTACGACTCCGCCGCCGAGGACAACAACGTGGAGGTCTATATCTCCTTCCTCCGCCGCAAGCTCACCCATCTGCAATCCACTGTGAAGATCAAGACCCTCCGTATGGTGGGTTATTGTCTGGAGGTGGAGGCATGATCCGGCACCTTCGCTGGAAGGTGGTGGCCACCAATATGCTGCTGATCTCGCTGGTGCTGCTGGCGGTGTTCGCGGCGGTGTACTTCATCTCCCGGGGCAACTATCACAAGAATGTGCAGCAGCAGCTGTACCAGGCGCTGGAGCAGGGCGACTATGGCCGCAGCCAGCCCGGCATGGACAGCATCCCCTGCTTTGTGGCCGAGGTCTATGGCAGCGGCACCGTCCGCGTGGCCGGCAACAGCTACTATGACCTCAGCGACGAGACCCGCATGGCGGAGATCGTCACTGCCGCCCTGGCGGCGGACGAGGACGCCGGCACGTTGGACGAATTTCATCTGCGCTATCTGCGCCAGCGGGGTTACACCACTACTGCCATTGCGTTTACCGATACCTATCTGGAATACACCTCCCTGCACACATTGCTGAAGGCCTGCTCTCTGGTGGGCTGCGGCGCACTGGTGGTGCTGTTTCTGTGCAGCTATCTGCTCTCCGGTGTGGTTACCAAGCCTGTAGGTGCCGCCTGGGCCCAGCAGGAGCAGTTCCTCTCCGACGCCAGCCATGAGCTGAAGACCCCTCTGACGGTCATCCTTTCCTCCGCCGAGCTGCTGGAGCAGAGCGCTTCGCCGGAGCAGGCGGTCTACGTGGACAATATCCGGGCGGAGGGCCGCCGCATGAAGGCCCTGGTGGAGGATATGCTCACCCTCTTCCGCGCCCAGAAGAACGCCGGCAGCCCGCCGGACACCGTCACCGACCTGTCGGAGGCGGCGGTGACTGCCGCCCTGCGGTTTGAGCCGGTGGCCTTTGAGGCCGGCCATGTACTGGATTACGATATTGCGCCGTCTCTTCCTGTCCGGGGCGACGGCGCCAAGCTGGGCCAGGCCTTGGCGGTGCTGCTGGATAACGCCGTCAAATACGCCGCACCCGGTACGCCCATCCGCCTGACCGCCGTCCGGCAGGGCAGCCGCGCTGTGGTGTCCGTGACCGATCAGGGGCCGGATATCCCTTCGGACAAGCTCCCCCGCATTTTTGACCGCTTTTACCGCGCCGACGACGCCCGCACCGACGGCGACAGCTTTGGCCTGGGCCTGCCCATTGCCAAAGCCATCGTGGATGCCCACCGGGGAGTCCTTCGCTGTGACAGCAGCGGCGGCGTGACCACCTTCAGTATCTCCCTGCCCCTGACGGCAGGGAAGCAGGAGAGAGGCACAGACCATGTTTGATACCCTTATCCGGGGCGGCACCGTCATCGACGGCACGGGCCGCCCCGCCTTTGCGGCCGATGTGGCCGTTTCCGGCGGCAGGATCACCGCCATCGGCGATTTGTCCGCAGCGTCCGCCGCTCATGTTATCGACGCCGCCGGCAGGACCGTTACCCCCGGCTTTATTGACATCCACCGCCACGCCGACGCGGCGCTGTTCCGCCCGGGCTTCGGCGCGGCGGAGCTGTGTCAGGGCCTTACCACCATCGTCAACGGCAACTGCGGCCTCAGCGCCGCCCCCTTCGGCCCCGCCCATGGTGACGCCATCCGGGACTACCTGCGGCCCATTACCGGGGCCCTGCCGCCGGAGCTGGTGACGGAAACCCTCTCCGGCTATTTCGCCTCTGTGCCGAATATCCCCGTCCATGTGGGTATGCTGGCCGGTGCCGGCGTCCTTCGGGCGGACGCGGCCGGCTATGAGCTGGAGCACCTGGAGGACCGCCACTACCGCGCCCTGCACCGCGCCCTGGAGCAGGCTCTGGCCGACGGCGCGCTGGGCGTTTCTTTGGGCCTGGGTTACGCCCCGGAGTGCTTCTATACCACGGCGGAGCTGATCCGTGCGCTCTCGCCCATCGCGGGGCAGGATATCCCCCTCACCGTCCATATGCGGCAGGAGGGCGCGGGCGTCTGCGATTCCATCGAGGAGATGCTGCTGGTGGCCCGGGAACTGCGGGTCCCTCTGCATATCAGCCACCTGAAAGCCATGGGTCGGGACAACTGGGGCAAAAAAATACCCCGGGCCCTGGAGCTGCTGCACCGGGCGAGGGAAGAGGGGCTGGATGTGGGCTGCGACGTGTACCCCTACACCGCCGGCTCCACCCAGCTGCTGCACATCCTGCCGCCGGAGTTTCTGGAGGGTGGCATGGACGCCGTTGTCCGCCGCCTAGCCGACCCTCACGAACGCGAGACGCTGGCTCACCGTATTGAAGACGGCGGCGGGTTTGACGACATCGCCAAGCTGGCTGGCTGGGACGGCATCTTCCTCAGCAGTCTTCACTGCCCGGAGGACGCGCCGCTGCTGGGCAAGAGCATCGCCCAGGAGGCGGTTCTGGAGCACAAATCCCCGCTGGACGCCTGCTGCGACCTGCTGATCCGCGAGCACTGCCAGGTGACTATGATCGACTTCATGGCCGCGGAGGAAGACATCGCCGCTATCCTCCGCAGTCCCCTCAGCTGCCTGATCTCTGATGCCACCTACCCCACCGAGGGGATGCCCCATCCACGGGTCTACGGCAGCTGTACCCGCCTGCTGCAGCACTTCGTCCGGGAACAGGATGTGCTGACGCTGGAGCAGGGCATTCACAAGCTGACCCAGGCCCCGGCACAGGCCCTTCGCCTTGCGGGTAAGGGCGTTATCGCCGTGGGTGCGGACGCGGACTTGTGTGTGTTCGACCCCGCCGCCCTCACCGAGCGCGGTACCTATCAGGACCCCTGCCAAACGGCCCTGGGTATGGACGCCGTGCTGGTGGCCGGCCGGCTGGCCGTGAAGAACGGAGAAATGACCGGCGTGAAGGCTGGGACCCTCATCCGCAAATAAAAAGATCTCCCCCGGTCGGGGGAGATCTTTTTATTTCTTTTCGCCGCCGGACACGTTGGCCACGAACACGCACACCAGAATGATGACTACGCCAAGAGCCTGCCACAGGCTGAAATCCTCCTTCAGGAAGAGCACGCCAGCCAGCACCGATACCACCGTGGTCACGTTGGAGAACAGGGAACTCTCTGAGACCGTCAGGTGACTGTTGGCGAAGTTCAGCAGTCCGTAGGCCACGCCGGAGGACAGTATGCCCAGATACAGCACCGCCAGCCAGAAGCTGCCGCTTTGCGCCGGCGCGGTGATCAGCTCGCTGCTTATCCCGCCGGCCTGTATCAGCGCCACCGGAATAAACACCGCCATGCCCACCACAAACATCACATAGGTCATCTCAAAGGGGGTGAAGCGCTTGGCGGCATCGTGGCTCAGCCCATAGTACACCGTGTCGCTGAGCATGGTCAGCAGCAGGAACAGCAGGCCCAGCGCCGAGATCATCACCGCCCCGCCCACGGAGATCAGCGCTACGCCGCCGATCGCGCCCAGGGCGCACAGCACCTGCCGCCGGGTGACGCGCTCATGCAGAACCAGCACGTCCATCAGGATGCAGCACACCGGCACCGCCGCGATGATGGTCCCCGCCACAGCGGCGGAGGTGTACAGAATGCCGTAGTTTTCGAAGATAAAGTACGCCACCGGCTGCACGATACCCAGCAGAAGCAGCTTGCCCACCGGCTTTCCCTTCAGGGAGAAGGCAAACAGCGGCTTTCCGCGTACCTTGCCCACCAGAGCGTTCAGCGCGATGACCAGCGACATGGCCGCCACCGCCACCGTGAACCGGAAGGCCAGCAGCACTGTGGGCGCCGCCGTGGCCAGCGCCATTTTTGAGAACATAAAGCTCATGCCGAAGATGGTGGCCGCGGTCAGCGCCGCCAGCAGCGACAGAATATGCAGTTTTTTCTGGTCCATAGGCAATACCTCTTTCTCTTTAACGCCGGTATCATACCATACGCCGCATGAAATAGCAAGGAAAAGCGATCACCTCCCGCACTGCGTCTGAGGCAAAAAGGGCGCCGCCCGAAGGGGGCGGCGTCCTTTCACCGGCACGTTGGGAGGGCGCGCCGGCATTCACCAATTTGAAGGGGGATAGGGAGAAAAATTAAGGATAGAAAACAAGGGGTGTTGGGTTACTTGTCCGTTGCCTTGGACACGATACCCGTAACCACCAGGACCGCCACCAGGCCGGCCAGAATGAGGTTCAGCACCATGCTCAGCGCCTCCTTTCGTTTGGGCTTCTTAACGTATCTTTAGCATAGCACAGGACAAGTGATTTGTAAAACGCATGATTATCATCAAAACCATGAAAAATACTTTGCAGCACATGGCGAGATATGCTATACTGGCCCTGAACAGGAGGTGTCCCCATGTCCGTCACCAAATACCAGATATACCTCAAGACCGTGGAGCTGGGCAGCTTTACCGCCGCTGCCCGCGCCCTGAATTTCACCCAGTCCGGCGTCAGCCACGCCATCGGCTCGCTGGAGGAGGAGCTGGGCGTCACGCTGCTGGTCCGCAGCCACGGCGGTGTCACCCCCACGGCGGATGGCCGCGCCCTGGCACCATATTTTCAGGAGATGTGCGCCCTGTCCCACCGTCTGGAGCAGCACGCCGAGGACCTGCGGGGACTGGACACCGGCCTTATCCGCGTGGCAACCTTCACCAGTGTATCGGAAAAGTGGCTGCCCGGTATGCTCAAGACCTTTCAGGAAAAGTACCCCCGCATTGAGTTCGAGCTTCTGCCCTCCAACTTCAACAACGAGATATCCGACTGGGTCCTCCACGGTCAGGCGGACTGCGGCTTTATCTCCCTGCCCACCCCGGCGGAGAAGTATCTGGATTACTGGCTGCTCCAGCGGGACCAGTGGAAGGTCATCATGCCCTGCGACCACCCGCTGGCGGGCCGCCAGCCTTTCCCGCCGGAGGCACTGGAGCAGTACCCCCTCATCCTGCTGGATGAGGGCGACGACTATGAGATCCAGGCCATTTTCGATCACTACAAGGTCCAGCCCCGGATCCAATACACCGTCCAGCAGGACCAGACCATTCTGGCCATGGTCTCCGGCGGCCTGGGCATCAGCGTCATGGAGGAGCTGATGCTCTACAAGTGCGCCTATCCGCTGGCTGCCAGCACCCTGCCCAAGGTGTTCCACCGGGACATCGGCATCTGTGTCAAGGACAAGAACGCCCTCTCCCACTCCACCCGCGCCTTCATCGACCACGCCCGGCACTGGGTGCTGCAAAATTTCCCCGAGGGCTGGAACGCCCCCAAGCCCCATGAGCGATAAACGAAAAAGCGAAACCAAACGCTGTTCTCCGCCGTCAGTATTGGCAGAGAGCGGCGTTTGACCGCCCGAAAGGAGTGTTTACATCATGAAAAAGACATTTGCATTGCTGCTGGCGCTGGTGATGGCGCTGGCTTTGGTGGCCTGCGGCCAGAAGGAGGACAACATCGGCGGCGAGACGAAGGATGACCAGACGCAGACCGACGGTCAGTCCGTTGACCTGCGGGCGGCGTACGAGGCCGGCATCAAGCAGGTGCAGGAGGAGCTGGGCGACAACGCGCCCGTGCTGCTGGAGGAGACGGCTGTGGAGATCCTGAACAGCTACTACCCCGGTCTGGAGAACGCCAAGCTGAAGCAGTCCGTGTTCTTCATCTCGCCCACCGCCACCTCCTGCGAGGTGTCCATGGTGGAGGCGGAGAGCGCCGCCGACGGCTTCTGGAACAACCTGGAGAAGGCTCAGAAGGTGCAGCAGCGCATCAAGAATTTACAGGATAAGGTGGACAAGCAGAACAAGCGCCGCCGGGAGTGGGACGACCTGATGGCCCTGTGCGAGATGGGCAATGAAATTGAAGCCGTTATCCAAGAGTATTCTGGATGGCATTCTGAATCTGCCACTGGTACTGCCGCCGACAGTTGCCGGCTTTTTGCTGCTGCTTATATTCAGCTTGAAGCGCCCCCTTGGTATTTACCTGTGGGAACATTATCAGCTTAAAGTTGTTTTATCCTGGCCGGGATGTGTTCTGGCGGCGACAGTGGTTGCATTCCCGTTGATGTATCGAAATGCAAGAGCAGCTTTTGAGCAGGTGGATGTGAATTATATTTATGCAGGAAGGACACTGGGCTTATCAGAGTGGACGATTTTCAGAAAGGTTGTTATTCCGGTAGCGGGACCGGGCATTGCATCTGGAACGATTTTAACATTTGCAAGAGCTTTGGGTGAATATGGTGCGACATCCATGCTGGCGGGCAATATTCTTGGAAAGACCAGAACCATGGCGGTGGCGATCGCCGCAGAAGTCAGTGCACAGAACTATGATGTGGCTGGTTTCTGGGTGATTGTTCTGGTGACCATTGCCTTTGTCTTTATTTTTGCAATCAACATCATAACCATGCATGGCATCAGCAAGATTCAAAGGTGGTAAAA
>OLXK01002104.1_pt1 | contig 11860 bp, 17 predicted proteins | sample 1674321 | NCBI WGS metagenome assembly OLXK01 (sample SAMEA103958162, study PRJEB25191) | human gut metagenome | reverse complement strand
TGCATAAAATTCCGAATCAGCGGATCGCCCATCGCGTCCAGCACCGCGTCATGGCCGCATTGGAAGGCGGCGGGCACGAAGGAGGTGTGCGCGCCGTTGAGCATGCGCACCTTGCGCAGCTTATACGGGGAGACGTCCTGCGTGAAGATGACGTTGCAGCCCGCCTTCTTGAAGGGCAGCTCGTCCTCGATCCAGGCCGGGCCTTCGATGACCCACAGGCCGAACGGCTCGGCGGTGTCGAGCATGTTGTCGCGGTAGCCGAATTCCTCGTAGAGCGTCTCGGCCTCGCCGCGCGGATAGCCGGTGACGATGCGGTCCACCAGCGTGGAGCAGAAGACGTTTTCCTCCTTCAGCCAGGTCTTGAACGCCTCGGAAAGCCCCCACTGCTCGGCGGTCTTCAGACAGCACTCTTCGAGGTTGCGGCCGTTGTAGTCGATCAGCTCGCAGGGCAGCAGGATGAAGCCGGTGCCCTTCTTGCCGCCGAAGGCGGTGAAGCGCTCGTAGAGCAGGCGGGTCAGCTTGCCGGGGTAGGAGGCCTGCGGCTTGTCGTCAAAGCTGTCCTTGCCGGTGTAGACGATGCCCGCCTCGGTGGTGTTAGAGATGATGATGCGCATATCCGGGTTGTGCGCCAGCGCCAGATAGCCCTCGAAATCTTCATACGGGGAGAGGCCGCGCTTGACGCTCTGGATGATACGCTCGTCCTTGCTGGGCTTGCCGTCCACCTGACCGCGCAGGATCAGGGTATACAGGCCGTCCTGCTCGTTGAGCATGGAAACCATGCCGCGCTCGATGGGCTGCACAATCACCACGCCGGCGTCCATATCGGCTTTTTCGTTGGCCATATCAATCATCCAGTCGCAGAAGGCGCGCAGGAAACCGCCCTCGCCGAACTGAATGACGCGCTCCGTCTTGGGCGCGACGCCGCGCGCCATCTTGACGGAAGGAAGGGTGGATGCGTTAAGCTGAACCATGGATAATAACCTCCCAAAAGATGAAAGTCGTGAAAACCTGCCAGAGAGCATGAGAAGACCCTCGTTTAGCTAGATACAGTATAGCACCGTTTCCCAAATCGCGTCAAGATTTCTGGCAAAAGGAACCGTGAGGATTTGGTCAATGTGAATAGATTGTCAGACGACCAGGCAAAAGGACGGAAGAATCGAATTTGCGGCGTTCTGCTTGAGCGCTGAACGTGATAAAAAAGCGGCAGAAAAAAAGAAATTCGCCGCTGGAGGTATTTTTTGGCGGCTCCGCTCCGCAAGGGGCGCGGCGGCGAAGTTTTCCCCCGCGCGCCATTTTCGCCATGAAAAGGTTGATAAACCCCCGCAAAGATGCTACAATAATAAACTGAGCGGCAATGTGGAGTTTTTCGTTCGGCGAAAGACCAAATCCCGGCCGCGCATTGGAGGATAGCATGAGCTTTTTCAGCAAATTATTCGACCCGTCCGCCGGGGAGATCAAACGCCTGAACAAAATTGTCGATAAGATTGATTCGTTTGAAGAAGAACACAAGGCGCTGACCGACGAGCAGCTTCGCGGCAAGACCGTGGAAGAGATCCTGGGTTAAGGAGGCGCACAATGGCTACGTTACGGATTACGCTCGTGAAGAGCACCATCGGCGCGCTCGCCGACCAGAAGGCGACGATCAAGGCGCTCGGCCTGCACAGGACCAACAGCGTCGTGGAGAAGCCGGACAATGCGTGCACGCGCGGCATGCTGTTCAAAGTGAAGCACCTTGTCAAGGTGGAAGAAGTCTAACTGAGGAGGACATGTATCATGAAATTGCATGAGCTGCAGCCCGCCCCCGGCTCGGTCAAGGCGCCCAAGCGCGTCGGCCGCGGCACCGGTTCCGGCATGGGCAAGACCTCCACAAAGGGTCATAAGGGCCAGAAGGCCAGAAGCGGGAGCAAGAAGAACGGCTTTGAAGGCGGCCAGATGCCGCTGACGCGCCGTCTGCCCAAGCGCGGCTTTACCAACATCTGGGCCAAGGAATACACCGTTATCAACATTTCCGACCTGAACGGGCTGGAGAATGACACCGTAGTGACCGCTGAGCTGCTCAAGGAACTGGGCATCATCAGCAAGATCGAAAAGGATGGCCTGAAGGTGCTGGGCAGGGGTGAACTGACCAAGAAGCTCAACGTGAAGGCCGCGAAGTTCTCCAAGACTGCGGATGAGGCGATCAAGGCCGCTGGCGGGAGCGTTGAGGTGATCGGCTGATGTTTAAGACGTTTTTCAACGCATTCAAGGTCAAGGATATCCGCAAGAGGATTTTGCTGACGCTCCTTCTGATCGTCATCTATCGCCTCGGCTGCTTTATCCCGATCCCGGGCGTCAACGTCGAAATTGTCGCGCAGGCGGCACAGCAGTACGATATCCTCGGCTTCCTCGATCTGCTGACCGGCAGCTCGTTCTCGCAGGTGACGCTGTTCGCCATGGGTATCTCGCCGTACATCACGGCGTCGATCATCCTGCAACTGCTCACCATCGCCATCCCCTCCCTCGAGCGGATGAGCAAGGAGGAGGACGGCCGCCAGAAGATCGAGCGCATCACGCGCTACACGGGCGTCGGTCTTGCGATGGTGCAGTCCATCGGCATCTTTGCCGGTCTCGAGGCGAGCATGGCCTCCGGCCAGTCGATCTTCGCCAACAGCGCATGGCCGATCTGGGTCAACTACGGCGTCATCGGCATCTGTGCCACGGCCGGCACCGCGTTTTTGATGTGGCTCGGCGAGCGCATTACCGAAAACGGTATCGGCAACGGTATTTCAATGCTGATCTTTGCGTCCATCGTGTCCCGCGTGCCCTCGACCGTCATCGGCTGGGTGCAGCAGCTGATCACCGGCGTCATGCCGTGGTGGGCGTTCGTGCTGCTGCTGGTGCTCGTTGTCGGCATGATCACGCTGGTCGTGCATGTGGACAACGCACAGCGCCGCATCCCGGTGCAGTACGCCAAGCGCGTCGTGGGCCGGAAGATGTACGGTGGCCAGAGCACGTACCTGCCGATCAAGGCGAACGCCAACGGCGTGCTGCCGCTGATCTTCGCCATGACGCTCATCCAGTTCCCGGGCATGATCGCCCAGTTCTGGCCGAGCGGCGGGTTCTATCAGTTCTACATCAAGTATCTCGGCGCGAATTCGGTCGTGTACTTTGTGGTGTATGCGCTGCTGATCGTCGGCTTCGGGTACTTCTACTCCTCGATCACGTTCAACCCGATCGAGATGTCGAAGAACCTGCAGCAGAACGGCGGCTTTATCCCGGGCCTGCGCCCGGGGCGGCCTACGAGCGATTATCTGGCCAAGATCAGCGGGCGTCTGACGCTGTTCGGTTCGCTGTTCCTCGCGGTCATCGCCATCCTGCCGACGATCGCCATGACGCAGCTCGGCCAGACGTCCACGTTTGGCGCGACGAGCGTGCTGATCATGGTCAGCGTGGCGCTGGAGACGACCGACCAGTTGGAGAGCCATATGCTCATGCGGCATTACAAGGGCTTCCTGAACTGAGGTGGGAAAGGAGCGCGGCATGAAACTGATCTTCCTGGGCCCGCCGGGAGCGGGCAAGGGGACGCAGGCGGAGCGCATTGCGGCGCGATATGGCCTTGCGCACATCAGCACCGGCGACATGCTCCGTGCGGAACTGCGCGCGGGGACGCCGCTCGGTCAGCAGGCGCAGGGCTATATGAACCGCGGCGAACTGGTGCCGGATTCGGTCATCATCGGCATGGTGCAAAACCGCATCGCGGAACCGGACTGCGCAAGGGGCTTCCTGTTCGACGGGTTTCCCCGTACGGTCGCGCAGGCGGACGCGCTGGCGGCCATCTGCTCAATCGACCGGGTCGTGAACATCGATGTGCCGCAGGAGCGGCTTGTGACGCGCATCAGCGGCCGGCGCATGTGCCCGGACTGCGGCGCTGCCTACCACGTCTCCACGCATCCGGACGCCGCCTGCGACAAATGCGGCGGCACGCTGTATCAGCGTGAGGACGACCGGGAGGAGACGGTGCTCAACCGACTGCGCGTCTATGCCGCGCAGACGCAGCCGCTGATCGACTATTATGCGTCGCGCGGGCTGCTGGCCACCGTCAACGGCGACGAGAGCATCGAGCGCGTGGCGGAAGCGATTGCGGAAGCCATCGAACGCCCATGACGACGTCGAGAACCGCAATGACGATCAAGACCGGCGCGGACCTGCGCCTCATGGATGAGGCCGGCCGCGTGGTGGAGGATACGCTGCGCCTGCTCCGGGAGCTTGCGGCGCCGGGCGTGACCACCGAGGAGCTTGACCGGGAGGCGGAGCGGTACATTCGCAGCCGCGGCGCGCAGCCGTCGTTCCTGCATTATCACGGATACCCGAAGAGCATCTGCACCTCCGTCAACGAACAGGTGGTGCACGGCATTCCCGGCCGGTACCGTCTGCAGGACGGTGACATCCTTTCGGTGGATGTAGGAGCGCATCTGAACGGCTTTCACGGCGATGCGGCGCGCACCTACTGCATCGGCAGCGTGCCGGAGGAGGTGCGCACGCTCGTGCGCGTAACGCGCGAGTGCTTTTATGCCGGGCTGCGGTATGCGCGTGCCGGCTGTCGCATCGGGGATATATCCGCCGCGGTGCAGGCGCATGCGGAGGCGCACGGGTACGGCGTGGTGCGCGAGATGATCGGGCACGGCGTCGGCCGCAACATGCACGAGCCGCCCGACGTACCGAATTATGGCACGGCGGGGCACGGACCGCGGCTGTTGCCGGGCATGACCATCGCCATTGAACCGATGATCAACCTGGGAACGGCGCGCATCCTGCAAAAGCCGGATGGCTGGACGATCGTAACGGCGGACGGACGACCCTCCGCACATTACGAGAACACCGTCGCCATCACGGAGGGCGAACCGCTGCTGCTCACGCTGCACGGGGAGGATGTGTTATGACGGATCCACGCGCAGTGCTCGGCAGGGTGGTCGTTTCCCGGGCGGGACGGGATCGCGGGCGCGCGTTCCTGATCGTCGGCGTCGTGGACGAGGCGCATGTGCTGCTCAGCGACGGCGCGACGCGCAGGCTCGCGCGGCCCAAGAAGAAGAAGCTCATGCACCTGCGCATCGAACCGGCCGTTGCCGGTGAGATTGCCGAAAAGCTTGCGGGTGGGGCGGCCCTGCTCGACGCGGATATCCGCAAGGGGCTTGCAGCGCTCGGGTATGACAGAGAAGAACAGGAGGGATAGCTTGTCAAAGCAGGACGTCATCGAGGTGGAGGGCATCGTTTCCGAAGCGCACCCGAACGCCATGTTCGAGGTCAAGCTGCAGAACGGGCATAAGATACTGGCAACGATATCGGGGAAGCTCCGGATGAACTTCATCCGCATCCTGCCCGGCGACAAGGTGACGGTGGAGCTGTCCCCGTATGATCTGACCCGCGGCCGCATCACGTGGCGCGGCAAGAATTGAGAGAACAGGAAAGGAGCAGGACCATGAAAGTCAGACCGTCTGTGAAACCGATTTGCGAGAAGTGCAAGATCATCAAGCGCAAGGGGCGGATCATGATCATTTGCGAGAACCCGAAGCACAAGCAGAAGCAGGGCTGAGCGATTGCGAAGGCGATCTGCCGGAGCGGCTGGCGCCTGCGAAGGGCGCATTTCCGGCGGAATGAAAATAGAACGGAAACCGAAATTTTGACGGAGGTAAAGGAAACGATATGGCACGTATTGCTGGCGTAGATCTTCCGAGAGATAAGCGCATCGAGATCGGCCTGACCTATATCTATGGGATCGGCCGCAGGACCGCTTCGAGCATCCTCGCTGCAACCGGCGTCGACCCCGACATCCGCGTGCGCGACCTGGACGAGAACGATGTCAACAAGCTCAGAGAGTATATTGACCACAACGTAAAGGTGGAGGGCGATCTTCGCCGTGAAGTCTCCATGAACATCAAGCGGCTGATCGAAAACGGCTGCTATCGCGGCGTGCGCCACCGCAAGGGCCTGCCGGTTCGCGGGCAGAGCACGAAGCAGAATGCAAGAACCCGCAAGGGGCCCAAGCGCACCCAGAGCGGCAAGAGAAAGTAAGGAGGTAGCGAGCTATGGCTAAGGCAAAGATCAAGAAAACGGCTACCCGCAAGCGTCGTGAGAAGAAGAACATCGAGCGCGGCGCCGCGCACATTCGTTCCTCCTTCAACAACACGCTCGTGACCATCACCGACCTGCAGGGCAACGCGATCTCCTGGTCGTCGGCAGGTTCGCTGGGCTTCCGCGGCAGCAAGAAGTCCACGCCGTTCGCGTCGCAGATGGCGGCGGAGACCGCCGCGCGCGCCGCGATGGAGCATGGCCTGCGCACCGTCGAGGTCTATGTGAAGGGGCCCGGCTCCGGCCGTGAGGCGGCGATCCGCGCGCTGCAGACCGCCGGCCTCGAGGTCAACATGATCAAGGACGTGACCCCCATTCCGCACAACGGATGCCGTCCGCCCAAGCGCAGAAGAGTGTAAGGAGGCAATCAGCAATGGCTAGATATACAGGTTCCGTCTGCAGGCAGTGCCGCCGCGAAGGCGCCAAGCTCTTCCTCAAGGGCGACCGCTGCTATTCCGATAAGTGCGCGCTCACCAAGCGCCACACGCCCCCGGGCATGCATGGCCAGGGCCGCCGCAAGCAGTCCGAGTACGGCATCCAGCTGCGCGAGAAGCAGAAGGTGCGCCGCGCCTATGGCGTATTGGAGTCGCAATTCCGGAAATACTATGAAGTGGCTGCGAACATGCGCGGCGTCACCGGCGACAACATGCTCTCGCTGCTCGAGTGCCGGCTGGACAACGTCGCATACCGGCTGAACTTCGGCGAGTCCCGCCCGATGGCGCGCCAGCTCGTCACGCACGGTCACATCCGCGTCAACGGCAAGAAGGTGGACATCGCCTCCTATCAGGTCAAGGTGGGGGACGTCATCTCCGTGCGCGAGAAGAGCGGCGACGTGGAATGCTTCAAGACGCTCAAGGAGCAGGGCGCAAGCCGCACCGTTCCGAAGTGGCTGGAGCTCGACGCCGAGAAGCTCACCGGCAAGGTCGTCGCCCTGCCGCAGCGCGACGATATCGACTTGACGATCGAAGAGCATCTCATCGTTGAGTACTACTCCAGGTAATCGGCCGTGAGGCTTGTTTCAGGCAACTAACGACTAAGGAGGGTATGATATGATAGAGATCGAAAAACCCAAGCTCGAATGTGTGGAAATGACGGATCGGTACGGCAGGTTTGTCGTCGAGCCGTTGGAGCGCGGATTCGGTACAACCCTCGGCAATTCCATGCGCCGCGTGCTGCTTTCCAGCCTGCCCGGCGTGGCGGTGACCTCCGTGCGCATCGATGGCGTGCTGCATGAGTTCTCGACCATCGAGGGCGTCAAGGAGGATGTGACGGAGATCGTTCTCAACCTCAAGGCGCTCTGCTGCCGGCTGCACTGCGACGGGCCGAAGAAGATCGTGATCGATATGGAGGGCGAGTGCGAGGTGACGGCTGGCGATATCACGCCCGACTCCGATGTGGAGATCATCAACCCGGAGCTGCACATCGCAACGCTGGACGAAGGCGCAAAGCTGCACATGGAGATGACGCTCGAGCATGGCCGCGGCTATGTCACGGTGGAGCGCAACAAGCGGTCCGACATGCCCATCGGCGAGATCGCCATCGACTCCATCTTCACGCCGATCACCAAGGTGAACTTCACCGTGGAGAACACGCGTGTGGGCCAAATTACGGATTACGACAAGCTCACGCTCGAGATCTGGACGGACGAGAGCATCAAGCCGGATGAGGCCGCGAGCCTTGCCGCCAAGATCCTGACCGAGCACCTGATGCTGTTCATTAATCTGACCGATCATGTGCAGGGCGTGGAGATCCTCGTCGAGAAGGAGGAGAACAAGAAGGAGAAGATTCTCGAGATGAACATCGAGGATCTCGACCTGTCCGTCCGCTCCTATAACTGCCTCAAGCGCGCCGGCATCAACACCGTGGAGGAGCTGGTGCAGCGCGACGAGGAAGAGATGATGAAGGTGCGCAACCTCGGACGCAAGTCCCTCGAGGAAGTGCAGCAGAAACTGAACGCGCTGGGGCTGTCGCTTCGCGCGAGTGATGAATAAGGAGGAACCAAGACATGGCAAACCGCAAGCTCGGCAGGGCCTCTGACCAGCGCGCCGCAATGCTGCGCAACCTCACCACGGCGCTCCTGTGGAACGGCAAGATCGTGACCACCGAAGCGCGCGCCAAGGAGGTTCGCTCCATCGCCGAGAAGCTGATCACGCTGGCCGTGAAGGAATACAGCAACAGCGAAACCGTCGAGAAGGAAACGCGCAACGAGAAGTCGCAGATCGTCATGGTGGAGAAGATCGTCGACAAGCCGTCCAAGCTCCATGCCCGCCGCATGATCATGGCGTATCTGTACGATGTGCCGGAGCCCAAGCAGAAGGGCGAGAGCAAGCCGGACTACCGGGAGCGCACGGCGGACCGCGCGCACCCCGTCGTGGAGAAGCTCTTCCGCGATATCGCGCCCAAGTATGACAAGCGCAACAGCGAGGTAGGCCGCGGCGGCTATACCCGCATGTACAAGCTCGGGCCGCGCAGGGGCGACGCAGCCGAACTGGTCGTCCTTGAGCTGGTCTGAACATCGGAACAAAGCGGCGTGTGAGCCCGGTTACGGGCCGGACGCCGCTTTTTGTACACGGGAAAGGGGAGAGGAGAGAGGATGATGAAGCAAACCGCAGGACCGGTGGACGAGCGCACCCGTCTGCAAAAGCAGTTTTCCATTGCGCGCGCCAACCTGGTCATCATGACGGCGCTCACCTGCGTCAACATCGCCATGATCGCGTTGGAAACGGGGCGCGTGTTCCAGTTCAGCGCCGCAACGCCGCAGTTGGCGTTCATCGTGTTTTCCAATGGCGACGCGGTGCAAAAAGCGGCGGGGCTGCTCATCAGCGTGTTGATCATCGGCCTGTTCGCGCTGTGCTATGTGCTTTCCAAGCGCAACCCGCTCTGGATGACGGCGGCCCTGGTGCTCTTTGTATGCGATACCGCGTTTTTAGTCGTGTGGCTTGTCGCGGTCGCCGACAATCTGCTTGCCAACAGCATCGAGGTTTTGTACCACGTCTGGGTGCTCTATTATCTGATCCGCGGCGTACAGGCGGCGCATCGGCTGCGCGCGTTGCCGGAACAGACGGCGGAGGCCTTTGCCGGGACGGAACCGGCGGCTGCGGCTACCGGCCCCGTTGCAACGCAGCAACCGCCTGCGAGCGCGCCGCCGATGCCCGAGACGCCGCTTGGCGCGTACCAGGGCGGGGGAGAGCGATTGCTCTCGGCCTTGCAGTCCGGCCTGTATCTGGAGGTCTTTCGCAGCGATACGGAGACGGCGCTCGTTGTGGACGGGCAGGTATACGACCGCTGGAGCGGCGCGCTGGAGCAGCGATATACGCTTACCGCGCGCGTATGCGGTATTCCGATCGTGTGTACCTATACCACCACCGGCGCGCAGACAGGGCTGATGCGCCTGTATGCGGATGGACGGCTCGCCGATGAGTGCGAGCGCGGACGGTAGGCGGGCGGCTCTGCACTGGCGCATAAAACGGCGGCGGGACGCACAGGATAGGCGTGGAGGTGACCGCCGTGGAACAGCATGACCGCGGGACGCCCGCGCAGGCCTATGCGACCAACCTGCTGGTCGTCAAGGAGCATTGCGACCCGGAAACGGGCATCCAGCGCCCCGATCCGTCCGTGATTGCGGACGCGAAGGCGCGCGTGGACGAAAACGAAAAATGACCGGTGGCCGGGCCCGTTGTGCGGGCCCGGCCCATTTTTATGTCGCCAACGCGCTGCTGCCGTTGGGCCGCCTGCGATCGGTCCGCTCCCGCCCTGCCGCGTCCTGTAGCGGAGAAGCGACCCCGCTTGCCGGAAACCACGCCGGGCAGCCGCTCCCACAGGCGAACCCCATGCCACACGGCAGGCCGTCCGCAGCGCGTTTGCCGCATCGCAAGGCCGCCCGGCAGCAGGCCGTTTTGCACCGTGAAGCGCCGCTTCCGCAGGCAAAACCCATTTACCCCATTTTATCGTCAGCCGGGTCCTGTCGTGCCCCATGCCCCGGCCCTGCGCTCCCCGTACAAGAATCCCCTTGCCCATCCGTGCAAAGCGTGGTATAATGCTTTCGCATGCAGCGCATGCTGCCTGCCGGTGGCGCTATCGTTTCGTGGCGCGCAAGCGGCAAGCCTGTACCCGTAGCTCAGCTGGATAGAGCGTTGGACTCCGACTCCAAAGGCCTATGGGTATAAAAACTGAATATGTACCCGTAGCTCAGCTGGATAGAGCGTTGGACTCCGACTCCAAAGGCCAGAGGTTCGAATCCTCCCGGGTACGCCACAAAAAACCCCGTGAAATAGGCATTTTCGGGGGTTTTTTGTTTTATAAAAACTCACTAAAATTTAATGCATTTTTGCCCCGATTTACTACATTTTTGTTTTGCGCTACGGGATTTAAGAAGGCTATCTGTGATAGTAAAAATACGCCGCAAACTCAATTTACTACATTTTTAATGTATTTTTCTTAGCACACAGCAATATCAACTCTCCCATAATAGACAAATCTGCAAACAATAGAATGAAGAAAGGATCAAGAATGATGAGCAAAGCAGCTATAAAAACAAGAAATATTTTATATGAAAAAGGGATCTATTTAGAAGATGGGGCGATATCAACCGTCATGATAAACGCTTTGTCCGGCACATTAACAACCCGATTTATAGATGATCTGGAAGAAACGGTGCAGAATTTCAATACAATCAATTCGATTGCAGATTTTTGGTGGAATCTGTACGACCATGACCGCTATCTGGAACTTGCGATTTCCATTGAAACGACCTACAAGCTCATGGGAACACCTGTACCGAATATTATAAATGCAATTCTGTACAGTAACGATAGAGCACTATTAGAAGTATTTTTATATGAGTTTTTGCTGGATATAAAAGAAATGATCCCATAATATCTTGATTGATACATAAACCTCAGTCTAAAGCCGCCTGTTTTAATACGGGCGGTTTTTATCATTGTAAAAGGAGGAAAGCTATGACGAAAGTAATTGCCCTTGCCAATCAAAAAGGCGGTGTCGGGAAAACCACGACCACCGTCAACCTCGGTATTGGGCTTGCAAGGCAAGGAAAGAAAGTATTGCTCATTGATGCAGACGCACAGGGCAACCTTACGGATTCTCTCGGCTGGAATGAACCGGATAAGCTGCCCGTATCCCTTGCCAGTATCATGACGAAGATCATACAGGACGAACCGTTTGAACCGGACGAAGGGATTTTGCACCATGCGGAAGGCGTAGACCTCATGCCTGCCAACATCGAATTGTCGGCTATGGAAGTATCGCTGGTAAACACCATGAGCCGGGAAATCGTACTGAGGAACTATTTAAGCGAAGTGAAACACAAATACGATTATGTTCTGATCGACTGTATGCCAAGCCTCGGTATGATTACCGTCAACGCGCTTGCCGCCGCAGACAGCGTTATCATTCCCGTACAGGCACACTATCTCCCGGCAAAAGGCATGGCACAGCTCTTGCAAACCATAAACCGCGTAAAGAAAAACATCAACCCAAATCTGAAAATAGACGGCGTTTTACTGACCATGGTGGACGCGCGTACCAACTTTGCCAAAGACGTTTCATATATGCTCCGTACCAATTATGGCGACAAGCTGAAAATCTTCAAGACAGAGATTCCGCTTGCCATTAAAGCAGCCGAAACCAGCGCGGAAGGCAAAAGCATCTATTTACACGACAAAAACGGCAAAGCGGCTTTGGCGTATGAAGCGCTTACAAAGGAGGTGATGAAACATGGCAAGCAGCGTTCGGAACA
>OLXK01002094.1_pt1 | contig 11888 bp, 10 predicted proteins | sample 1674321 | NCBI WGS metagenome assembly OLXK01 (sample SAMEA103958162, study PRJEB25191) | human gut metagenome | reverse complement strand
CGTCCAATGACAAAACAGCATAATTTATTATATATATTATACTATTTTATCTTAAAACTCAATGAGTTTGAAAAATACTTCATAAAAATGTAAGAAAGTTTTCCTTTGGGGCTTTATCGCCGGGGCTGTTTGTGATAAAATAATAAAAATCAATGACAGTGGGGAGACAGTTATCATGTATATAGCGATAATGGGCTACGGCGTTGTCGGAAGCGGCGTTGCCGAGGTCATCAACAAAAATCACGACAGCATCGTGCGCAAGAGCACGCAGTCGGAGCTTGAGATAAAATATATTCTCGACCTCAAGGATTTTCCGGGCGACCCGAATGAGAAGCTTTTTATAAAAGATTTTAATATTATTCTCAACGACCCCGAGGTAAAGGTCGTTGTCGAGACAATGGGCGGACTTCATCCGGCGTATGAGTTCGTCTCCGCCTGCCTCAAGGCGGGCAAGAGCGTTGTGACCTCGAACAAAGAGCTTGTCGCGGCGAAGGGCTGCGAGCTGCTCGGATACGCCGCAGAGCACAATGTGAACTTCCTCTTTGAAGCGTCGGTCGGCGGCGGAATACCGATAATCAGACCGATAAGCCAGTGCCTCGCCGCAAACGAGATAAACGAATTCGCGGGCATTCTCAACGGCACAACGAACTTCATTCTCACCCGCATGATAAACGACGGCATGGCGTTTGAAGACGCGCTCAAGCTCGCGCAGGACAACGGCTATGCCGAGCGCGACCCCTCGGCGGACATTCTCGGCTTTGACGCCTGCCGCAAGGTATGCATTCTCGCGTCCCTGTGCTTCGGCAAGCATGTCTATCCCGACCAGGTTCACACCGAGGGCATAACCGAGATAACACTCGAGGATGTCGAATACGCCAAGGACTGGGGCGGAGTTATAAAGCTTCTCGGCAGAGCGCGCAAGAGCGAGGACGGCAAGCACATCTATGCGATAGTCAGCCCCGCATTCGTCGATCACCACAGCCAGCTTGCGAGCGTTGACGATGTTTTCAACGCAATTCTTGTGCGCGGCGACGCGATAGGCGATGTCGTATTCTACGGCAGAGGCGCGGGCAAGCTGCCCACCGCAAGCGCGGTCGTCGGCGACGTTATCGACTGCGCACGCCATGAGAACAAGCAGAAGTTCTTCGGCTGGGCGGACAGCGAAGAGGGCTATGTCTCCGACTATCTCGACATGCCTACGGCGCTCTATGTCAGGGCGCGCGCTCAGCAGAAGCAGCAGGTCATATCATCGGCGGAGAAGACTTTCGGCGAGATAAAGCTCCTCAAGCGCGCCGGCGCACCCGAGGACGAGTTCGCCTTTGTCACTCCCGTCGCCTCGGAGCGCGAGCTGCGCACAAAGCTCGAAACTCTTCTCGGCGCCGAAATCATCTCGACGATAAGAGTTACAGATTATTGATAGTTTTTCAAGAGGGACTGCCGTTTGGCAGTCCTTTTTAATTTTGCGGGAGTGATTGTGGGGTGCAAAGCGTTGTTTTATAGATTGAGAGTTCTCTATCGCTTAAGCCATAGCAACCCCCTAATTTGTCGCTGTATCTGTTTTCGCACGCCAGCGCCCGTTCAAAAAATCACCGCTCCGGATTACTGCTCCCAAAGGCAGTTTTATCCCTGCTGATATTGATAATCGCGCGGTCTTGTGGTATCATATGAGCATAAATTTCGGGAGACTGATGCATGAACAAAAAAGAGATAGCCGCGTTCTTTGACCGCATGGCGCCCGAGTGGGACGCCAACATGATAAAGAGCGACGAAAAAATAAATTTCATACTTGACGCCGCCGGAGTGAAAGAAAACTCCGTCGTGCTTGATGTTGCCTGCGGCACGGGGGTCATGTTCCCGTATTACCTCGCGCGCGGCGCGGAGCGCGTTATCGGCGTTGATATTTCAGCTCAGATGGCGCGGATAGCCGCATCGAAGATGCACGACCAGAGGGTCGAGGTGATCTGCGGCGATGTTGAGGAAATTCCCGTTGAGCGCCTGTGCGACTGCTGTGTTGTTTATAACGCATTCCCGCATTTTGAAAGCCCGGAGAGGCTCGTTGAGCGGCTGTCCCTTTGGCTTAAAAGCGGCGGACGGCTGACCGTGGCGCACGGCATGAGCCTTGACGCGCTGCGCATGCACCACAAGGGCAGGGCTGACAGCGTCTCGCGCGAGATGCTGACTGCCGAGGAATTATCAGCAGTGTTCGCGCCGTACTTTGACGTTGATGTCGCCGTTTCGGACAATGAAAAATTTGTGGTCTCCGGCGCAAAAAGATAAATAATATTAAAGACTGCCCTTGCGGCAGTCTTTTTTTAATGCGCAAAGCCCCGGGAGAATGTTGCCCCGGAGCTTCGCAGAAGAGTCATGATGAAAATAGAAGTTGTCTGTTTAAAGAAATTTGACGGCGATGACTATCAGCGCGACAGCTGCCGCAAGAGCGGCAAGCGCCTTTGCTATCATCGGCTTTGCCATGTCCACGGTCGTGGGGACTACGCGCCATATCGCGTCTTTTATCGGCGTGTTGAGCTTGCCGTCGCAGAGCTGCTCATATGTCTTGGTATATGTCTTATAATTGCGCGGATCGTTCTCGTCGAGGACGAAGCAGCGCACGCCGCGCTGTTTTCCGTTGCCGTAGACATTGAAGCCCGCCGACTGAGTGAAACCGACATCGATATTGCCGACTTTTCCGACATAGGAGTTTTTGTGGTCGTGACCGACATATACACCCAGCACATCGCCCTTTTCGCTGAGCGCCTCGAACTCGCCGGTGTTGATGTCCGGTATCGACGGAGGCTCTAATAATACAGAACCCTCGACGCACTTGGTTTCGTCTATTTTATAATGCTCGCCCTTGTGTATTCTGAACGCAGGTATCGCGCCCTTTTCGCGCTTGCCGACTCTTTTGAGAACATTGTAGTGCTCGAACATCGGTATGTGCTGGAATACAAGGGACGGAATGTAGTCTCCGTTTTGGGCTTTCAGCTCGTCGCGCTTTTTCTTATACCAGTCTATTATCTCCGGATCAAACGGCTCATATCCGCCGCCCTTCGCGTCCGTTCCGCTGTCGAAAAGATAGAGATTAAACGCAGTACGTTCGCCGTCGGAGGACAAGATCGGTATGTTATATGTTCCGCCTCCGTCGATGCCCTCCGCCTGTTCGCCCACGCATCCGGGCGAGGCTTTGTATATCTTTTCAAACTGGTCTTTGTTGCTTATCCCGACCTGCCTGTCGTGGTTGCCGAAAGTGACGGCGAACGGGATGTGCCTGTCGGTCACGGGCTTTAAGAGCTTGCCGACAGTCTCGGCGACGCTTTCTATGAGCGCGTCGCCCTTGCCTTTATATGAGACTCCGTAGCCCTTTATCTGATCGCCGGTGAGCACGACGAGATCGGGCTTCTCTTCTTCGAGAGCCGCATTGATAAGCTTTATTGTGTCGGGCGACACATCCGGTATCTCCTGGATATCGGTTATCTGCATTATTTTAAATTTTCCGTCGGAGTTGAAGCGCATATTCACTCCCCCTGTTCTGCAGCGGGCTTTTTCTTTCTGTGGATAACGAACCTGTTGAGCGGATATGTCCAGAGGGTCGGCACGGTCATGACGACGACCTTTGTCAGCAGCTCGATGAGCGCGTTGCTGCGGCCGCTGTTCTTGATGAGCGTGCCGAGGAATGCGCCGAACCAGGTGTTGAAAATAATTGTACACACGACCATTATCGCATACAAAACAGTCGAGAGCAGCGGATTCGCGTCCGCCTTGAAAGTTATCTTTCTGTTCATGACGAACGCTATCGCGTAGCCGACGACGGTCGAGATGAAATACGAATACATATAGCCCTTATACTCGACCCCGAGAAACGCGAGAACGGGGCTGTCCGTCACGGGGACATCGTTGAGGGACTTGAACACGACATACTGGAGCAGAGCGAACACCCCGAGCTCTATCAGCGACGAGGATGCGCCTGCAAAAGTGAATTTTATGAATTTCCATATCTCTGCGTGCTTTTCAAAAAAGCTTCCGCCCTTCTTGACGGCATTGGTTTCTTTCATAACTTTACCGACCGGGCGCGTGCGTTTTCGTTGGTTTATATGCCCGGTTTCTCCCTTCCGTTATCAGTTTAACCCGCAAGAAGCCGAAGCATCAACCGACTTTTGGTAAAGCGAAAGTAAAATCCGTGTAAAAGCAAAAGAGCCCGCTGTCCGCAGGCTCTTTAATTTATGTTTGTTGATATTCGCCGTCATTTGAAAAGTTGGTCGTAATCATAAGATTTTATCAAATCGTCGGCGTTCTTTTCGTATTCGGCGAGATTCTCTTCTGTGATGCGGTATTCGTCATTCTTCATCCACTGCAGCATCTGTGAGTTCACCCATTCGCCGTAGTGCTTCGCGTCCTTGTAGTTATCGAGGTTGCATATGAGCTCGGAGTTGCCGCGGAATGAATACAGTCTGACATTGTCATATTTCAAAAGCTCTTTTGTTATCAGCTTTTCCGCTCCGAGCGTCCTGTCGAGCTGGCCGTTATTTATCTCCATGCCCCAGTGCGCTATGCTGTAAGGCGGATAGAAGAAATAGAATGTGGTCTCGGGATGTGCTTTAACAATACTGATAACATTCTCGTTCAGATTTTCCGTTACAACGGCGCGGTCGGCATCGGTCAGCTGCTGCATCTTGCTCGCAGAGGCGTTGAGCTCGCACGACTTTATAACCTCGTCGCGCCCGTATTCATAGTCGGCGCTCCAGTTAGCATAAACATCAAACGAAGTTGGCACTCTTCCAATAACGGTAGACTTTACAACACTTCCGGTAAGCCTGATAACGACCGGGTCGAAGAAATATTTTATATCGTCGAGGCTGCTGTCGTTATACAAATAGTCCGGGAAATCGCCCTTTTCGGTATAGCGGTAATTCTTGCCGTAGATCATCTTGTCATAGTCAAGACCCCATATGACATATTTGATGTCGTGTCCGGAATCATACGCCGCCTTGAGATTGTCGCCTATTTCCGTATATCCGCCGCCGGAGAACGCGACCTTTATAAAATCAGAGCCGAAAAGCTTCTGAGCCTCGCTCGTTTTGAAATTCTCCGTCATGGAGGTTCCGGTGATAACCGAATCATAGTCAAAGTGCCTGGCTATTCCGTTATTCTGATAGCGCTCGTTGACAAGCGGATACGACAGAAACTTCAGCGGAGCATGATAATGGAACATCGGGTCTATTGCGAATATAGACAAAATAAATATAAGCACCGCCGCCACTGCGGCTGCCAATATTCCGATTATCCATTTAACGGCAGTATTTTTTCTTTTCCATGTCTTCATGCTACCACCCCATTATATCTTTTTTGATATCTCGATTTTATCACATTTCTTATAAATACTCAAGCCTTTCATTATCTGACTCCGAACCGTAAAAAAGAGCCCGCTGCGCGGCTGCACAAAACAGCAAAAAGCCATAACTCACTTTGAAGAGTGAATTATGGCTTTGATTTTATATGCTGTTATTCTCAGCCGCCTATTTTCTCCTTGCCGCCCATATACGGTCTGAGGGCTTCGGGAATATTGACGCTGCCGTCGGCATTGAGGTTGTTTTCGAGGAACGCTATGAGCATTCTCGGCGGGGCAACAACGGTGTTGTTGAGCGTATGGGCGAAGTGCTTGCCGTCCTTGCCGTTGATGCGTATTTTCAGCCTGCGCGCCTGTGCATCGCCGAGGTTCGAGCATGAGCCGACCTCGAAATACTTCTTCTGTCTGGGCGACCACGCCTCGACATCTATAGACTTGACCTTGAGATCCGCGAGGTCACCCGAACAGCACTCGAGGGTGCGCACCGGGATATCGAGAGTGCGGAAGAAATCGACCGTGTTCTGCCAGAGCTTGTCGAACCACATCTTGCTGTCCTCCGGCTCGCAGACGACTATCATCTCCTGCTTCTCGAACTGGTGGATGCGGTAAACGCCGCGCTCTTCTATACCGTGAGCGCCCTTTTCCTTGCGGAAGCAGGGGGAGTAGCTCGTAAGGGTCAGGGGCAGAGTCTCAGGCTGGATTATTGTATCGATGAACTTGCCTATCATCGAATGCTCGCTCGTGCCGATGAGATAGAGGTCCTCGCCCTCGATTTTATACATCATCGCGTCCATCTCGGCAAAACTCATAACGCCGGTGACGACATCGCTTCTTATCATGAACGGCGGCACGCAATAAGTGAAGCCGCGGTCGATCATGAAATCGCGCGCATATGAAATAACTGCCGAATGGAGTCTGGCGATATCGCCCATGAGATAATAGAAGCCGTTGCCCGCGACTTTTCTTGCGGAGTCGAGGTCGATGCCGCTCATCTTCTCCATTATCTCGGTGTGGTACGGAACCTCGAAATCGGGCACTACGGGCTCGCCGAAGCGCTGGATTTCAACATTCTCGCTGTCGTCGCGGCCTATCGGCACGCTCGGATCGATGATGTTCGGAATGACCATCATTATCTTCTTTATCTTCTCGCCGAGCTCCTCTTCGAGCTTCTCGAGTTCAGCGAGTCTCGCGGCGTTCGCGCTGACCTGAGCCTTCACCTCTTCCGCCTCGTCGCGCTTGCCCTGCGCCATGAGCGCGCCTATCTGCTTTGAAAGGCGGTTGCGGCTGCCGCGCAGCTCGTCAGCCTCGCCCTTTGCGGCGCGGCAGAGCTTGTCAAGCTCAATGACCTCGTCGACGAGCGGAAGCTTCTGATCCTGAAACTTCTTTTTGATGTTTTCTTTGACTATTTCGGGGTTTTCTCTGACAAATCTGAGATCCAGCATTTTATATCCTCCTGCATCATATTTAATAAAAAACACCCTCAGAACGGCTCCCGCCGTCCCAAGGGTGCAATAAGCACGGTACCACCTTGTGTTTAACTCTCAGCCCATAACGCGGGCACGCGGCAGAACTCATCGCCCTGCGGCTCGAAAGCGGAATAGACCCTGCGGACGAAGGAAACTCGCAGCAAACATTTCCCTCTCTGATCGTCCCGAAAAGATCCGTGTTCTTCGTCACAGCCTTTATAATATGGGATTATTATACCCCGAAGAAAAATCAAAGTCAAGCCTGTTTTTGCGCCTGTCTGCGCGGCAGGAGCTTAGCTTTTGCAAGAACTTTTACGAGGGTCGGGATTATCGCGAGCTGGATAGCGAGACCCGGCAGGCAGGTGACGAACGACGCAGTCACCCAGACGGAGAACGAATAGTTTCCGGCGGAGAAGATGAGGGCTTTGAGTATGCCCGAAACGACGCGCCCGGAGATGAGCGCGACAACGAGGCTCGTGTAGAGCGAGAGATATGTAGTCTTATATTTAAACGCATACATCATAAGACCCGTCACTGCGCCGTATACTGCGAGCTCCGCCATCATCGACGGCAGGATAGCCATCGGCGGCATCTGGGTCAGGAGCGACGAGAGCAGGGGGCCGAGCAGACCGCACACGAGTCCGTACTGCCAGCCGCAGATAAGTCCGCACAGCAGCACCGGGATATGCATCGGCAGGAATATCGTTCCGGCGTTTTTGACCATGTGGAACGCCATGGGCAACACGATGCACAGCGCGACGCACAGCGCGGTTATGACCGTCTTTCTGATTCGCATTGAATTCTTGTTTGTCATGGGGATCGTCCTTTCAAAAGACAAAAAGCGGGGGTACGGCACTCCCTTCTGGAAGCGCAGTTACCCTCGCGGCAATGTTTTCACGTTATTTTAAAAAAATCTTCGCTCTCTTCTGAAAGCCCGATCCCTTCATGAGATCGCGATTATTATATCACATTTCAAGCGAAAATCAAGACCCTTTTCCGATTTCTTTCACGGCGGACTGAACGAGCTTCGCCATCGGGATATCCCCGACGCCGACGACTATATTGTCGCAGTGGTTGACAGGGACGAGTACACGCTTTGCGTCGCTCTGCCCTATCGCCGCCGCCATCTTCGGCGTTATCTCGCCGAGCAGCGCATCGGCTATGACTATGCCGACGGGACCCGCTATGACATCCGCCTTGCGGCACCCGACGCATACGGCGTTTTCGCCCGTCGCGGCGGCGTCGGCGCCTGCCTTGAGCATGGCGGAGGTCGCGATGCTGTTCGCGCCGACGGCGGTCACGAAGAAGTCCGGATATTCGCTTTTTATCCCGGAAACGAGCAGCTTGCCTATTCCGCCGCCCTGTCCGTCTATAACAAGTATGTTCATATCAGTCTCTCCGTCAGTTTTTCACGGGCTCGAACATGTCCCCGTCAACGCCGCAGTTTTCGCAGCGGTCGGGCGCTGTGTCGCCCTCGATTTCAAAGCCGCATATCGAGCAGCGCATACGCGCGATGCCGTCCTTCTGAGCCTTGAACAGCTCGGCGGGCGACTCGCACTTTGGACACTTCTCGGGCGCATTTTCGCTCTTTATTTTAAGCCCGCAGACCGTGCAGACCCATGTTCTTGTCAGCGCGGGACGGCGCTCTTCAATCAGCTCGCCGCCGACTCCACAGTTCTCGCAGCGGTCGGGCGCAGTCCTGCCCTCGTGGACATGTCCGCATATCGTACAGACGAATACAGGTTCTCTTTTCTCTTCCCTTGGCTCCGAGACGGGCTGTGAAAGCGACGCCGGAGCCGAGCAGTTCGGGCATTTATCCGCGGCCGCGTCAAACGTGCGTCCGCATACGGCGCAGTGTATCTTCGCGCCCGTATTTCCCTCTTTGCTCACAGAATCCCTCCGTTTTTATGTTTTTTATTATGCCTCATCTTATAGATGCGCCACTCATGGTATCTATATTTTATCATCTGATATGCCAAAAAGTCAAGTTGCATGAAATACGCAGATATGATAAAATGAGTGGCAGAAAGAGAAAGGGTGAACGATATGGGACTTTATATACTTCTCGCCGTGCTTGCGGTTCTTGTTATATTTATATGTATACTGCTGATAAGAGCCGCGCTCGCCGCGAAAAAAGCCGAGCCGATAGGCGAAAAGCCGGTCTATACAACCGAGCAGGAGGATATCGAAAACGGCGAACGGCTGATGAAAATTATAGAATGTCAGACCGTATCGTCCCGCGAAATATATGACGACACGGAGTTTGCGAAGCTGCGCGCGGCGGTCAAAGAGCTGTTTCCGCTGCTGCACGAGCGCGCCGAGATAAAATATTTCAGCGAGGACTGCTGGGTCTATAAAATCCCCGGGCGCGACGAGAGCCGGAATATACTGCTCATGTCGCACCACGATGTTGTTGCCGCGACGGGCGACTGGACTCACGAAAAGTTCGGCGAGATATCCGACGGAAAGATATGGGGACGCGGCACGGTAGACACAAAGACTTCGCTCTTCGCGGAGCTCTCCGCAGTCGAGGAGCTGCTCGCCGAGGATTTTGACCCCGCATGCAACTTATATATAGCCTCGGGACACAATGAAGAGATTTTCGGCGACGGAATACACGAAGCCGTGAAATATTTTGAAAAGCAGGGCATCGAATTTGAATTTGTCATCGACGAGGGCGGCGGGGTCATCAGCGCACCGATAGACGGGATAGACTGCAAGTGCGCGATGATAGCTGTTCACGAAAAGGGCTACCACAGAATAAATGTCCGCGCCGTTCAGGGCGACTCCGAAGGGCTGACCCTCAGCGACAATCCCGTGACCCGAGTTTCAAAATTCATCGCTGAGGTTTCCGCGCTGAAGCTGACGATAAAAATGCCCGCTCAGGTGCGCGAGATGTTCACGGCGCTCCTGCCCTATATGAACTTCCCGCTGAGACTTATCTTCGCGAACCTATGGTGTTTCGAGCCGCTGCTGATAAAGCTCATGCCGAAGATAAACTCCCAGGCGGCAGCGATGCTCGGCACGACCTGCGTTTTCGGCAGCATCGAGTCAAAGAAGGGCAAGACCCCGCGCGACAACGAGTGCTCTGCGAGCGCGCTGATAAGATACATCGACGAAGAGGATCTTGTCGGCGACATGGAGAAGATAAGAGAGCTCGCGAAGAAATATGCGCTTGAAATAACCGAGCCCGCCGACGGGCACGAGTTCCACCGACCGGCTGATACAGGCAGCAGGGCATTCAAATATGTCTGCCGCTGCGCGAGAGACGTGTTCCCGCACGCCGCAGTTGCCCCATTCGTCCTCGCCGCCGGAACCGACGCCCGCTGGATGAGCGATGTCTGCCCGTGCACGCTGCGCTTTGCTCCGATCGATATCAACATGCAGCAGTTCAACAGCGTCCACAGCGTAGATGAAAACATCGACCTCTCCGCCATCGGTGCGGCGATAGAGTTCTACAAAGAGGTTCTGAGAAACTACAAATAAATATATTTCCGTGCCGCAGAGCGTAAAATCGCCCGGCGGCACGGATTCTTTTCGTTTTGGCGGGTTTTCGCTCCCGACCATATATATTGTATGAATATTAATGCAAAGTACCTGAATTTGTGTATCTGCCGTGCGAGAATTGTATTTTGTAATTCAATTGATAAAATTAACGAAATTTCAGATAAAAATTAGTTAAATATTACTAAAAAGTTGACTTTTTCTGTCGAAACGATGTATAATAGTTACGATATAAACGGTGGCTGCCGATCTCCATTACCGCTTATATGGCGCAGGTAATGAATATCCGCAGCCTCGAAACATCTAAAGGATCGGATAACCGGAAAAAATCGAGACCCTACGGAGATTTGTGAAATGAAAAGATTTTTAGCTTTAGCCATTGCAGTTCTTATGATCCTGTCATTTGCCGCCTGCGCTTCGGACAGGAGCGGCAGCGACGGCAGCGACACCACCGCGGCATCCGACATCAAGACGGATGCGGCAACGGCCCCTGCGGCGGATGACACCACTGCCGCGCCCGAGACGACCGAGCCTGCGACGAGCGGCACCGATGCCGTTTCCGCCGCGCCCTCAGTCAGAAGAGGCCCCACAAAAACAACCCCCGTTGCCGACACCACAAAGCCCGCATCGGGCGACAACAGCGGCTCGACTACCGTCCCCTCCAAGCCGGACGACAGCAAGCCCTCAGCGGTTGAAACAAACCCCAAAAAGATAATCGTCTCTGCTGAAAAAGAATGGATATTCACCGAAAAGCCCACCGACTCCTGCCACGCTTCGACCGTTCTGCCTCTTGACAACGGTACAGTTGTTGCGGCATGGTTCGCAGGCTCGTCCGAGAGCAACGACGATGTCAAGATACTCACAAGCGTGCGCGGCACGGACGGAAAATGGGGCGAGCCCATCAGAGTTTCCGCCGATCCGAATGTCGCCCACTGGAACCCCGTTCTCTTCCAGAACGACGACGGCACGATAACCCTCTATTTCAAGGTCGGCAAGGACACCGAATATTGGAAGACCTACTATTCCGTCTCGGCCGACGGCAAGAACTGGGCAGCTCCCAGAGAGCTTGTCCCCGGCGACAACAGCGGCGGCACGACCGTTGATCCGGGCAACACGGGCGATAACAGCGGTACGACCACGCCAACCACGCCCGTCGACCCCGTGCCCCCGACCGACCCCGGCACGGGAGAGAGCGGCACGACAGGAGACAACAGCGGCACGGCCGGCAGCGACGAAATGCCGGAATGGCTGCGCCCGTAACGTAAAAGAATAAAAAAGATCAAAAACTCAAAATAAGAAAAGGAGACCCTCTATGTTACCTTCCAGAGAATTGGCCGAGATTGCCGTCAAGGCACTCGACAGCAAAAAGGGTAAGGAGATCAGACTCATCCGCATCGACAAGATCACGACGCTCGCAGAGTATTTCGTCATCTGCACCGGTACGTCCAACACGCAGATCAACGCGCTGGGTGACGAGGTGGAAAAGGAGCTGACGCTCGCGGGCGAGGAACCGCTGCACCGCGAGGGCTATCGCGGCGGCACGTGGGTCCTGCTGGACTACGGCTGCATCGCCATCC
>OLXK01002077.1_pt1 | contig 11949 bp, 13 predicted proteins | sample 1674321 | NCBI WGS metagenome assembly OLXK01 (sample SAMEA103958162, study PRJEB25191) | human gut metagenome | reverse complement strand
GCCGCGCCGACCAATGGCTCTGGCGCTTGCCGGAGCAAGAGGGTAAGGGGGTAACACCTTGAACGGTTTGCATCCTTGCACCCTTCCACAGCAGGCACTGTTCGCCACCGTGAGCCGCGTGTCGCCGCTGTGTGCGGCTTTCTGCCCCGACAGCGAGTGTGTGTGCGGCGCAACGGGAAAAGCCAACGTTGCGCCAACGTGCGCAAAAAACACAAAATCGCAATCCAGCAACGCGATTGCGATTTTGAGAGGAGGCGCAGCGGAATGGATGAGCTTTCGCGCTTTGCGCGGAAGCAAAGGATATGGAGCTTGTGCCGACGAAGGAGCCAGCATCGCATTTGGCTAGTCGCCGGCGCACCGGCTCCCTGCCAAATGCCTCAAATCGGGCAGAAGCCCATACCCACTTTTACAAATGGGAATATGAAAAAGGTATGCAGATGCGTATGGAATGTGAAAACTCAAATTCACCGCTCGATACGATAGTATTTAAATGCTCCATCTTCTCCGACAAGGTGAAAGCCGGCCTTTTCCAGCACATGCTGACTTCGGGTGTTCTTCATCACGGTATCTGCGTTCACAGCAGCCATTCCCAACTCGTCAAAAGCGATTTTTACGGCCAGACGCTCTGCCTGCGTTCCATATCCTTTTCCCTTTACCGCGTCGTTTTGCATATGGATACTTAGAGTGCATTCTTTTTTATCATGCTCTATCTGCTTCAGCTGCAATTCTCCAACCACAGTATCTCCAAGCATGATTGCAAACAACCTGCGCGAAGCATCCTGCCCCTTTGCATCAAAATATCGGTTTACCGCTACTTCGTCATAAACATAGGGGCGGAATAAGCGCATGTCCATATAGATGGACGCATCATTCGTCCAGCGCCGGTACAGTTCGTGGCATAGCTCTCTTGTCATCGCTTTTAGCTGAATCGTCTGCATCATTGGCCTCCTAAATTCAATTTGCCAAGCTGTAATTCATAAAGTTTACCATGTAAAATACCGAATCTCAATGCCAAGACCAGAACAAAAGAAAGAAAATCTGTCTCTGCGCGTGGGTCTCGATTACGGCGGTGATCTTGTGCACGGCGCTGTGCAGCTTGGCCGTGCTGTGGAGCAGATGACGGACGATGCACCGCAGCACGACGGAACGACTATGCCGCTGCAGATCGACAGTAAGCGCCGAAAGAAGCTCAGGCAAAAGAAAACCGCCCTCGGTCACGCTGAGGACGATCATGTGGATTGGACAATGGAACAGCACTTATAAAAACAGCCTCCAGTGGGAGGCAGAAAGGAAGCCTATGAAAAAGGACTGGGAGATTTATCGGGACACCGGTATTCTCGGCGGATACATACCGGAGCAGGCAAAGCTTCGGAGAACAGAGGACGGCGAAGTCGCAACTGTTTTCCGGGACACAACAACACGTATAGAGGGAGACTGCATCGCAAAACAGCGCGAGATGTTGATCGGCAGCAAACGGTTCTGTATCACGTCTGTATTTCCGGCAGAGCCGTCTGCGACGGCAACGGACAAGCTGCTCGCATACATTGATGCGGAACTGAAAAAAGAAGCGCACAGCGCGTGAGGTTCTCATAGACTTGTGCCAGCCGGTGCGGTATACTTGCCTTACCGTACCGGCTTGCCCCACAGAAAAGGAGGTTACAATGGCAAGCCAAAAACAACAATACACCATTCTCTATGGGCGGCTCAGTCAGGAGGATGAACGCGCTGGCGAATCGAACAGCATTCTGCACCAAAGAGAACTGCTTGAAAGCTACGCACAGGCCAAGGGGTTTGAAAACACACTGTTCCTTGCGGATGACGGTTACTCAGGAACAAATTTTGATCGTCCCAGCTGGAAGAAGATCATAGAAATGATCGAAGCTGGTGAGGTGTCTACCCTGATCGTTAAAGACACATCACGCCTTGGCCGCGAGTACCTGCAGGTCGGTTCCTACATGGAAATTTATTTCCCGCAGAAGAACGTGCGGTTCATTGCAGTCAACGACGGTGTAGATTCTGCGGTGGAAAGCAGCAATGATTTTAACCCCATCCGCAACTGGGCAAACGAACTCCATGCAAAAGATACGAGCCGGAAGGTTCGCGCCGTCAAGAAACTGCAGGCGGAACGCGGCGAACGGCTGGGCGGCAAGCCGCCCTACGGCTACAAGACGTCCGAAGCAGACCCGACGCATCTGGAACCTGACGCAGAGGCCGCAGAGGTCGTCCGGCAGATCTTTACCCTCTGTGCTTCCGGGAAAGGACCGAGCCAGATCGCGCGGATTCTGACAGAACAGAATATCCTGACACCGGCAAATTACTACTTCCAGAAAACCGGGAAAACGCACCATGGGCGCGATCCGCTCCGGCCATGTGCGTGGTCCGGCACAACAGTCAGCGACATTCTCGGCAACCTTGTATATCTGGGACACACGGTCGGCCTGCGGCGGACCACGATCTCCTACAAGAACAAGACGATCGTGCAGCGGCCAGAGAGTGAACAATTTCTGGTGGAGAACACTCATCCGCCGCTCATCTCACAGGAGCAATGGCAGATCGTGCAGGAGGTGCGCCAGCATAAAAAGCGGACCGCAAAACAAATGGACGAACCAAATCTCTTCTCCGGTCTGGTATTCTGTGCAGATTGCGGAAAGCCAATGGTGCTGCATCGTGCCACGACCATGAAAAAGCTGGAGTACAATTTCAAGTGCTACACCTACGGCAAGAAAGGAAAAACTGCCTGCAGCGCGCACCACATCCGGGAATGTGATCTCACGCAAATCGTGTTGGATGACCTGCGGCGGGTCACACACTTCGCCAGGATGAAGGAGCGACAGTTCGCGGCGTACATCAATCAGAAAAACAGCGCTGAGCTGCGGCAGGAAATCAACCGTGTTCTTCGGGAACTGGATACGATGAAACACAGAAGCGCAGAACTGGCAAAGCTGTTCAAGCGGCTTTATGAAGACAATGTGCTGGGGCGCGTGACCGATGAGCAGTATCAGATGCTCGCCGGTGATTACACAGACGAGCAGCGGCTGCTGGAAGAAGAAATTCCGAAAAAGGAAGAACGGCTGGCACAGCTCAAATCGCGGGAAGCCAACGTGGAGGCGTTCATTGAGAAAGCCAAACGATACACAACGATCGACGAGCTGACGCCGGAGCTGCTGCGGCTGTTCATCCAGCGTATTGAGATTGGAGAACGAGATGTGAAATACTCCCGCAATTCCAGCCAGTCTATCCGCATCATCTACCGGGATATCGGTCTGGTGGACAGCGCCATGCAGCCGGACGAGCAGCAACCGAAAATCCTTCCGCCACTGAGCGAGGTCATTCCGTTCCCGGCATAACGCAAAAAAAAGAGCAGGAGGGAGTGGATCTCTCCACTCCCTCTCAACCGGGGTGACAGTTTGTGTCCCTATGAAGGGAAACAGAACGTGTTCGGCAATTTTTTATTCTCAAAAGTCTTTGGTAACTCCATAGATGAAATCACGGATGGCAGGGGTTTTGAACCTCTGGTTTTCCATATTCAAGGGATTTTTGCTGTCAGCGCCCTTTTTCAGAGGGCTGCGGCGGCAAGATTCCGGAAATAACGAAGAAAAATCTTTCACAAAGTTATGGGCGCTGGATTGTTGGTTTTCACGAACCAAGTCCAGCGCCTTTTTACGCTCAAAAAGGGCGCTGAGATTGGAGGTATGAATATGAGCAAAGAACAGACAGCAAAGAAAGAGAGATTTCTGAGAGAGGTGGAACGTCAGCTCCTGCGCAAAGGACTGGATTCGGAGATGATGGAAGACGGGATACTCAACGTCAAATGGCACGGTCAATTGCTCTGTGACGTTGATAGCGACGGTATGGTTTGTTTCCCGTCGAAGACGGTCAGGGGCGTAGATGCAGATGCGTCGCTTCAGACTGTGATACAAATTGCTTCGCAGGTCAGAGAATATATGCCGATCTTTGCACGAGCCCCCGCGCTGAAAGCAATCGGGCTGGAGGGCAGCTATAAAATCCTTGCAGATTTCGGGGACGCGGTGCTGGCCGGGCGGCTTGGGAAAAAGGGTGCTAATTTCGTAACATGGGAATGGGATTTTGACCGCAATGGCGTGCATATGGGACACTACTTTATAGAGGACTATGCGAGTGCAAAACGAGACTTCGCCGCCCGTTCCGGGTTGATAGAACCCCAGCGCCTTTTTTCGGACAAGGAGCTTGGCGTGATCCGGAATGCGTGCGAATTTGCGTTGACAGATGACGCGACGCTCACATATGGCGACGAAACGCGGCTCCGCAGCATACAGGAGCAGATTGAAATTCTTCTGCCAAGAAATCAGGAACAGGAACAGGAGCAGGAACAGCGTTCCGAGATGGAACAGACAATGTAATAATCGCAGAGGGCCGGGATTTCTTTTCAGAAGTCCCGGCTTTTTGCGTTCTGGAGGTGAACGATCATTGTAGATAAATCAAAGCACTGGAATCTGCACATCAGTCGGTGCGCGGCGGACTGCCCGCGCGACCCGCCGGAGCCGCTGGTGTGCAGCGACTATGAACGCTGCCAACACTGCAATTACATGGCGCACGGCTTTCAGTGTAACCACGGAAATGGCAGCTGCGTGCTGACAGACATGGAAGAAATCAATGGAAGGAGGCGGGTTCTTGTTCAAAGCATCGCTGGAAAATAACAATATCCCAGAATTGGGAACTGTCACAGTCGAGTTCCCAATTCCGGAAGCTCAATACGAGGAAACGATTCGTGCGTTGAATGGAATTCAGAGCGGCGCGGTGGTGGAGCAGGACTGCTTCGTTGCAGACATTGGCACGGCAGACTGCCCTGCTCTGGAGCGGTTAATTGGCACGATGGCGAATGTGGATGAACTGGACTGGCTCGGAAAGCAGTTGGAGAGCTTCGACCGGTATGAGCTACTGCAATTTAATGCAGCGGTGGAGCGATTCAGATTATCCGCAGCGGACGAGCTGATCGATCTTTCTTTCTGCGCCAGAGAGGTGACGGTCGTTTCAGATTTTAATGATTTGGAGCTGGTTGGCAAACGGCACTATCTGACCGTCCACGGCGCCTGTGATCCAAAAGAACTGGAAAATCTGGATGGAAAGGAGACGGCTTTGGCGCTGATCTCCGGGCAGCCGGGGTATGTAACGCAATTTGGTGTTGTGTACGACAACGGCATCAAGCTGGAGCAGGCATATGACCGCAAGCATCTGCCTCCGATCTGGATGGCGGAAAACTGCATCCTGGAGCTGAAAATCCGAGTCACAGGTGAAGATGATCCAAAGAAGCAGGAGTGGGTGCAGCTCCCGGCAAGCCGGATGAAGCTGGAGCGCACAATGCTTCGCGTCGGGATCGCCTCTTGCGGCGAAATGCAGATGCTGGTCACAGATAGCCGATTCCCGGATGAGGTCAACTGCACATTGGATTTTGAACGCGAATCGCTCTTTGAACTGAACCGGCTGTGCCATGCGTGTTCAAATTTCAAGGAACAGGATTTCGTGAAGCTCGGCGCAGTCTGCCAGATGGCGAAACCGACGTGTGCAGCAAATATCCGCCAGCTGGCAGAAAACCTCGATCAATTTGATTTCGCACCAAATGTCCACACGCCGGAGGAACTCGGAAAGTACATGATACAACAGTCCGGTCATTACGAATATGACGAGAACCTTGAAGATTTCTATAACTATGGTGATTACGGCGTAAAACGGATGCTTCAGGAGGACGGCGTATTTGTAGATCGCGGCTATGTTTCCTACCACGGCACACTGGCGCTGGACGAGCTGATGCGGGATGATCCGGCAGAAAGCTAACGGCAGGAGCAGGAAGCAAAAATGGAGGGCATGGCATGGTGACGCTGTTCTTAAGGCAGGGTGAAAATGGGAAGCAGGTGCTTCTCTCCTTCCCCGCGACAACTCTGACAGAAATAGCGGACGTGGCGGCAACGCTGGAAACCTTGAAATCTATGTCCAAAGCGGTCACGATTCAGGGCGCGGCAAGCGAGGTCATGAATTTAGGGCTGTATCTGAGCGGCGTAGATCTTGCCGCAGAAGGTGAGCTGGAACGCATCAATCAGCTTGCCAAGCGGCTGGAGCATACGTCGGAGGTGGACTGTGACAAATTTGCGGGGATGCTGGACGCAAACAGCATTTCCGGCACAAAGGACATTTTGCGGCTGACAGAGCAGCTGGACGATTACGTCATTCTGCCCGGATGCAGCAGCGCACATTCCATCGGAAAGTATCTGGTTGGCTGCGGCGCGTTCCCTGTCCCGGAAAAGCTGATTGGGTACATCAATTATGAAGCCGTTGGGATCGAATTTCAGGATGCACACGGCGGTGCGCCATGCGATCGAGGATATGTCGTTCAGAAAGGAAACCTGCCGAGAGCGATCCTCGAAGACCTGAACATCGATCTGCAGCAGAGAGCACGACCGAAACTCCTGACACTTTACCTTCGCGCAGCAGATGGAAAAGAACGTGAACTGACGCTGCCTGTGAACAACGCGAAATTGGAAGCGCTTCAGCAGCTCGGCACAGCGCAGATCGACCATGTGCAATACTTCGCGCCATATCTCAGCGATCTGATCCCGACAGCCGGGAATCCCGACATCCAGGACTATAACGAATTGGCAAAAATGCTTGGGCGGATGGATGCGGAGAACGGCGAACTTCTGAAATATGCTTCGGTGCTTTCCGCAGAAAAGCCGGAAACGATGCAGGATGCGCTGCATCTGGCGCAGACACTGGACTGCTACGAGCGCATTTCCGGCAGCCTGTACGATTACGGCATCAAATTGCTTCAAGAGCAGTTTGATCTGAATGACGAGTGCATTTCTGAGCTGGAGGAATATACGGATTTTGCACGATACGGTCAGGCGTGCGCAGAAAGTAACGGTTTTGTGCAGACGGAGTTCGGACAAGTGCGCAGAATTGCCCAGTCGCTTGAGCAGGCGCATTCAAATGAAATGACGTTATAGAATGGAGGTCAAAATGAACGAAGAAATGAAATCGCAGAAAGAAGAATTTCTGATGGAAGTGCAGAAACAGATCCTGCACAAGGGACTGAAATCGGAGATGCAGGAAGATGGCAGGCTCCACGTCAAATGGAACGACCAGCCGCTTTGTGAAGTCGATGAATACGGCCGCGCATGGTGCCGCCCGGTGAGCGTTACATGTCCGGAAATGAAAAAAAGCCTCCGTGCAGTGTCGAAAACTGCTTCGCAGGTATGGGAATACATGCAGATCTTTGCACGCGCACCTGCCCTGAAAGCAAACGGTGCGGACGGCAGCTATAAAATTCTTGCAGATTTTGGCGAGGCAGTTCTGGCTGGCCGACTTGAGGAAACAGGAGCTAAGTTTGCAACGTGGCAATGGGAATTTGATCGGAACAGTGTCCGTGTCGGGCACTATTTTATGGAAGATTACAAAGCAGCAAAGCGTGACTTCGCTGCCCGTTCCAAACTGGTGGAAAGTCAGCGCATTCTTTCAGATGCGGAACTTGCCGCGGTTCGGAATGCTTGCGAATTTATGCTGAAAACTGATAAAGCCCTTACATTTGGGGAGCAAGATATGCTTCTCCACATACAAGAGGAAAGTGAATTCCTGTTGTCACGGCAGCGGGAGCCGGAGCAGGAGGCAGGTGAAGAACCGCGGCAGCTTCCAACAATGGAGCAGACACACTCAGACGAGATGACATTATAATCGGGAGGTTTACCATGAAAAAAGCAATTGTAATCACACTTGGCGTGATCATTGGTGTGACCGGCGTTCTTGCCATCTGCGCGCATCTGGCGGATGCCGCAAGGCTGGCACTGTATGTGCCGGAGGACGAGGATGACGAAGATATCTACTGATCCGCCCGCATTCCGTGTTCGGCCAGCGCAACCGGAGGAAGCGGGCGCTTTCTTTGCGCAGACGCCAGAGCAGAACGCGCAGATGGGCGCAATTGGCTGCGTCCGTATGGATTTCGGAAAAAGAGGCACAGCGTTCTGGCACACCTGGCATCCGCGCGGACGTGAGGAATTGAACTCGCCGGAGTTCAGAGCAGAACTCCAACAGGTCGTTGACACGCTGCGGGAAACGGTTCTGAAAGACCTTTCCTCCATGCGGCACTTCTGCTATGAAAACGGCAGCAAAATTCCGGGCGGCTGGTCGCAGAATTATGGCTACGTTGTAGAAACGGAGCATTACGAATACTGCCTGCGCTGCAATCCCGTACCGGGAGATTATCAGGCATATCTAAGCTGCTATGATCTGAACGAGCAGAAGATCAACCATGCCTATCAGCCACTGGTCGGCCGAATACATTTTATCAATGGCGATGCGCAGCAATTTACAGATGCAAAAGCATATCTGGACTGCGTTCGGGAGGAACTGCCGCATGAGGCGACAAGTGGTTTCCGGTTCCGCACGATCACGCAGGAGCCGGCGATCCGCAAGGCAGTGGATGATATCGTGTTTGATCTTTATGGTGAAGAAAATCCGTGCAATGAAGAAGATTATAATTTAGCCCCATCTGAGGAAATACAGATGGGCGGAATGTAAAAGGAGGAACGAAAATGGAATTTCAGGTGATCAACCGGAACCGCAATGCCGTCATCCCGGAGGGGATGTTCAAGCTCTGCGGGATGGAGGATGCAAAGTTAATTTCTATGGTGCAGCTCAATGGCGGCATTCTGCTTATGCCGGAGAGTGTGAGCACCTATCAGCTGCTCATGCTCATCGATGCGTTGAACGAGCAAGCATGCGAGTTTCTGGAGGCAGTCGCCGCAGAGTGCGGCCCGGCAGAGGCAGAACACCGGGACATGACGCTGGACGAGGTGCTCCGAGAGTTTACGGTTGCCGTGCCGGACTGGGCGCGAGAAAAGGCTGGGATCACGGCAGACACCAAACTGGATTGCGAGGCCAGCGAGGATGCTGGCGTGATTGCCGTCTATCCGACATCGTACAGGCATGATCTGACGGATGTGCCGCGCTCGATCCTGCAATGCCTGCTGGCCTCCGGACACAGCCTGTACGCGCTGAACGATATTCTGACTGCAGAAAGCGAGAACAGTGATGCAGAGTAAGGTCCCGCTTTATCCGTATTCGGCAAAAGACGCAATGAGGCGCGGAGAGATCGAAAAATGGCGTGAGAGCTTCCGCGAAAATTGTGCGTGCGCGGGCGGCATCGACATCCTCATCCGGGAAAATTTCGACGGGATGCACCTGAAGGACGGCACGGTGGAAAAGATCGTCGAGCTTTACGGCTACAAGCGTGTGGAACACGTTTTGGCGAATACCGTGCAGGAGCGGCGGGGCGATGGACGTTTCCGTCCGGACAACCGAGCTTGGGCGGAAAGCCATTACATTCCGGAGGATGAAATGCATAATTACTGCTTCGCAGCCAGAAGTCATTCTGCCATTCTGGACGGCTTCATTTCACACTACAGAAAGCTCGTGATGAACCTCGGAATGTTCTATCAGAAGCAGTGCGAACCGGATTCGAGCGAACTGGACTACACCGGCAAGGTGCTTGTTCTCTCGCCAAATACCCTGAAAGAGGAATACTGGTCACCGGAGAACCAGCTCTGGCTGGCGCAGAGTGGCTTTGGGTGCAGCCCGACCGCACGCGGGCACTCCATCCTTTGTATCTGCCTTGGCGACGGCGAACAGACGCGCTGGAATCGGAATGATTTTATTGGCGTTCTGAAAGATGAGTTCCTGCCAGATTGGGCAAAAGAGTCTCTCAAGCAATATCAGCGACCAGAGCAGACAGAAAAACAGGAAATGCAGATGGGAGGAATGTGATATGCCATTTATGAAACCCTATATGGTAAAGCTTCTGCGTGAGCAGTTTCCACCGGGAACGCGCATCCGGCTGGATTCCATGATGAACGATCCGCAGCCAATCCCGAAAGGCATGACCGGAACGGTGCAGGGCATTGACGATGCTGGTCAGCTTTTAATGGAATGGGATAATGGGCGCGGGCTTTCTCTCGTCCCCGGTGAGGATGACTTTACTGTGGTAAAGCCGCAGAAATTAAAGCTTTACATGCCGTTGGCGCTCGGTTATTATGAAAAAAATGACTGGGGCGATTATGAGGATGAGGAACTCACGCTTTCCGACGACGACGCTGTTGGCTATGCGGATACCATCACCGGCGCCTTGGAACGTGAATCAAAGTTTTTGAACACGCCGCGCGGATTCATGGAATACTACAACCGAAGCGACGGCGTTGACGCAAAGGTGCGGTCGCTCTTTTTCAAAGCCGAAGCAAGGAACGGCAAGCTTTGGGGCGTGGCCGAATGTATGGTTTCCGGTGAATTGAACGGCGAGGAATTGGCAAAGCTCAAAGACTATATAGCCGGACAGGCCAGTGATGGGTTCGGAGAGAGCGTGGAGCAGCATGAGATCCGTGTTGGCAGTATGGAGCTGTATGCCCATCTCTGGCAGGCGGCTGGTTGGAGCATTCAGACCGAGCAGGAATGCTTCGCTCCAAAGTTGGCAAAAGGTCTGCCAGAACTCTGTTTTTCCACGCTGCCCAGTACCGGCGTACTGATCTGCATCAAACGCGGCGAAAGCGGCTATTATCCCAGCGACTGGAACACACCCGACCGGACACAGAACCGTCAGATCGCAGACGAGCAGAATCAGCGTCTCGGCGTAACGCCGGCGCAGGAGGAAGCTATGGTGTGCGGAAGCATGCACGGCTGGAACGTTCCCGGCGCTGACCCGGCTTTCGTAGAAGAAATGCAGAAGAAACAGGAACAGACAGGAGGAATGACCCTTGCGCAAAGTATGTGAGGTCTATCTGGTAAGCAGCGCATCGAGCGATGAACGCGGCGTGGAGTTGACGTTCCCTGTCAGCCAGTACGAGATGATGGACGCCTTCGAGCAGATTCACACAAAGTCGCCGGGAGATGTCTACTGGCAGGTGGATGAGTTTTACTGCTTTGACTATCTCGCCCCGCATCTGGACGAGAGTATGTCCATCTTCGAGTTCAATTCCCTGACAGAGCAGCTCAGTAAGCTGGATGACTATCAGGAAACAGCGCTGGAAGGTCTCTTGCAGATGCAGGTCAAGAATCATATGCAGGAAAACAGCGGAATCATTACCGTACCGGAGCTGATGATGCTGGCTGCCAACGTGAATCGTTGTCATGTGCTTGCAGATATCCATACGGACGAAGATCTCGGAAAATTTTATGTGGAAAACGGCTTTCGGGAGGATCTGGATGCCCTGCCGGACAGTGTCTATGCCCTTCTGGATTACGCAAAAATCGGCAAACAGATGCGCGAGAGCGAAGCCGGTGCGTTCACCCCGCACGGCTACGTTGTCCGCACGGAGGAATTGCAGCCGCTGCCAGACTACGAGCCGCAGCGGGACATCAATTACATGATCCGCCTGGCGCTCATGAACCACGAAAACGAACAGAAAACAGCCGTTCTGGATTTGCCTGCAACGGAAGCACGACTGCTGGAGGTGCAGGAAGAACTCGACGCGCCGGAATGGTTCGACGCACAGTTCACCGGCTGCGACGCCATCGTGCCGCGGCTGAACACCTTGCTGACCGACGTGGAAGACCTTCCGCGAATCAACGAGCTGGCACAATCCCTTCAGGAGCTGAAAGTCAGTGGACAGCTTACAAAATTCAAGGCCGTAGTCAGTGCGATGCAGTGTGAGGCGCTGGAAGATGTCTTCGACCGCATTGAAAAGCTGCCGCAATACTGTTTCGAGACAAAAATACGTGATAAGGACGCACTGGTGCGTGATGAGCTGGAATTTGTTCTCGGCGGCAGGGATGCAGACCTGATCTACAAGCACCTGAACCGCGAAGCCTACGCAGAAGACGTCCTCAAACAGTACGGCGCTGAGATCACACCCTACGGTATGGTCAACCGCGCGGACTTCGGTCCGCTGCATGAGCCGATCTCGGAACAGCAGCAGGAGCAGACACAGGAACCGC
>OLXK01002068.1_pt1 | contig 12005 bp, 10 predicted proteins | sample 1674321 | NCBI WGS metagenome assembly OLXK01 (sample SAMEA103958162, study PRJEB25191) | human gut metagenome | reverse complement strand
AAACAGCGCGCCGAACGGCTCCAGCTCGCGCGAGGCCAGCTCCCACTGCGCCGGGTTGCGGATTTCCTCCGGCTCGTGCGCGTCCACGCCGATGAGCACGCGCACACCCTCCTGACGCACGATTTCAAAGAAATGCGCGTCGGGGTAGCTCCTTCTGTGCGTGACGGGCGAGAGAAAGCGGTCGTGCAGGTTGTATTCCATCGGGATATCCAGCGCTTTGCAGGCCTGACACAGCTCCCTGGCCGCCGCGCGGCCGTTTTCGTCAAACGGCTTGCCGTAATCACGCATGAACAGATCCGGGTGCGCCAGATACGAAAACAGCCCCGTTTCCAGCCCCTTCACCGCCGAATCCACATAGCGGCGGAGCTGCGCCGCCGTTCGGATATTGCCGAAATACATACCGTATTCGTCGTCGTGGTCGAAGTGGTTGCCCAGGATCAGGTAATCCAGATGGTTTTCCGCCCGCATGTCCGCCAGCCAATTCATGTAATCCGGGAAATATTCGCACTCAAAGCCGGTCAGAATGTGAATCTTATCCTTGTATTGCGCCGCCAGCGCGCGGACGCTGTTCAGATACCCCGGCATTTGATCCACGCGCATGCGGACGCTGGGGTGCGTGTATCCGTCCTGATACGGCCACGGCACATGATCCGAAAAGCCCAGCTCGTCAAACCCCTGTTCAATCGCCGCCAGCACATAATCCTCGTCCGTGCCCGTCGCGTGGCCGCAGCGCGCCGTATGCGTATGGTAATTCGCCTTCATGGATGATCTTCCTCTTTTCTTCGCCGCGCCCCAAAAGGGCGCGTTCAAACCCTCTGTGTTTTATGCCGCGGGCGCGCGCCGTCACGCCAGCCCGATTCTCGTGCAGGCGACGCGCCCCTCCAGCAGGTCGCTGATGCGGTGGCGGCCATGGCCGATAATCACCGTCGTGCCGCGCATCGCCGGACCGAGCGCGTATTCCAGCTTGGCGTGCGCGCCGTTCGCGCCCGCGCGGGACGCGCCCATGCAGTACGTCTGCAATTCGCGGATTTTGCGCTCCATCTCCTCCGGCGTTCGGGCCTCTACGTCGCGAATCAGCGTCTTCGGGTCCTTCGGGTCGGCGTAAATGCCCTCCGTCGAGGTCATAATGAGCAGCGTTCTGGCCGTCACCAGCCCCGCGATGACCGCCGCCGTCTCGTCGTTGTCCACGCATTCAAAGGCGTGCGCGCCGTGTGCGCGCGCATGCGCAAGCTCCATCTTGCGCACCTCCTCGACGCTGACCGAGTCGTTATAGTTCACGATCGGCACGGCGTTCTGCGCCGCGCACCGCAGCAGGAACGAGCGGATATGCGCGCTGCGCTCGGCATCGTTGAAATGCGTATGCTCCACGAGCAACTGCCGCACCGAATACTCCGGCCGGATATACCGCCGGTATTCGGCCATCAGAATGGCCTGGCCCTGCGCCGCATAGTCGGCCTTGACCTCCTCCGGGTCGCCCAGCAGCTCGCGGCCCTGCCGCCGCAGATAGTCCAGCCGGCCGATCTCCACCGCGCCGCTCGACACCCAGATCATGCCCGGCCGCAGCTCGCGCCCGAGACGGGCAAAGATGTTATAATCGATATCGTTGTCGGCACGGCTGATCAGCGCCATGGAGCCGATCTTGCCGACGAGCTCATAGTCAAACCGCATAAGCGCCCTCCCTTCAGGACTGCACGAGATACGCGCTGATGAACGCATCCAGGTCACCGTCCATGACGGCCTGAATGTTGCCGCTCTCCGCGCCGGTGCGATGATCCTTGACGAGGGTGTAGGGCTGGAACACATAGCTGCGGATCTGGCTGCCCCACTCGATCTTCTTCATCTCGCCCTTGATTTCGGCCATCTGCGCCTCCCGCTCGCGCTCCTGCAGCTCAAGCAGTTTGCCGCGCAGCATGCGCATGGCCGTCTCGCGGTTCTGGATCTGGCTGCGCTCGTTCTGGCACTGCACGACGATGCCCGTCGGCAGATGCGTGATGCGGATGGCGGACGAAGTCTTGTTTACGTGCTGGCCGCCCGCGCCGCTGGACCGGTACGTATCCACGCGCAGGTCGTCCGGGTCGATCTTGACGTCGCCGGCGTCGTCGTCGAGGATCGGCGTGACGTCGAGCGACGCGAACGAGGTGTGCCGCCTGCCGGATGCGTCGAACGGCGAGATGCGCACGAGGCGGTGCACGCCCTTCTCGGCCTTCAGGTAGCCGTAGGCGTTTTCCCCGTCCACCTCGAACGTGACGGATTTGATGCCCGCGTCGTCGCCGTCGAGCAGGTCCAGCTCGCGCACCGTCCAGCCGCGATTCTCGCAGTAGCGCGTGTACATGCGGTAGAGCATCTCCGTCCAGTCCTGCGCCTCGGTGCCACCCGCGCCCGCATGGAGCGACAGCACGGCGTTGGACCCGTCGTACGGCCCCTTGAGCAGCAGCTCCAGCTCCAGCGCATTAACGCTCTGCACAAACGCCGCCGTCTCCGCGCGGATCTCCTCGGCGAGGCTCTCGTCGTCCTCCTCCTCCGCCATCTCCATGAGCGTCTCGAGATCCTCGCCCTGTGCGACGAGCTTCTCGTAGCGCGCCAGCTTGCCCTGCAGCGCCTTCACGCGCTGGTTGACCCGGTTGGCGGCTTCCACATCGTTCCAGAAATCGGGTTCGCCCATGCGCGCTTCCAACGCGTCAAGCTCCTCGCGCAGCGCCGGGGGATTGATGGAAACGCCCGCTTCGCGGAGCTTCTCCCGCGCTTCGCCCGCCTGCGCCTTGTATTCGTCCAACGGTATCATGTTCTTCCTCCCGTTCTCGCTCCCTGCGGCTCAGCTGCGGCCGCAACAGTTCTTATACTTCTTGCCGCTGCCGCAGGGGCAGGGCGATCTGCGCGCGCGCCTCGCGCCGCACGGGCCGATTGCCCTCCTCGGACGGCGTCTCGTTCGGCCTGGCGAGCTGCTCGCGCTTGAGCGGCGCCTTGCGCACCGATACGCGCAACATCGTGCGCGCCGTCTGCTCCCGGATGGCGTTGACCATGGCGTCGAACATGTCGAACCCCTCGCTCGTATACGCATTGACCGGGTCCTTCTGCGCATAGGCGCGCAGGCCGATGCCCTGCTTGAGCTGGTCCATCGCGTCGATATGCTCCATCCAGTGCGCGTCCACCGTGCGCAACAGCACGACGCGCTCGATCTCGCGCATGTCCGCGCCGGCGGCGGTGATCTCCGCCTCCTTGCGCGCGTACGCCGCATCCACATGGGCGATGACGCGCTCGCGCAGCGCCTCGGCGCCGAGCGTTTCGCCCGGCTGTACGAGCGGCGCCGGCGGCTCCACGCACAGCTCCGCTATCAGCTCGCTCATACGCCGCACCTCCCAGGTGTCGCGCGGGGCATGCGCGTTGCAGTATTCGTCCACAATGCTGCCGGCCGTGGCGTGCAGCATCTCGAGAATGCTCTCGTGCAGATCCTCGCCCATGAGCACCCGGCGGCGCTGGCCATAGATGATCTCGCGCTGCTTGTTCATCACGTCGTCATAGCGCAGCACGTTCTTCCGAATCTCAAAGTTCTGGACCTCGACGCGCTTCTGGGCGCTCTCGATCTGCCGGGTGATGAGCTTTGCCTCGATGGGCACGTCGTCATCCGGGTTGAGGCGCTCCATCATGCCGGACACCCGATCCGCTCCGAACCGGCGCATGAGCTCGTCCTCGAGCGAGACGTAGAAGCGCGTGCTGCCCGGATCGCCCTGCCGCCCGGCACGGCCGCGCAGCTGGTTGTCGATGCGGCGGCTCTCATGCCGCTCGGTGCCGAGAATGCGCAACCCGCCGAGCGAGACGACCTTCTCATGCTCGCGCTCGGTCTCGACCCGGAAGCTGTCGTACAGCTCCTGATAGCGGCGGCGCGCCGCAAGGATCTCCTCGTCCTGCGTGTCGGCATGGCCGGTGGCCTCCTCGATGAGCGGCTCCTCCAGCCCCTCCTGCCGGAGCGCCCGCCGGGCGAGAAAGTCCGGATTGCCGCCGAGCAGGATATCCGTGCCGCGGCCGGCCATGTTTGTCGCAATGGTCACCTGCCCCAGCTTGCCCGCCTGCGCGACGATCTCCGCCTCCTTGGCGTGGTATTTTGCGTTGAGCACCTCGTGCGGGATGCCGCGGCGCTTGAGCATCGCGCTCAGGTATTCGCTGCGCTCCACCGAAATCGTGCCCACGAGCAGCGGCTGGCCGGTCCTGTGCACCTGCTCGATCTCATCGACCACGGCACGATATTTCCCGGCCTCGGTCGCATAGACCACGTCGTTGTCGTCGCGGCGGATGAGCGGCCGGTTGGTCGGGATCTCCACGACGTCGATGTCGTAGATATCCATGAACTCGGCCTCCTCGGTCTTGGCCGTGCCGGTCATGCCCGCGAGCTTTTTGAACATGCGGAAATAGTTCTGCACCGTGATGGTCGCCAGCGTTTTGTTCTCCCGCTCGACCTTCACGCCCTCCTTGGCCTCGAGCGCCTGATGCAGGCCCTCGTTGAAGCGGCGGCCGATCATCAGGCGGCCGGTGAACTCGTCCACGATGATGACCTGCCCGTCCTGCACGACATAATCCTTGTCGCGCTGGAACAGGGCGTGCGCCCGCAGCGCCTGAAAAATATGGTGGTTGATCTCGGTATTGTCCGGGTCGGAAAGGCTCTCCAGGCCGAAAAACTTCTCCGCTTTCTCCACGCCCTCGGCCGTAAGCTGCACGGTGCGCTTCTTGATGTCGCACTGGTAGTCCCCGTCCTCGGCCTGCACCTCGCCCAGAAGCTGGTCGCTGCGGCTCTGGTCGACAAGGTTTGCGCCCCGGCGCAGCTTGCGCACGAAGCGGTCCGCCTGCTCGTACAGCTCGCTCGACGCCTCGCCCGCGCCGCTGATGATGAGCGGCGTGCGCGCCTCGTCGATCAGGATGGAGTCCACCTCGTCGATGATGGCGTAGACCAGCCCGCGCTGCACCATCTGCTCGCGGTAGACGACCATGTTGTCGCGCAGGTAGTCAAAGCCGAACTCGTTGTTCGTGCCGTAGGTGATGTCGCACGCGTAGGCCGCCCGCCGCTCGTCGCCGGTCAGCCCGTGTACGATGCAGCCCACGTTGAGCCCAAGAAACCGGTGGATCTTCCCCATCCACTGCGTATCGCGCCGGGCCAGATAGTCGTTGACGGTGACGATGTGTACGCCCTCGCCCCCGAGCGCGTTGAGATACGCCGGGAGCGTCGCCACGAGCGTCTTGCCCTCGCCGGTCTTCATCTCCGCGATGCGGCCCTGGTGCAGCACCATGCCGCCGAGCAGCTGCACGTCGAAATGCCGCATCTGCACGGTGCGCACGGCCGCCTCGCGCACCGTGGCGAACGCCTCGCACATCAGGTCGTCCATCGTTTCGCCGTTCTTCAGCCGCTCGCGGAAGCGCGCCGTCTGCGCGCGCAGCTCGGCATCGCTCATGGCCTGCATCGTGGGTTCCAGTGCGTTGATGCGCTCCACATAGGGGCGCAGCTTCTTGAGACGGCTCTCGCTCGTATTGCCAAACAGGGTGTCGATCAGTCCCATTGCCTGCTCCTTATTTGCATAAGTTCCTAAAGATACAGTATAGCATATGCGCCGCTGCTCCGCCACCCAATTTTGCGTCGCAAAAAGCGAAAAGACTGTGAAAGTATCCCGATCCTGCGCCGTTTTGCGACGGCGCCACAAAACCGTGGCCGGGGACGACGTATTCCGCCGCTCCCGGCCACGATGCGTTCCGCTTCGCCCGGCGGCCCTCAGAACGCGAGGATGATGCCGCCGTCGTTGCCGTACATGGTGCTGATGCCGCCGCCCTCGCAGATCATCCACCGTCCGAACGGGCAGGCCGCCAGCAGGCGGTCGCGGATGTCCTCCGCGCGCGCACGGCAGTTGATATGGGTGATGACCAGCGTCCGCTGCGTCGCGTCGAGCGCCTCGCAGGCCTGCCGCACAAGCTCGATCATCTTCGTGATCGCGCGCGGCGTGGTCAGCGCCTTGCCGCGCATGACGATCTGCCCCCGTTCGCCGCCCATGACGAGCTTGATCTTGAGCGCGCCCACGGCGAGCGCCTGCAGATGGTTGAGCCGCCCGTTCTTTCGGAATACGTCGAGCGTTTCCAGCACGAACAGCGTCGTCAACTTCCTGATGAACGCCTCCGTCCGCTCCACAACCTGCGCAAACGGCAGCCCCTGTTTCGCCAGCTCCTGCACCTTGAGGCACACGGCGATTTCGCCGGCTGCCGCGCTCTCGGAGTCAAACACGTGGATGTTGTTGCGGCAGCCGCCGTCGCGCGCCATCTGCGCGCCCAGCACGGCGCTGTTGTAGGTGCCGCTCAGTTTGGACGAGAGCGTGACGATGTATACGTCGCCCTCCCCCTCCCCGCAAAGCGCCGCAAACCGTTCCGGCGACGGGCAGGCGGAATGCGGCGCCTCGGGGCAGACGCGCATGCGCTCCAGCAGCATGCCGCAGCAATCCAGCGTCCCGTCGTCCACAAACGACTCGCCGCCCAGCTCGATGGTCAACGGCACGCGGGTGAGGAAGTCCAGCGCGCCCGGCTCGGCCGTGTCGTCGCAGCAACTGTCGCCCAGGATCCGATAGGCATTCCGTTGTTCCATCCGTCCGTCACCGCTCCGTGCCAAGGAAGAACAGCGCGAGCGTACCCGGCCCGGAATGCGCGCCGATCACGGGGCCGACGTAGTTGATGACCACATCCTTCACGCCCCACTCCTCGCGGATGCGCCCGGCCAGATACTCCGCGTCCTCCAGGCAGTCGCCGTGCGACATGAACACGATCTGCTTCTCCGGCTCGATGGCGGTCTCGCGCATCTTCTCAAGCATGCGCTTGATGGAGTTGCGGCGGCCGCGCACCTTTTCCATGAAGATGAGGCGCCCCTCGTTATCCATATGCAGCACGGGCTTGATGTTGAGCACCGTGCCGAGCACCGCCGACGTGGCCGACACGCGCCCGCCGCGATGCAGATGGTTGAGGTCGTCCACCGTGAACCAATGGCACAGGTGCAGCTTCTGCGCCTCCGCATAGTCGCGCGCCTGCTCGATGGTCGCCCCGGCGCGCTTCTGCTGCACGGTCAGATAGACCAGCAGCCCCTGTCCCATCGAGGCGCTCAGCGTATCGACCGCGTACAGCTTGCGCTCGGGATACTTCTCGGCAAGCTGCTGCGCCGCGACGGCGCCCGCATTATAGGTGCCGCTCAACGCCGAGGAAAACCCCAGATACAGGATGTCCTCGCCCGCCTGCAGATGCGGTTCCATCGCCTGCACGAACGCCTCCACGTTCACCGCCGAGGTCGTTGCGTTCTTGCCCGCGCGCAGCGCCGCATAGCAGTCGGCAAACGTGATGTCGCGCTCGTCGAGATAGTTGACATAGCTCTTGCCGTCGATCAGCACGGAAAGCGGCAAGACCTCGAGTTCCAGCTCCGCAGCCAGCCCGGCGGGCAGGTCGCAGGAGGAATCCGTCATAATGATATATTGGCTCATAGGGACCCCCTGAGAAAAATGGTTTATGTTAACACCGTTAACGTACCTATTTTAAGGGATGACGCGCCTTTTGTCAACGGCGCGCAGATCCGGCACGGCGCAAAGGATGCAGGGCGCCCTGCCGCCCCCGCGCCGCAGGCTGCGGCGTCCGCGGCCGCAGCGGCTCCAGGCGCCGCCGCGCAAAATGCCGCGACGGCAAAGCCGGCGCTTGCTTTCGCGCAAAACTGTGGTATGATTAAAATATACCGACAATCCCCATTGACGCTTCTCAGGATTCCCCCGCACGTATTCCAATAAGCAGGAGGTCGTTCTGCATCATGGTCGAAAAACCGCCGCGCAAAACCGCATCCAGCCAGGAGGCCTTGTTCCGGCTCGACGGCAGACCGCCCGCCGGCACCGCCATATCCCTCGCGTTGCAACATTTGGTCGCCATGATCGTGGGCTGCGTGACGCCCGCCATCATCATCGCCAACGCCGTTGGGCTCTCCGCCGGCGACCAGGTATTCCTGATCCAGGCGTCGCTGATCATGTCCGCCGTTTCCACGCTGTTGCAGCTCTATCCCATCGCCGGCCGCTTCGGCTCCGGATTGCCGGTCATCATGGGCGTCAGCTTCGCCTATGTGCCCAGCATGCAGGCGGTCGCCTCGTCCGGCGGCGGAATCGCCGCCATCGCCGGCGCCATGATGGTGGGCGGGCTCGTGGCCGTCCTTGTCGGGCTGTTCGTCAAGCAGATCCGGGTGCTGTTTCCGCCGGTCATCACCGGCACGGTGGTCTTTACCATCGGCCTTTCGCTCTACCCTACGGCGATCAACTACATGGCCGGCGGCGCAAGCAACACCTATGCGCAGATCGTCGAGCTCGGCGGCATGACGGAAGCGCTGGTCTACGGCTCCTGGCAGAACTGGCTGATCGCAGGGTTGACGCTGGCGGCGGTCGTGGCGCTCAATTACTTCGGCAAGGGGATCTGCAAGCTCGCTTCCATCCTGCTCGGCATGGCGGGCGGCTATCTCGTGGCGCTCCTGTTCGGCATGGTCGAGTTTTCCAACGTGGCGGATGCGGCATGGTTCGCGCTGCCGCAGTTCCTGCATTTCGGCGTGACGTTCGAACCGGCCTCCTGCATCGCGCTGGGCCTGCTGTTCGCCATCAACTCCATCCAGGCCATCGGCGATTTCACCGCCACGACCGTAGGCGGCCTTGGCCGGGAGCCCACCACGCGCGAACTGCAGGGCGGCATCGTCTGCTACGGTGCGGCCAACATGCTCGCGGCGCTCTTCGGCGGGCTGCCCACCGCCACCTATTCGCAAAACGTCGGCATCGTGACCACCAACAGGGTTGTCAACCGCACCGTGTTCGCCATCACGGGCGCTTTCCTCCTGCTGGCGGGCATTTCCCCGAAGTTCGCCGCCATCCTCACCACCATACCGCAATGCGTGCTCGGCGGTGCGACGGTCACCGTGTTTTCAACCATCGCCATGACGGGCATGAAGCTCATCGCTTCCGAAAAGCTCAACGCGCGCAATACGACCATCGTGGGTCTCTCAGCCGCGCTGGGCGTCGGCATCTCGCAGTCCTCCGCCGCGCTCAGCCAGTTCCCGGAGGAGGTTGCCATGATCTTCGGCAAATCGCCGGTGGTCATCGCCACCATCATGGCGGTGCTGCTCAACCTCGTCCTGCCGCGCGAAAAAGACCCTGCCTGACCGGCGGCAGGGGACGGCGCCATCCGGGACGGAAAGCGCGCCTTCGGCGCCTCTGCACCCGTTGCGGCATGCCCGTTGCGGATGAATTTTCATGGATCGGCAGGAACGCGCGGGAAGGGGATCGGGCGGCTACGGCAGGTCGAACTCGCGGTCGATCAGCAGCCAGACGTTGCGCTTGTTTTCCTCCGTATAGGGAAGCTCCCCGTTGTCGAACATCAGCGCCGCGCCATAGATAATGGAGCGAACCAGAAAGGTCTTCCGCACCTCCACGTCGTGCGGCATGCCGACGCTGCGGCAGTACGCGCGGATGCACCGCGCCGTACCCACGCTGAGCGCCGCTTTCTCGTGCTGCATCTCCGGGCTGATATCCTCTTCGCGCAGCATGATGATCGAGCGGAAATGCGGGTTGTCCATCAAAAAGTCGATATACTCCACGCTGATCTCCGTGAGCTGGCGCCGCGGATCGTCCGGATACGCCCGGATGATGCGGTCCTGCCGCAGATACCATTGCTGGTTGATGTAGCGGACAATGGCAAGGAAAAAATCATTCAGATCGGTAAAATGTTTATAGGGCGCCGCACAGGACACATTGCACTTCTTCGCCACCCGGCGCAACGAGAACCCGCGCACGCCGTGCGCTTCGATCTCACGGATACCCGCAAGGATCAGCTCCTCCTTCAAATGTCCCCCGTCGCGTGTCTTCATGCGCACAGTATAGCACGAACGCCGCCGCACGGCAAGGCGTCCGCGGCGCTCCCGCCGCCGGCGCCGGTCGCTATCGCTTGGCCGCCGAAAACGCCGCGGCCTCCGCCAGCCATAAGAGCAACTCGCCGTCGATCTGCGCCGCTTCCGTCACGACAACGTGATGCGTCCAGCGCCTCGGATAGGCTTCCACCGCCGCATCGACGCGCGGGGAATCCAGCCGGTATCCCAGCCCGAACGTCACCGTAAAATAGGGCGTGCGCCGCCCCAGCCCGCGCCGCGCCGGCAAAAAGGAGACCGCGCCGAACAGGCGGCGGTTATAAAAGGAGATCTGCGTCCGCTGCACGCGGATCTCCACCGGGTTGCAGCGCGCGCGCAGCGCCTGCCGCAACAGCGCGTACAGCGGCAGCAGCGTCGTCCGCTCCGCCTGCTCAAAAAACCGGATCTCGTCCGGATGTATGTCCGGATGCGCCTCCATTGTCCGCCGGCCGCCCTCCTCCCGGATTCTGGAAAAAGTATATCACCCGGCGCGCTGCATCGCAACGCTTTCGCCGTACCCGTGGGCGCGCGCCGTTCTCGTGGGCGCGCCGCCGCTTCGCTTGCCCCCGTTTCCTTCGCGTTTCTTTCGGAGAAGGAAAAGCAGGGGGGCGGGGCGGTCCGCCGATCCATCGCTGCCGTCTTCAAGGATTCCATCTCCTTTTCCGCGCTTTGCGCAGGTTTTTCTTCTAAAAAAGGAGAAGAAAAGGGACTTGACACGCAGATATTTGTTTGATATCATGATGATATCAAACTGGAGGTGGGTTGTATGAAGGAAATCGTGCTCGAGAACAAAAAGCATGGCATGGTCGTCCTGATAATCGCAATACTGCTCTACCTGGCGGCGCTTGCCGCATGCATTTGCAGCGGCGTGCTGGAGGAGCGCATCGACAGTGTGCCGCTGTTTGCAGTGGGGTTGGGCTGGCTGCTGATCGGCTGGATTCCTTTTTTGGGGCTGAAGGTGCTGGGGCCGCAGGAGGCGCTGGTGCTGACGCTGTTTGGGCGGTACGTCGGCACGCTGAAGGGCGACGGTTTTTACTTTGTAAATCCGTTTTGCGTGAGCGTAAACCCCGCCGCCAAGACCAAGCTGGGGCAGAGCAATGATGTGGACGGCAACAAGAATCATTCCATCGTGGTCGCCGCCGGGTCCGGCTCAAACACGGTCAACCTGGTCAACAAGCGGCTTTCGCTCAAGATCATGACGCTCAACAACAGTCGTCAGAAGATCAACGACTGTCTCGGCAATCCGGTCGAGATCGGCATTGCGGTGATGTGGCGCGTGGTGGATACGGCCCGGGCCGTCTTCAACGTGGACAACTACAAGGAATACCTTTCGCTCCAGTGCGACAGCGCGGTGCGCAACATCGTGCGCATTTACCCATACGATGTCGCGCCTAACGTGGACACCACCGGCGACGGGGTCGCCGACGAGGGCAGCCTGCGCGGTTCGAGCGAGGTTGTCGCCGCGCGCATCCGCGACGAGCTTCAGCAGAAGGTGGTCGAGGCCGGCCTGGAGATCCTGGAGGCGCGCATCACGTACCTCGCCTATGCGCCGGAAATCGCCGCCGCCATGCTGCAACGCCAGCAGGCCTCCGCGATCATCGACGCGCGCAAAATGATCGTTGACGGCGCCGTCGGCATGGTGGAAATGGCGCTTGAGCGATTGAACGAGAACCGGATGGTGACGCTCGACGAGGAGCGCAAGGCCGCCATGGTCTCCAACCTGCTCGTCGTGCTGTGCGGCAATCGGGATGCGCAGCCCATCGTCAACACCGGCAGTCTCTACTGAGGCGCGCCATGACCGGCATGAACGATTTGCAGAAAAAGCAGATTCCGTTGCGTCTGTCGCCAAAGCTCTATCAGGCCATCGCCGCCTGGGCTGAGGATGATTTCCGCTCCGTCAACGGGCAGATCGAATATCTGCTCACCGAGTGCGTGCGCCAACGAAAGAAGAACGGCGGCTACGCGCCGGAGGCGCTGGACGTCCCGCCAAAGCTCGATCTGGAATGATTCCTGCAGGGGCTTTCGCCCCTGTTTTGCTTTCGCTCGGGGTCGTTTTCGCTCTCCCTTATCTTTCCGG
>OLXK01002063.1_pt1 | contig 12053 bp, 9 predicted proteins | sample 1674321 | NCBI WGS metagenome assembly OLXK01 (sample SAMEA103958162, study PRJEB25191) | human gut metagenome | reverse complement strand
AAGAGCGGGTATGAAAAGGCGCTGCGCACCGAGGGCAGTCAGGAGCGGCTGGACGATCTGGCCGAGCTCAAGCAGTCCATCTACGAATACGAGACGAGCTGCGGCGAGGAGAGCACGATGGAGCATTACCTCGCCCACATCGCGCTTTTCAGCAACGGCGATGTCGCCGAGCAGGGCGACAAGGTGAAGCTGATGACCGTCCACGCGGCGAAGGGCCTCGAATTCCCGTATGTGTTCCTCTGCGGCATGAACGAGGGCATTTTCCCCTCGTGCAAGGTGCGAACGCTCCCCGGCATGGAGGAGGAGCGGCGGCTCGCTTTCGTTGCGCTGACGCGCGCGGAGAAGGGGCTTTACCTCTCCGAGGCCGACGGGTGGAATTTTAACGGCTCGCCGCGCTATCCCTCGCGCTTTCTGCTGGATATCGACCGCGAGCTTCTGTCGTTCACGCACGAGGTCGACGAGACGCTTCTGCGTGAAGCGGCGGATGACGTCGCGCGGCGAGACAAGTATCTGCGCGAGGACGACGGCGAGGAACATCAGCACGCAGCCGAGGTATTCGCGCGGGGTCATGCTCTGGTGCAGGATGATCGCGCCCGCGATGACGGCGAACACGCTCTCGAGACTCAGCAGGATGGTGACGACCGTGGGGTTCGAGCCCTTCTGTGCGAGGATCTGCAGCGTGTAGCCCACGCCGCACGAGAACACGCCCACATACAGCAGCGGCAGCGCACACGAGAGCAGGGCGGCGGCATCGACGTGCTCGAAAAACGGGATGCACACGCCCGACCACAGTGCTGCGAACAGAAACTGCACGCAGCTGAGCTTCACCCCGTCGCACGTCGCGCTGAAGCGGTCGATGACCAGAATGTGCACGGCAAAGCACACCGCGCACACGAGCACGAGCAGGTCGCCTGCGGCGAGCCGGAAGCTGCCCTTGATGCACAGCAGGTACAGCGACACGACCGACAGCGCGACCGCGACCCACACCGGCAGGCTGACCTTGCGTTTAAAAAACAGGCCGAACACCGGCACGAGCACCACATACAGCGCCGTGAGAAAGCCCGCCTTTCCGGCGTCCGTCCCGGCGACGATGCCGGCCTGCTGAAAGTTCGAGGCGATGGCAAGCGCCGTGCCGCAGCAAAAGCCGCCGAGCCAGAGCTGCCTGCGCGCGGCGCGTTTTTCCTCCGCCGTGGGCTGCGCGGCGTCCTTATGCACGGCGCTGCGCACCGCGATCAGCACCAGCAGCGCCAGCACGGCAATGGCATAGCGCGCGGCGTTGAAGGTGAACGTGCCGATCGTGTCGGCGCAGACGTCCTGCGCGACGAAGGCAGTGCCCCAGATGAGCGCGGCCAGGATCGGGAAAACGACTTGACGGATCTGATTGTGTTTCATAGCGGGAACCCCTTGGCAATGTCGGCGGCAAATACAAAAGCAGTCAGACTCCATCGCCTGACTGCCGGTAGGTGCGCACCCGTGCCCATAGGATAGTACAGGCGCGGGCGCTTGTCAATCGGTTTTTAGCTGTAAATCGTGAAATTTCACGCCTTGTGCGCGCGGCCGCCGCTGTGCATGGCGGCGTGCTCCCTGGCGATCTCGGCATAGAGTGCGGGGGCCGTCCAGGCGGCGTTCGTGTCCGTCAGCATGGCCTTGAGCGCGACGGGCGGGACATGCGCGGCGCGAAGCCCCTGCAGCAGTCCCTCGAGCATACCGGGGCGAAAGTGCGCCAGGACGAGCATCTCCCCCGGGAGCGGGGCGGCGGGTGCGTCCGGATTCCGCGGCAGCACACCGGCCAGCGCGCCGATCGGCTGGCCGAAATCGGCCGGGTCGACCGCCTGCATGCGGATGCCGAGCCGCAGGCACACGACCTGCATTTTTCCGAGCTTTCCGGGCTCGATTTGATAGGCGAGTAGGGTGGGCGTCATATCAGATCACCTGCTTCCAGATCAGAATGAGATACACCACGGCCGCGCACTGCACGCCGAGCAGCGCGGGAAAGCCAAAGCGAAATTCCTTGTGTTTCGTCTTGTGGTGAAATATGCGCATACCGAGCGTGCCGCCGAGCGCGCCGCCGAGTGCGGCGAGGGCGAAGAGCGTGCTCTCCGCGATGCGCCACTTGCCTGCGCGCGCCTTCGCCTTGTCGATGCCCATGGCGGCGAAGGCAATGACGTTGACGGCGGCAAGGTAGATGAAGAGATAGCTCATCGGCGGCCGCCTTTCGCACCGGATCTTCCGGGTTTGCTGCCGGGCTTGCCGCCGGACTTTCCGGAGGCGGCGGGCTTTCCGGCTCTGCCGGGCCTGGCGGACTTTCCGCTCTTTGCGTTTTGCGCGCTGCGTGCGGCTGCGGGCTTTTTGCCGCCGCCATAGACCTTGCCGTATTTGCGCTGGGGCGGCTGGGGTTCGGCGGGTCTGGACTGCTTGCGCCGGTCGGTCATCGGGCGCACAAGGCAATCCTTGCCGAAGCCGATCAGATCCTCGCGCCCGGCCTCGTGCAGCGCCTGAATGACGAGTCGGCGCTTATCCGGGCGGCGCCACTGCAGCAGCGCGCGCTGCATATCCTTTTCGTGCGGCGTCTTGGCGACGTAGACCGGCTTCATCGTGCGCGGGTCGATGCCGGTGTGGTACATGCAGGTGCTGATCGTGCCGGGCGTGGGGTAGAAATCCTGCACCTGCTCGGGCTGGCGGCCGCGGCGGTTGAGATACTCCGCGAGCGCCACGGCGTCGGAGAGTGTGCTGCCGGGGTGCGAGCTCATGAGGTACGGCACGACGTACTGTTCCTTATCATACTTGTTGTTGAGCTGGCGGTATTCGTCCATGAAGCGCTCGTACGTGCCGATGTGGGGCTTGCCCATATAGTCGAGCACGGTGTCGATGCAGTGCTCGGGCGCGACCTTGAGCTGACCGGAGATGTGGTAGCGCACAAGCTCGCGGAAGAACGCATCGTTGTCGTCGCAGAGCATATAGTCGTAGCGGATGCCGCTGCGCACGAACACCTTCTTCACGCCGGGGATCTGGCGCAGCTTGCGCAGCAGGGCGAGATAGTCCGAGTGGTCGGCGTCGATGTTCGGGCAGGGCGTCGGCGCAAGGCACAGCCGGTTCGGGCACATGCCGCGCTCTTTCTGCTGCCGGCACGATGGGTGGCGGAAATTCGCCGACGGGCCGCCGACGTCGGACACGTAGCCCTTCCAGAGCGGGTGGTGCGTCATGGCCTCGACCTCACGGATGACGCTCGCGTGGCTGCGGCTCGTGATCATGCGTCCTTGATGGAACGCCAGCGCACAGAAGTTGCACCCGCCGAAGCAGCCGCGGTTGTGGATGACGCTAAAGCGCACCTCCTCGATCGCGGGTACGCCGCCGAGCGGCTCGTACATCGGGTGCCACTCGCGGGTGTAGGGCAGGTCGGCCACGCGGTCGAGCTCCTTGGTGTCGAGCGGCATGGCGGGCGGGTTGATGACGAGATAGCGCCCCTCGCACGGCTGGATCATGGCGCGGCCGCGCACGGGGTCATGCTCGGCGTATTCGGTGCGCGTGGCCTCGGCATAGAGGCGCTTATCGTCGCGCACGTCCTCGAACGACGGGAGCGTGATGTGGTCAAATTTGCACACGGAGGGGTCGCGCGTGATGTAGCCCGTGCCGGGGATGTCGGTCATCGTGTGCACGGACTGCTTTTTCTTCAGCCGGTGGGCGATCTCGATCGTCGCGGCCTCGCCCATGCCGTAGACCAGCAGGTCGGCCGGGGCGTCAAAGAGGATGGCGCGGCGCACGGAATCGTCCCAGTAGTCATAGTGCGCAAAGCGGCGCAGGCTCGCCTCGAGCGAGCCGAGAATGATCGGCACATCGGGGCCGAAAGCCTCGCGCGCGCGGTTGCAGTAGACGATGGCGGCGCGGTCGGGGCGGCAGCCGGTGCGCTTGCCGGGGGAGTAAAAATCCTCGCTGCGGCGGCGCTTGGCGGCGGTGTAGTGCGCGACCATGGAGTCGAGATTGCCCGCGCCGATGAACACGCCCAGCCGCGGCCGGCCCATGGCGCGGAAGGCCTCCGCGTCGTGCCAGTCCGGCTGCGCGAGCACGGCTACGCGCAGACCCTCGGCCTCGAGCACGCGGCTGATGACCGCCGTGCCGAAGCTTGGGTGGTCAACATAGGCGTCGCCGCCGACGACGAGCGCATCGTACCACCACCAGCCGCGCTCGTGCATCTCCTCGGCGGAGACGGGCAGAAAATCACACCGATCCATGCGTCACCGTCCTGTGAATGAGCCGTCCCATGAGCAGCAGACGCTCGCGCACGCCGGGATCGCGCCCGAGCTGCACGAAGCCGCTGCGCCGGTAGAAGTCGATGGCACGGGCGTTGTTTTCCGACACGTGCAGGCGCACGGTGTTGCGGTCGTGATTCTCGTAAAACCAGAAGGCGTAGCCCAGCAGTTGGATCGCCCAGCCGCGGCCGCGGTATTCCGGCAGCATATACAGCAGACTGATCCAGCCGCAGCCGGCATGCTCGTCGCGCGCGGGGTCGAGCTCGACCAGACCGACCACGGTGTCCCCGCTGAGCACGCGCACGACGGAGCCGGGGTGCTCCTGCGCATGCTTGGCTGCGCTGCGGGCGTAGAGCTCGGGCACGAAGCCCTCGTCCGAGCCGTGCACGTTGCACCACGCATCGCGGTAGCACTGCAGGTAAAACGCCTCGTCGTGCGGGAATGTGAGCTGCTCGTAGCGCAGGTTTTCCGCGCCGCTGCCGCTGCCGCGCCACCAGGTCTGGCGGCCGAACGTGCTCAGCGCGGGCAGGAGGTGGCGGTTGTCATTATAATACTCCACGGTCGTGCGCTCCCCGTCGACGAGCAGCAGGCTCACGGACGTGTTGTCGCCGTAGGGCAGGGTGGACATCTCGCTGTTCGGGATGCCCAGCACGGTGCACAGATAGGCACGGATGGCCATGCCGTGGCTCACGACGGCGACGGTCTGCCCGTCGTGCCGCGCGGCGAGATCCTGAATCGCGCGCGTCATGCGTTTTTGCACCTCGCGGATCGGCTCGCCCCCGGGCACGGACCACTTTTCGGGGTCGGTGTTGAAATAGCGCATCTGCTCGGGGAACTCGTGCTCCACGTCGCCCCAGGCGCGCCCCTCCCACACGCCCATGCAGATCTCCGTCAGGCGCGGCGTGGCCACGGCCGGAACGTCGTGATAGCGCGTGATCGCCTCGGCTGTCACGCGCGCGCGCGACAGGTTGCTGCAGTAGAGCGCATCAATGTGCTCGTGCCGGAATCGCTGCGCGAGCGCGTCGATCTGCTGCAGACCGAGCGCGGTGATGCTGCCGTCCCAGTGGCCCTGAATGCGGCGGTAGAGGTTGCCCTCTGCCTCCGCGTGCCGGATCAGATAAATTTTCGTCATTGCGCGCCTCCAAAACTTGACCATAGTGGAATCATACAGTATAATAATCTGAATCCGCACATGTCATTTGTGCGGGAATGTGTCAACGCCTGTACGCACGCATTATACCGTGTTTTTGCGGTGCGCACAAGTGCTTTGGAGGGCAAAGTGAAAGTAATCCACCTCATCAGCGGGGGCGACACCGGCGGCGCCCGGACGCATGTTTACTCCCTGCTGAAATATCTCGGTCAGATCATCGACGTGCAGCTCGTGTGCTTTCGCGGCGGCGATTTTGCCGACGGTGCGGCCGCGCTCGGCATCCCGACGATGGTGCTCGGCAGGGGCTTTGCGGCCAATCTCGGCGCGCTCAAAAAACTGATCCGCGCGGGAGAGTACGATCTGGTACACTGCCACGGCTCCATGGCCAACGTCATGGGCGCCCTGCTGCGCCGGAGCGTGCGCGTGCCGGTCATCAGCACCGTGCACAGCGACTACCGGCTGGACTATCTCGGCCGGCCGTTCGCCCGCGCCGTCTACGGCACGCTCAATATCTGGGCCCTGCACCAGCTCGATTACCGCGTGTGCGTGTCCGACCCCATCCGCCAGCGGCTGATCGACCGCGGCTTTGAGCCGAACCGGCTCTTTTCCATCTACAACGGGCTCGACTTTTCCCACGTCGTGCCCAAGACCGACCGCGCGGCATATTTTGCGCAGTTCGGATATACCGTCCACGAGGGCGACGTGATCGCGGGCATCGCCGCGCGGCTTGACCCCGTCAAGGACATCCCGACGCTCATCCGCGCCGTGGCGCTGGCGCAAAAGGCCTGCCCGCAGCTGCGCCTCGCCATTGCGGGCGAGGGCATGGAACGCAAAAAGCTCGAGGCACTCGCAGCGGAGCTCGGCATTGCCGACAGCGTCTTTTTCCTCGGCTGGGTCAACGACCTCGACAGCTTCTACGGCGCGCTCGACATCAACACCCTCTCATCTCTGTCGGAGGCGTTTCCCTATGCGCTGCCCGAGGGCGCGCGCGCGCATTTGGCCACCGTCGCGTCCAATGTCGGCGGCGTGCCGGCCATCATCGAGCACGGCGTGACCGGCCTGCTCATTGAGCCGGGCGACGTGCGCATGCTCGCGGCCTACCTCGCGCGCTTCGCGCTCGATGCCGATTACCGCCATGAGATGGGCGAGGCGCTCTACCGGCGCGGCAAGGCCGACTTTTCCGAGGAGGCCACCGGCCTGCGCCAGCTGGAGATCTACAACGCCGTCTTTCGCATGGAGCGAAACCGGCGCGACGGCGCGCGTGACGGTGTGCTCATCTGCGGGGCCTACGGCTTTGGCAACACCGGCGACGACGCGATCCTGCAGGCCATCATCGGCGAGATGCGCCGCATCGATGCGCACATGCCCGTGACCGTGCTCTCCCGCCGGCCGAAGGACACCCAGCGCGCGTTCGGCGTCAACGCCTGCCACCGGTTCGGCGTGTTTGCCATCCGGCGCGTCATGCGCCGCAGCCAGCTGTTCATCAGCGGCGGCGGCAGCCTCATGCAGGATGTTACGAGCCGCCTGAGCCTGTGGTACTATCTCAGCACGATCCGCATGGCGCACGGCTGCGGCTGCAAGGTGCAGATGTACGGCTGCGGCATCGGCCCGATCGTCTATGCGCGTGACAAGAAGCTGGCCGCACACGTCATCAATACCTGCGTCGACAAGATCACGCTGCGCGAGCCGGACAGCCGGGAGACGCTCCGGGAGTTCGGCGTCACGGCGCCGGAGGTCATCCTCGCGTCCGACCCCGCGCTCACGCTGCCGGCGGCCGAGCACAGCCGCATCGACAGCATCCTGCGCGCGCATGATATGGACATCGGCGGCAAGTATATCGGCTTCGTGCTGCGCAAATGGCCCGGCATGGAGGAAAAGGCCACCGTGTTTGCCGCCGGCGCCGTGTATGCCTATCTGAAGTACGGGCTGACGCCGGTGTTTCTTGGCATCAACTTCCGCGCCGACGGCGAGGCCGGCCGGCTCGTCACGGAGCATCTGAGCATCCCGTTTTACCGGATCGACGAGCAGATGACCTCGGGTGAGGTGATCGGCGTGCTCTCACGCATGACCGCGGTCGTGTCCATGCGTCTGCACGGGCTCATCTTCGCCGCCGGACAGGGCGTGCCGCTCATCGGCGTCGCCTATGACCCGAAGGTCACGGCGTTTCTCGACTATGTGGAGCAAAATAACTACATCCAGCTTGCGGCGCTCAACGAAAAGGACCTGTCGGACATGATCGACTCGGCCGTCGCCCTTGCCGGCAGGGGCGAGGAGATGCGCCGCCGCACCGAACTGCTCAACCGGCAGGAGGATAATAACCGCGCCACAGCCGCCCGGCTGCTGGGGAAGGAGTAAACTGTTTATGATCCGCAGTGCTGTTCTGGTTTCCGGCAAGGGAACAAAATTGCAGAGCCTGCTCGATTCCGTGTTCTTCGGCGAGATCCCGGAGCTGCAGCTCGTCGCCGTCATCTCGTCCGACGCGGGCGCCTACGCGCTCAAGCGCGCGCGCAATGCCGGCATCGAGACCGTCGTCGTCGAGCCGAGCGTGTTTCCGAACGACACGTCGTACGACATGGCCATCCGCAACAAGCTCAAGGATATGGACATTGAGCTTGTGATCAACGCGGGTTTTTACCCCGGCATCGGCCGCGAGACGGCAAAGAGCTTCCGCGGCAAGGTCATCGCGGTGCAGCCGTCGCTCGTTCCGGCGTTCGAGACGCTGCGCGGCGACGCGGTGCACGAGGCGGTGCTCGCCCGCGGCCTGAAGGTCACGGGGGCGACGGCTTACCTTGCGGATGAAAACGGCGGCATCGGCCCGGTGCTGCTGCAAAAGGCCGTGCCCGTGCTCGCCGACGACGATCTCACGACGCTCAAGCGCCGCGTGCTCACGGACGCCGAGTGGAAGCTCCTGCCCGAGGCGGTCAAGTGCTTCTGCGCCGGGAAGATCCGGCTGCACGGCGGCCGCGCGCAGATCCTGGAGTGAACAAGAGATCAATGAGATAAAAAGCAGCCCCGAACCGACACGGTTCGGGGCTGTCAGCTTGTTCAAAGAACCTCGCAGCGTTTGCGCCCGCAGGCGCAAAGAACGTCCGCTCCTTTTCTCGGGCGGCATGTGCGTCGAAGAGAATGCTTCAGCCGGCCATGATATGCACGCGGATGACGCCCTCGGCGGACTTGAGCGCCGCCATGAACAGTTCCATCGTCGTCTGCATGTTCTCGGTCGCCGCCGTGATCGTCACGGGGGCGACGCCGCTGGTCGGAATGCTCTGGTTGATGGTGAGTATATTCGCGCCGTTTTCGGCAAAAATAGCAAGGACGGACGACAGCACGCCCTGCCGGTCGAGCAGCTCGAGGTTGAACGTCACGAGATGGCCGCGCGACATGTCCTGAAACGGGGACACGAAATCCTTGTATTTATAAAATGCGCTGCGGCTGATGTCCACGCACGCCACGGCGTCCGCCACCGTGCGCACCTGGCCGGTCTCGAGCAGCTCCTTGGCCTCGATCACCTTGGCGAAGATCTCGGGCAGGACGCTCGCCTCCACGAGATAGTATTTCGGTTTGTTGCCAGCTGCCATGCTGGAAGCCTCCTTTTGTGCGCGTACTGCGGGCAATTGTTTGCCCCATGCAACACAGTGTAGCACATTCCGGACGGCAGTGCAAGAATTTCTTCGAAGGGATGCGATGGTTTTTGGGTGGATTTCTCGCCTGTATTCTCGCCGGCGCGGCGATGAGCATTCAGGGCGTGATGAACACGCGCCTCGGCGGGCATATCGGCACGCTGGAGACCAACGCCTTCGTGCAGTGCACGGCGGCGGTGCTGTCGCTGCTCGTACTGCTGTTCTGGCGCACGGGCAGCTTTGCCGCGCTGAGCGCCGCGCCGAAATACTGCTGGTTCGGCGGCGTGCTGGCGCTGGCCATCACGGTCACGGTCATGCTCGGCATGGGTAAGCTCGGCCCGACGCTTGCCGTGGCGGTGATCCTCATCGCGCAGCTTTCCGCGGCCGCCGCCATCGACGCCTTCGGCATCATGGGCACGGAAAAGCTCGCCTTCGGCTGGGGCAAGTGGGCGGGGCTCGCGCTCATGACGGGCGGGATGCTGCTGTTTAAAATGAAGTGAGACTGTCAAAAAGTATTACTTTTTGACAAAGGGGTTTGCGGCTCGCTGCAGCGCACGCGCTGACCGTCGGAGACGGACAGCGCGCACGTTTGCGAGCCGAGCGGTATTTTCTCCGCCGCACATGTCGCCGAAGAAAATAATTGGACTTTCTTTCGCCGCTGCGGCGGCGAAACTCTACGAGGTTTTTGGATAAGCTGAAGAGGCGGCGAGCCATGCTCGCCGCCTCATGTTTCGGTTTTCTCACAGGCCGATGCTTGCCAGCAGGTCTGCGATGCCGGTGGATTTGATGAATGTGAAGATCGCACCGATGTCGTAGTGCTCATATGCCGCGTCCCAGATGCGGTCGGGGCTGCCGCCGGTCGCAAGGCCGACGCCGAGCACGATCTCGCCGACGATCAGGATGCACAGCGCGATGATGAGAATGGTCTTCCATGCTTTTTTCATGCGGCGATCTCCTTTCTGCACCAGCGATGGCCCAGCCGCGCCAGCAGCCTGACCCAGCCGATGACCATGCGGATGAACAGCCAGACGGCCAGCCAGATCACGACGAGCGCGATGGCGATCACGGCGGCGCCGCCGCCGAGCAGGATGAGCATATCCGCCACCACGGGCAGGCCGATGAACGCAGTCATGATCAGGCTCACACCGGCTGCACCGCACACGGCACCGATGGCCAGCACGGCCAGATCCAGCACCAGCAGCACGGCGAACACCGGCACGCCGATGACGATCGCGCCGAGCGTGTACAGGATCGCCAGAAAGACGTTCGTCTTGTATTCCGGCTCGTAGTCGTCGTAGTATTCTTCGTCGTATTCCTCGCCGGACTGCTCGTCGTAGTAGCCGTCGTCGGCGGGCTGCTCGTCATAGTAGCCGTCGTCGTCGGCAGGCTGCTCGTCGAACGAGAGCTGACCGTCGAGCACGGGCGCTTCGTCCGTTTCGGGCTCGTCGGGCTCCTCCGGCAGATCCGGGAACGTGAACGACGGTGCGGGTCTCTGCGCGGCGGCCGCGGTCATCGGGCGGTACTGCTCTGCGCGCGGGCGCGGCTGCGGCGTGCGCCTGGGCTGCGCCTGTGCGGGCGCGACCACGGGCGCGGCGGCCGGTGTGATCTTGCCGCTGTCGGCATACCGGATGAGGGCAACGGCGACTTTGGTCGGGTTGCCGATCTCCTGAATGAGGCGCTCCTCATCGGGCGCATTGTCAAACATATTCTCCATCTGCGCGATGAGCGCCTGACGTGTCTGGTCGTCGGTGATCAGGCCGAGCAGGCTGCTGATTTCCGCCATGTAACTCTGTCTGTTGATAGATGGTCACCTCCAAGGGGTTCGATGCACATTGTATGGCATTCTAATTTACATATTATATTGCACGAATCAGGTGCGGTCAAGCCCGAAATGCACTTTTCGCCCGTGTGCCGGCTCTTGACAGGCGGTCTGCGGCGGGGTATCCTGTGAAAAAAGAGCCGGTTTTCCGAAAAGCCGGAAAGGAGTGGAACGCATGGAACCAAAGCGCCCCTACACCGAGACGGAGCCCGAAACGGCGGCCGAGACCGCCGAAACCGTGACCGAAACCGCCGAAACTGCGGCCGAGGCGGCCGCGCCCAAAAAGCCGCGCGAGTCGTTTTTCCGCCGCCAGCGCCGCGAGCTTTCAGACGCCTGGCGCGAGATCTACTGCAACAGCCGCGTGCGGCGCATCCGCACATGGCAGATCGCGGTGTTCGCGCTCATGATCGTCGAGGCGGCGGTCATGGCCATCGCCGTCCACCCGGCGTACTGGGTCGGTGCGGGGCTGCTTGCACTGCTGTGTGTGAGACAGCTGTTCGACCGCCGGCCGGAGCGGCACTCCGCCGCCGGTGTCGTGCTCTACGGCGTGATCGCCGTGCTCATCGGCATTTTTGTCGCCGAGCAGGTGCTTTGAGCGCTGCGCGCGCTTGACAAACGGCGGGCGATTGCATAAAATATAAAAGTTACACAATACATTATAAATTACGGCTGTGCGGGTGTCCCGCGCGGCATACAGAGGAGAGTTGCGCTTATGGCCAAAGAAAAAAAGGTCGAGCAGATCACCGATATGGAAGTGGATTTCGCCCAGTGGTTCACCGACGTGTGCACCAAGGCGGAGCTTGTGGATTATTCCGACGTCAAGGGCCTGTTCGTTCTGCGCCCCTACGGCTACGCCATCTGGGAGAACATCCAGAAGGTGCTCGACGGCAAGTTCAAGGCGACCGGTCACCAGAACGTGTCCATGCCGATGCTGATCCCCGAGAGCCTGCTGCAGAAGGAGAAGGACCACGTCGAGGGCTTCGCGCCCGAGTGCGCGTGGGTCACCATGGGCGGCAGCGAGGAGCTGCCGGAGCGCCTGTGCGTGCGCCCGACGTCCGAGACGCTCTTCTGCCAGCACTGGAGCCACATCGTGCACAGCTGGCGCGACCTGCCGTGCCTGTATAACCAGTGGTGCAGCGTCATGCGCTGGGAAAAGACCACCCGCCCCTTCCTGCGCAGCGCCGAGTTCCTGTGGCAGGAGGGCCACACCATGCACG
>OLXK01002060.1_pt1 | contig 12075 bp, 11 predicted proteins | sample 1674321 | NCBI WGS metagenome assembly OLXK01 (sample SAMEA103958162, study PRJEB25191) | human gut metagenome | reverse complement strand
CCGATAAGCTGCTGCTTCTCTTCAACGCCGATGAAGAAATGCTCACCGTCGGCTGCCGCGCACTGCGCATAATATCGCTTTCGTATGTGTTCGCGGGATACGGTATCGTGGTATCCGCCGTGCTCCAATCCCTCGGTCACGGCTTCAAGAGCATGTGCATATCCCTCATACGCCAGATCGCGGTGCTTCTTCCCCTTGCGTTTATCTTTTCACGCACCGGCGATGTCGGAACGGTGTGGTTTGCGTTCCCCGCAGCCGAGATCGTGTCCGTTATCACCTGCACGGTGTTCTTCCTTCATATCAGAAAGCGGTATTTCGTAACCGAGGAGATCGCGGAGGAATAAAACCCGCTCAGCCGAGCATATAATACCGCGGGCGGCATGTTTGCCGCCGGGCGCAGGCGTTTGTGCGCGCCGCCGCGCAGATTTAACATTATACTGCAGAAAAAGCGTCTGTATCGGGCTATAATTATAAAGGCATTTCTTAATTACGCACATTATAACGCAGGCGGCGGTCGGAACCGTATGATCACCGTGAACGCCGCTTCTTCACTCTTCAAAATACTTCTTCCGCGCAGCTTTGAAAATCCGTGCGGAAGCTTTGAACGGAGAAAGGAAATTTTTTCGTATGAATCACAGAATTTCGGTACTTATTTCGGCAGTCCTGATCGCGTCGTCTGCGGCTGTATATTCCGTGTCTGCCGCCGCCCCGGGAGATCCGCCGGAGACGGATCTCCCGGCGGTAACGACGGATGCTCCCGCAACGGATACGACTGAGCCTCCGGACACGACCGCAACTCCACCCGATACGACAACAAATCCCCCGGACACGTCAAAGAAGCCGGACACCTCGAAAAAAGACGATACGACGACGAAAAAACCGGATACGACTACTGAGAAGCCGGATACCACGACAAAGGAGCCTGCGACGATAGAGCCGGATACGACGACGGCGGAACCCGAGGACACGACGACTCAGGCACCGCGTCCGAATCCCGGTACAAGCTCGCAGACCTCGGGAAGGGTGACGACGGACAGGGATTCCGAAAGCACGGAGAGCCCGACCGATACCGAAAGCGCGACCGAAAGCGGTACGGAGAGCGATACCGCGGCGAACATTTCGGGCGGGAAAAAAGGATTCACGACTCCGCTTGAGGCGATAGCCTTCTTTATGGGAGTTCCCGTTATTATTTCGGTATTTGCGGTCATAGCGAGCATTTTCCGCCGCGCGATGTACGGCAAGGGCAAGCAGCCGAAGCAGAACGGACGGCGCAGATAACTGCGCTTATGTCGGAGGGCTGCGCTGCAGCCCGAGAAAGCGAAAAGGGAGGCATTTTCGATGATTGATAATACGGATAAAAATTTTGAGCCCGATGATACCGCCGCTTCCTCATATGACGGCGGAGCGCGGACGGAGACGACCGACGACGTTCTTGTAGACGGGCTTTTCGGAAAGCAGAACGGCGCGGGTAAAGAGAACGCCGGACGTGCGCAGAACGCACAGAACGGAAACGCTCGTTTTCCGCGCGATGCGGCGCGCCGTGCCGACGCGCAGAGCGGCGCACAGAAGCAGAGCTTCAGCGAGCAGGATGTGATGGCGCTTTGCACAAGGATAAGCTCGCTCATGGATAAATCCAGATTTGAGGACGCGCTCAGCATAGTCTTCTCGCTGAGGGGAGACGCACGCCGTGCGGTAAGAGATAATCTCAGCGTGACCATTCCGATGGGAAGCCGCGACGGGGATCTGCGAGGGATCGCTGCGGGCGCGCTCGTTCAGTCGTACCTTGAGCTCGGGAAGATCGTGCGCCGCGACATAGAGGAAAAGCTGTTTGCGATAATCGAATCGAGCGAGCCGGAATACGACGAGGACGACGAGATAATCGAGCAGACGCCGGACGATATCCTGTACAAGGTCACGGCATGCGTAATCTTTATGTGCGTGATGTGCGAGGCATCGGGAAATCATCCGAACGAAAAGAGCGCGCTTTACGATGCGGGAGACAGCATACTCGATCTGTTCCTCTCGGATCACCTCGACACGGTAATGAAAAAGAACAAGCGCCGCATAACCGTGCTCGGCGAGGCGATCAGACTTCATGGAGGAACCGTCGGTGAAAAGCTCGGCGGATATATAGCGATAAGCCGCAGGAATACGGAGAACCCGATTATGAAATATCTCGGAGAAAAGACATCGTTCCGCGTAACGGCGGGAATCCTTGCTGTCCTGTGCCTGATCTCGGTGATCGTGTACCTGAGAGGGCGTTCAAGTCTTCTTTCGTTCATCGCAACCGATAACGTTATAATGATGTTTATCATCGGTGCGGAGATCTTCTTCACCGTAGGGCTTGTGCTGCTTGCGGTGCTTATCGCATCTTCCGGAAATCTTGAAAAAAAGAAAAAGCGCCCCGACCGCCGCTCTCAAGCGGCGCAGAAGGAGCGCAGATAATGCGCGGGGGTTGGCATTTTGTGCCAACCCCGTCGTGAATTTTGATATTGACCGCACTGCGAGGACGGTACGTCAGGTCAGACCGCCCGACGGCTTCTTTTCGGTGCTGTCGCGGTGGATGTCCGCTGTCAGGAATTTTATCGCGCGCTCCGTGCTGTCTCTGGAATCGCCCCACGGCTCGTTTTCGTATCTGTAGTCGAACTTCTTCACGAAGAGCGACACGTCGGAGGAGAGCTTGTCGAAATACCGTGACTCTATGTGAGATATATCCGCGAAAAATGACGAAAATTCTTTCTTCGACATGCGCTCCCGTGCTGCCGTGACGAATGCGGTGTAGTGCGGCAGGCAGAAATACGGGCTCATCGCAAACTTGCGGCGGAATTCGCCGTCGCTCTGCCAAAGCATGACCGCACATTCGACGGAACGGTCGAAATTGTAGTTGAGGCGATCGCATATGTAGCAGCTTTCGCCGAGCGCGTTCAGCTTTTTTGCGCTGCGCGCCGCGGAAGCCGATGCAAAAAGAGAGCCGGAGGTCACCTTCGACCTCACCTCATCGAGATGGGATTCGAGGATCAGCGCAAGCGGCAGCTTCTTTCCGTATCTGAACATCATGTCGAAATGAGGACGGCAAAAGCCCTTCTCGTTCGTCTTTTTCCGTATATCCGGCTCCATCATCGCTGCTCCGAGGATGAGATCGATCTCATCCGCCTCGTATTTGCCGTAAAGCTCGCAGAACGGGCATCGGCATTCACTTACGTTCGTATCGATGTTCCCGGAGGCGCATTTTTCGAACGCCTCGTTTACCGGGATCGTATAAATCTGTTCCATGCACTTTTCCTTTCCGGACGTGCGGAGCGTCCGAGCACATTTTCAGTATACAGTATACATTATCGCCGCGCAAATTTCAAGTGCCGCGTGCGCGTATCCCGCAAACGGAGGTGTTTTTCTTATGATAATAGAGGATGTCGGAAACTTTTCCGTGTCAAAGACGTTTGACTGCGGTCAGTGCTTCCGCTTTGACCCCGTTCCCGGCGAGGAGGAATGCTTCGAAGGTGTCGCCTTCGGGAATTACGCGCGCTTTCACCGCACGGACGGCGGGCTTGAGATCACCGACGGCGCAGACAGGCTGTTCTGGACTCACTTTCTTTCGCTGGACGAGGACTACGGCGCGATAGACGGAAAAATACGCACGTCTCTCGGGAGCGAAAGGGACCGCGCGTTTATGAACAGCGCCGTCGATCACGGAGCGGGGATAAGGATACTGCGTCAGGACCCGTGGGAGACGCTGATCTCGTTTATAATTTCGCAGAACAACAACATTCCGAGAATAAAGAAGATAATCGCCGCACTTTGCGAAAGGTACGGCGAAGATATAGGCGGCGGCAGATATTCTTTCCCGACGCCCGAGGCAATCCTCGGCGCGGGGGAGGAAGGGCTGTTTGAGCTACGCTGCGGATTCCGAGCCCCGTACATATATGATGCCGCACGGCGTGTGGCGTCGGGCGAGACCGATCTTGAAAAGATCGCCGGGCTGCGGCAGTATGAGGATGCGGATGCCGAGCTCAGAAAAATAAAGGGCGTCGGACCGAAGGTGTCCGCGTGCGTGCTTCTCTTCGGATTCGGGAGAAAGGATGCGTTCCCGATCGACGTCTGGATGAAGAGGATCATGGAAAAGCGCTTCCCCGACGGGCTTGACTACCGCCGATTCGGGGAATACGCGGGCGTTGCCCAGCAGTATCTCTTCTACTATGAAAGGTGGCTCGGCGGCGGAGACTGAGACCGCGCGGCACGTCCGGTGGGTGATGATCTGCGCAGAACGCCGCGCCCGGTGTAGCGTGAGGATAAACGGAAAAACGAAAGGAATACACATTATTTCGTAACGAAAGGATAAAGAAAGGAATATCTCCATGAAAAAGCTCATCTGGGTTATGACGGTCGCACTCACCGTCTGCGCATTTACGGTCTGGAGCTATGCGGCGGTATCGATATCGTCGGGGAGACACATTTACATTCCGATACTTTACATTCTTACCTGGGGAGGGCTCGTATATCTCGGCGTGCGGTCTAAGACTCGCACCCCGCTTATCGCCTCGCTTGTTTATTGGATCATGGTGATCGCGGTTTCGGCGACCGCGCTCATCACGTCGAGCGGCATCGCGGAAACCTTCCTATATAAATATCTCACCGCTCCGGCGGCGTTCGCTTTCATGCCGTTTTTCGGATTCATCGATTCCGGGAGCGAAAACATCAACGCCTTCTGCGTCGCGGTCATAATAATCTCGGCGGTGTTCGCCGCGGTGTGCATTTTCTTCACCGCACGTCTTTTCAGAGTGCGCTCCCGAGTGATCCTTATGTCCATGTCGCCGTTCGTGCTCACGCTTGCGGGAAGCCTTTGCCTTTTCGACCCGTTCGCCGAAGCGTTTATCGGATACCTGAACGGCAGGGCGCAGGTCGGTGCGGAGAATACCATGCTGATCCTGTCGGTCATATACGTCCTCGGCTGGGCGAGCATACTTGTGCTTGCCGCTTACCGCTCGGCATCGAGGCTCGCGCTCGGCTCGTTTGTATTCTGGAGCGCATCGTTCGTTTCGTCGATATGGTTTGCCGCCTCCTACCGAAGCGCGGTGATAATCTCGTCGCTCACGCTTTCGCCGCTCTACGGCTTCTGCCCGAAAAACGGCTTTCCCGGATCGTATGCGGGCGTGTGTGCGGCGATCTCCGCCGTACTTCTTCTTTCATCATTCTTTATATTCAGAAGATCGAGCGCAAAGCGCATTGGATATATAACAAGACGGTGAAGGAATCAAAGCATCAAAGAAAGGCTCTTCAATGAACAGACAGAAACGTGTCCTTGCAATACATGATATCTCCTGCATCGGAAAGTGCTCGCTGACAGTTGCGATCCCGATAATTTCAGCCGCCGAGCTTGAATGTGCGGTTATCCCGACGGCGGTGCTTTCGACGCACACCGGGGAGTTTACCGGGTACACCTTCCGCGATCTCACCGACGATATCGAGCCGATATGCGAGCATTGGCGCAGTTTCGGTATCGGGTTCGACGCGATATACACGGGCTACCTCGGCTCGGCAAAGCAGATATCGCTCGTTCGCTCGATAATCGATACCTTCGGCGGAGAGGGGAAAACCGTGTTTGTCGATCCCGTCATGGCGGATGCCGGACGGCTTTATGCGAATTTCGATATGGCGTTCGTCTCCGAGATGCGCTCGCTTTGCGCGGAGGCGGACGTGATCACTCCGAATCTCACCGAGGCGGCGTTCCTGCTCGGCGGAGAATACCGCGAATCGGGCTACGGAGAGGAATATATAAAAGAAACGCTCGGTGCGCTGTGTGAGCTCGGTCCGAAGGCGGCGATGCTGTCGGGTGTATCGTACGAGGACGGGAAGATAGGCGCGGCGTATCTCGAACGGGGCGGGGATTACGGATATTTCGCCGACGAGAGAATTCCCGGATTTTATCACGGCACGGGGGATGTGTTCGCCTCCGCACTCGTCGCGGCATATGTGCGCGGCATGAGCATGAGCGACGCGGCAGCGGCGGCGGTGCGCTTTACGACAAAAAGCATCCGTCTTACCGCCGCGGCGGGAAGCGCGCCGCGCTTCGGCGTTCGGTTCGAGGAGGCTCTCTGCGATTTCATGCGCGATATCGGAGTTTTCGTTGAAAGCCGGAACGGGTGACAATATTCCTGAAAAATTTTTTCGGAAAAGTGCAGCGTAATCGAAGAAAAAACAGTATTATATATTGAACAGGGGTAAGCGAATGATCGCCGAACATACACCGGAAGAAGTTATAGAACGGCAGAAAGCCGCGGTATACCGACTTGCATATTCACGTTTGCAGAACAGAGAGGATGCGGAGGATGTCCTTCAGGAGGTCTTTCTCAGATACATAAGAAGCGCGCCGGAATTTGAATCTCCCGAGCATGAGCATGCGTGGTTCATCCGCGTGACGGTCAACTGCGCGAAGGAACAGTTCAAAACTTATGTGAGAAAGAACACCGCGTCCGACGATAACGGAGAGACGCTCGAGCGCTTTGCCGAACGTCGGGACGACGGCGCGCCGGACTTCGGAGCGCTTGAAAGAGCGCTTGCAGAGCTGAAGCCGGAGGCGAGAGAGATCGTTCACCTGTATTATTACGAAGGCTACCGCACGGCGGAGATAGCTTCCGTTGTCGGCATCGGCGAAGGAAGCGTCAGATCGTCGCTTGCGCGCAGCCGCCGACGCATCAAAAAGATTTTGGAAAAGGAGGGAGTGGAAATTGAAGTTTGAAGAACTGTATCGCGCAAGGACGGACGCGCTCGACGTTCCGGAACTCGATGCGGATGAGCTGAGAAGGAAAGCGGCGGAGAATGCCGGCGATGCACATCACGCTGTCCTTCCCGCCGCGCCCAAGCGCGGATTCAAAATAAAATACGCCGCATTCGCGGCGACGGCGGCGGTGCTCGTACTTTCCGTGTCCCTTGTCATATATACGATGAACGGCAGAGGAGGCGGCGATACTCCGTCCGATATCCTCGCAAACGAGACCGCCTCATCTCCCGCGGCGACCGTAACGCCTCCCGTGACGGAAAGCGTTCCCTCCGATCCGGATACCTCGCGTGATACGGCGGACGCACCGCAGACCGGGGATGAATCTCAGACGAAAACGCAGCCCGACACGAAGGATACGGCTGATACCGTGCCTCCGCCGTCTCCGGTTTCTCCGTCGGAATCCGATACGGTGACGGAGCCGGTGACCACCGCCGATACCGCCTCTTCCGAGCCGCCTCAAGCGGAATCCGAAGAAACGGACGGCACCGCCGGCTCCGACGGAAGCGGTTCCGATTCTCATTTCGACGAGCCTCCTCAGCGGCTTTGCGCGAATCTGGATAATCTCGGACTCACCCCGAGCCCGGAATTCGACTGGTCGAAAAGCTTCGGTGTTAAGCCGGACACCGACGGGGCGCCCTGCGCTTCTCCGGAAAAATCAAAATACGACATCGCAAAGTCGCGCGAAGCATCGCTTGCGGATGCCGATGTGCTTGTCCGCGTGACGGTAAGGGACTACGCTTACGATCTCTACAATGAAAGACTCGTCTATACCGCCGATGTTGACAGACTTCTTTACAGCGATATGATATGTTCGCCGATAAAGATAATCCTTTTTGAGAAAAAAAGTAACGGTCGTCCGAATTACTGCAGGGATGATATGCAGCTCATGCGTATCGGAAGAACGTATCTTATTGCGCTGCAGCGGATCGAATCCTACGACGGAGTTTATTATATCCCGGTGAACCCGTATATGCCGCAGATACAGATGACCGAATCCGGCGGATACCTCTTTACGGCGACGGACAGCGAAGGATACTTTTCGATGATGAGCGAAAACACACTCGACGTCGAGTGCCCGGATTCGTGGAAAGGGTACATGGACGGATTTCTCAAATACCGCCCGGACGCGGATAGATTTGAGCGGAATCTTGTCATATGTATAGAAAAATACAAAGCGGCGGCGGGAAAATAAGCCCGCGCGCCGTCTGCCGCGCGGCACGCTCGGGGGCACGGACAAAGATACGCCGCCCGCGCACCGCGCGGCAGTTTCGGTTATCGCGCTCGGGCGTATACGGCGATCGCCTGTGCCGTTCCGCAGCACCGCCGAAAAACGGATGAAGCCGCGGTCGGCAGCCGCACTTCGTCCGCGAAATTTCGCTGCACGAGATTTTTTTGAAAAAAGCATTGACACAGAGGAAAATATGTGATATCATATATAAGCTAATCCGAAGACAGCAGGTTACGGTAAAAGCGAAAGCTTTCCTGCCGAGGAGACGAAAACGAACTCATAAGTCAGTTACGCTCTCTTCCGGCTCGGAAAGAGAGCTTTTTCTTTCCTCTGTCACAAATTTCAGTAAGGAGGAAAAAACGAATGCCCAGTCAGAAAGTATTGGAACAGAAGGCTGCCGCAGTTGACGCACTCGCTGAAAAATTCGGCCGTGCGGTATCCGGAATACTCGTACAGTATCAGGGTATCACGGTAGAAGACGACACCAAACTCCGCGCCGCTATGCGCGCTGCCGGCGTTGAGTACACCGTAATAAAGAACAGCCTTATCGGACGTGCCTGCGACAAAGCGGGATTTGAGGCTATGAAGGAGCATCTCGAGGGTATGAATGCCGTTGCGATCAGCTACGACGACCCGATCGCTCCCGCAAAGATCCTCAAGGAATACGCCGAGAAGATCGAAACCTTTACTCTCCGCGCAGGATTCCTTGACGGCGCAGTTGTGGACGAGGCTACCGTAAAGGAGCTCGCAGACATCCCGCCGAAGGAAGTTCTCATTGCGAAGATGCTCGGTTCTCTCCAGTCACCCATCTCCGGTCTTGCAGTCGCTCTTCAGGCGGTCGTGGACAAGAACGGCGAGGGCGCGGCAGAAGAAACACCCGCAGCAGCAGAGGAAGCCGCAGCCGAGTAATCAAGCGGCAAACAACTACAAAAACATTATTTAATTTTATTTGGAGGTACAGAACATGGCAACCGAAAAGACCACTCAGATTCTTGATGAAATCAAAGCGCTCACCATACTTGAGCTTTCCGACCTTGTTAAGGCTATCGAAGAGGAGTTCGGCGTATCCGCAGCTCCCGTAGCAGTTGCAGCAGCAGGCGCAGCTCCCGCAGCAGCAGAGGAGAAGACCGAGTTCGACGTAATCCTTGCAGGCGCAGGCGACAAGAAGCTCAACGTTATCAAGGTAGTTCGTGAGATCACCGGTCTCGGACTTAAGGAAGCTAAGGACCTCGTTGAGAGCGCTCCTAAGGCAATCAAGGAAGGCGCTTCCAAAGAGGACGCTGAGGCTATCAAGGCTAAGCTCGTCGAGGCAGGCGCAGAAGTCGAGATCAAATAAGTTCGGCTTCGCTGAATTTACATTGTTTCGAAGAATCGGAAAAGGGCTGCCGCTCATGCGGCAGCCCTTTTTTACGCGCGCATCGCGCGCACTGCGGCGCCCCGAACCGTCGATAGGGTTGTCGATTTAAGTGTCGCTATACCCGCAGACAGGACTGCCGACCCGAATATCGATATGCTTGCCGGTCCGAGCACCGGCAGAAATGCCGACATGAGCGTCGATCCGAGTACAAATAAATGCCCGCCAACCGGACGACCGACCATGCCGCCCGAAAGATTTTTTGAAAAAATAAAAAACTTTTTGAAAAGTGCAGCATTTTGCGTGTTTCGGTCGTATTACATTATGAAGAGAGAATAAAACCGCCGACGGCTCAGCGGGAAAGATCCCGAAAGAACCGCCGACGGCAGAAAAGATGATATAAAAATTACAGTTCCACAAACGGCAATACGGATCTTGTTGCAAAGTCTTTAGCCGCAGAGAATTCATATCCGTGCACCATAACTTCAGTAATTTGTCAACATAAAACAAAAAATAAATATTTTGCGAAAAAGGCTTTACAAATTGAGAATCGTATGATATCATAAAAATGCAAATTAAACCGCGAAAGGGGTTATGTTTATGAAAAAAATTATATCCGTTTTAATTCTGTTGTCATTGGCACTGTCCCTTGGCGTTGTTCCGTCGTCTGCGGCTTCGACGAGAAGCGGAAAATGCGGAAAAGATTTGACATATAATTTTAACGGAGCCACCGGAGAGCTTGTGATCTCCGGCACGGGTCCCATGTACGATTATACATTTGACGATAAGCAGTATATTTTGGAAATGAGATTGTTTGAGGGAGAAGAATACGTTGTGACTTTCCCCGAATGGTATGACATAAGAAACGAGATAAAAACCATAGTCATAGAAGATGGAGTAACCTCTGTCGGAATAGCGGCGTTTCAGTATACCGAGAACCTTACCGAAGTGAAATTCCCGAAAAATTCTATAAGGTTGGAGTACTATTCATTTTACGGTACAGGACTTAAAAACCTTGTTATTCCGGAAACCGTTAAAACCATAGGGGCCAGAGCGTTCGGAGAATCAGCCCTTGAGAGCGTTACCTTGCCGAAAAATTTTAACTCGATAGGTTGTTCTGCAACTTACTTTGATTATACATATACATGGTTTTATAGCTGCAAAAAGCTGCATACTGTGGTGATTCCAAAAGGAGAGAAGAAGCTTGATATCCCGGGTTTGTTTGACGGATGCTCTTCGCTGAAAAAAGTGACCATACCGGACGGAGTTGAAAGTATGGTTTCGGACTTTTTCTTGGGTTCGGGGGTTGAAGAAATATACATTCCGGCAAGCCTGAAGAATCTCGGAGAGCCTGACGCTTTCTATGGCTGCTGGAATATAAAGAAGATCGTCGTGGATCCGGGTAATACAAAATTTGCGGTATCCGGCGGTGCTCTGTACAGCTACGATAAAAGTAAGCTTATTCGTGTTTTCGGCGGAGTTGAAGAATTCACGCTTTCTTCCGCAACCACGATGATATACGACGATGCTTTCTTGAGTGCTTCCGATATCAGAAAATTTGCGGTGGAAGCCGGAAACCATAAATTTGGCGTGGACAAAGAAGGAATTCTTTTTGAATACGGCTATGGCGACATTGTCGCCTGCCCGAGAAAGGGCGTCAACAGCATAAAAATAGACGGGGGGCAGGGGAGAAAGATAAGACCGTGTGCCTTCACGGGATGTGAGATAAAAGAGATCACATTCAGCGGAAATATTTCGTTTAGTATACACAGTTGGTACGGAATCGAGAAGGTAAGATGCGAATCAGGCATAAGCTTCAGCAAACCGGAAGGGTATTCGTATAATTTCCATTCGGACAGCTTCCCCGATCTTAAGCAGATCGATGTTGTCGATGAAGAGATCGACGAGCAGATATGGAATATGAAGGGACGCCGCACGGATGTGATAATCAACTTCTGCTGCGACACTCCGGCGGAGCTTATGGGCGACGTGAACAAGGACAGCGTTGTTGATATGAAGGACTGCGTTACCCTTATCAGAGCGACGCTCGGTTGGAATGAGCCGATCTACGGAAATGCGTCCGACATGAACGGCGACGGAAAGAACGACCTCTGCTTCTACTCGAAGAGCCATCCCAAATCGGGCAGCAACCAGACCGGGGTTTCGTACGTGGAGGTGACCGCCGAAGAGGGCGACAACGTCACGACATACAGTGTCAACAAGGACAACTGCCTGGTTTACATTCTCGACCGGGAATGGGCAGACTACAAGTACCTCTACCCCGTTCCGAGGAATGCGCTCGACATCAACCCCAACCTGCGGCCGCAGAATCCCGGCTGGGACGACTAACCCGCTTACCCGAAACGATCAAAAATCCGATTTTATGAAAATACACGCTATAATTTCGTTTTTGTGCCTGGCGTCGGTCGCCCTCGGCACATCCTGCAAGGACGACGAAACCCACTTCCTGCAGCGGAGCCACGACGCGCTCTCGTTCCCGTACCTCAATTCGACGAAGGAGCTGCTCGTCCTGACCAACGGGTCCTGGAAAATCACGCCCGACGACACGTGGATCAGCTGTTCGCCCGGGGAGGGGAACGGCGCGCCGAAAGAACAGGCGGTGAACATCACCGTCGCGCAGAACGACGGCGCGGAGCGTACCGGCAGCGTCACGCTCTCCGACGGACTGAAAGAACTGGTCATCCGGGTTACGCAGGA
>OLXK01002059.1_pt1 | contig 12079 bp, 8 predicted proteins | sample 1674321 | NCBI WGS metagenome assembly OLXK01 (sample SAMEA103958162, study PRJEB25191) | human gut metagenome | reverse complement strand
CTGTTGTTCTACGGTTTGGTAGGCTGCAAAAATGTCAATAAGGACATCAAGGTCGATTAACAAGAAAATATAGGTAATTTATTTATTCACCTTATAAAATATAAATATCATGGATATAGAATACGTAAGAAGTCGCTTCATCAAACATTTTGATGGTACAACAGGTTCAGTATATGCATCACCCGGACGTATTAACCTTATTGGAGAACATACCGACTATAACGGTGGTTTTGTATTTCCCGGAGCAGTAGATAAAGGTATGATTGCTGAAATCAAACCTAATGGTACTGATAAGGTACGTGCTTATTCTATTGATCTAAAAGACTATGTAGAATTCGGCTTGAACGAAGAAGATGCCCCTAAAGCCAGTTGGGCAAGATATATTTTCGGCGTTTGCCGTGAAATGATCAAACGTGGTGTAGATGTGAAAGGTTTTGACACTGCTTTTGCGGGTGACGTACCTTTGGGTGCAGGTATGTCTTCATCTGCTGCATTGGAAAGTACGTATGCTTTTGCTATCAACGAACTTTTCGGTGACAACAAAATAGATAAATTTGAATTAGCCAAGGTAGGTCAGGCAACAGAACATAATTATTGTGGTGTAAATTGCGGTATTATGGATCAATTTGCATCTGTATTCGGAAAAGAAGGTAGTTTGATCCGTTTGGACTGTCGTTCATTGGAATATCAATACTTCCCGTTCAAACCGGAAGGTTACCGATTGGTATTGGTTGACTCGGTAGTCAAACACGAATTGGCTTCTTCTGCTTATAATAAACGTCGCCAAAGCTGCGAAGCTGCTGTAGCCGCCATCCAGAAAAAACATCCTCATGTAGAATTTTTACGTGATTGTACAATGGAAATGTTGCAGGAAGCAAAAGCCGAGATCAGTGAAGAAGACTATATGCGTGCAGAATACGTCATTGAAGAAATCCAACGTGTACTCGATGTTTGCGACGCTTTGGAAAGAGGTGATTACGAAACCGTAGGACAGAAGATGTATGAAACTCACTATGGCATGAGTAAATTGTATGAAGTAAGCTGTGAAGAACTTGACTTCTTGAATGATGTTGCTTTCGACTGCGGTGTTACCGGTTCACGTGTAATGGGTGGAGGTTTCGGTGGATGTACAATCAACCTAGTTAAAAATGAACTATACGAAACATTCATCACCACTGCCAAAGAAAGATTCAAAGAGAAGTTCGGAAGAAGTCCCAAAGTTTACGATGTAGTCATCAGTGACGGTTCTCGCAAGCTGGTATAAAAAAGATCTCAAATTCGCTAACATATGAAAAAACCGCTTTGGATTCAAAGCGGTTTTTTCTTCTTTATGCTATAAAAGTGTAGGAAATACACTTTTATGTTGCACAACATACTCTTTTCATACCCAATGTATTAGTAATAGTGTTACTTTTACACCCAAAATCATATACTCTATTACTAATTAGTACTTTTATATCATGAAAAGCATGAAAAAAACCTTTCTGGGAACCGGTATCGCACTGACCTTGTTAAGTGCTTGCGCTCCCAAACAATCTCAAGAAACACTTACAAAGTCCGGATTAACCCCCACTAATTATGAAACAATAGTGGATGGCGTAAAACCTGTTAAACTGTATACGCTAAAGAATGCAGCCGGAATGGAAGTATGCGTAACTAATTTTGGCGGACGTATTGTATCTATCATGGTCCCTGACAAAAACGGAAATCTAAAAGACGTAGTGCTGGGTTTTGACAGCATTGCTGACTACCAAAATATACCAAGCGACTTCGGTGCTTCTATCGGACGCTATGCCAACCGCATTAATAAAGGAGTCATCGTAATGGATGGAGAAACCATTCAATTACCCCAAAATAATTTTGGTCACTGCCTGCATGGAGGTCCTAAAGGATGGCAATACCAAGTTTATGAAGCAAACCAATTAAACGACAGTACTATGACACTGACTATGAAGTCACCGGATGGAGATGCCAATTTTCCGGGAAATGTAACCGCTACTGTTACTTATGCACTGACAAGAGACAATGCCATCGACATAAATTACGAAGCGACAACTGACAAAAAGACTGTTATCAATATGACTAACCACTCTTATTTCAACTTGAGTGGAAACCCTGCCAATCCAGCCACCGACCATATTCTTTATGTAAATGCAGACAGCATCACTCCCGTTGACAGCACATTCATGACCACTGGAGAAATGATAGCAGTAACAGAAACTCCATTTGATTTCAATACTCCTAAAACTATTGCCCCCGATGTGACTAATTTTGAAAACGAACAAATAAAATTCGGCAACGGGTTCGACCACAATTGGGTACTTAACACGAAAGGTGATATCAACCAACTGGCTGCCAAACTGACCAGCCCCACTAGTGGTATCACTTTGGAAATATATACTAATGAACCGGGAATACAAGTCTATACAGGCAACTTTTTGGATGGAACTGTAAAAGGGAAAAAGGGAATTACTTATCCGCAACGCGCGTCTGTTTGTCTGGAAACACAGCACTATCCCGACAGCCCCAACAAATCACAATGGCCTTCTGTAATTCTGGAACCGGGACAGACCTATCACAGCCAATGTATCTTTAAATTCGGTGTTGAAAAATAATTGTTAAACTTTAAATATTTAATATCATGAATTGGAATTCACATGAATTCATCTGGCTGGACTGGACAATACTGGCAGTCGGCATTGTAGCTGTGATATGGGCGGTATGGCGCTCTGTACAAAAAGACAAACGCTCGCAACAAGGAGCAAGCAGTGAAGATTATCTATTTGGCAAAGGTGAGCCATGGTACATCATTGGTGCTGCTATCTTTGCAGCCAATATCGGTTCGGAACATCTGGTAGGTTTGGCAGGAACCGGTGCCAAATCCGGAGTAGGTATGGCACACTGGGAAATGCAAGGTTGGATGATTCTTCTTCTAGGATGGCTTTTTGTTCCATTCTACCAACTATTAAATAATAAAATGGGCAAAATCATTACCATGCCCGATTTCCTTAAATACCGTTATACCCCACGTACCGGTTCATGGCTTTCTATCATCACACTGATAGCCTACATTCTTACTAAAGTGAGTGTAACCGCCTATACCGGAGGTATCTTTTTGGAGTTCTTACTTGGACTTCCTTTTTGGTATGGGGCAATCGGACTTATTGTCCTGACCGGCATCTTCACCGTACTGAGTGGAATGAAAGGAGTAATGACCCTCTCAGCTATTCAAACCCCTATTTTAATCATCGGTTCTTTCTTGGTTCTTTTCCTGGGACTGTCAGCCTTGGGAGACGGTAATATTGCTACAGGATGGACAGAAATGATGGATCATGCGCGTAGCGCCATGAATGTAGGAGCAGACGGACACGCTTATGGTGCCAACCATATGTTTCACTGGACCGAAGCAGACCCGATGTATCAAGATTATCCTGGATTCTGGGTATTTATCGGAGCTTCCATCATCGGTTTCTGGTATTGGTGTACCGACCAGCATATCGTACAGCGTGTACTTGGACAGCGTAAAGGCGAAGATAATGATGTGGTAATGAAGCGTGCCCGCAGAGGTACTATTGCAGCCGGTTATTTTAAAATCCTGCCTGTCTTCATGTTTCTTATTCCGGGGATGGTAGCTGCCGCCTTGGCTGCAAAAGGTGAATTTGATATGTCAAATACAGATGCGGCTTTTGCTGTAATGGTAAAGGATGTTCTGCCTGCCGGTGTAAAAGGTATTGTAACTATCGGATTCATCTGCGCATTGGTTGCTTCACTGGCTGCTTTCTTTAATTCATGTGCCACACTTTTTACAGAAGACTTTTACAAGCCCATGTTTAAAAACAAAAGTGAAGCTACTTATGTTATGGTAGGACGTATCGCCACCGTAGTTGTAGTTATCCTCGGCATGGCATGGATTCCTGTAATGATGAGCCTCGGCAGCCTTTACGACTACCTGCAAGGCATACAGTCCCTCCTTGCACCTGCAATGGTAGCCGTATTTGCACTTGGTATATTCTCCAAGAAAATCACTCCGAAAGCCGGTGAAACAGCCATGATTGTAGGTTTCCTAATTGGTATGCTCCGTTTGCTGACTAATATCCTCACCAATACCGGAAAAGATGTGATGACCGGCTGGTTTTGGGAAAATACAACTTGGTTTTGGCAGACAAACTGGCTTATTTTTGAAATATGGCTACTTGTATTCCTCTTGTTGTTAATGGTTGTTGTATCATGCTTCACTCCGGCTCCAACCGCCAAACAAGTGGAAGCCATCACCTTTACCGGCAGTTACAAGGAACTTATCAGAAAGAGCTGGAACAAATGGGATGTTATAACCTCTTTAGGTGTAGTTCTGCTTTGCGCACTATTCTATGCTTATTTCTGGTAAACCATAAATTAAAGGCTGTATGCTTTGAATTATCTTGAAGAATACAGCCTGTTAATTTTAAACCGACACTAAACCATGACCACCTATTATAACATAAACCCTAAATTCTATGTATCTGTAGACTGTATCATTTTCGGTTTTGACGAAGGAGAATTAAAACTGCTTCTACTAAAACGAAATTTTGAACCAGCTATGGGAAAATGGTCTTTGATGGGAGGATTCGTACAAGAAGACGAAAGTGTAGACGCTGCCGCCAAACGGGTATTGGCAGAACTGACCGGATTGGAAAATGTATATATGGAACAAGTAGGCACATTTGGCGACTTAGAGCGCGATCCAGGAGAACGAGTTATATCAGTAGCCTATTATGCTTTAGTCAATGTAAATGAATATGACAGGGAACTAGTGCAGCAGCACAATGCCCATTGGACAAAAATAGACGAACTGCCACAGCTCATTTTCGACCATCCGATCATGATTTCCAAAGCACGTGAACTGATGAAGCACAAAGCATCATACAATCCAATTGGTTTTAACCTGCTGCCCGAACTGTTTACCCTGACACAGTTGCAAAATCTATATGAGGCAATCTATGGCGAACCGATGGACAAGCGGAATTTCCGCAAGCGGGTAGCCGAAATGGATTTCATTGAAAAAACAGATTTGATAGACAAATCAGGTTCCCGACGAGGTGCTTATCTTTATAAATTTAATGATAAGGCCTACAGAAAAGATCCGAAATTTAAACTTTAAAATAATGTGCCGATGCAATAATTTGCCAATTGACAAATTAGCAGATTGCCACATTACCCAATTATTCATTATGTTAGAAAAATTAAAAGAAAAAGTATTCCGTGCCAATCTGGATTTGGTGAAACACGGACTAGTTATTTTTACATGGGGAAATGTTTCTGCCATCGATCGTGAAACAGGTCTGGTAGTAATCAAACCCAGTGGCGTATCATACGATGATATGAAAGCTGAAGACATGGTTGTAGTAGATCTGGACGGCAACGTGGTAGAAGGTTCTCTTCGTCCGTCTTCAGATACTCCCACCCATGTAGTTCTATATAAAGCATTCCCCGAAATAGGTGGAGTGGTACATACCCACTCCACCTATGCTACCGCCTGGGCACAAGCCGGAATGGATATCCCCAATATCGGAACGACTCATGCCGATTATTTCCATGACGCCATTCCTTGTACCGCAGATATGACTGAAGAGGAAGTAAAAGGTGCCTACGAACAGGAAACAGGCAATGTGATTGTGAAACGTTTCAAGAACCTGAACCCTGTACATACTCCGGGAGTACTAGTAAAAAATCATGGTCCTTTTGCATGGGGAAAAGATGCCAATGATGCTGTACATAATGCAGTAGTCATGGAACAGGTAGCCAAAATGGCAAGTATCGCTTTTGCCGCCAACCCTCATTTAACGATGAATTCTTTATTAATAGAAAAGCATTTCAGCCGCAAACACGGCCCCAATGCCTATTATGGACAGAAATAAGAAACAAAGAAATTAATAACCCTTTTAAAATATAACATTATGGAAAAAGCATTTGATCAGTATGAAGTATGGTTTGTAACAGGAGCACAGCTTCTGTACGGAGGTGACGCAGTTATAGCAGTAGACGCTCACTCCAATGAAATGGTAAACGGACTGAACGAATCAGGGAAACTTCCTGTAAAAGTAGTATATAAAGGAACAGCCAACTCTTCTAAAGAAGTGGAAGCAGTGTTCAAAGCAGCCAACAACGATGAAAAATGTATCGGTGTCATCACTTGGATGCACACTTTCTCCCCAGCTAAAATGTGGATTCACGGTCTGCAACAGTTAAAGAAACCACTGTTACATCTACACACTCAATTCAATAAGGAAATTCCTTGGGATACCATGGATATGGACTTCATGAATCTGAATCAATCCGCCCATGGTGACCGCGAATTCGGACATATCTGTACCCGTATGCGCATCCGCCGCAAAGTAGTGGTAGGTTACTGGAAAGACGAAGACACCCAGCACAAGATTGCCGTTTGGATGCGCGTTTGTGCAGGTTGGGCAGACTCTCAGGATATGCTGATCATCCGTTTCGGCGATCAGATGAATAATGTAGCTGTAACTGACGGTGATAAAGTGGAAGCAGAACAACGTATGGGGTATCACGTAGATTACTGTCCGGCAAGCGAACTGATGGAATACCATAAAAACATCAAGGATACAGATGTAGAGGCACTTGTAGCAACTTACTTCAACGAATACGACCACGATGCTTCATTAGAAGATAAATCAACCGAAGCTTATCAGAAAGTATGGAACGCTGCAAAAGCCGAATTAGCTCTTCGTGCCATCCTTAAAGCCAAAGGCGCCAAAGGATTCACTACTAATTTTGATGATTTGGGCCAAACAGACGGCAGCTACTTCGATCAGATTCCGGGACTGGCTTCCCAGCGTCTGATGGCTGAAGGCTATGGATTCGGTGCGGAAGGTGACTGGAAATCAGCAGCTCTCTACCGCACTGTATGGGTGATGAACCAAGGACTTTCCCAAGGTTGTTCTTTCTTGGAAGATTACACATTGAACTTCGATGGTGCAAACAGTGCTATCCTGCAATCACATATGCTGGAAGTTTGTCCTCTTATCGCCGCTTCCAAACCACGTCTGGAAGTACACTTCCTAGGCATAGGTATTCGCAAGAGCCAGACAGCCCGTCTTGTATTCACTTCAAAAGTAGGCTCAGGTTGTACCGCCACTGTAGTAGACTTGGGTAACCGTTTCCGTCTGATCGTGAACGACGTAGAATGCATCGAGCCGAAACCGTTGCCCAAATTACCGGTTGCTTCCGCCCTGTGGATTCCGATGCCTAATTTCGAAGTAGGTGCAGGCGCATGGATCCTGGCAGGTGGAACACATCATTCTTGCTTCTCTTATGATCTGACAGCAGAATATTGGGAAGACTATGCTGAGATTGCAGGTATCGAAATGATCCGTATCGACAAAGATACTACCATCAGCAACTTCAAGAAAGAGCTTCGCATGAACGAAGTCTACTATATGCTGAACAAAGCACTTTGCTAATTCATCCATAAAGAGGGGATGTGTCAAGGCTAATAAGATTCTTGGCACATCCCACCTTATTTTATCATCATTATTGTTGTACCTTAAATTATAGGTTTTAATATGAAATCAGATGCAAAATCAACCATCGAAGCAGGAAAAGCTATTCTAGGCATAGAATTCGGATCAACGCGAATCAAAGCTGTTTTGATTGACCAGGAAAACAAGCCCATTGCCCAGGGAAGCCATAGCTGGGAAAACCAACTGGTAGACGGACTGTGGACTTACAGTGTGGAAGCTATCTGGCATGGCCTGCAAGACTGCTATGCAGATCTCCGTTCCAACGTAAAAAAGCTATATGACACAGAAATAGAAACCCTGGCGGCAATCGGTGTCAGTGCCATGATGCATGGTTATATGGCATTCAATAAAGAAGAAGAAATCCTTGTACCTTTCCGTACATGGAGAAACACCAATACCGGTCCGGCAGCCGCCGCTTTATCTGAATTATTCGTATATAACATTCCTCTGAGATGGAGCATTTCTCATTTATACCAAGCTATTTTAGACAATGAAGAACACGTAAGTAACATTGACTATCTGACCACCCTTGCAGGTTTCATTCATTGGCAAATTACAGGTCAGAAAGTTCTGGGCATAGGTGATGCATCAGGAATGCTTCCCATAGACCCGGCTACCAAGAATTATTCTGCCGAAATGATAGCCAAGTTCGACAAGTTGGTAGCTCCTAAAGGATACCCTTGGAAACTGACAGATATCCTGCCCAAAGTCTTACCCGCCGGCGAGAATGCAGGGTTCCTTACCCCGGAAGGTGCCAAGAGGCTGGACGTGTCGGGCCACTTGAAAGCAGGTGTACCTGTCTGCCCTCCGGAAGGAGATGCCGGAACCGGCATGGTAGCAACCAACGCTGTCAAGCAACGCACCGGGAATGTATCAGCAGGCACTTCCTCATTTTCCATGATTGTATTGGAAAAAGAGTTGTCCAAGCCATACGAAATGATTGACATGGTTACCACTCCCGACGGAAGCCTTGTAGCTATGGTACATTGCAACAACTGCACCTCCGACCTCAATGCCTGGATCAATCTGTTCAAAGAATACCAAGAACTGCTGGGTATACCCGTAGATATGAATGAATTATATGGAAAACTTTACAATCATGCGCTCGCAGGCGATGCAGATTGCGGTGGTCTTATTTCGTATAATTATATTTCAGGTGAACCCGTGACAGGACTTGCCGACGGAAGGCCATTGTTTGTACGTTCTGCAAATGACAAATTCAGCCTCGCCAACTTCATGCGTACCCATTTATACGCTTCAGTCGGAGTTCTTAAGATAGGTAATGACATTCTTTTCAATGAAGAGAAAATCAAAGTAGACAGAATCACAGGACACGGCGGATTATTCAAGACGAAAGGTGTAGGCCAGAGAATACTTGCAGCAGCTATAAACTCCCCTATTTCCGTAATGGAAACTGCCGGTGAAGGTGGCGCATGGGGAATCGCCCTGCTAGGTTCTTACCTTGTCAACAATGAAAAGAAACAATCCCTGGCAGATTTTCTGGAAGACAAAGTATTCGCCGGTGATGCCGGTATTGAAATATCGCCAACAGCCGAAGATGTAGCCGGATTCAACACATATATCGAAAACTATAAGGCAGGACTGCCTGTTGAAGAAGCAGCGACCCAATTTAAGAAGTGAGTCAAACAGGTTTAAAAAAGAGCCTCTTTACATGTTGTGGTTTACACATAAAGAGTTATCTTTGCAGATATTAAATAAAATAGCAAAGATAAACCGACTCACTAATAGCATTCAAATTATAATATTATTTTAATATGAACGAAAAGAAACTTATGAACCGTGCAGCGGACAACATCCGTATCCTGGCTGCTTCGATGGTTGAAAAAGCCAATTCCGGACACCCGGGAGGTGCAATGGGTGGTGCAGACTTTGTAAACGTACTCTTCTCCGAGTTCTTAGTATATGACCCACAGAATCCGCGCTGGGAAGGACGTGACCGTTTCTTCCTTGATCCAGGCCACATGTCACCGATGCTGTATTCCACTTTGGCACTGACCGGCAAATTCACCATGGAAGAACTGGCACAGTTCCGCCAATGGGGCAGTCCGACTCCGGGACACCCTGAAGTGGACATCATGCGTGGTATCGAAAATACTTCCGGTCCGCTGGGACAAGGACACACTTTTGCAGTAGGTGCTGCTATCGCTGCCAAATTTCTGAAAGCCCGTCTGGGTCATGTCATGGACCAGACCATCTATGCCTATATATCCGATGGGGGTATTCAAGAAGAGATTTCTCAGGGTGCAGGCCGTCTGGCAGGTCATTTGGGGCTGGACAACTTGATCATGTTTTATGATTCAAACGACATCCAGCTGTCTACCGCTACCGATGCTGTTACCAGCGAAGATGTTGCCAAGAAATACGAAGCATGGCACTGGAAAGTAATTACCATCGACGGTAATGATCCCGATGCAATCCGCACGGCTCTGACAGAAGCGAAAGCCGTAACCGGTCAGCCCACATTAATTATCGGTAAGACCATTATGGGTAAAGGCGCACGCAAAGCGGATGATTCCAGTTATGAACGTAACTGTGCCACCCACGGTGCCCCTTTGGGAGGTGATGCTTACATCAATACAATCAAAAACTTAGGTGGCGATCCAACCAATCCTTTCCAAATCTTCCCTGAAGTAAAAGAGTTGTATGCCAAACGTGCAGAAGAACTGAAAAAAATTGTTGCAGAAAAATATGCGGCTAAAGCTGAATGGACTAAAGCTAACCCCGAACTGGCTGCTAAATTGGAACTATGGTTCTCTGGCAAAGCTCCGAAAGTAAATTGGAATGTTATCGAACAAAAAGCCGGAGATGCTACACGCAGCGCTTCTGCCAAAGTTCTCGGTGTACTGGCCACAGAAGTAGAAAACATGATCGTTTCTTCTGCCGACCTGTCAAATTCAGACAAGACCGACGGTTTCTTGAAGAAAACACATGCATTCACAAAAGACGACTTCACCGGTGCATTTCTGCAGGCAGGTGTTTCCGAATTAACCATGGCTTGCTGCTGCCTGGGTATGGCACTTCACGGAGGTGTGATTGCTGCATGCGCTACCTTCTTCGTATTCTCAGACTACATGAAACCCGCCATACGTATGGCTGCCTTGATGGAACTTCCCGTCAAATTCATCTGGACACACGACGCATTCCGTGTAGGTGAAGACGGTCCTACTCACGAACCGGTAGAACAGGAAGCTCAGATCCGCCTGATGGAAAAACTGAAAAACCATAAAGGCCACAATTCTATGTTGGTACTCCGTCCGGCAGATGCGGAAGAAACCACTGTGGCATGGAAATTGGCCATGGAAAATACCAGCACCCCCACCGCACTGATCTTCTCCCGCCAGAATATCGCGAATCTGCCTGCAGGAAACGACTACTCACAGGCTGCAAAAGGCGCTTATATTGTTGCAGGTTCCGACGAAAATCCGGATATAATCCTAGTCGCTTCAGGTTCCGAAGTTTCCACTTTGGAAGCAGGTGCAGAACTTCTCCGCAAGGATGGCATAAAAATACGTATCGTATCCGCTCCTTCTGAGGGATTGTTCCGCAGCCAAAGCAAGGAATACCAAAACAGTGTCATTCCCACAGAGGCTAAAGTATTCGGTCTGACTGCCGGTCTTCCTGTAAACCTTGAAGGTTTGGTAGGTGCCAACGGTAAGGTATTCGGTCTGGAATCATTCGGATTCTCCGCTCCTTACAAAGTATTGGATGAAAAGCTGGGCTTTACCGCACAGAACGTGTATAACCAAGTAAAAGAAATGCTGGCATGAAAAAAATAGGACTGGCATCCGATCATGCAGGATTTGAACTGAAAGAGTTTGTAAAGACATGGTTAACTGAAAAAGGCTATCCATGCAAAGATTTCGGTACATACAGTACAGAAAGCTGTGACTATGCAGATTATGCCCATCCGCTTGCACTGGCTATAGAAGCCGGAGAATGCGGACCCGGAGTGGCAATTTGCGGAAGCGGTGAAGGCATCAGCATGACACTGAACAAACATCAGGGCATCCGTGCTGCGCTTTGCTGGACTGCGGAAATTGCTCATCTGGCTCGTCAGCATAATGATGCAAACGTGGTGGGATTGCCTGCTCGTTTCATTGCTTACGAAGAGGCCCAAAATGTGGTAGATGTTTTCTTGTCAACCGATTTTGAAGGCGGTCGCCACCAGAGAAGGGTAGAGAAGATCCCGGTAAAATGATTGGTGATTTCAGTTTTAAAAACATATCCAATTTAAAAACATATCCAAACTCCCTCCCCCTTTCCGGGATCAAAGCCCGAAAGGGGGAGGGAGTTTGTTCATACGGAAAGTTGGTGGGGTAGTCATTCTTTCCTAAAGGGATTTTTCCATTGCTTTCGCGAATAGGCTCGTGAAAGATCATTTTGAGCGTATGTAAATCTATTTCGGATTTGATTTAAATGATGGGATGCAATACGTTAATAAAAAGTTAAAGTCTTCATATCAACTCGAGTTAAAAGAATTTATAATTAATTTAGCAAATTGTAACATTGGCGCATTAGATGATGGGAAAATTTGG
>OLXK01002057.1_pt1 | contig 12089 bp, 11 predicted proteins | sample 1674321 | NCBI WGS metagenome assembly OLXK01 (sample SAMEA103958162, study PRJEB25191) | human gut metagenome | reverse complement strand
CCACAAGCGAGCATTTTTCATAAAAGCGTTGAAATATCGGCGTTTTGGCAATGTTAGTGTTATTATCTGTTGGCATCGTATTGTTTTCGGTTTATCAAAACTTCACAAGTTCCGGCTCGCGGTTCACGTATCGGGTGAAACCTTCAAAGCCGATTTCTTTCATTGCCGCCGCAATTTTGTCGTAATTGTAAGCGATGCTGTTGGTGCGGTGTGCGTCGCTGCCGAAAGAAATTTTCCTTCCGCCGAGTTCGTAGTATCGTTTCAGGACGTCGACGTCGGGGATTGAAAGGTGTCGCAAAGAAAACTCGCTTGTGGTTTTTCCGCCGCGATAAGTTTTGCTGTTGACTTCCAGGCACTTATCCTTTTCGATGATGGCGGTGAGGATATCGTCAAAGACGTCCGAAAACTCCTCGTAAAACATATCGGGCTCCTTATACGGCGCGTTTCTCTGGATATAGCCGATGTGGCCGATAATGTCGTAGGGGTAGGGCGCGTCGACGCTTTCCCGGACGGCTTTCAGGTATTCGAGATAGGCAAAGTGTTTATAGGGGCACTTATTGAAATATTCCGCGTAATAGACCTCGCTGCCGAGCACGCAGTGAACGCTGTTGATAATGACGTCGAAGTCGATATCGGCAAGGTCTTTGATATACAGATTGTTTGCCGATTTCAGGAAACCAAGCTCCGCGCCCATGGCAAGGCGGAAGTTTTTCTTATTGAAGCGGCGTTTGAAGTCCTGCATTGCGGCGACGTACGCCGACATATTTATTTGCGGGTTGTCATATCCGATGACCTGATAATCGCGGTTGACGTGATCGGTGATTGCGACATAGTCGCAACCGCGAGAAAGCGCCGTCGCAACGACGTCTTCGACCGCCTCCATGCCGTCGTCCGAAAAAATACTGTGAACGTGCGAATCGTGCATAAAATTCCTCCTAACGATTATTATACAAACGTAAGGACAATATGTAAAGGTTTTTCGCAAAATATTACACGCGGGCGCATTTGTAACGTTTAGGTTAAAAATTACCTTAAAACGATTTGCCGATAACCCCGAAACGGCGCGAGTCGTGCGGAAATCCCGACTTAGCCTTGACAAGAAAACTAATAAACATTAAAATATATGATGTAGAGATATACGCACGTCTGCGTGCGTGTACAATTTAAATCTCAAAAGGAGACGAAAAATGAAAAACAAGAATTTTTTGCGAGTACTCGCAATAGTTTGCGTTCTCGTTTTGTGCGTCGGCGTTCTGGCTGCCTGCAAAAATAAAGGAAACGGCGGCGGAAACCAAGGCGGCGGAACGGGCGGCGGTGGCGGAACCGGCGGTGGCGGAACCGGCGGTAACCAAGCAGGCGCCTCGATGAACGCATTTGTCAACACGATGTTCCAAAGCGCAAACGAAATCGCAAACGGCACTTCGTTTGAACTTGCCGACGGCAAAAACATCGCATTGAGCCTCGGCGCGACAATCACCCTTAAAAAGGACGGCGGCGTCGCAGAAAAAATGCCGATCGAACTTGCTCTGAAAGGTTTTCTCGACCGTCAGAACGTCATCGACAAATATATCGCCACTGCAAACGGCGCATACGTGCTTATCGACGGCAAGTACGTGTCGTATGACGCAAGCCTCCACGAAGGACAAACGAGATATTCGAAAGCGGTTGCTCTCACGGAAAACAACGAAACTTATATCGATGTGTCCGCGCGCATTAACGGCGTCGATTCTTTCCGCCTTATTTACGAAAAAGACTTCCTTTACGCAACGATCGCAGGGAACAAAGTCGGCGTTGACCTTACGAAACTTGACAAGACTGCAAACGGACAAACCGTCAAAGACGCGCTTTTCACCAAGATTGAAGGGCTGCTCAAAAACAACATCGTAAAGAGCGTTGTCGAGGCTTTCAACGGCGGCGACTTTGACCTTAACGAAGTTATCACCGGGCTTATCAACACGTTTGTAAAGAAAGAGTATATGCCGTACAGCGACACGCTTGTCAATGCGGCAAGCAGAAACCGTTACAACCTCGTTAACGGCGAATATGTCAAAGCCGCAAACGGCACATACGTTGTGAAAACCCTTGCCGACACGATTTTTGAAAAGAACATTTCTTTCGAAGGCATTTCTATCAACAACATGCTTTCGGATATATTCGGCGGCAAAGAAAAGTTTTACAGTTACTTTGGCGAAACCCTTGACGTTCAGGGCATTCTTACCGCGGACTTAAAAGGCACACCGTTTGCAAGCAACTTGTTCAGCGAACCTACCTGGTACACCTGGAAGAACGGTCAGTTCCAAGAAGCGAACAAAGGTTACACGTCCGTCAAAAACGACCTGTCGCAAAAACTTTCCGCAACGGTCGCGCTCAATCCTTTCAGCCTTGGCGAAAGCATTGCCGTGACGAAAAACAGCGCAATCAAGTTGGGCTTTGAAAAAGAAGCGGGCGCAAACGGCAGCATCGGCAAGATGAGCAAATTCTTCCTTGACCTTAATCTGCCCGCAGGTACGGAAAACAGGACTTTCGGTATCGAACTTGCAATCACTGACCTTAAAATCGGAAACAGTAAAGACGCGATTTCCACGACGGCTGTAAACAAAAAAGATTACGGCGCAATGAATATCGACGCAGGTCTTGATTTCGACTTCGGCGAAGACCTTCTGAGCCTTGTCGCACACGATTACACAAGTCCCAACGGCTTGACTTTCAAAGTCGGCGGCGACGATCTGACATACGACAAGGAAACGAACACGCTCACCGTTCCCAAAACGATGAAACTCAATATCAAAGGCACGCTCGATTTCGTAAATATCCAAAACACCCGCGCGGTCGCAACGATTACCGCAAACGACAAGGTGTTTGCGAAACTTCAACTGTATTCCGCTAACTTAGGAACAGCTGAAAACCCCGATTACGACCTGCAACTTGACGCGAAAATCATGGAAGAATACAAAGACGTTCTCCCCGGGATTCTCGATATGTGCGTCGCGCTCGGTAAAAACGGCGCAATCGGTATCAACGGCTTTAAGAAAGTAAACGTTGGTGGCGAATGGAAATGGGGCTTCTATGCTGCGGACGACACAGACAAAGTCGGCGGCGTCCTGTACTCGGTCTATGAAGAAGCAACAGACGGCAATTACGGCAAAAATGAGGAAACGGGCGAATACTTCCTGCTGACCGCTGACAACTCGGCAACCTACACCGGCACGAAATATAAGAAATATAACGTTTCTTACAGCTTTGCAAAAGTCAATGAATCCATCGATCATCTGATGACGAGTGGCGAAGCGCACGTCAAAGGGCTCAACTTCGTAAAACTTGTCAACTACCTTATCAATAAGAACGGCAACGGCTTGTTCGTGAACTACGATGATTACAAAGCCGAAGCGGCAGCGGAAAACGACATCACGATTGGCGACGTTATTATGAACCTGTTGCTTAAAGACAACGTGGGCATAATTCCCGCAGTGTACGGACTTATCGGCATCAATCAGGCGGACGGTCTTGACAACTCGCTTGTTATCGGCGGCGAAAAACTCCTTGCGACGACGTTCAAAAACTTGTTTGAATACAACAACAATAATATCGACGCGGTGAGCATGGTCGCTCTTGCAATGAAATACTTCACGAAGTATCAGGTTGACCTGAAAGGCAAGACTTACGACTCGGTCGCGGTTTATAAGGAATTCGAAACCGAACTTTACAAGTTGACGGCTCGCGGAATTTACGCGCAAGGTCTCAGCAAACAGCTTTTGTTGCTCCGTCCCACGGGATATATGACGACAGGCGAAAAGTTCTTTGCAGACAATAAAGCGACGGCAACGACCGCAATAATGCACGAAAACGGCCACAAAGAATACGCCGTGGTCGAAGACAGCGCGGGCAACAAATATCTGTACCCGTACGTGCTTTATGCAGAGCTTGAAAACGCCGTAAAGAAAAACAACGAGACATATATCCGCGAAGAAGGGTTTGAACTTAAAAACGGCACACTCGTGCTTATCAAAACGCCCGACGTCCTTAAACAGGCAATCGTAGACGAACTCAATCGCACAGCGGGGGAATACACGGAAAGCAACTATATCGACGGCAAAGCCGGTTCGTTGCTCCGTCAGGCATACCGCCTCGGAAAGACCTACGTCCCGTATTTCGATAAGACGGCAAACAGCTGGAAAGTCGAGGAAATAGCTGCGGCCGGCACAAGCGCAAATGCGGAAATTATTGACGACATCGCGCTTAAAGTCATCATCGGCACGAAGAAAGACGGCGACCGCGAAACGTACGGCACCGCAACTGTCGAAGGAAAAGTCTACGGAAAGACGTTCTCGATCAAAGGCTACGTCAACTACCTGACGGAAGCGCCGGAAATCACAAAAGAAAACCTTATTTCCGACGAAACAAAGGGAAAGGCTTTTGAAATCCAGATCATCAATCCGCAAGAGCAAGGCGTACAACCGTAAGTAAGCGAAGCGGAAAGGCTGCACTGCAAAGTGCAGCCTTTATTTTTTTTGAAAAGCCTTTACTTAACAAATATCGTGTGTTAAAATATTGTAAGATTGTATAGGGAGAAAGTTATGTTACTCAACAGATTGCTCATAAAAACGGTCGCACCCGTTCCGAAAATCGAAAAATTCAAGACGTATTTGTTCGTTGCGCCGCACCCCGACGATATCGAAATTGCCGTGGGCAGCACCGTCGCAAGGCTTGCGCGCGAAGGGAAGGACGTATATTATCTCGTTTGCACCGACGGACGGTTCGGCACGGAAGACGAAAACATGTCGCCCGAAACGCTTGTTAAAATCCGCCGCGACGAACAACTGGCAGCCGCGAAAATTCTGGGCGTTAAGGACGTCAGATTTCTGCCTTTTGAGGACGGCGGCATGTACGACGAAGTCGCGCTCCGCATCGAAATCGCAAAAGTCATCGCAGAAATTAAGCCCGACGTCGTGATCGGTCCCGACCACAAACTGTACCCCGAAAGCCACCCCGACCATCTTCGTGTGGGAGAAGCGGTGTCAAAGGCGTATTTTATGTGCAGCAACGTCAATATGATGAAAAGCGTCGGGGCAACCCAAATTGCAAAACCAACGGTTCTGGCGTACTATTTCACCGGTAAACCCAACAGATTCGTCAAAATCACCAAAAAAGACTTTGAAAAAACAAAAGCGGCGTACGCTTGCTTCGTGTCACAATGTCCCCCGCCCGACAACGGCAAAAGTCTTATGCTGTACATGCGACTGAAAGTCCGTCTTAACGGCTTGCGAAGCTTCCATATTCGCGCCGACGCATTCAGAGTAATGAACAATATGCATATTCACTGCTGCGGCGAAGCGGAAGACACTGCAATCAGACGCCCGTTATAATAAGGAGAAAGTATGGCAAAACAAAAACTCACGCCCGAAGAAAAGGCACAAAGAAAAGCAGACAGAAAGGCGAAATTCAAGGCAATGAACGAGAAAAACGGCACTCGTTGGCAAGCCGTCAAATACTTACTTTGCACGGCAAGCGCGGGGATTATCCAGTTCGTTTCGTTCACGATAATGACTTATGCGTTCGCAAAACTCGACTGGGGCACGATAAATTTCATCACCGAAATGAAAAAGACGACCTTCGTCGCAACGACCGTCGCGCTTGCTCTGTCGGTTTTGTGGAACTTTACGTTAAACCGCAAATTCACGTTCAAATCGGCAAAGAACGTTCCCGTCGCAATGGCGCTCGCGTTCCTGTTTTACGTCCCGTTTTATCCGTTCCAGACCTGGTACGTTCACTCCGTGTCAACCGCGCTCGGCGGCAAGGAATGGGCAAGCCTTATTGCGGAAGCAACCGTAATGCTTATCAACGGCGTTCTGGAATTCTGCTGGCAGAAATTCGTCATTTACAGGAAGTCCGCAAACACGGCAGCGCATAAGGAAACCGCGCCCGACGCCGCGCCCGACGCCGCGCCCAAAATCGAGCATATCAAAGACAGCGGAGTTTCGGTGGAAGATGTGACCGCCTTGGGCGACACCGACACCATCACCAAAGGGTAAAAAGTCATAATTTTGCGACCTTTTGAGTTTTTTCGGGAACCCGAAAATCCGTGTACGCATTAGTACACTAGGATTTTCAGAACCCCAAAAGAAACGTCAAAATCTCATCAAAATTCTGACTTTTTAGAGAGTGTGTTGCACGGAAGGGCAACCAAGTTAAATTCCCGCCTACAAAAGGCGGGAATTGTCTTTTTCGAGGCGAATAGAGTTTTCCGTTTTGCACAGAATAAAGGGCGGAGGGTTTATGAAATCATTGAAAAGTAAAAATGAAATCAACCAGGCGGCGTTTGCGCCGAATATGTATGATCCGCTTGGAATGTACGGCTGTTTCCCCGCGCTTATGACTTTTGAAACGTACGAGCCGCTTGAAACGCCCACGCAAGATGCGGACGATTTATAGGAGAAAAGCACAAAAAAAATCACCGATTGCTCGGTGATTCTTTTTTTTGTTGTTCGTTAATTACATTGCGTCCTTAACAGCTTGTTCAGTGCCGGAGAAGACGATTTTGCCTTGTCTCTTGGTAACTTTTTTGAAGTCGCCGACAGAAACGTTGATGCCGTTAGATTCAGCTTTCTTTGCATCGTCGGAGTTGTTGTATTTGGTGATAACAACGATGTCGCCGGTGTTTTTGTTGATAGCGGTTACAGTCCAAGCAGCGGATGATTCTTTATCATTGCTGGTAGCGGTAGTAACGGCATAACCTTTCTTTTCAAGCTTCTTCTGATAGCTTTCGGCGTTGCAGGCGCAAAGTACGGTTGCAAGAAGTGCAACTACAAGAATAACGGCAAGAATTTTGCCAATGTTCTTTTTCATAAACAATAAATCCTCCAAATATATTTAGATACGCTTATTATACGCGTGTAAGAAAAATATGTCAACGATTTTTCATTGACCGCGCCCGTTTGTTTTTGATGTATTTCGCTTTGAAAAAGCGCGCGCTCGGGGTATACTTATAATAAATATAGGTAATCCGATCACAAACAAAAAAGGGCAAAGAAGAATGATTATTCACGGGCTTAACAAACTGACGCTCCTGGACTATCCGGGGCTTACCGCATGCACGCTTTTTACGGGCGGGTGCAATTTCCGTTGTCCGTTTTGTCACAACGCGAGCCTTGTCGAAAATCCGATGGGACAACCCGTCATTCCCGAAGACGAAATATTCGCGTATCTTAAAAAGCGACAGGGCATTCTGGAAGGCGTTTGTATCACCGGCGGCGAGCCTACGCTCAACCCCGACCTTATCGACTTTATGAAAAAGGTAAAGTCGCTTTCGTACAAGGTAAAACTCGACACCAACGGCACGAACCCCGATATGCTGATCCGCGCGGTCGAAGAAGGGGTGGTGGACTACGTCGCGATGGACATTAAAAACAGCCCTGAAAATTACGGCATGTCCGTCGGCATAAAAAATTACGACACCGCAAAAATAAAACGCAGCGTGAAATACCTTCTTGAAGACCACGTCGATTACGAATTCCGCACGACCGTCGTCCGCGAATTTAACGACAAAAACTCGTTTTACGGCGTCGCCGACCTTATCTCGGGCGCGAAAAAATATTATCTGCAAGCATTTAAGGACAGCGGCGATCTGATTGACGAGACACTTCACGGGCTGACAAGGGAGGAAATGGAAGAAATATTGCCGATTTTCGACGGAAAAGTCGATAAAATTGAAATTCGCGGCATAGACTGATACCACAACATCTTGTGGTGCGGTTAAAAAAACAAATCAATATATTGATATAAAACAATTGACACGTGCATTTATGCGTGTTATTATGAATGTACTCGCAATAGCGATATGTCAGGGTGTTATCCGCTTGGATTTTTCAAAGAATCTTCACGGGAAACTCCCCTTTTTGTGCCCAAAAACGATAAAACGGCAAAATCTTGCGTCTTTTTTAAGTTTTGTCAAAAATCGTTTTATAGGGAGTTTAGTAAGAATCCGTGCAACGCACTCTGTCATTGCGAGGAGCGTAGCGACGTGGCAATCTCCCGGAAGGGACACCGAATAATGAAAACATATTACGTATACATAATGACAAACGTGGACAATACGGTATTGTATACGGGCGTCACCGACGATATAGAAAGAAGAGTGGCGGAACACAAAAGCCATACATTGAAAGGTTTTACCGACAGATATAACGTAACGAAATGCGTGTACGTTGAAGAATACGGGAACATAAACGACGCAATAATGCGTGAAAAACAAATCAAAGGTTGGAGCAGAGCAAGGAAGTTTGACCTTATCAACACGACAAATCCGGTATTAAAGGACTTAGGGGAATAAGGTAACCCTTCCGGGAGATTGCCACGCTACGCTCGCAATGACATAAGTGCGTTGCACGGAATGAAACAAGCGATTGCTTCTTGCAATGACAAGGTAACCCTTCCGGGAGATTGCCACGCTGCGCTCGCAATGACATAAGTGCGTTGCACGGAAGAGAACAGGCGATTGATTCTTGCAATGACATAAGTACTTCGTACAAAGGGCAACCAAATAAAAAACAAAACGACGACGTCGTTAAGTATAAAGTAGTCAACAAAAGAAATTATAAAGGAAATGAGGAAAATGTATCAGGTAATTAAAAGAGACGGTAAAATAACCGATTTTGATCTTAACAAAGTCTCTGTCGCCATTACCAAAGCGTTTGAGGCGCAGAACAAGCAGTACGTTCCCGCAATCATCGACATGTTGACGCTCCGCGTTACCGCCGATTTCGAAAGCAAGATTGAAAACAATCTCGTCCACGTCGAAGACATCCAGGACAGCGTCGAGCACGTCCTTGAACAATCGGGCTACACCGACGTTGCGAAGGCATACATTCTTTACAGAAAACAACGTGAAAAGATCCGTAATATGAAGTCGACGATACTTGACTATAAGGAAGTCGTCAACAATTACGTCCATCTTGAAGACTGGCGCGTGAAAGAAAACTCCACGGTCACTTATTCCGTCGGCGGACTTATTCTCAGCAACAGCGGCGCAATCACCGCAAACTACTGGCTTTCGGAAGTTTACGACGAAGAAATCGCACGCGCTCACAAAAACGCCGATATTCACATCCACGATTTGTCGATGCTCACCGGTTACTGCGCCGGTTGGTCGCTGAAACAACTTATTCAGGAAGGTCTTGGCGGAATCCGCGGCAAAATCACGTCAAGCCCCGCAGCGCATCTTTCCACGCTTTGCAACCAGATGGTAAACTTTTTAGGCATCATGCAAAACGAATGGGCGGGCGCACAGGCTTTTTCCTCATTCGACACGTATCTTGCGCCGTTTGTCAAAGTCGATAACCTTTCTTATAAAGAAGTAAAGCAGTGCATACAATCCTTCATTTACGGCGTCAACACGCCCAGCCGTTGGGGTACGCAAGCTCCGTTCACCAACATCACGCTTGACTGGACGGTTCCTAACGATCTGGCGGAACTCAACGCAATCGTCGGCGGCAAAGAGTGCGACTTCAAATACAAGGATTGCAAAAAAGAAATGGATATGGTCAATAAGGCCTTTATCGAAATCATGATCGAGGGCGACGCCAACGGTCGCGGTTTCCAATATCCTATCCCCACGTATTCCATTACCCGCGACTTCGACTGGTCGGAAACCGAAAACAACAAACTCCTGTTTGAAATGACCTCGAAATACGGCACTCCGTACTTCTCGAATTACATCAACAGCGATATGGAGCCTTCGGACGTCAGAAGTATGTGTTGCAGACTTCGCCTGGACCTTCGCGAACTTCGCAAGAAATCGGGCGGCTTCTTCGGCAGCGGCGAAAGCACGGGCTCTATCGGTGTCGTGACCATCAACCTTCCCAGAATCGCGTATCTCGCAACCGATAAGGCGGACTTCTATCGCCGCCTTGACAAGATGATGGACATCTCCGCGCGCAGCTTGAAAGTCAAACGCGACGTCATCACTAAACTCCTCGAAGAAGGGCTTTATCCTTACACCAAACGTTATCTCGGCACGTTCAGCAACCACTTCTCGACAATCGGTCTTGTCGGCATGAACGAGGCAGGGCTCAACGCAAAATGGCTCAGAAAAGACCTGACGAACGTCGAAACGCAGGAATTCGCAAAAGAAGTCCTCAACCATATGCGCGAAAGACTTTCCGATTATCAGGAACAGTACGGCGATTTGTACAACCTCGAAGCAACCCCGGCGGAATCCACTTCCTATCGTCTTGCAAAACACGATAAGGCGCAATTCCCCGAAATCATCACCGCTTCCGAAAACGACAATATCCCGTATTACACCAACAGCTCGCACCTTCCCGTCGGATACACTGCGGATATCTTCTCGGCACTCGACGTGCAGGACGAACTCCAGACGCTTTATACTTCGGGCACGGTATTCCACGCGTTCCTCGGCGAAAAACTTCCCGACTGGAAATCCACGGCAAAACTTGTCAGAACCATCGCGGAAAACTACAAACTGCCGTATTACACCATCTCGCCGACGTACAGCATTTGTAAAGAGCACGGCTATATCTCGGGCGAACACTTCAAGTGCCCCAAATGCGGACAACCCGCCGAAGTTTACAGCCGTATCACCGGTTACTATCGTCCCGTACAAAACTGGAACGACGGCAAACTGCAAGAGTTCTCGCAAAGGAAAACTTACGACATCGCAAACTCTTCGTATCACGGCGTAAACCAGCATATCGTCAGCGATACCTGCTGCGGCGAACAGGACGTGAGAGTGCAGGCCGATCCCAACTTCAAAAAGAACGACGGCGAAATCCTGTTGTTCACAACGAAAACCTGCCCCAACTGCAAAATGGCAAAAATGATGCTCGATAAAGCAGGTATCAAATACACCGTCATCGACGCGGAAGATCAGAAAGACCTTACCCAAAAATACGGCGTCAAAAAAGCCCCCACTATGCTCGTCGCGAACGGACAGGGCTACGACCGCTACGAAAACGCGAGCTTCATTAAAAAATTCGTTGAAAACGCAAAATAATTTATGATTTACGATGTAATTATCATAGGCGCGGGGACGGCAGGCATGACTGCCGCCCTCAACGCTTTAAGAAACGGCAAAACAGTCCTTGTGCTGGAAAAAGAAACCGTCGGCGGTCAGATTTCGCTTTCGCCGCGCGTCGAAAACTTCCCCACGATTACCGCAATCTCGGGGGCGGAACTCTCCGACAGACTGTTTGAACAGATTATGCACCACGGCGCGGATTTCGAGTTGGAAAAAGTTACCGGGCTTAAAAAGGACGGCGACGTCTTTACCGTTCTTACCGACTACGGCGCGCACGAAGGGAAATCCGTCATCATCGCAACCGGCGCAAGCGCAAGACATATCGGCGTCCCCGGCGAAGACGAACTTATCGGTCACGGCGTGTCTTATTGCGCGTTGTGTGACGGAGCGTTTTACAAGGACGAAGAGGTCGCGCTCATCGGCGACGCCAATACCGCTTTGCAATACGCGCTGTTTTTGACGAATTATTGCAAAAAAGTCCACGTTTGCACGCTTTTCGACAGATTCTTTGCGGACAAAGCCCACGTCGACAACCTTATGACAAAAGATAACGTCGCGATTTATCACAACCTTTTGCTGAAAGAGTTTTTAAGTGACGGCGGCGAACTTTCGGGGCTTATTTTTGAGAATACCGTCGATAAATCGGAATTCCGCCTGCCCGTAAAAGCCGTGTTTATCGCGATAGGGCAGATCCCCGACAACTCCGCTTTCAAAGACTTCGTCGACATCGACAAAAACGGATATATCGTCGCGGGCGAAGACGGCACGACCAGAACCGACGGATTGTTCGTCGCGGGCGACTGCCGCACCAAACATATCCGCCAACTCGCAACGGCGGCGGCGGACGGCGCAATTGCCGCCACCAACGCGTCCATTTATCTGAAATAAGAAAACGCAAGGGCTTTTTCGCCCGCCGATTCCTTGACAAACAAGTTGCAAAACGATAAAATCTTTTTTGCAACTTATAAAACGCTTCCGTAGTTAAATGGATATAATAAACCCCTCCTAAGGGTTAGTTATGGGTTCGATTCCCGTCGGGAGTACCAAAACGACTGTG
>OLXK01002056.1_pt1 | contig 12091 bp, 8 predicted proteins | sample 1674321 | NCBI WGS metagenome assembly OLXK01 (sample SAMEA103958162, study PRJEB25191) | human gut metagenome | reverse complement strand
CTTATCAACCCTGGGGTTTTTTGACAGACTGAAAGGAACGGTTTAGCCGTTCCATTATTTATTTAAGGTTGGCTTTTCTTTTCTCTTTGCTTCTTTCTCTTTTTCTTTTCAACGAAAAGAAAAGAGAAAGAAGGGGGAAAAGGGGGAAAAACTCCCTCACATTAATTTCCCGAAAACAGCCTTACGGGGAGGATGAGGTAGTAATATTCGTCGCCGGTTTCGGGCTTTACCACGCAGGGGCTTATGTTGGTGTTCATATCCAGGCAGACGTATTCGTCGTCCAGCACCTTCAGCACGTCGCTGAAGTATTTGGCGTTGAAGGCGATGTCTATGTCGCTGCCCATGCGGTCTATATTGACTATTTCCTTGCTGGCGCCTATCTCGCTGTTGGCGGTGATGGTCACCTGACCGTCCTCAAAGGAGAACTTTACGTGGTTCTTCTTGCTCTCCCGCGCCATGAGGGATACACGCTCTATGCTGTCCAGCAGCTCCGTGCGGTTCACCCGCACATGGGTGGTGTGGCTGTCCGGCAGTATCTGGCGGTAGCGTATGAACTCGCCGTCCATAAGGCGGGTGATTATGCGGGTATGGCCCATGTCTATCATGACGTGGGTGGCAGAGAATACCATGTTGATCATCTCGTCGCTGTCGTCCAGTATGCGGCTTATCTCTAAAAGGCCCCGGGCGGGAATGACCGCGTTTTTGGCGGCGCCGGATACCGTTACGGCTTCGGTGCGCATGGCCAGACGGTATCCGTCCAGAGCTACCATGCTCATCTTGCCGTCGGCAAGCTCTATGAGCACTCCACGGAGTATGGGCTTGGAATCGTCCTGTGCCGTTGCGAATATGCACTGGCGTATCATGTTCTTTAAAGCCGCCTTGGATATGGCGATAGAGAACTCCCGGTTGACGTCGGGCATGGAGATGTAATCCTTGGCGTTTTCCACCTGCATGGTGGTGGTGGCCCGACCGCTCTCTATGAGCAGCGTGTTCTTATCAGCGGAAAGCAGGGTCTCCTCTGCGGGCAGCCTGCGGACAAGCTCCGAAAACAGCCGCCCGGGCAGCACACAGGCTCCCTGCTTTTGGATATCTACATTAAGCGTAGCCTCTATCTGGAGCGAAAGGTCTGTACACCTTAGCAGCAGCGTATCGCCTATGGCTTCGGCATATATGCCCTCGAGTATACCTACCGAGGACCTTACTCCCAGCGCCTTTGAGACCGTAGCCACGGCGGCGTTGAGCTCAGCCGTATCAACTGTAAAGCGCATATGCGTCCCTCCCTGGAATGGATGATATCGTTTATATTATATTTATTATACTATATTTCAACGGCGGCGCAAATATTTTTGTGATGCGCGGCAATATGCATTTTACGCATATTTATACATTTCTGCAATGCTTTCTTCTTATTATAATAAAAGCCATTGAAAAATCCCCAATTTTATGTTAAAATCAGTCTGTCGAAAAATCTCAGGGTTGTTAAGGGGCCGTAGCCCCTTAATTTATTCCGGCTTTGACGGCGTGTACGTCAAAACGGATAAAAACCCATAGGTTTTTGTACTTTGCGGGTTTTGCCGCCCGAGAACGAAAGTGATAGGCAAAGCCCGAAAAAAACTCGAAAAAGTGGTCTTTAGCCACTTTTTCGAAATTCTTAAAATTTTGTATTGGCGTGCAAAACAGATGGAAATTAACCGCTTGCGCTTAAACCAGTACCGCAGCTATGCTGCACTCGATCTGCGGCCCGGCCCCGGCATAAACGCCATAGTGGGAGACAACGCAGAGGGGAAGACCAACAGTGTCGAGGCGGTTTTTCTTTGCGCCTTCGGAAGGTCCCACAGGACCTCACGGGACGCCGAGCTTATTATGCGGGGCTGCGCCGGCGGATACGTGGGGGCGGAGCTTACCAACAATACGGGCTCCCATCTTATAGAGATAAAGCTTCGGGACGGGGAGCGCAAAAAGATATTCATAGACCGGCAGATGGCCTCCCGCTCAGGGGAGCTAATGGGGCTGCTGAATGTTGTGATGTTCGCCCCGGAGGATCTTTCAATAGTAAAAGAAGGACCGGCGGAGCGGCGGCGCTTCATGGATATGGAGCTTTCCCAGACCCACCCCGCCTATTATTACAGCCTGCAAAGGTACAACTCGGCGCTTAAGCAGCGAAACGCCCTCTTAAAGGAGCCGGACAGGATAGCCCCCGGAATGCTGGAAACCTGGGACGAGCAGCTCTCGGCGCTGGGCGAGGAAATCGTAATGGACAGGTGCGAATTTATAGACGGCCTTTCCACAATAGCCTACGACCTGCATAAAAGCATCACGGGGGGCAGGGAGAGGCTGGAGATAGTGTACGAGCCGGACATAGACCCGGAGGACCCGGAGGGCATTTACGGCGCCATGCTCAAGGCGCTGGACAGGAGCAGGGCGGAGGATCTCCGCCGGGGCTTTACCACCGCAGGCCCCCACCGGGACGATATAGGCATATCCCTGTCCGGCATAGACGTGCGCACCTTCGGCTCCCAGGGCCAGAAGCGCACCGCGGCGCTCTCGTTAAAGCTTTCGGAGCTGGCCTTTATAAGGGAGATAAAGGAGGAAGCCCCGGTGCTCATACTGGACGACGTGCTCTCTGAGCTGGACGAGGGCCGGCAGCAGCTTTTGATGGAAAGCATGAAGGACTGCCAGTGCTTTCTGACCTGCACCAGCCTTGAGGGCTTAAAGCGGGCGGGCCTGGGAAATATGAAGGTGTTCCGCTGCAAGGGCGGCGAGATGCTGCCGGAGTGACAGGCAAAGCCGGGAAAAAACCCGCAGGGGGCGGTCTTTAGCCACTTCTGCGAAATGGAGGAATATATGTATCTGCATATAGGCGGGGATAAGGTAGTGGACGATGAGGAAATACTCCTTATATTGCCCCGTGAAACAGTAATGCATTCATACGACAACCGCCGCTTCATGGAGACCGCCATAGGCTCCGGCCGCGTGGACGACGTATCCGGCGGCGAGCGGGACACATACATAATCACCGCCGTCCCCGAGGGAATAAGGGTATACGCCTCGGCGGTAGGGGCAGCTACAATAGCTAAGAGATAATTTACAGAAGGGCATAAACCATGGAACAGAACAACCACACAAACTACAACGCAAACGAAATACAGGTTCTTGAGGGGCTGGAGGCGGTAAAGCGCCGCCCCGGCATGTATATAGGTTCTACGGACGTGCGGGGACTGCACCATCTGGTCAAGGAGCTGGTGGATAACGCCATAGACGAGGCGATGGGCGGCTACTGCACCCATATAGAGGTAACAATACACCCCGACAATTCCGTATCCGTCCGGGATAACGGCCGCGGCATACCCGTGGGCTACCATGAGAAGATGCACAAGTCCGCGTTGGAGGTGGCACTTACCGTGCTGCACGCGGGGGGCAAGTTCGGCGGCAGCGGCTATAAGGTATCCGGCGGACTTCACGGCGTGGGCCTTTCCGTGGTAAACGCCCTTTCAAGCAGTCTCACCGCCGAGGTGCGGCGGGACGGCATAATATACCGCCAGGAATACGTAAACGGCGACCCGGTGACGGGAGTAGAGCAGGTGGGCACGTACGGCGATGACACGGGCTCCGGCACTACCATAACCTTCCTCGCCAACGACCAGATATTCGACACCCTTGATTACAACTACGATACCCTACGGGGCCGGATGAGGGAGCTGGCCTTTTTGAACAAGGGCGTAGCCATAACCGTCACGGATGAGCGCACAGACCCCGTACAGAGCAAAAAATACTGCTATGAGGGCGGCATAATCTCCTTCGTGGAGCACCTGAACAAGAGCAAGGACGTGCTCCATGAGGACGTTATGTACTTCGAGGGCAGTAAGGACGATCCCGCCAAGCAGCAGGTGGCCTCCGTTGAGGTGGCCATGCAGTACAACACCGACTACAACGAGAGCGTGTTTACCTTTGCCAACAACATAAACACCGCAGAGGGCGGCACCCACCTTCAGGGCTTCCGCAGCGCCCTTGCCCGCAGCATAAACGACTACGCCCGCAAGTATAAGCTGCTCAAGGACAACGAAGCGAACCTCTCCGGCGACGACGTAAGGGAAGGCCTTACCGCCATAGTCAGCGTAAAGCTGGTGGAGCCCCAGTTCGAGGGCCAGACAAAGACAAAGCTGGGCAATTCCTATATGAAATCCCTTGTGGACAACGTGGTGGGCAACGGGCTTGGCTTTTACCTTGAGGAGCACCCCCAGACCGCAAGGCTGATAATAGATAAGTGCATAACCGCATCCAGGGCGAGGGAGGCCGCAAGAAGGGCCAGGGACCTTACCAGAAAAAAGACCGGCCTGGAGAACATATCCCTCCCCGGCAAGCTTGCGGACTGCAACAGCAACGAGCCGGAAAAGTGCGAGATATTCTTAGTGGAGGGCGACTCCGCAGGCGGCTCCGCCAAGATGGGCCGCAACCCGGAGTTTCAGGCAATACTGCCCCTTCGCGGCAAGATACTCAACGTGGAAAAGACCCGCTTGGATAAAATGCTTGCCAACAACGAGATACGCTCCATGATAACCGCCTTCGGCACAGGCATAGACACCGAGTTCGACGAGAGCAAGCTCCGCTACCACAAGATAGTCTGCATGACGGATGCGGACGTGGACGGCGCGCATATACGCATACTGCTTTTGACCTTCTTCTACAGGCACATGCGGCCTCTGATAGAGCACGGCCACATTTACGCCGCCCAGCCGCCCCTTTACAGAATAACCCGGGGCAAGAACATATGGTATGCCTATGACGACGAGCAGCTGGGAAGGATACTCAACGAGATAGGCCGGGACCCCAAGCCGCTTATCAACCGCTATAAGGGCCTTGGTGAGATGAACCCGGATCAGCTGTGGGAGACCACCATGGACCCGGACAACCGCATGATGTACCGGGTACACCTTGAGGACGCCATACGGGCGGACGAGATATTCTCCACCTTAATGGGCGACAAGGTAGAGCCCCGCAAGGAGTTCATAGAGCAGAACAGCAAGCTGGTAGTGGATCTGGACGTATAAAGGAGCAATAAATGGACGACATCACCAACAACCCCCGCATAACGCCGCTTGATATAGAGCAGGAGATGAAGAAATCCTTCATTTCCTACGCCATGGCGGTAATAATAAACCGCGCCCTGCCCGATGTGCGGGACGGCCTCAAGCCGGTGCACCGGCGCATACTGTACTCTATGGGAGAGCAGGGCTTCACCCCGGATAAGCCCTTCCATAAGTCCGCCCGTATAGTGGGCGACGTGCTGGGCAAATACCACCCCCACGGGGACAGCTCGGTCTACGACGCCATGGTGCGCCTTGCTCAGGACTTCAACACCCGCTACCTGCTGGTGGAGGGCCAGGGCAACTTCGGCAGCGTGGACGGGGACGGCGCGGCTGCAATGCGCTACACCGAGGCCCGCCTTTCAAAGATGAGCCTTGAGATGCTGGCGGATATAGACAAAAATACCGTGGACTTCATGCCCAACTTCGACGAGACGCTGGTGCAGCCCACGGTGCTGCCCAGCCGCTTCCCCAATCTGCTGGTAAACGGCAGCAACGGCATAGCCGTAGGCATGGCCACAAACGTGCCGCCCCATAACCTCGGGGAGGTCATAGACGCATACGTGGCCCTCATAGACAACAGGGACATATCCATCGAGGAGCTTATGGCATACCTGCCGGGGCCGGATTTCCCAACGGGAGCCACCATAATGGGAACCGCGGGCATAAGGCAGGCATACAGGACGGGCAGGGGCAAGATACTGGTACGGGCAAAGACCGAGATAGAGCCAATGGCCAACGGCAAGAGCCGCATAGTGGTAACGGAGCTGCCCTATCAGGTGAACAAGGCCCGATTGGTGGAAAAGATAGCGGAGCTGGTGCATGAAAAGCGGGTGGAGGGCATAACCGCCCTTCGGGACGAGAGCAACCGCAACGGCATGAAGGTGGTAATAGAGATAAAAAAGGACGTGAACGCAAACGTCGTTTTAAATCAGCTCTATAAGCACACCCAGCTTCAGGATACCTTCGGCGTGATAATGCTGGCTCTTGTGGATGGGGAGCCAAAGGTGCTCAACATAAAGGAGATGCTGTACCACTACCTCAGGTTCCAGGAGGAAGTGGTGACCCGCCGCACAAAGCACGATCTGGAAAAGGCCAAGGAGCGGCTTCATATATTGGAGGGCCTGCTCATAGCCATGGCCAATATAGACGAGGTCGTGGATATAATCAAGACCTCCAAGACCCAGAGCGAGGCCAAGGAACGGCTGAACGTCCGGTTCGGATTGACGGATAAGCAGAGCCAGGCCATACTGGATATGCGCTTAGGCCGCCTTACAGGGCTGGAGCACGACAAGATACAGGCGGAGAGGGACGGCCTTGTGGAGACCATCGCCTATTACGAGAGCGTCCTTGCGGACGAAAACAAGCTGCTGGGCATAATCCGGGAGGAGATACTGGAGGTCCGCCGCAAATACGCCGACCCCAGAAGGACCGAGATAGCCCAGATAACAGAGGATATAGAGCTGGACGACATAATACAGCCCGAGGAGATGACGGTAACCCTTACCCACTTCGGCTTCGCAAAGCGCACCAGCATGGATACCTATAAGGCCCAGAACCGGGGCGGCAGGGGCATAACCGGCCAGACCACCCGGGAGGAGGATTTCGTTGAGCACCTGTTCGGCTGCAACACCCACGACGAGATAATGTTCTTCACCAACATGGGCCGGGTGTTCCGCATGAAGTGCTACCGGATACCCGAGGCGGGCCGCACCGCCAAGGGCACCGCCATAGTCAACCTGCTGAACCTTAAAGAGGGCGAGAAGGTGACCACGCTGTTCCCACTGTGGGAGGAGGGAAAATACCTGAACCTCATCACCAAGGCGGGCATAATCAAGAAGACACCCATAGAGGAGTTCGACAATATCCGAAAGGGCGGAATGATCGCCCAGAACCTCAGGGAGGGGGACGAGCTGATAGCCGCCATAATGACGGACGGCAGCGACGAGATAATAGTGGGCACCAAAAAGGGCAAGAGCATACGCTTCAGCGAGGAGGACGTGCGCCCCATGGGCAGAAGCGCCACCGGCGTAAAGGCCATAACGCTGGAGGAAAACGACAGCGTGGTGGGGGCCGAGAAGGTTCGCCCCGGCGCCTCCATACTCTCCATATCCGAAAACGGAATGGGCAAGCGCACGCCGGAGGAGGATTACCGAACCCAGACCCGTGGCGGCAAGGGCATAATAGCCATGGCCCTCACCGAAAAGACCGGCGATCTGGTCTGCATGAAGGCGGTAGGAGCCTCCGATATAGAGGAGGACGTAATGATAATAAGCTCCGAAGGCACCATAATAAGGCTGCCCGTGGAGCAGATATCCGAGATATCCCGCAATACCCAGGGAGTGCGCCTTATGCGCACCGAGGACAGGGTGGCCTCCGTTGCCATAGTTCCCCACGTGGAGCCTGACGGGGAGTAATAAAAAAGAGGGGACGGCAAGCTGTCCCCTTTATATGTCTGTAAAGGAACATGGTATATGCCGCTTATACGCCTCGCACAGCTTTTCGCCGCCGCGGGACATACCCTCTACGGAGTAGGGGGCATGGTGCGCAACCCGCTTCTGGGCCTGCCGGTCACGGATAACGACGTTACCTCCTCCATGACGCCGGGGGAGGTAATGGCCATGTGCCGGGATAAGGGCATAAAGTATCTGGACATAGGCGCGGCCTTCGGAATGGTGGAGCTGCACTATATGGGCGGGGTATTCCAGCACACCACCTTCAGGCGGGATACATACCCAACAGGCGGCGGGCACCGGCCCCGGGCGGTAAGCTATTCCGGGGACATAAACGAGGACGCCTTCCGCCGGGACTTTACTGTGAACGCCATATATAAAAATATACTGACAGGCAGGATCACCGACCCTACCGGCGGCATGCAGGACCTTAAAAACAGGCTGCTCAGAGCTACCTCAAAGGATCCCGCCGTCATAATGGGAGACGACGCCCTTCGCATAATGCGCATGGCGCGCTTTGCCTCGGAGCTGGGCTTTGAGGCGGAGCGGGGCACATTGGAGGCCGCAAGGGCCTGCGCGGCGGGGCTTGCGGACATATCCCCGGAGCGCATACGGGAGGAGCTGGACAGGATACTGCTCTCCGACGCGAAATACGGCATTCCCGGGGGGCCGTACAGGGGCCTTGTGATGCTGGACGAGCTGAGGGCCATAGACGTGATAATGCCGGAGCTCGCGAAGGGGCGGGGCATAGCCCAGAAGCCCCAGTACCACAAGTACGACGTGCTTCACCACTGCTTTCACGCGGTGGACTGCATAGAGCCAAGCCTTACCCTGCGCCTTGCCGCTCTGCTCCACGACGTGGGCAAGCCGGCGGCGCTTCAGGCCACGGGCTGCATGTACACCCACGACAGGCTGGGTGCGGATATTGCCCGGGGAATACTGGAAAGGCTGAGGTACCCCTCCGGCGTCATACGGGACGTTACGGCGCTTATACGCAACCACATGTTTGACCTTCGTACCGAGGCAAAGGAGAATACCATACGGCTATGGCTTCAGGAGATGGGTATAGAGCGCTCGCGCCAGCTCATAGCTCTCCGCCGGGCGGACGTTCACGGCAGCGGAAGGATAGAGGGGCCGGTGGAGTCCGCGGACAGGTGGGAGCGCATACTGGAAAGCATGATAGCGGCGGGGGCGCCCTTTGAAGAGCGGCAGCTTGCCGTCACAGGGGCGGACATAGCCGGTTACCTTGGCATACCCCCTTCTCCCAGGATAGGGTACATAAAGGCGGGGCTTTTGAGGCACTGCGCAAAACGCCCGGAGGACAACAATAAAACCGTGCTGCTTCGGCTCAGCCGGGATTTGGTAAACAATTCGTGACAGTTTTGCCCTTTTGCCCTATATACACTTGCAATACCCATGGGAAAAATGTAAAATAGGTTGATTAGGTATGAAAATTATAAGGGTGCGTATGCACATACGGCAACCCTGACCCTGAACGGAGGATATAAGTGGCTATTTCGCTGGAAGTTAAAAAATTCGTAAACACCGAATACGTAGGCAAATTTGCGGAGATCGAGCTGCCCATAGCCCAGCCCGAAGACGAGGAGCCCCCAAGGAAGGCCAGAAAGAAGCCGGACAAGAAGGATAAGAAGGAAAAAAAGGCTTCCTTTATTCGCAAAAGGGCGGATTATGACGGCGATGACGACGATTATGACGATATAGACAGCGAGATCGAGGCGGAGCTGGACGCGGAGGAAGAGGAGGAGCGCAGAAAGTCCCGCAGGGGAGGCCTGTTCGGCAGGAGGCGCGCCGACGATCTTGACGACGATCTTGACGACGAGCTGGACGACGAGCTGGACGACGAGCTTGACGAGGAAGAGGATGAGGCCGCCAAGGCCCTGGCGCGCCGTAAGGCAGCCGCTCAGGAAGCCCGCCGCGTAGCCGCCATGTTTGACGATGCTCCCAAGGCATCCCGTACTTCCCAGCCTGTAGAGGTAGAGGAAGAAGAATATCAGGAGCCGGAGCCTGAAGGCCCCCGGACAGAGCGCGCCCGGATACACTACATCGAAGAGGGCAACGGGGAGCCGCTGATACTCGTACACAGCGTAGGCCAGTCCTTCTATACCTGGCGCAACATGTTTTCCCGCCTCAGCCTTAATTACCGGGTGATAGCCATAGACCTGCTGGGTCACGGCTATTCCTCAAGGCCTGAGAACTTCAACTATACCGTTGAGGAGCAGGCCATGACGCTGGGCCTGTTCATGGACGCAATAGGCGTGCAGTCCGCCCACATAATGGCATTTTCCATGGGTTCAGCCTACGCCCTTCGCTTTGCGCTGGACAACCCGGAGCGGGTAGGCAAGATGATGCTCATAGCTCCCGGTGGCATTTCCCCCGAGATGCCGCTGGCCATAAAGCTCATGGACAGCAGCATACTGGGCGGCGTGGCCTCCATGCTCTACGGCATGCGCACGGTGGAAAAGGTGCTTTCCGAGTGCTATTTCGACCTTGCCCAGATGATGAGCCCCGAGGTAGTGGGCGAATACTACAAGACCATATCCGACCGTGAGTCCCGCTGGGCGCTGCGGGCCTCCTTCCACAACTTTGACGATGAGAGCGTGGTATCCAGGCTCCGCTCCCTTGAGGCCCCCGTGCTGATGCTTCAGGGCAGCGAGGATAAATGGCGTCAGGGGGACGACTCCGAGCTGTACCACACAGCGATGCCTTACGCCGGCTTTGCCACCATGCGCAACGCAGGCCACCTGCTCCATGAGGAAAAGGCGGAAAAGGTCATCGCGGCCACGCTGGAGTATATACCGGCCATACAGCCGGAGGGATAAACATAAAAATATCGCCCACGCATTGACATACGCAGGCGATACGGGTATAATACTTATAGGGTAAGACCGAAACGGTCAGCCGAAGATTAGATTGGACTTCCCATTTCAGGGAATAACCGCACTGGTTCCGACAGGGCGGTTATTTTTTTATGGTGATTGTCACCGATTTGAACTCACGCAGTAATGCGAAAAGCATCATCAGGAATTTCATCATATTACACACCTCCTTTCGGATGGTGTGCTGACCGCCGATTGCCCTATGTATTATACTTGTAGATATTATAACGCTCATGCGGAATTTTGTCTATCGCATCCCGCTTTTTTATTCACCATTCCTTCATAGCATTATCCGCTCTTTTATGATACAATAACCATGGCTATATGCCGATACAGATAATAAAGAGGAAAACGAATTGAGAAAGAGACGGCTCGGGTCGATACTGATAAGCGCCGCGCTTATCGTCATATTGGCCGTATTTTTGATAAACCTGAAGGAAGGCAGCTCAAGGGCCCCGGCGGACGCCGTCGCGCTGAGCGAGATAATGATCTCCAACAAGGGCTCCGTGCCGGACAACCTGGGCGGCTACCCCGACTATATAGAGCTGCACAACGGCTCCTCCGAAAAGGCGGACATATCCGGCTACGGCCTGTCCGACAGCCTGCTGGAGGGCGCAAAGTATGTGTTCCCCGCAGGTACGGTGCTGGAGCCCGACGCTTATGTGGTGGTATGGTGCGGCGGCGAGGCGGAGGACGATATGCATGCCCCCTTCAAGCTCAGCGCGGGTGAGGAGGCGGTGCTGTTCGACGCTTCGGGAAGGCCCCTTGATACGGCTGTGCTCAACTCGGTGGACTCCGGAATGGTGCTGCGCCGGGAGGGCGAAGTATGGACACAGGCAAAGCCCTGCCCCGGCTATCCCAAGACAGAGGAGGGCATGGCGGAATACGAGGCGAGCCTTAAGGAGACGGAGGATATAGGCCTCTACATCAACGAGTTCATGGCCAGCAACGCCACCACCCTCTGCGACAGCTTCGGCAATTATTCCGACTGGATAGAGCTATACAATTCAACGGATACCGACATGGACATATCCGGCTTCGGCATATCGGATAACCTGTCCCAGCCCATGAAGTACAGGTTCCCGGATGGGACCACCATAGCCGCCAAGGGCTACCTGGTGGTATTCTGCTCCGGAAACGAGGGAATGCAGAACGGGGAGCTGCACGCGCCCTTCGGCCTTCGCTCCTATGGGGAGGACGTGGTGATTGCCAACAGGGCCGGAAGGATAATCGACAGCTATTCCTTCAAGAACCAGGAGACTGACGTTTCCATGGCGCGCATACCCGACGGCGCCGGCGAGCTCCAGTCCAATTCCCAGCCCAGCCCCGGCTACCCAAATACCGGCGCGGGCTACTCCGCCTTTGACGCCGCCAACAGGCTGCCCCTGAGCGGCGTATACATAAGCGAGTTCGGCGGCTCCACGGGCAGCGTGGCCACGGACTGGGTGGAGCTGCACAACTCCACCGGGAGCGCCGTGAGCCTTGCGGGCTACGGCCTGTCCAACAACCCGAAGAACCCCGCAAAGTGGGTATTTCCGGATATATCCATAGAGCCGGGCGAGTACCTGCTGCTTTACGCTACGGGCAGCGCCGACAAGGCTCAAAAAAAAAATCTCAAGCTTAATTTCTGCATAAGCTCCACAGGCGAGGCGCTGTT